>Ga0007862_1000088_pt1 | contig 30740 bp, 39 predicted proteins | sample CryBogCBH20Aug07_FD_71206 | JGI IMG/M metagenome (GOLD analysis project Ga0007862, IMG submission 71206) | Freshwater microbial communities from Crystal Bog, Wisconsin, USA - CBH20Aug07 | ecosystem: Environmental > Aquatic > Freshwater > Lake | place: Crystal Bog, Wisconsin, USA | collected... | reverse complement strand
TGGTAAGATTTCCTATTGATGATGGTCTTGTAGAGAAACATATTGGATTCCCTTGTGTTGTTAAAGTGGTCACTGGTTCATATGGTGAAGGTGTGTATCTCTGTGAAAAGAAAAGAGATTATCGGAAACTTATGGAGTTTATAGATTCTCTTGGAAATAAAAAGACCATGATTGTACAAGAATATCTTGGTGATCATCCAGGTGAAGATTTAAGAGTGTTAGTAGTTGGTGGTGAAGTCATTGGTGCGATGAAAAGATCAGCACCTGAAGGTGACTTTAGAGCCAATATTACCAATGGTGGTACAGGATCTAAATTTGAATTGACTGATGAGATTAGAGACATATCAAGAAAGACAGCATTAACATTAGGATTAGATATTGCTGGCATTGATTTACTATTTGATAAGCGTGGATTCCGTGTATGTGAAGCCAATTCCAATCCAGGATTTAATGGATTTGATACCTATTGCAACTTTAATGTTGCTGCAATTATTGTAGATTACATTGAAGATAGATTGACAAAACTAAAAAAATAGTGTATACTGGTTGTATATTATGGAGGTTTGTTATGAACATATTTGCCTTATCTGAAAATGTTAAAGAAATTGCAATGTGGCAGATGGACAAGCATTGCGTAAAAATGCCACTAGAAAGTGCGATGATGTTGTCATCTGCTCATCGGTATCTGGATGGTACTGAAACTATTGTCAAGTCTAAGACTGGCCGCAATGTGAAACGATATGTTTTACCTGATGATCGTGAAGATATATTGTATGGTGTATCACATATCCATCATCCTTCTACCGTGTGGACCAGAACAAACAAAGAAAACTATCAATGGCACTTCAGTTTATTTTTGGCTATGCTAGATGAATATCAGTATCGGTACGGTAAAGTTCATGCATGTACAAAATTAGTTGACTATCTTAAAGATTGTCCTAAAAATATACCGGATGGTAAGTTCTTTATGCCGGTTCCTGCAATGCCCGATGAATGCAAAGTATCTGGTGATAGTCTAAATAGTTATAGAAACTATTACAATGAAAAGAAACAGCATTTGGCCAACTGGTCTGGTAAAATCAATTCACGACCTGTACCATCATGGTTCACTATGGAGACTACATGACAGATTATATCACTGAAGAATTACTTTTAGAGATATTGGATACTAAACTTGATGCACATAGAGACTTGGATTTAGAGAAACGCATCAATCATCAAGCACGAGGCAAAATATATCCAGGTCATACTAATGTGTTATATTCTGACCATATGAAGCATCATGGTCACGCAGTGGTTAGATTGATGAATCGCCACAGAGAAATAGAATATCATATCCATAACTACCATCTAAAACCAGGTCAAGATAAAGAAAAAGAAGATATAGATACTAAATCTATGTTACACTCATTCAATATCATAAAAAATGATGCAGAACTTCAACTGCAACACGGTAGAAAAATTAAGATACAAGCACCATCAAGTGATAAACATGCAACATATGGTAGACTTGCCCATAAATTGGTTAAAGGTACCGATAAGGTAGTAAAAGATATAGGACACACAGAAAGGTCGGATGGTTCAGGTGAACTTGGGCTGACGCATACCATTGAAAGTAGAAAACTTCTTAAAAGTTTTAGTCAACTTGAATGGAATGAAGAAAAATCTGCATACGTATTCAGGTTAGTTGAAGATCCTGATGCGATAGATATAGTTGCAGTTCTTGAAGAAATTAAAAAGAATAGAAAAGGAAATACATAATGTCCATTTATACCTTTCGCAATATTGAAACCGATGAGATTGTAGAACACAAAATGTCCTATAAAGATTTGAATCAATTTCAGATTGACAATCCCACACTAGAACGATATCACTCAGCAGAAACATTGCCATCTTTTGGTGATGCTATGCGGATGAGTGTTCCAGGAACTAAGAAGGCAGATTCCACCTTTGAAAAGTATGTGATTGATCGCATAAAAACTACAGTACCCGGTAACACAGTAAAGGATCATCACAAAACATCTTCCGGCAATAGAGAGTGGTAGCAATGTACCATAAGTCCGCAGAAATTCCATACTTATTGGGATCCAAGAATATTAATAATAAAAAGGAATCAGTGAATGGCCACACAGCGAGTAAGAAAAACGACAGAAGACCCATCCCAATCCTTTGTAAAGAATACAAAATCAGAAACACACTATGAAGATTCTAAGCAATCTCATGCATTAAAAATTAAGATAGATGATTTAAAAACATTCGAACCGCTCACAGATAATCAGAAGTTATTCTTTGATGCTTATAGAAAAGGCAAAGAGTTTATCGTATTACATGGTGTCGCTGGATGTGGTAAAACAATCATAGGAATTTATCTTGCCTTAGAACAAGTTCTAGACAAGGGTACACCATATAAAAGACTGGTGATTGTTCGGTCATCAGTGCAGTCCAGAGAAATTGGATATCTACCTGGATCACTCGCAGAGAAAATGGAAGCATTTGAGATGCCATACATACAAATCTGTGAGACTCTATTTGGTAAGAAAGAGGCTTATGTTAGACTAAAAGAACAAGGACAGATTCAGTTCCTATCTACTAGTTTCCTTAGAGGTTGTACATTTGATGATTCAATTATTCTTGTGGACGAACTTGAAAATTGTAATCTACAAGAATTATCAACAATTGTTACTCGTGTTGGAAGCAGATCCAAAATCATCCTGACCGGCGATTACAGGCAGAATGATTTGTATAGAAAAAAGAATGACGTATCAGGTCTACCTGAGTTCTTTGAGATATTAAAGTACATGCCAGATGTGGTCAAGATTGAGTTTGATGTCAATGATATTCTAAGATCCGATCTGGTTAAGAACTATATTATTGCTACAATGAAGTATGAAGATTCTAAGATGGCTTAGATGTATTCATTCTCTTATTGTATACATGATTGTATAAATTTCCAATATCTATCTAAGTAGTGTTTGTTGTGATTTTTAGTTATAAGTAAATTATAAATATCTATTGACATGGCTGACATTCTCCTGTAATGTTAGAGTGTATGCGAGCTGGAACTCGGCGATACACACTTATTTAGTAATTTTTGTATTTACAAAATGCTATTTTGAATAAAGTTGAAATATAAATAAGTATAAATAGTTCAGTAGTAGTTTTTTTACTAAAAACAATTAAAAATGGAGCAATAGATATGGCAAGCATTATCACAGCAGGAAATCCCACGCAGCCGGGATTAACGATGACAGGGGATGCGTCTGGTGTGTTGCAGCTTAACTCAGGCACATCCAATGGTCAGTACGTTGCCACCGTTCCACAGGCCACAGGTACGGTCATGGTTAGCGGTAATATGCCAGCGTTTCGTGCTTATTTAGCATCTACACAAAATGTGTCAAGTGCAACTTGGACAAAAGCAACAATTAATACCAAAACATTTGATACTGCAACTGCTTTTGATAATGTTACAAATTATCGTTTTACTCCACAAGTTGCTGGTTATTATCAAGTAAATGGAACTGTAACTATTATTGCAAGCACAGTTTTTGGAACAGGTGGACAAGTTGCTATATATAAAAATGGAAGTCAATATGCTTCTAGCGGATTAAACAATAATAGTGCTTCAACACAATCAGGCGGTTTAAGTGTTTCTGATGTGGTTTATTTTAATGGTTCTACTGATTATATTGAGTTATACGCATATATTTATGGTGGAACAGGGGTTCAATTTTCAGGTGGAAGTCCAAATACTTTCTTTTCTGCAACAATGGTACGGGGTGCATAATGGCTTTATACGACCAAATTCTCGCAATTTATCCCACTCTTACTTCAGCAGATTTTTCGCCAATTACAGGCACAATTCATCTGCAAAACGATTCAGACGGCAAAGGCGATTACATTTCTAAGTGGGAACATCCAACATTAGCCAAACCAACTGAAGCTCAATTACAAGGAGCTAAATAATGACAATGATCATTGACGGCACAAATGGTGTCACATATCCAAACACTGGGGTGCAGGCACTTCCGGCTTTCCCCGGCGCAGGTACGGCATTGTATGAAAATGCTCAAACGATTAGTGCTTCTTACACAGTAACATCGGGTCGCAGTGCAGTAATGGTTGGCCCTGTTACTTTGGCATCGGGTGCTATTTTAACTATCCCTAACGGATCAAGAGTGGTGCTATTATGACTTATGGAACATTAGCTTCAGACGTAATCCAATCGTCTACAGCAGGAACCCCGCCACAGTTTAATGATGGTAATAGCACGCAAATTGGGACGCTTTGCCGTGCTTGGGTAAGTTTTAATGGTGTAACTACAGCATCAATATTGGGTTCATTTAATGTTAGTTCCGTAACAAGAACAGGAACCGGACAATATACTGTCAACTTTACAAATGCTATGTCAGACACTAACTATGCCGCGGTAGGGACAACCACTGCTAATAGAGTCATGGGAATTGATACTCGCGCAACAACTAGCTGTGGTTGTGACACACAGAACGGTGGTGCATTTGCAGATCAATCTTATATAGCATTATCCATCTTCCGCTAAAAAGGAGTCATCATGACCACAATTCTAAATGCAGTATCAGGAACAGGATTAACCCAAACAGCGGATGGTTCTGGTGTATTAAACATTCAAAGCAATGGCGTAAATACTAATGCTCAGGCGTGGGCAAACTGGAATGGCGTATCATCGGTCACGGTTCGGGCCTCTTACAATGTCAGCAGCATAACTCGAACTGCAACAGGTTCGTACACAATTAACTTTACTAATGCTATGCCCGATGCAAATTATTGTGTAGTAACGTCAGCAAATCCGGCAAACAGTGGAAGATCAGCGGCTCTATCAACTTATACCAGTGTGACCACAACATCATTCAATGTAATCTGTAATGACACAGGAAACGCAACGGTTGACGCAAGTTACGCAAATATCGTTGTTTTTAGATAAGGATAAATCATGCAAGTAATCATTTTCACAAACGATCAATAAAAGGATAAATCATGACACAAGTAATCATCTTCACAAACGACAACGGCGGCGTCTCTGTCTGCGTTCCCACAGGCGAACTGGACATTCATGCTACTAAAGCTAAAGATACACCTTCACATTCCATCATCGTAGATGACTCCACTCTGCCCCAAGCAGACAATGATTTCTTCAACGCATGGGAATTGACCGGCGATACAGTCACAGTCAACATGACTAAAGCTATTGCGTATCAGCAAGACGCTTTGAATGTTATGGCTAAAGCAGAAGTGGCCCACCGCAGCACAAACGCTGGAATCGGTGTTGCTAACAAGATGGCTGATGATGACTGGTTGGCATTGTTGACCACTGCACGTACAGCAATTGCTGCTGCTAAAACCACTGCGGATCTGAGAACTGCCGTAGCCCCTGTACAAGATGCTATTGCGGCTAATGCTTAATTAAGGAGCGGTTATGTCTATCATTTTAGATGGCAACAACCTAACTACAGTCGGTATTCCCAATTTGGGAACGGCACAAGCATCGACCAGCGGAACAAGCATTGACTTTACAGGCATCCCTGCCGGCGTGAAACGGATTACTGTGATGTTTAATGGTGTTAGTGGAAGCGGTACAAGTAATTTTCTGCTTCAAATTGGTGCTGGCAGCATAACTTCATCAGGGTATTCATCCTCTGCGTGGACAACAAACACAAACAATTCAAATAGCACCGCCGGCTTTATAATGATTGGTTCAAATGGGTCCGTAAACACATGGAGTGGAATGGCGATTATATCTTCCTTCGGTTCAAATGCTTGGGTTTTCTCTTCCAATGTTGCGTACCAAGCAGTGAGTGCTATTAGTTTGGGTAGTGGTTCTGTAACTCTTTCTGGAACACTAGACCGTGTTCGTATCACTACTGTAAACGGCACAGATACATTTGATGCTGGCTCAATCAACATCTTATACGAATAATGAACTGGGCTACTGAACAAGATCCACGCCTACCGGGATGGCTAAACACCATCCTGAATTGGCCTCCTTTCTTGCTACCTATGGAATTTATCCTGCCGGTATTGATGTTCACATCGGGATATATTTCAGCGGAGACAGGCAAGTGGGTGTGGATTGACTTCACACAGCAAAAGCCACAGATGTTCCGTAATGGGATATTCTGTATTCGGTTTATGCTTCCATTCTATATCGGTATTCAATTCCGTTGGAGTGGATCTACAACAGATACCGCATACATTCAAGCACTTCTTGGATGGAAACTGAATGGTAGATTCACAATTTCCATTCGTGCATTATCTGATGCATCTGCGGCCGCAGGCACACTAAATCCGAATACTGACCAATCTTCCGGTTGGTTGGAAGGTGGGAAGTAACACAAAAACACTTGACTATATAGTTATAGTGTAGTACAATGTTCTTCTAGTAGTTTCGGTAGTATCTTTTTATTTTTTTTAATTTTATTTTATAGGAGTCAGTTGACATGACAGACGCAACCACAGCAACCGCAGCACCCCAAACCGTCACTCTCTCTGTACAGTTAGTCAATGGTATTCTTGGATATCTTGGTAACCAACCATTTGTTCAGGTACGCCAATTGATTGAAGGTGTAGAGAAAGAAGCAGCAGGACAATTCCCAGCACCCGCAGAAACCGAAGCACCATCGGGAAACTAAGAAAGCGGAGAGTGCCGAAACCCAATCGGTTACTTTCCGCATTACTCAAGAGAGTTTAATTCACTATATTATGTTCACTTATTGTCCTCCACAAGCACTTCCAGAACTAACTTCCGAAACCATCAACGATAAACGATACTATACTACACCATCTGGTGAGAAGTATCCGTCTATCACTACGGTTCTCTCATCACTCTCCAGAGATTCTATTGCTGCATGGCGCAAGAAAGTCGGTGAGGAAGAAGCCAATCGGATATCACGCACAGCATCCAACAGAGGAACACGCATACACTCTATTGCCGAATCCTATCTGAATAATGATCCAGATTATCTCAAAGATGTGATGCCGAATCACAAAGAAACCTTTCTGTCTATCCGACCACTTCTAGATAACATCGACAATATCTGGTATCAAGAATGTGCATTGTATTCGGATACTTTAAAAGTTGCTGGTAGAGTTGATTGTATCGGAGAATACAACGGTGTATTATCCGTGATTGACTTCAAGACTTCATCCAGAGTTAAAAAGAAAGAAGATATCACATCTTATTTTTTACAAACGGCATTTTACGCAGTGTCCCTGGAAGAGATGATCGGTACTCCAGTGAATCAAATTGCAATCATCATGGCAGTAGACGATCATGAACCACTTGTATTTCTAGAGAAAACTGAGAATTATATTGGTGAATTGGTGAAGGTGGTAAAAGCATATAAATAGAAAACACACTAAAAAAGGAGATACTATGCGAGTACTTAAGTACCTATTATCCACACTACTACTAGTATCTTCTGTATCGTTTGCAGATGCTCCAAGTGGTCCAGATTCAGACGGTATCACAATGAGTATGAAACCAGTGCCGTGCAAAGATACCAAAGCACTTGCAGATGAGGTTGCAAATAAGTATGGTGAAGAACCGGTATGGCAAGGAGATGATACCGAGGGTGATTCAAAATACACCATAACTTATAACAAGAAAACCAAAACATGGACTATGATTCAATATAATGATGAGAAGGCCTGTATATTGGGATACGGAAATAATTCACCCAAGAGTAAAATATAAATATTTTTTGATCATTTAGTCTCTTTTGAGGTAGGTGGAAGATAAATAATAGTATCATCCACTAATAATAAAAACCTCAAATGGAATACTGCACATATCTAACAATATATAAAGGAAACAAGTTACCGATGTTCTATATCGGTTACAGCACAGTAAATAAAGTTGTAAACGAAAATTATCATGGTTCTGTTTCCTCAAAGAAATATAAGAAAATATGGAATAGTGAATTAAGAAAGAATCCACATCTTTTTATTACAAAGATACTAAGAACTCATGAATCAAAAGAAGAAGCATTAGCAAAAGAGAAAAAGATATTGCTTCATCTTAATGCACATAAGAGTGAGATGTATATTAATATGACTATATCACATGAAAAGTTTGGTATGCAGAAAGATATTAATAAAAATAAAGTAGCATGTAGGAATATCAAAACGAATGAGACTTTGAGTGTTACCAAAGAAGAGTTTGAAAGTAATCCAGATTTGGTAGGAGTAAATGCCGGATATGTTTTTGTCAAAGATGAACATGGCAACCGATTAAAGGTAACACGAGAAGAGTTTGAAAGTAATGATAAATTGACAGCACTAAGTAAGGATAGAAAGTTTAAGTTGTCAACTCCTGGACATGTGGCATGTATAGATAAAGATGGCAATAAATTATCTGTATCAAAAGAAGAGTATGCGGCCAGAGATGATTTGGTACATATTCTCGCAGGAAGAAAGAATGAGAAGTTATCACTTATTCTTAAAGGAAGAAAGAATCCAAAACTTTCTGAGAGAAGAAAAGGTATGATAATGGCTAGAAATATATTGACAAATGAAGTTGGTGATGTTTCAATAGAAGAGTTTCATTCTAACCCGAACTTAGTTGGTGTAAATAAAGGTAATAAAGAAACCGCAGCCAAAATATCAGCAAAAGCAAAAGGAAAGATAATTTGTAAGAACAAACACACAGGCGAATTCTTTAAGGTAACACGAGAAGAGTTTGATAACAATCCAGATTTGATACATTCCAGTAGAGGAATGGTAACTTGTAAAAACAAATATACAGGGATTATGTGTGTAGTAACAAAAGAAGAGTTCGATAACAATCCAGAGTTGATTGGAACAACTGGTAAATTAGTACAAAAGGAGACTTAATATGAACCGTAAAAATAAATTTGCATTACTATTACTACTTTCTATTGGTGCCGCAGTGGCCGCAGAGGTGCCTGATCCGAAACTATCACCTGGCGTTGTAGACCCTGCGTTGACAACTCAAGTTATCTGCGCCAAAGGATGGTCAACTACAACTGTTCGTGATGTACCTGAATCTTTAAAGAAACAAGTCTATGCACGTTATGGTGTACAACCACATCAAGGCTATTGTTCTGGTCCACAGTCTTGTGAAATTGATCATATTATCCCACTCACCGCCGGAGGTGCTAATGATATCAATAACTTATGGCCGCAACCATATGATGGTACCTGGAATGCGCATCTTAAGGACAAATTGGAAGTTAAGTTGCATTCACTAGTGTGTTCCGGACAAATCCCACTAGCACAAGCACAAAAAGAAATCGCTACAGATTGGCGTGTTGCTTACCAGAAATACATGAAGTAAAACAGGAGATATATTATGACTTGGTTATCACATATTGATATTGAAGGATGCAGAAAACTTTATAACCTGGATACATTCGTAGAAACTGGATGCTATCAAGGTGACGGTATTAACTTTGCACGATTCTCTGGATACACCGATATTCGGTCATGCGATATTGGTGAACATTTTGTAACTAAATGTACAGAGATGTATCCGTATGCGAAGATTGAACACGCAGATAGTCTCACATTTCTGACCAATCTTTTACCTACATTAGAGTCTAGAACTCTATTCTGGTTGGACGCACACTTTCCATCATTATACGGTACTGATGATACCACAGAGGAAAAACGATTGCCATTGATTGATGAGATTAAACTCATTAAACAACTTAAACCTTCTTATATTCATGATGTAATTGTGTGTGATGATATGCGAAACTTCAAGTCATCTGATAATCCAAGATACCATGAAGGTGAATTGGATCCGCAGTTTGAACTTGAAGTAGATTGGCATGGGTTTATCAATTTACTCTCAGATACACATAATCATTATCTAATGCAAGAACATGATGGTGTCATGATTTTTACTCCTAAATGAAACTAGACCAACTAATTGAATTAGCAAAAGAAGTGGAGATGGCCGACCCAATTGATTGGGAAGGACTATCCATTAGTGAGAGTGCTGCATATACTTTGATTGCATCTAGTATATTAGAACGGTATGAAAACAATGAAATTGATAATACTGTTCTACTTGGCACTCTGACTAAATTAGCAGTAGAAAACTTTATACTCAATATGAGATTATTAAAATATAGGGAACTTGAACAATGAATAAATTAGCACTTACACTTATCGCAGCAGCAATTTCAACTCCAGTATTGGCCGCAGACGACTTGACCATCAATCTAGGTGGTACAACTGATAGGACTACTACAGTAATCAACAGTAATCTATCCTATTCACACAAAGATCCATTGAATAGTTCATTTAGTGAATATGTTGATTTGGACTCTATCTACAAGTCAATCAACGATAAGAACACAACAAATCTATATGATGTATATGGTAAAGTTAATTATAATCTAGATTCACGCAACTATCTACAGACTGCGGCACGATATCAGTACAATGCGTTCGGTAAATACAAAGACATGGAAGTAATCGGTGTAGGTCATGGATTTCGATTGATTAATAGTGACACAACCAAAGTTAGTTTTGAAACCAGTGTTGCTAAAGCAGAAGCAGTGCAGTTGAATCAGACGATCTTTCGTGAAAGTATTTGGGCAAGTTATAAGTTTACCGATAAATCTTCTATTTCGGATAAACTTTTGATTGAAGAAGGTGGTCCAATTCATTATGTTAAAAACATTGCAGCACTTCAGTACAATTTCACCAGTAATGTGTTCGGTAGTGTTAGTAATACATGGATTCAAGACCGTGTTAACAATAGTTTGACCAATGTTACAGCATTCAATGTTGGTATGAACTTCTAAAGTAGACTAAATACTACTTGACATTGTATTATTTCTATGATATAATGTTATTATGATTGTATATCTACTGTAGGGAATGTGTTCTGGACGGCGGTTCGATTCCGCCCATCTCCACCATCTTATAAGTTTTATTCTATGGGGGTGACCTGGTTTCGACAGGGCAAGATACTGAAAGTGGCAATCCGGTAGGCGATGACCGTAAATCAAGCAAAACCATAAATGCAAATGACGCATTTTACGAGGAATTCGCTCTAGCAGCGTAATCACTCTGGGGATTTTCAGGTTGTTCCTTATTACCCAAACAACCTGACTTTTACAACAACGGAGATAACTATTGTCTTTTCGAATCAAAGAGTATCCTGATTGCATATCAGTGATATATACCAAAGAATATGATAAACTTATAATCGGTTTACAATCCTCATATTCTCAATGTCTCACTATGAGTAAATCCGAACTATCGGATCTAATTCAAACTCTCATAGACTTCCGAGATACAACCCAGCAATAACGGAACAATCCGTCAAATAACAATAAGGAGAAATAACATGCTTATTTCTAATAAAATATTTGCTATCGTTTTTACGCCTATATTTGTATTTTTATCCATCTTGCCTATGCATTTGTCCGCAGGTGCAGAATTTACTCAGCAAGAACTTAATGTACTTCAAGCACAATATATACATGAGTTAATTTCAAACAAAGAGAATGCTAAACAGATTGACTGTCTAGCCAAAGCCATGTACTTTGAAGCATCCGGTGAGTCCTATGATGGTCGCCGTGCAGTTGGGCAGGTCGTTATGAATAGAGTACACAATTATAGATATCCTAAGTCCATCTGCGGTGTAGTATATCAAAGAACCAAGAATAATGATAAAGAAACGGTGTACCAGTTCTCATGGACGAATAGTATACCTAAGATTACTAATCGATATGTGTGGAATCAATGTGTACAATTAGCACAAAAAGCATTGACAAATAATGTGTTACATGATAAACTTGCTAAATTAAATGCATTATACTTTCATGAAATTCATGTAAGACCAGATTGGAAGAACTATCACAAAGTAATGCAAATTGGGAATCACATATTTTATAGATAAGGAATATCATGGCGACTAAAGATGAAATACAGTCATTCTCTGAGATGATTATGAAATTAGCAACAGAGAAACGAATTGAAATGATGGAAGCAGTATGTTTGTATTGTGAGCAAACTGGACTAGAGATTGAAGTTGCTGCCACATTACTATCACAGGCCATCAAATCTAAGATACAAGAAGAAGCAACCAATTTGAATTTGCTGAAGAAAGAGGGTAGACTTCCAATATAATGATTACTGATAATTCTGGATATGAATCATTCTGTTTATACCAGGCATTGAAATTGCATTTCACCTCTGAGTCCTATAACTTCATGAAGTATCATGGTAAGACTAATGTCACCAAAGATACTTTTATGAAACGCAAAGATAAGTACACGTTTCATAAGTTATCACGGAAATACTCATTGGATGAATTGAGAAATTATATACTAGGAAATATGATTTATGGTAAAGCAGGATGGATTGGTGAAATGACCGAAGATAGTTACATGAAATGGCAGAAAATCAATCAGTCATTGACATATGTATGGAAGAATGATATAGTATATCTGATGGATCAAGTTGCATCTCCTACTGAATTGATTACAGTAAAGAATGGTGAATATCCTAAGTTGCTGACTGAGACTATGCAAGAGAATATTGCATTTGAAACTCTGGTGATCCTAGATGATATACTAGGATTCTTTGAGATGTGGTCCAAGAAGATTAGTGATGATGTGATCTGGCCTAATATTAGAATTAAAGCATTAAAGTACAAGTGCTTTCTTTCATATGATAAAAATACATTTAAGAACTACTTGAAGGAATTAATACATGCAGAAGCATAAGTATGATAAGATATGGGTAGATATGGATGGTGTTATAGCAGATTTTGATAAGAGATTTGAAGAACTGTATGGTCCAAAATCATCACAGAAGGCTGTTAAAGATGAACAGCAATTTCGTGAGTTTATTGCAGGTCAAAACTTTGCCACACTAGATTTATTTCCAGGTGCATTGACATTATTGAAATATCTTAGAGACTTACCTATTCCTGTTGAGATGTTATCTTCATCGGCATCACCAGAATACCATGATGAGATTAGTAGACAAAAGAAAATCTGGTTGGATACGCATCAGGTTACTTTTCATCCTATATTTGTGCCAGGTAAACACTTAAAGGCACAATACGCAACACCCACATCTATTCTAATCGATGATGATGAGCAGAATATCAAAGATTGGAATGCAGCAGGTGGTCTTGGAGTGCTTCACCGCAATGAACTCTCCACAATATGCATACTGAAAATGTATGTATAAATAAGCAGTTGGTTATGAACAAAGTGGACAAGTCGTTATATTCCGTTTATATTTTTAATACATTTAAATACGAGGTAAATTACTATGAGTTTTGCAAATCTTAAGCGTCAAAGCGGTAACTTAGATAAACTAGCAGAAGCAATCAAGTCTCTCAATGCTTCACCTGAGTCATCCGATAATAAAGATAACTGGTGGCGTCCGGTTCCCGACAAAAGCGGAAATGGCATGGCAACTATCCGATTCCTTCCAGCATCCGAAGCAGATGGTGATGATTCCCTTCCATGGGTCAAAATCTTCTCACATGGATTCCAAGGACCAGGTGGTCAATGGTATATAGAAAATTGCCTTACAACTAAGAATCAAGAATGTGTTGTTTGTAAATTTAATAGTGAACTTTGGTCATCCGGCATTGAAGCCAACAAAGAAGTAGTACGGAAGCAGAAACGCAAACTATCTTATATCTCTAACATCTATGTGGTATCTGATCCTAAGAATCCAGAGAATGAACGCAAAGTATTTCTATTCAAATTTGGTAAGAAAATCTTTGATAAGATTACTGAAGCAATGTCTCCACAGTTTGAGGATGAAACACCAATCAATCCATTTGATCTATGGAAAGGTGCTAACTTCAAGTTGAAGATTAGGAGGGTCGAAAACTATCAAAATTATGATAAGTCTGAGTTTGAATCACCAAGTCCATTATTGGATGACGATGATGAACTAGAGAAAATCTGGAAGCAAGAGTATTGCTTGAAAGATTTGGTTGGTGATTCCGAATTCAAATCATATGATCAATTGAAATCTCGTTTGGATAAAGTATTAGGTCTCAATGGTGAAACAGTACCTGCCAAGACTACAGTGGAACAAATGAAGTCTGCACCTAAGAAACCAGTGGTAGAAGAATCTAGAATGCCTGAAATTGATGAAGAGGACGACTTCAAATATTTTGAATCTTTAGCCAATTCCGATTAAGTAATACAACCCCACTTCGGTGGGGTTTCTTTTGTGTGTTTCTATACCGTTCTGGTAGAATACATCGACAATCTTCCAAATGTATCTTCAGTAGACCTCACTGGAGGAATAGGTTGTCTTTCTGATCCACCTGTAGAAGTAGATGATGAACTTGTATTATTAATAACAGAGGGTTCTGATGGTGCATTTTCAGCCAACTTCATGTTTTGATTTTCAGATACTTTAGAATTCAACTCAGCACCTTTATTAGGTGATGGCGCAGGTGCCGCAGAAGGTGATGCAGATGGAGATGGTGTTGATGAACCACCACCACTTGAGGCACCTCCAGGAGCACCTCCAGGAGTAGGTTGCGATGAAATACTATTACTCATCTGTATACTCATTTCCTGTCCACCAGCACCTGATATATTTGTACTCATGGATTCTTTGGTAGATTTTGGTGAAGCAGTTTCTACTTTCCTTGCTGCTTGATCAGGATCTGCACCACCTTCAAAGAAGTCAAATAAAGCACCGGCAGCCTTCTTACCAATATACTCACCACCCATAAAACCTGCTAGGCCACCTAACAGAGTTCCAACAACAGGAACAACAGAACCAACAGCAGCACCAATAGTTGCACCTCCAGCACCACCCAACGCACCACCTACTGCTTCAGTGATTCTCTTCTTCATCTCTCGTTCATCGATTACACCACTCTCATGTTCATCAATCGCATCTTTAACATCCATTATCAATTGAACACCCGCAGCAATAAACTGTATTCCTGGTATTCTTTCTAAGAATCCTAACACACTCTTACCTGCTTTTAATAATTTACCACCCATCTTTGATGCAGATTTTGTAACTTTGCTTCGGAGTGATTTTAGTTTTTTACTACCACCCATTAAACCAGCAGCATCAGCCAGTGTACCTAATATACCACCACCTTCTTCTTTTTCTTTTTCTGCACCGACAGCACCCGTACCTATAGAACGAATAGCTTCAATTAATTCTTTATGTTTCTTTTGTTCATCATCTCTTCTTGATTTTTCAAAATCTTTATCTAATTCTTTTTGTTTGATATCATCATCTCTAGACTTTTTCATGAGATCATAAATGTCGGTCAACACATTCGTCATTGCTTCATATTCTTTATCCATGCCACCCGATACTTTCGAAGCCGTATCTTTTTTATTAGATGATAATCCTGATGTAAACTTATCAATATCTTCTTTTGATCTACCTGTTAGTTTACCTAAAACTGTAGGTGCAATATCGGAATCAAAAGTTAAGAATCTGGCAATGTTTAATGGATCAAATACGTCTTTTGCATAACTCTTTGTTTCTTTACCAGCAGTTGATAGAATATCTTTAGCAGACATCTTACCATCAGTTTCTTTTAACTTATCAGAGATTCTTTTTAATAATGCTGGTGATTTTTCAAAAGGAGACTTACCATCATTACCTTTATTTGCTGCATCTTTTTCATTCTTCTTTTCATCGTCAAATTTAGAAGAAACATATTTTGCAACTGCAATTTGATCAGGTTTTAATGTACCATGTAATTTTTTAGGTATAACTCTTTTAGCAGTAGATAAAACACTCTTGAAATTATGATTATCTTTTTTATTGACGATTTTTGTCAATCTTTCAAGAGCAGATTCAATCTGTGGTATTTGATTCTGAGATGGTATACCCTTCTGTACATTCTCTAGTTGTTCATATAACTTAGTGAAGTTTTCTTCAAGATTTTGATCTATATCTTGAAAGTCTCGCTCAACTCTTTGCTTATATTCTTCAAATTCTTTTCTAAGATTCTCAAGTTCTTTTTTAGAAGAAAATCTTGATTTTTTACTAGGCAATCTTTCAGCAGTAGGTTCAGACTCGGGTGTGGGAACAGAAGGTATATCTTTAGGTAATGCGGTTACTGATGATAACGATTCAACTGTAGATATAGATTCCATCGGAATCACTTTAGATTCATTCTCGGTATTATTAAGCATATGATTTTCTCATATAAGGAGATGCATCTTCCTTTTTCGGTGAAGGATTAGGAGATGTATTTCTATTTGATACTGACTGATTTGTTGTGTTATTTACAACAACATTTGATTGTTTTTGTGCAGACATGTCATCTTTTAAGTTTTTATTTGTATCTGATACAGGAGCAACTCCAGCGGATTTGGGTGATGATTCTGCTGGCGATGCGGTTGATTTACCCTCACCTGCTTGATCAACTAATGCGACAATTTGTTTTGCTCTATTCCCAACTTGTTGATACCATCTACTTTCTTGTAATCCTTTAGCAGCAGAATGAAAGTCTCCTTCTTCTAAACTTTTAGCAGTTTGTTTAAAATTTGGCCACCATTTTCCCATATTAAATGCCAGATCAATAAAAGCACCTTTACCTGCTTCATTTGCTTTTTCATATCCTGGTGTTTGTTCAGCAATTTTTACGTGTTTTACAAAATCTTGTTCAAATAATTGATTAACTTCATCATCAGATAATGTTCTATTCCATTCTGGTGGTAAACTTTTACCATCACCAATTAAGTGTCCAACACCAACTGTCCAAAGTCCAAGTGAATCTTTATATGGTTTATTTCTAACACCCTCATGACTTTTCACCATTTGTTTCACATCTTTCATTCCAGTAATAGGTGGAAGTTTTACTGATGGCATTTCTCCTTTTGGTCCCGCACCTCTTGGTATTGCTTCTGCTTTTCCTTCAGGTTCTTTACCTTTTGGTGCTCTTTCTGCTTTACCTTTTCGTGCTGGTTTTTTTGCCTTTGGTCGTTTCGCCGCTGGTTTTCTACCTTTATCACCTCTTGTCTTAGGCATTTTAGGTTTCTTTGCGGCACTAACCTTTTTTGCAAATTCACTAGGTTCAGGTTTACCTACTTCTTCAAATGCTTCAATCAACTCATCATGCATTTTATCAGAAGTTCTTGATTCTTCTTTTCTTTTTGTTTTATCTTCTTCTCTATCCAGAACCTGTTCTTCTCTATTCTTTTCCATCAGTTTGTAGATACAACCAAGAATCTCAGATGCGGATTCCTTATCTGGAACTTTCATAGCAGTGTCACTAATTTGATCTGCTTTCTTTTCTGGTTCCAGTGGTTCTGGTTTGAATTGCTTAGATTTCAAAAACTTAGGAAGAGATGGACCTTCAGATTTTTTATATTTATTTTTTGATTCTTTAGAATTCTGTTCTTTTAATTTATCAATTAAAGACGAAATGATCCCAGTCTGTTGCTCTATGATCTTTTCTGTATCTTTTTTTGATAATTTATTTTTGTCCATCTATCGTTTTCTCTGTCTCTCTGCAATCTTCTGATTCTCGGCCTCGATATAAGCAATCAACATAGAAACATAGATATCTCGTTCCCATGGTATCATATTTTCTAACTCCGTCAGACTATATTTGTGATGTTGCATCATTGAGAAGTTGGTTTTATAATAATTCTCAAGTGTGTCGTGACGAAGCATTAGATAAAAAAACTTTCGAGTCCCTCCACATCAATCTCATGGTGAAATCCACATTTTCTACAATCTATATCAATTACTTTTCTTAGTTTAGGTAATGCTGAAAAGAATGCCTCAATCTTTTCAAATTGAGACTGACTTAACTGCTCCACAAACTCAACTGTTTCTTGTATTGGTACTTCTTTAGTATAATAATATTGTTCACCATCATAGATATAATCAATAGACTTAGCAATCATGTTGAAAGTTAATTCATTCACATCATCGAACTTCAATGAATCTTTAATGTAGGAGAAGTCAGGATACTTTAACTTCACACTAATCGTATCAGTCAACTGGATAATTGGATCAACCAAATCTTTATTTTCAACTTGTATTTCTAAAAGATTAATATCCTTTTCCATAATGTTATTACATTTTTTACCTTCAACCACATTGTTACACCTATATCTTGTTTCTACTACCTCACCCACTGATCTCGCACGAAGATTCATGAAGTAATATTCAACATCAACAATAGGTAAACTTTCAATGTCAACATTTGATGTTATAGTGCAATTATTCAAAATGTCACGAACACTCTTTTGAATCGTTTCAGACTCTTGTGATTCTACTGCCATCAAAAGATTTCTTTGTTCTTTCACAACAAAAGGTCTAAATTCTATTGTTGTTTTTGATAACGGCAATTCCAATCTATAAGTTGGTGCATCAAGTTTTGGTAACATAATAACTCCTCAATCAATTAAATTATATGGGTACTGATTCCCAATAAGTATAAGCAAATGTAACGGTTAATTTGTGAACTGAATCTGAACTCCAATCTAAATCGAGTTGATTCATGTTGATAGGAAAAGCACGGTGCATTGTGGCTTGATAAGATAGTTCTCCCATAACATCATATTGTAAAACATCAATATCAACAGCATAATCATCTTTATAACTAAAGTTAAAGTTAGTTGATGGATTGATCACTTCCATCCATTGATCAAATGTATTTTTAATCAACATAGAATCATCAACAATAAATGTCAAATCTATATCATTATAGTTTGACCAATATGGAAACTTTTCAACAGGTCCATAAGTTTTTTGTTCCATAGTAGAGAAATTTCTACCAGGTAACTGTGCAATCTCACATCGATTAATTAAATCAAAAGGTCCAGCAACAACACCAACAGGAGTTGTTCCAAATCTCAATTCAAATCTATTTGATCTTGCTGGATCTCTATTAAAACTTGATAAAAATTCTGATATACTTCCTGCCATATTCTATCCTATGGTGTCTGTTTAATTTGGTCGACTGAATCTTTCCAAACAGTTTTTGCTTTTGCTTTCTTGAACTGATGCACTGGTAACATTGATGCTACATCCCACTCATTTGGTTTTACAATCAATATCTTAGAACGCAAATGTGAGTATAGATATCGTTTCAAACACGGTTCAAATGCCTTAAATTTTCGTGCTTCACTTAACAATTCATATGTCACACGCATTCTTTTGATATCATCATTATCATCTAGTAATGCTAACGGCATAAGTTTTTGTAAAAACTTGATTCTATAAGGTATTGGTAGATAATGTAAGTTCAATCCTAGAAAACCGTCATTGTATTTCTCCAACATAATCACCAAAGGAAAGGTATCATAATACGGCAAACTACCTTTAGTCTTTGGATCATAATAAAAGAAATACATCTTACCCAATGTAACTTTTTTGGTGTACCGATCAATCTCTGCACCAATTCTAGGTGCAATGCGATGTACATTTCTAAGTTCATCTACTTTATCCTGTAACCAAACTAATGCCTTTCTGGACATAGTTTGCAGTTTCAGTGATGATTTCTCTTCGGCAAGTTGTGTTAGTTTTGATGTCATGTGTTATTTATTCTTACCTAATTCAAGGCCAAGTTCTTTTTCCGTAATTATTTGAAACCCCCAACCACGATCTTTACAGTATTCGTTAGCAGCAACCCACTTGGCCTGATTAACTCCCCATGTGGTTACTTCAGTAATATACTGTTTGGTCACTCGACTTCTTTGTTTGGGTGGTTGAGTTTGTTTGTATGGTTTCACTTCAATCATAATAGTTTTAGTTTTATCGCCGTTTTTTACACGAATAATGAAATCCGGATAGTACCGGTGTATTCTAGAATCTACTGGTGATCTATAAGGTATTGATATTTCTTCCGATGCCCACGAGATAATCTCATCTTTCCTATCAAAATAGGACATGCATTTTGCTTCCCAGGACGATCTAAAAATTATATTATTTGGATCACCCACATATTTGTTTGGGTTCTTAGGTGTAAATTTGCCAGAATAACTCATAAATAGTATATATTCAACATATTGGAAATAAAATGGCTGGTGGAAATAATAATACAACAAATGCAACTAGAGGAGTAACCACTGGTCATGTCGGTGGTAGAGGACCTACACCAGTTACGAATCAGGAAAGTGTTACCGAGTCCATTCAAACCACTGGACCACTGTCTTCTCTATATACAAACAAGTATATTCCTACAAATCTAAAATATCCATCAGATTTAGATAGTGATACTCGTGGACACATCATTCAATTTTCAATTAATGATACTCAACCTAGTACATACAAAGAAGATAATCCAAAATCATCTGTTTCTGATGGTCAAGTAAAAACAGCAAAGAGTGACTTATATTTTCAACCAGAAAGAACAAGAATATCACAAACAATATCTTTATATATTCCAGACACATTAGCAAGCAATTATAATGCATCTTATACAGATGTTAGTGAACTTGATGCAATTGGATCAATTGCTGGTGTTATTGGATCGATTGCTGGAAAAAGTTCTAGTAGATTAGGAAAAATGGCGGCAGGAATATCTTCTGCGGTACAATCAGCAGCAGGAGCTGCCGACAATCCTGCTGTAAAATTAGCAGCATCAGCTGCTGGCAAGGCTATTAATCCAAGAAAACAATTACTGTTTGACGGTATTGATTTTAGAAGTTTTCAATTTGCATTTACATTTAGTCCAACATCGCAACAAGAATCAGATATTGTCAATACTATAATTCAAACTTTCAAATATCATGCTGCTCCAAGGATACAATCAGGTCCAAGTTCATTTTTGTTTATTCCGCCATCATCATTTACTATTGAATTTCTATATAAATCAACAACAAATACATATATAAACAGAATTGCTGAAAGTGTATTAGAGAGTATTGATGTGAACTATGCTCCAAACGGTATCTGGTCAGCTTTTGATCAAACTGGTGCACCAACTCAAGTTACACTATCATTATCATTCAAAGAAATTGAACTTATTGATCGCACATTTATTGAGAAAGGATTCTGATGAGATACTTTCAACAATTACCCAAAATAGTACATACAGATTCAAATGGTATACAATCGGTTGTTATCGATTTATTACCAAGAACTAGTATTATTCAATCATTACTGACTAATCCTCTTCTATACTATAATTATGATGTTCAAGAGGGTGACACACCAGAAATTGTTGCCGATAAGTATTATGGTGACAGTTATAGATATTGGTTGGTGTTATATGCAAATCAAATGATCGATCCACAATGGTCTTGGCCATTAAGTTATGCACAATTTGCTGCTTATATGAATAATAAGTATTCTACCACTAATGTATACAGTACCATTTATGAATATCAAAAAATCATCACTAAGTATGATGCATATTCTCAAACAACAACAGTAGATATTATTGTTATTGATGAATTTGATTACAATATTTTAGTTCCATACTCAACTACTGTGAATACCAGTACAGGACCAGTAGGTATTCAAGTAACAAAAAATGCACAAAGTGTCTATGATTATGAATTACAAATAAATGAAAAAAAGAGAAATATTAAGATAATCAATAAAATATACGCAAATCAAATTGAATTAGAATTCAAATCTTTGATGAAACAATAATATGACAGACGATCAGTACATAGATCCGAAAGGAATTAGATTTCCTTCAGATTCGGAAATACAAAAACTTAATCTGATCACATCAGATGGTAGTAAAATGGATATGAAAAAACTATTGACAGATTTTTCATATAATGAGGATATCTATAGTTTTTGTATTAATGGATATGTAACGGTCAATGATGCACAAGGTTTTATTGAAAAACTTCAATTAACTGGTAATGAATTTATTGAAGTGAACTTTGGTAAAGTAAAAGATGCACCAAACGATAATGATCAAATATTTCGAGTATATAAAATAGATGATCGAAAACCTTCTGGAAACATGTCGGCAGAGACATATAAACTGTATTTCTGTTCTGAAGAATTCCTACTATCAGAACAGATTAAGGTGTCACAATCCTATAAAGGTCAAAGAATATCCGATATCGTTACTGATATATTAACCAATAAGTTGAAAGTTTCTGACAAGATTGATATCATTGATGACACAACAGGATTATATGACTTCATTATTCCTAGAATGAAGCCACTTGAAGCCATCAGTTGGTTATCCACATATGCTAGACCCGCAGGATACAGTGGTTCTGATATGCTTTTCTTTGAATCGAGATATGGATTCACATTTAGATCACTTCAGTCAATGTATACTGATGACATTTATCAAATCTATAAATTTCAACCTAAAAATTTGAGTAAAGATTTCACACAAACTCAAGAAAAAGTGACGACAGTATTGGACTATGAAATTATAAAAACATATGATGCTCTTCATGAGGTTTCCGCTGGAACTTTTGCCAATCGATTGATTTCTATAGATCCTATGATTCTATCACATTATACGACAGATTTTGATTTTGCTAATTATATTAGTAAATCAGATAAATTGAACAAGTATGCACCTACAAATTACCTCGTTAATAGATTAAATAAAACTCAAAATGAAAGTTATGAGAGTGTTGTAAAAGTTGCAACATCTAATAGTAACGAAATTAATGTTCCATATATAAAAAACAAAGGCGGTGCAGGTATCGCCAAAGATATCTTTATTGAAACATATGTACCATACAGAACTGCACAGATATCTTTAGCAAATTACACAACTATTAAATTAAATATACCTGGTGATTCTGGAATATATGTTGGTACACCTATTGAATTCAGTTTGAATACTTTAGATTCGGGCGAACCAACAAAAGAGTCTGATAGATTTTATTCTGGAAAATATCTAGTAACTGCTGTCAGACATATGATTCAAGTGGGTGGTGTGTTCCAAACAACTCTTGAAATATGTAAAGAAAGCACCACAACTCAATATTCACCTATTGATAATAATCATCAAGCAATACAACAGGCGGTACATTCATAATGGAAAACTTTATTGGTAAAGATGGGTTCATTTGGTGGATGGGAGTGGTCGAATCAGTCGATGATCCACTCAATCTTGCACGAGTTCAAGTAAGAATCTTTGGATGGCACACAGATAATCTTCAACAGTTACCCAAATCAGACTTACCATGGGCATTACCATCATTCTCAACAAATGTTTCCATGACAAGTGCAGTACCTGTTGTTGGTGATTATGCGTTTGGATTCTTTACTGATAATATGTCTGGTCAAGCACCAGTCATTATTGGTGTGTTTCCTGGTATACCGGTAAACGGATCAAATACATCCAAAGGTTTCTCGGAAGGTACACACTATCCAGTTGGTGAACCCACAACAAGTAGATTATACCGCAATGAAAAAATAGAAACTACTGTAATTGGTAAACATAACAATAACTTAGATACAAATGTTCCTGTTGCCGATGGTTCAACATGGAGTGAACCTGCATCTAAATATGCTACAGTTCCGCCATATAATAGAGTAACTGAAACACTATCTGGTCATGTATTTGAAATGGATGATACACCAGGTGCCGAAAGAATACATTTAAGCCATCGTGCAAACACATTCTTTGAGATTGCACCCGATGGATCTAAAGTGACTAAAGTATCCGGTAAAAACTATGAGATACTATTATCAGATAATAATGTTCACATAAAAGGTACTTGTAATATTACGATTGATGGTAATGCAAACTTGAATGTGGGCGGTAATGTTACCGGGATAGCAAACTCGTGGACATTTAATGGACCACTACAATGGAATGGCAATATTAATGTGAATGGTGGAATTACTGCAACAGGTGATGTGATCGGTGGTGGTATCAGTCTAGATCATCATACACATCCAGATCCACAAGGCGGAAATACAGGACCACCACAATAATGGAAATTTCAAATTTTTCATTCCGGCCCAAGAATTTTCCGGACGATATCCAAGTTTTGAAAAATTCAATTTCACTCCGCAAAGCACTATAAATAAGATATGGCAAACTTAACTAAAGTATTCTCCGATATAGACTTAACCTTCACCAAAAAACCTGCTGGAGGTGATATTGCTTTGAGTTATGATAGTCAAGCAGTGATTCGTTCCGTTCGCAATTTAATTCAAACCAATCACTATGAAAGATTGTTCAATCCAAATTTGGGTTCCTCAGTTGGTGCTTTATTGTTTGAAAACATTTCACCATTGACTGCGGCAACATTAGAAAGAGAAATACAAAATGTGATCGACAACTATGAACCTAGAGCAAAAGTGAGTAGTATTGTTGCAACACCAGATTATGATCACAATGCATATAATGTGACCATCACATTTTTTATACAGAATTTAACATCGCCAACAACGATTACAGTAATTTTACAGAGAAACAGATAATATGGCAGCCAATTCATCCGTTCAGTTTACCGAATTAGATTTTGATAATATCAAGACTAATCTTAAGACATTTCTCCAATCACAGGACACTCTTAAAGATTACAACTATGAAGGTTCTGCATTATCTGTTCTATTAGATATTCTGGCATATAATACACAGTATCAAGCATTCTATTTGAATCAAGTTGGTAATGAGATGTTTTTGGATTCAGCACTTCAAAGAGCATCTGTCATATCCCATGCTAAGTTATTGAATTATGTACCAAAGTCTGCAATTGCACCCAATGCTACAGTTAATGTTACCGTAAATCAAGTTTCGGATACATCATTAACATTACCTAGATATACAAATTTTCTATCCGAATCTGTTGATGGTGTCAACTATAACTTTTTGACCGTTGATAATACGACTGTCAATGTTGTTGCAAATACGGCTACATTTACTGATGTGTCGATCAAAGAAGGTACATATGCAACCTCCACATTTACAGTAGATACATCTACAAACCCAACAACGACTTTTCAAATACCTAATGCAAATATAGATACCACTACACTGCATGTAACAGTTCAACAATCTCTATCTAATACTGCATATACTGTTTATAATGCGGCATCTAATTATCTAACATTAGGTCCAACAGATAATGTATACTTTCTACAAGAAGGTCTAACTGGTTATTATGAAATCTATTTTGGTGATGGTGTTCTAGGTAATAAACTGATAGATGGTAATGTTGTTAAAGTGTCATACATTATTACGAATGGAAATGCGGCCGCAGGGGCAAACAGTTTCGTATTGATGGATTCTATTTCGGGATATTCAAATACAATTATCACTTCAGTTACTGCAGCAACTCAAGGTGGTGATAAAGAATCTATCGATTCAATCAAGTATCAAGCACCAAAATCATTCTCTGCACAGAATCGTGCCGTATCTAAAAATGATTACATCACATTGATTCAACAGAATAATTTAGGTATCAAGTTTGATGCAGTGAATGTTTGGGGAGGTGAAGAAAATACTCCACCAGTCTACGGTCAAGTATTCGTATGTTTGAAACCTGCCGGATATTATTCACTTACACAACCACAAAAACAAAGAATCATCACTGAGGTACTTCAACCTGTTTCGGTGATGACTGTAACTCCTACTATTGTTGATCCGGATTATACTTATATTCAGTTAAATGTGAACGTATATTATGATCCAGCATTGACCAATCAAACATCAGCACAGATTCAAAGTGGCGTTAAATCTGCCATAGGTAATTTTGCAGCATCAACATTGAATACTTTTAATTCTACTTTTAATGCATATGATTTATTGAACTCCATTCAAAGTTATGATAAATCTATTCTTACTAGTGAATACACTATGCAGATTCAGAAGAAGTTCTTTCCAAATCTAACAAACTCAGCAACTTATAATTTATATTATAACACACCTCTAGAGAAAGGTATATTACTCAGTGGTGTCAACAGTTCTCCTGCAATGCAGTTTAGAGATCCAACAAATCTTTCAAATATTATTGATGGTGTTTATATTGAAGAAGTGCCATCAAATACAAACGGTGTCGAATCTATTTCTGTAACTAATCCTGGATTCAATTATACCGCAACACCAACGGTTACCATATTGGGTGATGGAACAGGTGCTACGGCTCATGCAGTCGTTGTCAACGGAAGAATCAGTAGTATTGTTGTGGATACGTCAGGATCAGGATATACATCTGCTATTGTAACTATCACCAATGCTTCAAATGATACAACAGGAACTTTAGGTTCCGCTAGTGTGACTTTGCAGGGACGATATGGTACTCTGAGAACATATTATAATAATTCAAGTAGTGTCAAAACTATTCTTAATTCCAATATTGGAACAATCGATTACTCTAATGGAATTATCACTCTAAATAACTTTAATCCATCAGGTGTAGATAATGATTTGGGTCAGTTGGCGGTATCGGTTAAACCAACAACCTCAATCATTTCATCAACTTACAACAGAATTATCACTGTTGATCCATATGATCCTAATGCGATTATAGTTAATGTTATTGCAAAGACAAGTAGATGATTCCGAATAGCAACAAAACATCTTTACTGATTCATTCACAACTTCCTGAATTTATTCGGGATGATCCTGATTACTCAAAATTTGTACTGTTTCTGCAGGCATATTATGAGTGGTTGGAAGAAAATCATAATGTTACCAACCGTACAAAAAATATATTAAATTATACCGATATAGATAAAACATCCGATGAGTTTCTGGATTATTTCTATAACGAGTTTCTGGCTTACTTTCCTAAAGACATTCTAGCAAACAAGAAAGAAGTCACTAAGATTGCCAAGCAACTGTATCAGACTAAAGGTACGCCGGCATCTTATAAGTTTTTGTTTCGTGTTCTGTATAATTCCGATGTCGATTTTGTTTACAATAAAGATGCAGTACTAAGAGCGTCAGCAGGTAAATGGTATGTTCCAGGAAGTCTTAAGTTATTATCAAAAGATTCTAGATTTCTTGGTCTATCTGGTTATAAAATATTTGGTGAAACAACAAAATCTTTAGCCGTAATTGAAAATGTTGTGTTTAATGGTAACAAGATTGAAGTCTTCATATCAGGTATTCAAAGATCATTTCAATCGGGTGAGTTTGTTCATATCGTATATGATAATAATCAACCACTTTTATTTGATGGTAGTCCACTGCGGGCCAAGATTGTTGGTCAGATTTCACAGATATCTGTAGATCCAAACAGCAGAGGTATTTTCTATAAGAAAAATGATCCAGTAATTGTTTATGGTGGATTAAGTTCATCAAATGGTCATGGCGCAGTAGCATCAGTTGCAAACACAACAACAGGATCTATCCAAAGTATTACTGTTGATGCAGGTGGTTTTGGTTACACATATTCAACCTCAAATAATGTTCAAGGTTATGCCAATACTTTCGTTGAGTTTTCGAACTTAGGATCTAATATACAAATTCCTATTGCATATGTGGGTGGTCTTGTTCCTGATGCCAATACTTCACAGAATGTTACTCTATTACCTATTGATTATATTGGACTAAAAGCAGGTCCAGGTGTAAATCTTCGTATTGATGCTCAGCAATATCACTTTCAACGAAATGATTTTGCAAATGTAAACACCAAACTCATTGATGCTTTTACATTTACTTCATTTGAAACTTATCCAATATCTTCAGTTGTTGTTCAAAGTTCTGGCGGCACAATCACACAGCAACCTAGTATTGTACCACAAACACTATACAATACTGAAAATGATTTAAGTAAAGGCAATCTCAAAAACTTTGGCATACTCGCACCTATTCAAATTAGAAATGCTGGACATGGTTACGCAGTAAATGATACTATTACATTCACGGGTGGAAATGGATACGGTGCTGCCGCCAATGTAACATCGGTGAATGCCAATGGTGCAATTGTTTCGGTACAATATGTGTATCCCAATAGCAATTCATCATTGTATCCACTTGGTGGAATGGCATACAGACCATCTGCTTTACCAACATTGAGCGTACACTCAGCGAATGGTGCAAATGCACAACTTTATGTTACCGGAGTATTAGGTGATGGTGCAAAGTTAACACCTATCACAAATCAAATTGGTCAAATCACAGAAATTGGAATTGTTGATCCAGGTGAAGATTACATCTCAAAACCTAGTGTATCACTGCGTGTTCAAGATTTGATTGTTAATGGTATAACATCATTCAATCTACCAATAAAAGGTGATATAATCTACCAGGGTACCAGTGTAGAGAACTCAACTTATTTGGCCACCGTAGATTCAATTACTCCGCTGCAATCTGCTTTACTACCACAAGATACCATTTACACATTGAGAGTATTTGAGTATAATGTCAATCCAAATTATCATCAAACACTGAAAATAAACTCAAAAAATATAACGATGAATCTAACCAATCAGATAGTGTTATCTGATTCTAGATATGATTCAGCAAATGGTATATTGTCTTATGGTTCAGGAACAGCAAAAGCATCCGCATCATTTGCTAACGGTGTTTTTGTTGGTAAGGGTAGATATGTAGATACATCCGGTCAATTGAGTTCATATGATGTTCTTCAGAATGAGATTTACAATGACTACACTTACGAGATTAGTGTCAACAAAGAAATCTCAAAGTATAGAGACATATTATTAAACCTTCTTCATCCCTCAGGTATGAGAGTTTTAGGTAAATATATTCTGACCGCAAACTCAAATTATAATTATAGTATAGCCGATTCGGAACAAAATGGCCACAGTCTAGCCTACTATACAGGATCTGAAGCATCATATGGTTTAATGATTGCACCGTCAACGCAGTACTTAACCGATTCTGGTTATGTTGATCAGCCGGTTACTCAAAGTTTAGATTTTGGATTTGATACCGAATCTGTCATAGCAACACTGGACTATCAAACCAATGTTATACAGTTCGCAGTAACTGATTTCTCAAGCAGAGCTACAAACATTGTGCATTTTGTCAATATGGCCAACGCAAAGTTGTCTGATATTATATCATCGAATAGTATCATTAGAATGACGACAACTGTTGGAGATGTTATCTATTCTGAAGTGTATCTAGTAAATAGTGCAGACAATTATATCATATTGAAAGACCATGTTTGGTTAACTTATGGAAATGTTGCAACTGTTTATGGATCCGCCAATAGTAATGTGATAAATATACTATCACTAACTGGTGCATATGATTATTTTAATGGTGGAAAATATACAGATTCAAATTATCCATTAAAAGATGTTCTGAAGCCAGGCGATAGTATTCTAGTAGCAAATAATATATCGAATATCGTTTTAAGTGTAGATTATACAACAAACAAGGCTTACTTAGAAACAAACTTAGCAAATACAGTTAATAATTCATTGATGACTGTTGGTAGAACTTTCATATCATCAAACATTCAGATATTTGGTCCTGTTGGAATACAATACTTCCCAGAGATTACAACAGAAGATGGATATTCAATAACAACAGAAGATGGAAAAATATTACTATTGGGTTAAACTATGTCAACAATTAAAATCTCTGAACTACCACCATTATCTCAACTAAATGCTAACACATCCAATTCTTTGTTTGTAATTGTTGATGTTACAAATGATATAACTGGAAAAATAACGGCAACAGGTATTGCTGATACATTGTTTGCCAACAATACTTTGAATGTCGGTGGTAATCCTGTATTGTTCCCAAACACGATTGCTCAGTTCTCTGGAAACAGTATCACATATCTTCAAATCAACAATCAAAACTTTAGTGGTTCAGGTTCAAGTGATTATATTGCCACAGCAGATATCGGAACAAATTCTAATAATTACATAGACTTAGGTATCAACAACTCTGGATTTAGTGATCCTGCCTTCTCTGCCATGGGTCCATTGGATGGATATCTGTATGCCCACGGTTCAACTGATGTTTCATCGGATGGTAATCTAGTTCTAGGAACCGGTTCAGCTGGTGGTAATGTTGTTTGGATGGTAGGTGGTACCAATTCATCAAATATTATTGGTAGATTTTCTAAATCAGTCTTTGATTTGCAAAGAGATTTGAGAGTCACAGGTAATGTTACAACTTCAAATGCTATTGTATTTGGTGATGGATCTAGACAGACTACCGCAGCAGCATCAAACGCATATGCTCAGGCAGCATTTGCGGCAGCCAACTCAGCAAGTGCAAATACTATCTATAATTCTGGTGTTGATATTGCACAAAATACAGCAATCAATACTGCAAACACATTCTTGCAGGCTAACGATGTAATCACATTGACTGCTGCCAAGACATATACTGATAATGCAAATACATTTCTACAAAATCAGATTACATATCAATCTGGTGTTGATGTCACACAAAACTCACATATTCAAACTGCATGGAATCTTGCTAACACATCAGTTCAAAATACTAATGTCATCGTACTGAACTCATTGACATTGACTGGTAATTTGATTGCCAACTCATTAGGTCAATCTGTATCTATTGATAATTTTACATCAAACAATGCAACCTTCAATAAGAATATGGCAGTGTACGGTTCAATCACTGCAAATACTGTATTGGGTAATGTATTCTTTTCAAATGTCACTACAGTGACAACACAAGCAAATGTGGTACAATGGTTTGCACAGACAGTCAGTCCTACACAAACATCAGGACAGTTATGGTATTCTTCAAATACACAGACCTTAGTATTAGATACTGATGTTGCTGGTGATAGAGTTGCCGTTTCTAAAGTATTATTCTTCCGTGCTTTCAACTCAACAGGTTCAACAATTCCTGCAAACTCTGTTGTCAGACTAACGAATGGTGTAACTGCAAATCTGATTCC
>Ga0007862_1000082_pt1 | contig 31976 bp, 28 predicted proteins | sample CryBogCBH20Aug07_FD_71206 | JGI IMG/M metagenome (GOLD analysis project Ga0007862, IMG submission 71206) | Freshwater microbial communities from Crystal Bog, Wisconsin, USA - CBH20Aug07 | ecosystem: Environmental > Aquatic > Freshwater > Lake | place: Crystal Bog, Wisconsin, USA | collected... | reverse complement strand
AAATAGTAAACTCTAGAGAAAGATTTAGGAATCTAATGGCTGTAACAACAGAAAACTTTATCTATGCCAGGCTGCTGAAACAGGCAGAGGCGCAGCGCATTATTCCCAATCGCACACAAGCTGCCAGAGACTGGTTTCGCAAAAAAGCACTGACATATCCAGCAAATGGACCAAGAATCAGACAGGAAAATCTGTTTCAACATTCTGTGGTCACTAGCACGATTCTTCCCGGAAGAATGTATATGTATGTCTATGATGCTAAGACAAAAGATAAGCTACCATACTGGGACGCATTTCCTTTGATTTTTCCTATTGATACATTTCCTGGTGGATTCTACGGTCTCAACATGCACTATCTTCCACCAATGCTTCGCGCTCAGCTGATGGACGTTCTCTATACAACCGCGAACAACACCAGATATGATGACACAACCAGACTGAGACTCTCGTATCAAAATCTGAAAGCGGCGTCTAGAATGAAGTTGTTTCAACCATGTTTCAAGAAATATCTGTTTGATCATGTGAAATCTCGGTTCATCTATGTTGAGCCAAAAGAATGGGATATCGCTCTATTTTTGCCACTACAGAGGTTCCAGAAAGCAACCGCGGAGCAAGTCTGGAGAGACTCGGCTTCTGCTACGAACTCTATGCCATGGCAAAACTGGGGATCAGCAAAAAGGAAAAAGTAAGTGTCATTCAATATCAACGATTTTCTGTCCTCGACAAAAGAGGGTCTCGCGAGAGATGCACATTTTGACATAACTTTCACTCTTCCTGCTGCTGTTCAGGGCGATGCTAGAAACTTATCTTTGCTGTGCACCGCAGCATCTTTGCCGACAAGACAGACAGACATCACAACAATCAGACGGTCAGGTACTGGTCTAATGTCTCCTTATGCAATAGGTTTGTCATATTCTCCTTTGGATGTTACTCTGTATTGTGACACCAAAGGCAACTCCATCTCTACGATTCAGAAATGGATGGATCTTATCATGGAAACAGGCAACATAGGAAACATGTGGCAAATAGAATACAAAGCAAACTATGCCACCGGCATCGAACTGATGCAGTATGCCCCAGATGGTCAACCAATGAACAAATATTCTTTCTCGTCGGCTTTCCCTGTTTCTTTTGGTCCAGTCAACTTTAGTTGGGCATCAAGAAACAGTCTTGTTCTCGTTCCTGCCACCTTTATTTACAACGCATATAATGTAAATCCAGTTGCAGCAAGGTCTGCCAACAACATCTCAACAACTCCGCAGAATGCACAAAACAATCGTCTTCCGGCGACAGGAAATACACCAGTATAATATTTTTTGAAATGAGGATAAATCATGCTACCTAAAATCGACACTCCAATATTTGAAGTCAAACTCGTATCTCAAAAACAACCTGTAAAGTTCAGACCTTTTACTGTCAAAGAAGAGAAGATTCTTCTTATTGCAGAGGAAAGTAAAGACGACAATGATATTATCAATGCGATCTTGCAGGTGATAAACAACTGTTGTCTGAGCGACATCAACATAAACAAGTTGCCTCTGTTTGATATTGAGTATTTCTTCCTTCAACTCAGAGCAAAATCCGTTAGTAACATATCTGTTCTGAAGTTTAGAGACAAAAAAGATCAGATTGTTAGAGATTTCGATGTCGACCTAGACCAGATCAAGCCAACCATTGATCCAAAGCACAGCAACACCGTCAAACTGGATGACACCATGACGGTTGAGTTCAAGTATCCATCACTGGAGACTGTGCTAAAGATTGATAGAAACGCAGTCGATGCTGATATAACATATCTAGCAGAGAGCCTGGATAAAATCTATCAGGGCGAACAGACATATGATGCATCAGATTCAAGTCTTGAGGAAAGAACGGACTTTATAAACAGTCTAAGCAAAAAAATGTTTGAAAATATCATAGAAACATTCATCGATACAATGCCCAAGTTGTCTCACACTCTTGAATATGTCAACAAAGAAGGCGATAAAAGAAAGATTCTTTTGGAGGGCTACAAAAGTTTTTTTCCACGGCGCTGAGTCATAACAGTCTGTTGAACTATTATTATCTGATATTCAACTTGGCTCAGCATCACAAATATTCCATTTTTGAAATAGAGTCTATGTTTCCTTTTGAAAGAGACATCTATGTTGGACTTCTACAGAAGATGATAGCAGAAGATATAGCTAAGAAGCAAAATAATCAATAAATAATAAAAATACTTGCGGGAAGGTATCAAGTGGCAACCAACGATCCATCTAGAACAATCAGCATTCATGGTGACAAATACACCTATGATTCAAACAAGAAGAAGTGGATGTCTGGTAAGAAAGAAGCCACGGCAGTAACATCTGCCATGCTCGACTTGATTCTAAAGCAACTACAACCTAAACAAGACGAAGAGGTCGATTCTTTTGTAGGAACAGCCAATATTGTTCCTTCTGGTGGTGGCGACAAAGAATATGAAAAAGAGCAAGACAGAAACGACGAAAAAAGAGAGAAGCGCGAGGAAGATGCTCTAGAAAGCACAGAATCGCCTGCAACAAAAACAGAAGAACAACTCATCAAGCCAGAACCTATTGCGTCTGATAGATTGGTTGCACCTGCTGAAGAGTTAAAAGAACAGCCGCCCGAGAGAAAGATTTCTTCGGGTATGGAAGCACTGCTTGATGCCAAAAACAATATTGTTTCTATGGTCAAAGACCGAGAAAACTGGTTCAAACCAGAAAAAAGAGAGTCTTTGGAAAGTGTGGAAGATTTATCTCGGTCAGAAAAGAATAGACTGGAAAAAAGAGATGAAAAGGAAGGAACTCCTTTTTACAAGACAAAAGCATCTCAGATATCACAAGATTTTGGAACACAGTTCAATAAAAGATTGGGTGAACGTCTACCTCTACTGAAACTATTTTCCGACAAGTTTGACGGTGAATCGGATGCAGATGCTGTTGGAGACACAGGCGCAGCAGGAGGAAGCACCTCCATTGGCGGTCTAAGCGATTCTGTTGTTGATTCTCTCAAGTCTATTGATGAAGGCGTTCAAGATATAATCGATATACTGAAAGAGAATCAAAACGAAGAACAAAAACACGACGAAGAAAAAGATTCGTCGAAGGAAGATGCTGAAACCGAAAAAGAAAAGAGAGAACAAGAAAAGTTTCCTTCCAAAGATGCAGAGCAAGTTTCTGAACCAGGAACAAAAAAGCAAAAATCTTCAGACAAAATCAAAAGCAAACTGGACCTAGGCAAAGAATCTTCCGCAGAATCTGTTGCCGAATCTGTAGGAGAAACGTCTGCTGGTGCTGCAAAAGGAGCCGCAGGGGCCGCCGAAGGAGAAGGAATGCTGGCAGGGGCCGGAGAAGCTGTCACTGGTGCTGCGGAAGGAGCCGCAGGGGCCGCCGAAGGAGCAGGAATGCTGGCAGGAGCAGGAGAAGCTGTCGCTGGCATAGGTGCAGCACTCGCTTCACCTGAGGTTCTTGCACTCGCCGGCACAGCCGCGCTTGGTTATGGTGCGTATGAGTTATTCAAGGGTGACGACTCCACCGGACAACAGCCAGCCTCACCAGAAAAAAAGCCTGGAATAACAGAACAGACAAACACTCTCAATCAAGCAGAAGAAGAGAGAAAGAAGATTGATTCTAACAAAAATAAACCTGCCACCCAAGGACACACGACAATCAATCAAAACAATAATAATACTTCTGGTGGTTCTGGTGGCAGCGGAGCTGTTATTCCAACAGCCGGTAACAGAAACTCGCTTGATCTATATTATTTTGCAGCCTGAGGAAACACCATGATAAATGTTCAAATCGCTATTCAATATATCGGTAAAGTAATGCAAGATGATGATGGAACACCGTCATCCAAGCGTTGGGTTGCTTTGCTGTCTTTTCTTATGATCACGATTACATGGGGCGCGAATCTGTTCGGAAACTATGTTCCAACAGAGTTCATCTTTGATGCTCTGGTGTATATCACGCTGGGTTGTCTGGGTATTACAGGTCTTGAGAAGTTCTCTGGAAGACTGAAACTGCCCAATCCAACACAGGATCAGGCAGATTCCACAAACAATAAATAACAATACAGGGAGAGTCTGAATCTACAAACCGCCACGGTAGATGGCAAGATTCAGATACAACTGAGGGGACGATTGCTCGTCCCCTCTTTTTTGATATTTTTATCCAGCCAGAAACTCCGGACCTTCACCTGACATCCACGAAGTTCGGGCTTGTTCGGCCAACTTATAATCGTGGTAACTCTTGGTGAAAACCACCTGATTGTTCTCAATCAGAGTGACCTCATAGAGGTCGTTTGCATTGTTGTGTCGCAGGTATACCTTTCGATCCATGATTCACTCCATTCCAAGCGCGCATAGGTAAGTGGTGGTGAGAGCCTCTTCTTCGAGACGGTCTGCACGATTCTGCTTACGGATCTTTACGATCTTACGCATAATCTTCTTGTCATAACCTGTAGAAGCACCTTCAGTATAAACATCCTTGATATTCTCAGAGATGTCCTTCTTTTCCTCTTCAAGTCGTTCAATCCGTTCAATCAGAAGACGAAGACGATCATCGGTGGCAGTAGTATCAGTCATAATATAAACTCCTAATGTGGTGGATGCCCCACCTCGGCTCGAACGAGGAACCTTCTGAATCAAAATCAGATGTGCTACCTATTGCACCATGGGGCAACAAAAAGTGGAGGAAGCGGTGGGATTCGAACCCACGGAACGCCCATCACGTTCGTCGCATTTCAAGTGCGGTGCCATAAACCAACTCGACCACGCTTCCTTGTCGTGGGTGATAGGAGAAAGGAAAGGAAAGCCTATCACCCACTATTCGCTACTCTTAGTCTTCCTCGGAAAGACGCTTGAAGAAGGATAGGTCATCGTCTTCCTCATCGCCTTCAGAGGCCTTGGACGACCATGGAAGATCGTCTGCATCCGACTCAACCTTGGCTTGATGCTGGGTTGGAGCGGGAGTGGAAGGAAGATCATCATCTTCCACATGACTGCGAGTAGGAGCATTGAGTTCCAGAACCTCGTTCAGACGGCGCTCAAGTTCCTCATAGGACTTGAAGTTTGAAGGATCAACGAGTGTCTGAAGAGAATGAGTGCTGTTCAAAAGGGTCTCTAGATAATCATCATCATCGCTGATTGCCTTAGGAGCACCAAAGCTAGACTTATCATAGTTTGGATATCCTTCAACCTTACGCTGGCGAAGATAAAAATCTGCACCGTTCCACATGTTGAATGGATCGATTGGAATGGTTTCACCAATACCATCATCGACTGGATTTGTAAGTTCGTTCCACATATTAAAAATCTTCTTGCCATAACGATATAGGAAAACCTTACCGTTATTCTCTGGATTACCAGTATCCTTAATAACTAGAATATTAGAAACAAAATGTTCACGACGCTTCTGCTTACGAGCCTGCTTACGCTGTGGAGAATCATCATTATCAGATTCACGCCACAGACGGCTATTGTATTCTGAAAGAGGATCCTTCTCACCTAGAGTGGTGCGAGAGTTCTCAATATACCACTTACCACCAGGACCCTTGAAACCATGATCCCAATAGCGTACGAAAGGAACATCCTCGTCGGGAGGAGCAGGAAGGAAACGAATGATAGCAGAACCATTGCCTGCCTTATCGACAGTTGGCTTCCAATACTTGTCGTCATTCGACTTGCGATCATTTGTGGTGTTGTTGAGTTTACCAACCTGTTCGGTTAGCTTGCGCAGTGAGTCCTGGCTTGAGGACTTTAGCTTTGAAAAATCTACCATTGTGTATTCTCCTTGTATAACAGTGTGTTTCAGCTTGTTTCACATTATTCATTGTATGTCACGGTGTTCATTATGCTTCACTTTGTTCATCATGAATACTCTATATATAACCGATTTCCAGAATAATGTCAAGTATTATCCCAGTTTCTATTGTGCAGAAATAGACTCTGCTCTCGGATGTAGCGTTCCAGCATCGTGGAAGACTTGCGGATTTCCATGGTTGTCTCCGGATCAAAAGTAAATCCGAAGGCATTTAGGACATGAATCCAGTATTCTATTGTCTGACAGTTCACATGATTATGTCCGGGTTGGCCGGGAAGAGCATGTGTCATTAGAACATATTTGCAACTATCCCATGTTGAAACGAAGTTTCTCATATACATTTCATCAACATGCTCAACAAACTCGCATGTGTATGCCAGATCATACTTTTTGTCTAAGATATATGGACCTGTTGTATAGTCGTGAATGATGACATCATCCAAATCTCTTTTCACAACAAAATCACCATCGATGCCAATAGCATCCAAACCTTTCGATCTCGCCATTTGAACCATTCCACCCAAACCACAACCAACATCCACCATTGACTTGATACCAAAGGTGTTGATAAGATAATCTAGCCCGCCTTCATCATAATGTTGCATCTCTTCGTGGCCACCAAGGTGCATAGGCAAACCACCTTCTTGTGTAATATCCAACTTGAAAGTCATTATAAAACTCCTTTATTCATGTAAAACTGCTCAGATTGCTGCTCTTGGGTAGATAGTTGAGTTCCTCGGCTTCAAGCTGGATCATTCCTTTGAGATTCTCATTGGAACGAACCAGCTTGCCTAGGTCTTCAACATCAATATTGTTTTGTTCGGCATATAGAACAATAGCATCAATCAGAGAGATGTCGTGTTTCCACACCAAAGATTCTATTTCATCAAATGTTGTTTTCTGTATTGACATATAAATGTCGCCTTTCTCCAAAAGAATACAAACACACAAATAAACTTTGAGCACCGGAGGCATTGCCTCCGGTTACTTTTACTCATAATCTATCCCTTATAAAACAGATGACCTTCGATTTTCATGGTTAGTCTATATTTTGACCAACCCTTTGGATGAACGTATGCAGCATGATAAAATGTAGATCCATTGGTAACATCTTGCATATGTCCATTATAAACCGTCTCTGCAATATGTATGCAGTCCTGATATGTATCGGGATATTTGATAGGTGATTTGTGTCTCATCCACGAGAACTGATAATGACCAGCGATCTTTTGCTTGACGACCGCGCATGGTGTAGAACCAAACCTATCCGGTTGCTTCATTCTGTTCATTACCACATTTGCCACAGCGACCTTGCCTTTCAGCGGCTCACCACGGGCTTCAAAATATATGTTGTCTGCCAGACACTTTACTTGTTGATTTTGTGTTTCTGCTCTGGCTACTGAAACTGTAAAAAAACTAAAACCTAAACATAGACTAACGATTAGTCGTTTGAACATTTATCTTCTCTTTGTGAACGAGCCAGAAGATACAGATGACTTTACTAGCGTATCTCAACGCATATCATCTATACCAATATGAGAAGACAACATAGGCATCTTCAACATCCATTCTCCTTCTACTGAGAATGCAGGATCGTTATGTTTCGTCGGTGGTGTTTTGATAACACCGCTTTCTAGCCATACCAAGACCGAAGCTAATGTAGAAGTCAATGGAGGGAAGAACCTCCGCATATTCTATTTATACAACAGAAATCTTTAGATGTCAATAGAATCTTTTGGTTTTCTGGTTGGTGGAGAATATCGGACTCGAACCGATCTCAGATTCCTTGCAAAGGATTCCAGCTTGAACATGACACTCGCCAATTCCCAAACGGAACGCGATGGGCGAGAGGTGAAAAATCCCCAGCGCGTTCGGCAGCCTCACACCAAGGGTTCGGGCACGGCTTCAACTCACTCTCCATCGGTCAGTCCTTCCCTATCCAGTTCACGCGCAAAATTCAGCGCGACAATCATAATGATACCGACAGCCAATGCGATGCAGGCATAGGCAACACGAAGGTCTGGCGTCGTTAAAACAGACAACGGAAACACATGTATGTAAACAAGCCCGAAGGGGACAAAAGATGCCCATGCCACCACGGTGCACAAATTACGCTTAATAAAACTACGGATTTCCATCGGTCAGTCCTTTCCATTCAGCGAATACTGCATCCCAAGCATTGGACGCTTCTTCAAAGCCACAATTACAATACGCTCCCGTCGTATTCATGGGGCACTCGTCACCGTGATAAGCTGCGTCACTTACGAGAACCCCGGCCTTGGCCACCTTCTCAGCGACGGTGTTCTTTGCCTCCGCCTTTTTCAGCGCGGTGGTGAGGCGAGTGATTTCGGCGTTCAGCTCTTCATAGACTGATGCAAAAGCATCCCGATCCGCCTGCGTCACTGTTGGTTCAGTCATAATCAAATCACCTTTCTCACTGACTACATTCTCACTGTAGCAGAATCAGTAATAATGTCAAGAGGTTTTTTGCTCATGAATCCTGTTGAGCGAACAAAAGATACGCCTCTTGACTTTGGAATACCGAATACGAAACTTCCATCCATATGCGATGAACACATAAGTTGTCAGTAGCATGTTTTTCAGTTTATTCATCATTCAATTTCTGCAATGCATCATAGAACTGCCTACGATTCTCTACACGTTCAACAATACGAGGATCAGGAATAACACTTTCCCTTTTCAGAATAGTCGAGCCATCTTCAACAACATATACATGACCGTTGACATAATCGTCCATAATATGACCTAGATGTTCAAAGTAGTCAAGTCGATAATTATGTGATGGCATCTTTTCGCCCCATGAAGATGGATAATATGCTACGATTTCACCAGACCACTCATCCTCACTGTCCTCATTATATTTCTGAACCGCTACACCATACTTGCCGCCACGATCATCACATTCACTTTCGGCTAGGTTCCATGCCTTGTCTTCATCTGGTCCACAATAGACAACATAATGATGATTGTTGAGACATCCCCAGCGATATGCAGTTACAAGATAAGTCATCATTCAAACTCCAAATAGATCAATATAACGAGTTTTCAGCCAGTCAAAACCAGTAGCAACATATGTTCGCTGGAATGATTCTTTCATTTCTGGAGTAAAAGTCCGAACCCACTCAAGATGTAGTTCTTGTGCTTTACGTTCTGCTAATGCCCATATTTCTTCATTGGTCATCACATAATCCTATTCAACATATTGAAATACTCATTGAAGTTCTGTCCATAGATTTGAACATTCTTTAGATCAACTTGATTTCGGACATTACAAAGCTTGTCTCTAGCATTCTTTGCTTCTTCAAGAGTGCGATAGGCACTATGAATACTATGATAATGCAAAAGATAGAAGTCATATTGAGTCATCACATCACCACATTAGGAAAACATTCAGCAATAGCATCCATAACTACTTCTCCTCTTTCTCTGATAGATAAATCATATCAATGTGACATGCAATGGCTTCAGCCGATTGACTAGCATATAATACACCATGTCCATCATAAAGTATATACTCTTTATGACCATCTTCATGTGTGGCTACAGCGCAAGATAGACCACGAACTTTACGGGCAGAATACCGATCTATCGTTTCGCACATTGAAGTCTTTTCGTATTTCATGATGAAAATATTACTCCAATAAAAAGCAAAAACACCACCAAGAAAAACATCATACAACAAACTCCTTGACTACACTATAAAAGTTCTTTGCAAAACACTTATATGCCACCATACGGTTATAATACTTTTTACCTAGGGGCTGCCAAACAAATTTTATCTTAGGTGTTTCTTTGGGATTCTGGTGTGTGATTACTTTATATAAACATAAAGGACCTATGACAAAATACCAGCCTTCACATGAATCAGCGGCAAGAGGACCATATCTCTTGAATTTAGGCAATACCCAAATATAAAGTGGTGGCCGCCAGTTTTTCAAATGAGGATAAATCAGACATTTCATCCCGAGCCTTAACTTTTTAATTCTGTTCATCACAAATTCTCCATGAATGCACCAATGAGCGAAAAGGCAAGAATCAATAGCAGAGACTGCCACCAGTTGATCTTACCTGCTCCCAGAGCATATGCAACACCAAAGAACACATAGCCATCAAAGCGATTGTATACTCGATCAAACAGAAAATCGCGCATTACTTCTTCTCCTTGAAGATTGGCTTGCGCCGGAATGGTTGTTCAAAAATCCAAATTACAACAGCAACCAAACCAAACACGGAAATCAGACCAGATAGATACCAATACACAAATGTCATTATTCTTTATCCTCAATATACACATATTGGAAATGGTGTCAATCCATTTTTTTATATAAATAGGTAAAAACTTGGAGCGACCATGGCAGCAAAATCTCCTCTACCTCAGCAAATCTATTTTTCCGATTTTCTGTTTGACCTCAATAAGAATCCACACACCAAGGACCTTGCTCGTGTGACCAATGAGCAGGCGGTGATCAACTCCATCAAAAAGATCATCAAGACCAACAACTACGAGGTTCCATACAATCCATTTTTCGGTGCCAATATCTATCATTACCTATTTGAGAACTTCACACCCACCACAGAACTTGAGTTGAAGAACGAAATCAGATTCGCGATAGAAAACTTTGAACCAAGAGCTAATCTGATTGATGTTGTTGTCAATGGTAATCCTGACGGTAACTCAATGGACATCACCATTACATTTTCAATCATAAATAATCCAACGCCTATAACTGTTACAACGACATTGGTCAGGATCCGATAAATGGCAAATAATACCCTCGCTGTTGCTAACTTGGACTATACAGGACTGAGAAGCAGCCTTGTATCATTCATGCAAAACTATCCTCAGTTCATGGACTATGACTTTGAGGGATCAAATCTTAGCACACTGATTGATCTTCTTGCTTATAACACCTATATCAACAGCTTCTATACAAATATGGTCATGAACGAAATGTTCATCGACACCGCCATTCTGAGAGACTCTGTGGTTTCTCATGCAAAGGATCTGAACTATATGCCTAGGTCCGCAAGGTCCTCTCAGGCGTTTATCGACATTCAAGTATTTCCTAATGACAATCCACCCTATGTCACTATTCCAGCAGGCGCCAAGTTTCAGGGCAGCGATGGCAACAATGTCTTTACTTTTTTGACAACAGCCAACACAATCATCAGTCCTGTCGGTGGTGTGTATCTACAGAAGAATATTCCAATCTATGAGGGCGTGCAAATCACTGAGACATTCATTGTCAATACAGCAGTTCCACAGAGATTCATTCTTTCAAATCCAAACATTGACACCACCACACTCAAGGTGGGCGTAACTAATAGTCTAGGCGCAAATCAGCAGTGGACATTTTATCCAGACCTGTTTGGTGTTTCAACCAACACACAAGCCTATTTCCTACAGTCAACAGCAAACAACTATGAGATATTGTTTGGTGATGGTGTGTCCGGGGCTCAGCCAATCAATAATGCTCGTATCACGGCGTCATATATCGCCAGCAATCTAGATAAGCCAAACGGTATTCAGAACTTCAAATCAAATCAGATTTTGGATGGATACACCATCTACACGATTACTCCTAGTGTATATTCCAACGGCACCATCATTGCCGCAGCAGGTGGTATGGCACCAGAATCAATCCAATCTGTTCGCTTCAATGCACCTAGAGCCTATCAGACTCTACAAAGAGCGGTCACCGAGGAAGATTATCGCAACATTCTGTTTGAGAACTTTCCAGAGATTCGTGATGTCTATGTCTATGGTGGCGATCAACTGTATCCTCAGCAATATGGTTCTGTCTATATCGCCGTTGATATTACCAATGCTGTTGGTCTGTACGACAATGAAAAGACAAAGATACAGTCTTTCATTTCAACGAGAGCGCCACTCACGATCACACCAGTTGTTGTTGCGGCTGATTATACCAATATCGGCTTCACTGTCAACATCAACTATAATCTGAATCAATCTTCTCTAGCTGCCAGTGATATTCAGGGTGAGGTGCTTCGCGCAATAAAAACATATAATAGCACATATCTGGATAAGTTCAATGCTCGATTTAGATACAGTCAGATTCTGTCAGCTATAGACAACACAGACTCCGCTATTGTTGATAATGAAACAACAGTGTATCTGATCAAAGAGTTTCTTCCTGTTTTGAACACAGACTATTCACAGTCTCTGAGTTATCAAAACTCTATTGTTCCTGGTAGCATCACCTCAACAGGATTTACATACAATGGTCTAGCCTGTTCATTGATAGATGACAGCAACGGCAATATCAAACTCATATCGACCATCAACGGCATTCAAACACCTCTGGTCGTTCTAGGAACTGTTGACTATACAGCAGGTGTTGTCAATCTGGTCAATCTAAATGTGTCTGCATTTGAAGGCGACTATATTGCGATCTATGTGACTCCAAAGAATCATGACTTCAATGCTTCTCAGAACATCATTCTGGCAACCGATTTCAATAATGTAACGATCAATGTTACAGGAATAAGAGTCTAATGGAACTAGACAAATATATCTCCGACCTGGTATCACACCAGTTCCCTGCCTTCTATGAGGCAGAAGGACAAAACTTCATCGCGTTCGTTAGAGGATATTACGAATGGATGGAGCAGTCGGGATATACCATCAATGCTTCAAAGAGCCTGATGGATTACAAAGACATTGACACAACCGTCGATCAGTTCATCTCAGATTTCAGAAACGAATATCTGGTCAACTTTCCTGCTGTTACAGCGGCTGATCCTCGTTTCATCGTAAAGCACATCAAAGACTTTTACATGTCAAAGGGCAGCACACGAGGAATGCAGTTGCTGTTCCGCTTGCTATTTGATGATGATATTGAGGTATATTATCCAGGAGCAGATGTTCTAAAGCCATCCGATGGTATCTGGACCATACCACATTATCTTGAGGTTGAACACAATAGCCGGTCGGCCACTTTTGTCGGTCAGCAGATTACAGGATCAAAATCCGGAGCAACAGCATTTGTTGAATCTGTTCATACAAGAGTTGTTCACCAAAGACTGATCGATGTATTGAATATAAGTGGTGCCCAAGGCGAGTTTCTGTTCAACGAACTGGTCACCAATGACGGCAATCTGTTCAATGCACCTAAGATAACAGGATCACTCACGGACATCAACATCGTCGATGGTGGTGCCAATAACAAGGTTGGTGATGTATTCACTGTATATTCATCGACCAGTGGTGTAAAGGGTCAAGTCAGAGTAACATCAACCTTCGATGGTACTGGTAGAGTAAACTTCAAGCTTGTCGATGGTGGTTACGGATACACCTTAAATCCGACTCAGGTTCGGGTATCAAACACAGTTCTTACATATACCTCAAACACAACACCTTATTATACTGTATTAGAGAGAATAAGTCAACCACTTATTTCTATCAACTATACGGTTTCGACACCATCAAATCCAAATACCCAGTCTCTGTATCTAACAAGCGTCACAGGATACAGCAGCGGAAGTGTTGTGGCCAATGGACTGGTGGCGGTCATTCCTGGTGCAGCAAACACATTTATCATCAACACCACCAACGGTGACTTCACAACAGCAACTTCTATCTGCACACCTGGTAACACGGTCCAGTTTACGGCTTACACATATACAAATGTGACGGCAACAGGTATCGTTACAGGATCAAACTCCACAGCAGTTGGTCTACACAATATCAGCGGCACATTCTACAGCAATGGAGCCATGATTGTTGACAGTGCTAATCAACAATCAAATGTGATCAGCATCTCTACAGGTTCTGGTGCAAACTTTGCTATTGGCTCGCTCAATGACACAGAATCTGTATATCTTTTTACGGACATTCTTTCAGGAAATAACAGCGGATTTGTGCCGTATCTGAATATGGTTATTTCTGGTGGTAACTCCAATGTAATATTAGCATCAGCAACCGGTGGTATTACTTGCAACACGATTTCAAAGATTGTAACAGGTTCTTCAACGACCTTCACATCTCAAGTGGCTGTTGGTTACGGTCTGTATGTTTATCCAGGCAATACCTATATCGGAACAGTCAATGCAGTAACAAACAATACCTCTCTAGTATTGTCATCAAATGCTCTTACAAATGCAAGTAGTAATGCATTTTATTATAATGCTGGACAATATGGATTTCCTAAAAATACTTCGGCTGGATACAATAGCGTAATAAGTTCCGCGCTAAACTCCAACACATTTACGATTGGCACGATTGCGTCTCTGTCTGCTATCAATCCAGGAACAAACTATAACATCAATCCATTCGTTCTTGTTCGTAATGACTATGTAGCCGGGTATAATCGCAAAAATATTCTGCTGCAACTAGGATCAGACAAAACAGGCATCTTTGCTTTAGGCGATACTGTATCTCAGACCATTGGTAATCCTTCTACGATCACGAGTTATAATGCAAACACGGGTGCGTTCACGGTTGGTGAAGGTGTGACCCAGAGCAATGGTAGCGTCAATGCATATGCGACCGTTTACTCTACCAACGCAACAGCATTGGTTCTGAACAATACACGAGGAATATTCTTCACAAATACAGCAGGCGGACAACATCTTGTAGGTCTACAGTCTGGTGCGACAGCCAATATCTCATCAGTATCAACATCAACTGTTCCTACTTTAGCCACAGGCACTATTGTCAATCTACCGAATTCCACATTCATTGAACTGAGACGAACTTCATTCAATACTTCCTTCGTTGTCGGATCTCAGGTTTCATCCACAAGCGGAGGAGCGGCAACAGTTCTTTATCAGACACAGAACGACAACTCTCTTGCTCTAGGAAATAACGCGATTGTGTCTGGAAATGTTAGCACAGCCAGAGGCATTGCAAACACAGTTGAAGTCATGTATTCTGGTATTGGTCACCAACCAGGCGATGTGATTGAGTTGGTAAGCAATACCAATCCATTTGCGATCACGGGAACAGCAAATGTTATCAATCAAGGTGTGGGACTAGGTTATTGGAAAAACACCAAGGGTATGCTCAACTCTGATAAATATATTGCTGACGGCAACTATTATCAAGACTTCTCATACGAGATTCAGTCTCGTTTGTCCTTGAATAAATATGCTGATATACTAAGAAAGTTGGCACATGTGGCTGGCACAAGAATGTATGGTAAGGTGCTTATTAGTTCTAGCGAAATAAGGTCTGTTGTTCCAGAAGCAACATCTGGAATCTATTACAACTAAGGTATTGCAAAAATGAGTTTGACTAGCAATTCATTGTTGACTTTCCGCCGAAATCTTTGGACGATGGCAGACAACAATGCGAACAACTTTTATACATTCGCAGCCAAGTCCACTCCTTGGCCTGATGAACAGCAACCACCAAATCCAGACAACTCTGTGGATGAGTTGGAATACACAGTTCCCAACCAGATCATCTTTGGTAAGTATGTTGCTCCTGGCTATTCTTCTCTGATGACCACTCGCTATAACTGGACTTCAGGAACAGTATATGCTCAGTTTGACGACGCCGATCCAGACCTTTACACAAAGGCATTTTTTGTGTTAACACAAGAAGCTGGTGCATATCATGTATTCAAGTGTCTGAATAACAATAATGGCACACAATCAACACACCAACCACTTCTTGCTGAAACGGCGGCTGATGAAATCTATTATGCAACCGCGGATGGTTATCAGTGGAAATACATGTATAGCTTCGATCAGACAGCATATAACAAGTTTGTCACCGGTGCATATATTCCTGTTGTGGCTAACTCAGCCGTAACAGGAAATGCCACAGCCGGCTCTATCGAAACCTACACGGTCGATTCACCAGGCAGCAACTACAACTCATCCGCGAATGGTTATTTTCAAGAAATAGCAGTAGGCGGTAACAACCAGTTCTTCGGCATTCAAGGAACAGGAACAGTAACTCTAACTGTCAGTGCCAATGCCTACACCTCAGGCGAAACGGTTACTCAGGTCTATGGTGGTGTCACCGCCAACGGTGTTGTTGTTTCTTCGGTTTCTGCTAATAGCACAGCATCTGTATTGACTTTAAGAAGTGTGAACAACATTTTTGCTCCTTCTGTCAACACCATACACGGATCTACCAGCGGTAAAATATCAACAGTGATCGATGTTACCTCACCAGACTCTTCATCAAACAGCAACTTCTATAACGGTTGCTCGTTGTATATCGTTTCAGGAACAGGTGCTGGACAACTAGGAACAATCGAGGAATATGTTGTTGTGGGTAATGCTCGTCGCGTTCTGATGGCAAACGCATTCGTGACCACACCCGACTATACCTCAAAATATCTTATCTCGCCTAGCGTAAACATCACAGGCGATGGCACAGGTGCAAAGGCTTTGTCTGTTGTGGATCCAAACACCAAGCAGATTTCCAGTATTCGAGTAATCAACACAGGATCAGGATACACCTATGCGAATGTTGCTATTGTTGGCAATACAGGATCAACAGCAGTAGCAGCAAATAATGCTGTGGTTCGTGCTATCATGTCACCAAGAGGTGGACATGGCTATGACATAAACTCTGAACTAAATGCTCAGTATATTTGCTATAGCACAACCTTCGCCAATAATGAAAACGGAAAGATTCCAGGAACCGGTTCAACCTATAGAACGGTTGGTCTGATCGTCGATCCTCAGTATGCTAATGTTCTGGTTGCGTTTTCTAACACAACTCTTGCACCTTTCAGTGTTGGTGATACTCTGACTGGATCAGTATCAAAAGCAAAAGGTATCATCAAGAATACCTATTTTGCCAACTCGACACTCAAACTCAGCAACACAACAGGAATCTTCACATCTTCAGATGTTCTGACCTCGTATTATGCCAACGGTGTGCTAAATGTCAATACAAGCAGCAATGCCATGGCAACTGTCGTTACAGGTGCACCTCTGACATTTGACAACAGAACAAGACTTGTTTGTCCAACATCCAGCTTGAATGGTGGAACATTTGCCGTCAACGAAAAAATTGTTCAGGTTGTGGGTGGTATTGATGTTGGATACGGATATATTCAAGAAATGGATTCAACCGTTCAAATACCATACACATATAGCGCAGGTGCACCAAACATTCCTGTTACTGGTTATGTGGTTGGACAGACCAGTGGCGCCAACGGCAATATCAGCAACTCCGGATCAAACACACTATTTCTAAGCAATGTGACAGGAACATTTCAAACATCAGAGGTTCTTGTTGGATATTACCAGAATGGCGCATCTGCATTCAACTCAAGCAACGGCGTAACATCCACCTCTGTCATTTCTGACACATATATTTATTTGACGGAAGTAAAAGGTAACATCCAAGCATCGGATCTTCCTTCAAATACTTATAAATACATTACTGATGATGCAACGAGAACTGTAACAATAGAAGTAGATAATGTCATTGTTTCTGATATGGTGCCTTATACTGGTGATATCCTATACATTCAAAATATGACAGCAGTGACAAGAGATACAAGTCAGAATGAAACCGTGAAGCTGATTTACGGTTTTGCATGATACGCTCGTATAATCAAATAAATACAAAAGAAGCAAAGAATAGAGGGTAATAATGCCGATTTCGACCGATCTATCACAGGCACCATACTATGACGATGCAAATAATGCATTGGCAGACAACTATCATAGAATCTTGTTCAGACCACAGGTTCCGGTCCAGGCACGCGAACTTACACAGTTGCAGGATATTCTTCAGAACCAGATTGAGCGATTTGGCGACAATATCTTTGTCACAGGAACAATCATCAAGGGTTGCAACTTCAGCTTTGATTCCAACTATAACTATGTCAAGGTCAAGGATCTTCGTCCTGTTGATGGTCAACCAGTTCAGACATCCAGCTATGTTGGTTTGATTGCACACGAGCCTTCTTCAAATCTCTATGCTATCTGCTTCAACTATCAGGACGGATACGAATCACAGGATCCTGATCTAAAGACTCTGTATTTCAAGTATATCACAGGCGGCACATCAGGGCAATCGGCATTCTCACCTGGTTCTCAAATCTCTTTCTATCAGACAACCGATATTGCTACAGCAGCCGCCAACAACGGCATCAACCCATCTTACTTCGCCAATGCTGATGTTACCATTGCATCCACAACAGGAGCAGTAGGACAAGGCTATGCGATGACAGTTTCTTCTGGTATTATTTTCCAGAAGGGACACTTCATTCAAGTGGCAGCACCAGAGACTGTGATTATTGACAAGTATTCTCAGTATCCCGATGCGACAGTTGCTGGATTCCTTATTGAAGAAAATATTGTAACAGAACTTCAAGACACCAATCTTCTTGATAATGCTACTGGGTATAGCAACTACAAGGCACCTGGTGCCCATCGTCTACAACTTCTTCCTCAACTTGTAGCATACACCAAGACTTCTGCTCCAGCCAACAACTTCTTTGTTCTGGCTGAGTGGGAAGGTGGAAATCTTGTTCGTGAGTTCCAAGACACACAATACAGTGTCATTGGTGATGAAATGGCTCGTAGAACATATGAAGAGGCCGGCAACTTTGTTGTTCGTCCATTCAATGTCACCATGCAACCAGGTAACACAACACATAACTTCGCGGTAGTTTCTGCTGGCCTGGCTTATGTCGGTGGTCATCGTATTGAGCAACTAAACAATGTTTATGTTCCTGTTCGTAAAGGCAACGATCAACTCACCACACCAAACCAGAGTGTTCAGACAAACTGGGATAACAGTGTTTATGTTGGTGAGTTTGTAGGAAATATTCCTACTCATGTTGGTCCTGTCCTCTCTCTAAGAGATACGGCTGGTGCAAAAATCTCCAATGGACAATATGCCAACGGAACTCCAGCAGGTAACGAGATCGGCACAGCCAAGACAACATATATCGTCCAATCAAGTGGAACTATTGGTGCACCAGATTGTCTCTACAAGTTGCACCTAACAGATATCAGAATGAATCTCGGTAAGAGTTTCAACGATGTCAAAGCCGTTCACTATAATGGCGGCACAGCAGGCAATGCTCATGCCGATATCGCAAAGACTTATGATTCTACAGCAAATACCTATATCGCTGCTCTAAACAATCCTTCAAAAGCCGCATTTCTGGCAGACACCAAGAAGAAAGGTATAATCAATCTTTCTCAGTCAGGAAATTTGCCACAATATATCTATAGAACTATTGCAAATACTACTCTGACCACATCAGGTAACTCTTCTCTGGTTACTTTGGGCAACACCACAACATTCGCGTATGCTAATAGTTCTAATGGCCAGTTGTCCGTATTGGACGAGCCTTCTATCGTTGTTGTTCCAACATCAATCACCGGTAATATTGCATATGCAAATGTTACTCTAACAAAGTCCGGCAATCTCGTTCTGGCATCAAGCAACACCACGATTATCGCCAATGGTTCAACATCATTCAACACAGATTATCAGGTTGGTGACTATATCGCCGCAGGCGGTGTTGTCAGAAGAATCACAGCCATTGCCAATAGCACACAGATGACTGTCGATAAAGCCTATACATCAGGCAATACCTCATCCACACATTCCAAGTGCTATCCTGTAAATGTTCCGATCAATATTTCTCAGCGCAACTCTCGCTTTGTCATCACCGACACAGCACAACAAAATATGCGTATTGATCTTGTTGCAGCCAACGGTTCAACTGAAACACTATCTGCAAACATGAACATCTCGGTTCATTTCCATGCAAAGCAACCACAGTCATCAGACAGAAATCTAAACGCTAATACACGAGTTGTTGTTGATATCAATACCTCCAATAACATCAACGGAACAACAGGACCATGGTGTCTTGGTATTCCTCATGTGTATAATATTCGTAATGTCTATAAGTCATCAAACACAGGAACTTTGACTGCCAATCTGTCAAGCGGCAATGCTTATATTCTTTGCTCAACTTCCGGATTCAGCAATGGTGTCAGCCTTTCTGGTGTAGGTATTCCCGCAGGAGCAACAGCAAATGTTGTGAACTCAACCTCTATGCTATTGTCGTCGGCTGCAACCACAACAAACAATCTTGTTGTGATCAAGTGGGCATATTATTCAAACTCTGCCAATGATGATGTCACTTCAGCATTTAGTCTAAAGACAGGACAAAGAGATGCTATTCACGATCTTGGTTTTATCAAGGTCAATCCAGCAACTCTACCTACACCAATCGCAAACGGCGATCTACTGACCATTGTGTTTGATGCGTTCAAGCCATTTAGCACAGGCAAAGGTTATATTGCTGGCGACTCTTACACAACTCTTGTCAATAGCAATACATTCAACTATGAGAGTGTTCCTTCTTATGTTTCCAAGAATGGTGATGAGTATTTCCTGAGAGATTCTATTGACTTCAGACCATTTGCCGTAAACACCGCAGTATATACAAACTCATTCTCAAGTGCAACCATCAATCCTCCATATACAACTGTATTGGGAGACGTTGCAACCGGAACTGCCAACACAGAGTTGTATGTCGCTGCACCAACTCAAAACTTCAACCATGACGTATACCATTATTCAGGTCGTATTGATAAGATTGTTCTGAATAGTTACGGCGACTACCAGATTGTTGAAGGCAAGGCATCAGACAATCCTGTTCCTCCAGCCGATGTCAAGGGTGCTATGACTCTTGCCACCATTGCGGTTCCTCCATATCCTTCATATGTTTCCACCATTCTGACAACAAATGTGGCCACAAGTTATTCTACAGCCGCCGTTGTGGATCAGAATCGTGTATATACCATGAGAGACATTGGCAAACTAGACAAGAGAGTGCAAAATCTTGAATATTACACCTCTCTGAATCTTCTTGAACAACAGACAAGTTCTCTGACTATCGCATCTTCGGTTACCGGAGCCAATAGATTCAAGAATGGTATTTTTGTTGATAACTTCCAAACAACCGATATGTTGGATACAGCCAATCCAGAATACAAGATTGGACTAAGCACCAGCGAAACTGCTCTTGTTCCTATCTATAACACCGACACAGTGACACTCAGATATGGTGTCGGCAGCGGAACAACATCAAACGGTGGTATCATCACTCTTGCAGCCAACGGTTCTGAATCTTCAATCATCAGTCAGATTTATGGTACAGAAACTCTGCAAGCCGCCGCTGCTGTTTATACCTATACAGGACAGGTTGTTTGCCATCCCAAGCATGATCCTGTTCCAGATTCCAAGACACTCGCGACAACAACCTTGAGCAAACCATCTGCACCGGCGACATCTACATCCAACACAGCCACGTTGACTGCATCTTTGTCTTATGCTGGTGCACCGGCGCGAGGACCAGCAGGAAACATTTATTGGGGTCCTCTCGTGTGGTCTATCGGTGCGGTTGGATATGGTGCAGTTTCAATCTCCATCTCAGGTCCAAACGGATACACCTACACAAAGACACTGATTGCTACAGATTCTGTTGCGGGTAAGTTTGCTGGATCAGGATTTATTACAGATACTCTTGGTGGTCAAGTGGGTGCAGGTGCCGTATGTCCAGGCACATATACACTTTCTGTAACCAGAACTCCTTTGTCTGGTTATACTGAAGGTGCAGTCAATATCAATGCAAACGTGACCGTTTCTCCTGTTACCGCTGCTGCTACACCAGACACAGCAAAAGGAACTGGAATCACCACAGGTGCTTTGTCAACCATCATCACTGTTGACAGGACAACAGCAATCTCTGCTCCTGTCTTACCTTCTTCTGCCAACTCAGCATCTTCTAATGGTCTTATCTATATACCAAGTGCTAATGGCATCAATAACTTCACACCCTGATACGATAAAAAGGTCTAATAATGGCAAACAATATTACCAGTAGTTATACCAACAACTATACTCTGTTTTCAGGATTGGTTCCCGTAATCGACCAGAAAACAACAAATGCCACATCTGTTTTGCCAACTTCTGTTGCGTCAAAGTTGCAGGCCTATAAGGGTGCCTATTCGCTCCAAGTCGGGTTCTTCACTCCTACACAAAACGGTTCACACACATTCAATGTGACTTCATCTAACGGGTCATATCTCGTTATTGATGGTCAGTCTGTCATCAACACAACTGGCAGCGGAACAACATCTAACAGCATCTCTCTAACAGGAAATCAACCTGTATCGTTTGTCTATGCTGGCCCTCTAGGATCGGCTGGTGTAAATGGTATCACATATTCTGTTGGTGGAGGATCAGCACAACCCATCCAGAATAATCAGATCAGCACACCAACGGATATTCATTCAAATCCTTTGCTGAGTGTCAATACAATAATCGCGACCATCAACTCTTCGGCCACACCAGGTATCGTAAAGCCTACGGCCAACGTGGTGCCAACGAACATTCTTGCAAACTCTTCTATTGCAACAGTCCCCGCTCCTGCTGTTTTTCCTTCGATGTTCGGCATTCCAACACCAACCGGCAAGTCTATCAGTTCGATTCCAGGGTCAAACTTTACTATCAATGCTCCAACGCTCGTTGATATACATCCTTCTTCTTTTACCACAAACTCTACGACAAGTGCAACAGGATCACTGTTCACAACCTCCAATGTTACACCAGTTGCCACATATTCAAAGTTAAGTTCTGTCATTAGTGCTGGGTATGCAACAACAAGTGCAAACACATATCTGCGTTCTCAGACCGTAGGCATGGAAGTAACAGGGTTGATTCCAAATACCAGACTGTCGATCTTCTGTGATGGTGTCAACATTACAGGTCTTTGCGCTCCAGCAGAAGTAGAAATCGAAACAGGCACGGCATCTCAGAGCAAAGATCCAAATCTTGATTACAAACTTTCCGGAAAGAAGGGTGATCCTATCGTAACAACCAGCAATGGTATGGCGACGGTTGCATTTTTCATTCCCGATAGAACATTCACAACAGGCACAAAGAATATCGCTTTCTTCAACTACACAAGCGATAGCGACTCTTATGATGCAAAATATGCCAACAATACTTGCCGCGCCTTCACCACGTTCTCATCCACAAACTTTGCTGGTATAGATCATAACGGCGATGATGTGATTGTTTTTGCTACTGCACCAACAGATTCTGGTGCAACCAGCGGATCAAGCAATACTACATCAACCAGAACTGGTGGCAACACAAATCCAAGTTATATCGTAGAGCCTCTTTGTCAGTCATTTTATATTGGTTCGGACGTTTCTCGCGGACAAGATGGTGTATTCCTTAGCTCTGTTGACCTGTTCTTCTCGGCTAAGTCTAACACACAGCCTGTTACGGTTGAGATTCGCACAATGGCGACCGACACACCTACATCTACCGCTATTCCATATTCAACTGTAACTCTTCCTTCTTCGGCGGTTACTGTGACAACAGACGGAACAGCCAATAATAACTATGCAACAAAGTTTCATTTTCCCAAGCCTGTTTATCTGAAGGCTGGTTATTACTATGCTGTTGCAGTCAATCCTGGTGGTCAATCACCAGATTATTCTCTGTGGACAGCAACGGTTGGTGACAAACTAGCCAACGGTTCTGTGACATCTAACTGGGGTAAGGGACAACTCTACAAGTCCACAACCTCTGGTGCGACATGGACTTCCATTCAAAATCAGTTCTTGAAGTTCAATGTCAACATTGGAAGTTATGCATCAAACGGAACAGCCACAATCGTCAATGGCGACTATGAGTTCATCACATTCCTGAAGCCATCTCAGATTCCTTTCCAGGTGGGCGAGTATGTCTATCAGCAACCAACTGCTCATATTTCTATCTGTTCTGTAAATACATCTTCAAACACACTGACTGTCAATACCACAGCATATGGTGGATTGTCCACAATCAATCCAACTCCTCTGTTGGACTTCTCACCCAACGATCACATTGTAGTGGTTGGTGGTGTTCCTAATGCCGATCCTCTGAATCTCGGTAGATTCAACTACAATCTGTTCGGTAATGCGGTGTCTCTGAAGGTTCTTTCAGTCGATGCAGGCGGTCTCAATCTTGTGTTTGGATATGCCAATGGCGCTGCTATCACAGGAACTCCATGGTCTAATGGTGCTTGCTATGTATACAAGGTTCAGCCAGGTCATATAGCCTACAACACCTCAACAAAGACAATCACCGGCACCGGAACAAGATTTGATGTTTATCAGAATACCAACGAGTTGGATAGAACTGATAAACGTCCTCTCGTTATTCACACTGGCAACACAACTGTCGGTAGAGGTGAAGTTCTTTGGCCAAATAACATCAGCAATGCCACATCACTGTTCGTCAAGAACTCGTCACTAAATGCAAATATCTCTGGCTCACAGGCCATTCCAGTATCTGCTCCTGTTGGTAAGGTTGTAAGCATCGACTATACAAGAAACCTTGTGATTCTGGACAAGTCAACTGCAAACTCGCTAACAGGTGCTGCAAGTGCTGCCAATCTTTATGCAACACCATCATTCTTTGCTCCTGGTAGAACATTGCTAGGAACACAGTCTGGCGCCACAGCGATCATCGCAGCCGTTAATGATATGAAGGTTGGTTCTGTGCAGCCTGTTGTTCTGTCTTCAACACCACAGGGAACATCTGTAAACTATACTGCAAATGTGACAGCCTCGGATTATACCACATTCCAGTATCCAACATTCAATCCTGCGGTGACAAACTATTTCACCAACAATCAGGTTATCGTTGCATCAAGAACCAACGAGGTTCTGAATATGAGCGGCAACAAATCTTTTGTGATTACAGCCAATCTTGCTTCAAACTCCGGATTGCTCACACCAACAGTTGACTTGCTAAGTAGAGCAACTCTGCAATCCAAGTCAAACATGATCAATCAGTATCCTGTTGGTGAAAACACCAACAACGGCACAGCGACATCCAAGTCAATCTCAAAGATTGTGACCTTGAGCGACGGCAACGATGCTGAAGACCTCACCGTGTATTTGACAGCCTATAAACCACAAGGAACAAATCTGACGGTTTATGCCAAACTGCTAAATGCATCAGACGGTGACAAGTTTGAGGATAAGGATTGGTCTGTTCTTGTTCAAGTAACGGATCCAAACCAGTATTCAGATTCAGCCAACCAACAGGATTACAAAGAGTTCCAGTATTCTCTACCTAAGAATCCTATGACTGTTCCTTTCTATCAGTTGCTGACAACAAACAACAGCACAACGATTGTTTCTACAAACGGCGACACCAACTGGCAGACAAACTTCTCCAACGGTCAGCTTGTCACTCTGTATTCTGATGTATACGGAACCAACTTTGAAGTCAATCAGATTGTATCAATCAATAGCAACACAAATATTACTCTAGCCAATCCTGTTGGTCTGGCCAATACAACCGCTGCTATTGTTGCCTCTATGCCTTATCCTTACAGCGCATTCAAGAACTCAAACAATGGCAATATTGTTCGTTACTATAATGCCAGCGGCATGGCTTATGACTCATTCAAGAAGTTTGCTATCAAGATTGTATTCACCGCTCAAAATCCATACCTTGTTCCAAAGGTTAGCGATATGAGAGCAATCGCTCTTTCGGTGTAAAACATGTCATACGATCCAACAGATAATCCAAACTTTTCAAGAGAACAATATAGCGGTGCTTTGATAAATAACAATACCGAAGAACTGCGTATATTGAAAAGACAACGCGATATCGTCTTGCACAAAGACAAGAAAATGCAAAGTTTGGAACAGCAGTTGGAACAAATAAAGAGTTTACTTGCAAAGGGCGGCATTAATGTCTAAATCTACATATCTAAATGCTAATCTAAATCCAAACTATGACACCTTTGCGTCATGGCTTGACAAGACTAATCATATCGTCTATGATATGGGAACCACAGTTCTTACCATCAACACATCTGCAAATCCCGATATAACATCTGGTAATGGTTTTGTCAATGGTTATTTTGGTGCCAATGTCGTGTATGTAACCTCTGTTCTTCAGGGTGGTACAGCCAATACTCCCGGAACTTTGACAATCAACACCTATACCAATGTAATCAATACATTGGCTGTTGGCACAACTGGTGGAAATGTTGTAGCAAACTCAACCACAGTTTCTTTTGTCAACTCTTCTGCAACAGCGACGATCAACTCGACCTCATACACAGGAACATCAGCCAACTCTGTTTTGTTTGCTGGTGTATCTCTAGCCACCGTAAATAACGCGATTACAGTCAATGCAAGTGCGGCTTATACCAATGCAGTAGCAAACGCTGCTTATGTCGCGGGCGTTGCTTATTCTAATGCTGTAGCCAACGCCTCCTATCAGGCTGGTGTTGCATACGCTAACGCAGTGGCTAATGCGGCTGCCACCTATCAGACATGTGCTGGTCTATCAGCAAACGTAGCAACTCTTACTGCCAATGCAGCCACATATCTTGGTTCGGCCAATCTGACAACAGTTCAGAGTTATATCACCAGTAACTCGGGTGCTGCATATACCAATGCCGTCAACTATGTCACAACAGGCCTCGGAAACGGATCTATTGTAGCAGCAAACTCACTGTATGCAAATAATTCTGGTGGTGTTGGTGGGATTGTTGTCAACACAACATCACCTTCAGACGGATATGTTCTTGCTTATGATCAAGCATCATCTAAGATTATCTTCAAGAATCCTTCAAATATTTCTGTGTCACTCAACTCAAATACTGTTGTGGCTAATGCTCAGTTGCAGGCGGGTTCAAATGGATCAACTTATGTTCTGACTGTAACGGGCAATACAACTTCAACCAATGTTGTTGCTCGTGCAAATACGATTTCGTTGACTTCGGACACAACTCTGACTCTGAATAGTTCTGCTATCGTTACATCAACATTCTATGCAGGCAATACCGCTGCCAATGTCAATATTTCTACTGGAACTATTACGATCCAGAGCAACTCTTCAACGAGCGCAACGGTAAATGCCACAACCTATACAGGAACTGCATTGAATGCCAACAACTCCACATATCTGGGTGGTTCTACACTTTCAACTGTTCAGAACCAGATTACAGGCAATGCAGCAACCGCTTATGCAAATGCGGTAGCCAATGCTGCTGCTCTTTACCAGACAACCGCCGGTCTAAGCGCCAATGTTGCAACTCTTACTGCAAATGCTGCTGGTTATTTGGGCAACTCGTCTGGCACCATTGCCAATATTTCTTCATGGATTTCTGGAAACTCTGCAACCGCATATTCCAATGCTGTATCCAATGCGGCTTCATCGGCTGCTGCTTTGTATCAAACAAGTGCCGGTCTAAGTGCTAATGTTGCAACACTGACTGCAAATAATGCTACAAATCTTGGTGGTGCCGCGGCCTCTGCTTATGTGAACACTTCAGGTGCATTTGCTCTTGGTGGTGTGATCACATTCAATGCAAATGTTTCTTTGACATCAGGAAATGGTACGAATCAGATTCTGATTAGCACAATCAATGCCACTTCTGTTGGATTGTTGGCTAATAGCACTGTTTTGACCATCGGTAATAGTTCTGTATATTCTGTAACAAACTCAACCAGTTTTAGTCGTCAAGCCAATGGTGCAACCTATTTTGGCACCGAAGGTTCTGGTGTTACTCTGTCAACACTTCAATCTCAGATTACCAGCAATGCTGCTACAGCATATTCCAATGCGGTAGCCAATACTTCTTATCAGGCAGGTGTTGCTTATTCCAACGCAACAACATTTTCTGCTAATGCAAGCAACATTACATCAGGGACTGTGGCAGCAGCAAGACTTGGTTCAGGTACTGCTAACTCTAGCACTATTCTTTATGGTAATAATGTATGGGGTGCAGCACCATCAGCGGTAAATACTTCGGCTCAATATACATGGTCAAATACTCAGACATTTAGTTCTGGTGTCATTGCTACCGGCAATGTTGGAATTCAAAACACAGCGCCTGCCACCAGTTTACAGATTGGCGGAAATTATGGAATTGTTGCAACCACCATCGCTTCTACTAATAATATTAACATAAATTGTGCTTCAGGAAACTATTTCTTGGCAACTGCGAATGGATCATCAGCAAATATTTATTTCACGAGCACTCCAGCAAATACCGCATATGGGCTTACATTGATTTTGTCTAATGGAGGATCTAATACCTTGGTTTGGGCCAATACTCCAAAATGGGGCAGCGGACTTGCTCCTATACTGACTGCTTCTGGAGTAGATATTTTGACATTTTTCACTAATGATGGTGGTATAACATGGAGGGGTACATTGATGAGTAAGGATTCTAGATAATGTCGCTGCTTGGTCCACAATATACTCTATTTGACGAAACCCCTCAATGGAGATTTGTAAACTCTGCAACATTTTTCCTTTCGGCCAATGGAACAGTTTCTCTTCCTACAGGCACTCAAGTTGGTGATGCCGTATTTGTTTTTTGTGGAAGCGTTTCAAACAAAAATCCATCATTTGTGTCTGGATATACATTATCTGATTATAGTAATACTGGATCTACCGGAAGTCAACCAATTCCTTCATATTCATTATCCACCGCTTACCCAATTTCTAATACAAATGTATTGACTATCAATACGACATCAAATACATCTGGTGTGATATATTCATTTAGGGGAATATCTATTCCCACTTTTATTGATGCTTTTGTAAATAATACAATAGGATGCAACTCTTCTTCAAACACCAGTGGTAATGTTACTTTATCTAGTATTCAGACGTTCACCGATAAAACAACTATATTAAGTTGTTTATTGTCGTCTAATGGTTCGACAGTCAGTTCAAACGGATTTCAATATTTTACGACAAATAAGTCTTCAAATTCAAACTACAGTTCATTATATGTTGGTGTTGATTATCAGGATTCTAGAGGACTTTATACCCCTGCTCGTTTTTCTTATAGCGCCAACATAGGAAATACAGTTTCTGCAACAGTTTCATTAAGAACAGGACTCTTTACAGATTCTGTATTTGCATTTGCATTTAGCACCAAAACTACCAATGTATTAGTAGGCGGGTCAAATGTAAATACTAGTTCTTCATTTATGGTATACCCTCTAGAATTAACTTCTGCTAATATATCAATATCTGGTGGGTCTAACTCAACATATTCAACAAATGGATCTGTATATACTTCTGCTAACGGTACTGTGGGCGGCAACACCAGTATCAATATTCAACAGACTGCACCGGTAGGTACTTTAGGTACGAATACAACAAGTCAAGCAACTATCACCATTTCAAATCCAAATATGGCGCAAACCGCCAATTTTAGGCTTATCACACAAAGGGCTGCGACAGCATCTGGCGCGTCTTTATTTAACAATACAAGCATTACAGTCGTCACAGGAATGTCAACAATATATGCAGTTGCTACTGGAGCCGGTGGAACAGGAGTTTCAAGTGGTGGTGGGGGTGGTGGAGGAGCTTTTGCACAAACAAATTTCTCTGTAGCATCTGCTCAGACTGTAGTTGTCACTGGCGGATATTACCTTTCAGCATCCAATAGTTCAGTTACATTAAATGGAAATACCGTATTATTGGCGGTAGCAGGCGCAAATGGTTCTGGTAATACAGGTGGTGTTGGTGGATCTTCTGCATCATCTATAGGAACAATCAAGTTCTCAGGTGGTGCTGGTGGGGCTGGTAATGGTTCTGGCGGTGGTGGCGGCGGTGGCGCTGGTGGATATAGTGGAGTTGGTGGAGTTGGTGGCGGACCATCTAGCGCAAATGGATCGAATGGTTCTGGCGGTGGTGGCGGTGGCGGTGCATTCTTTGCTGTTTCTGGTTCTGGCGGCGGCGGAGTTGGTTTGAGTGGTGCTGGGGCCAATGGCGCTGGCGGAACAGCCAATGCTACACTGGCAATAGGTGGTTCAGCCGGTTCTCCTGATACCAATTCAAGCAACGGTTCCAATTCCAACCTTGCTGGCGGCGGTGGCAGCAGTGGAGGGGGTGGCAGCGCGGCATATGGCGGCGAAGGTATAGTAGTAATAAGATGGTAAAGGGATAAATAAATGTTTGCTTTAGTAGAAAACGGATCAATAACGCAATATCCAGTTGATGAGTTGACAATTCGTCAACAGAATCCACACATATCGTTTCCTGTACCATTTGTTCCGGTAGACCCATATGTAGTAATTTTTCCAACAGACAAACCAGTCGTATCAGATTCTCATCAGATTGTGTCAGAAGATACTCCAAGTCTAATTGATGATCAATGGGCACAGACTTGGAAGATTACAACGCTAACAAAAGATCAATATTCACAGATCTTGGCTCAATCCAAAACTAATGCACTTCAGACTCTGGCAAATATAAGATGGGAATTCCAACAAAAAGGAATTTTTTATAATGGGAATATATTCGCCACCGATGATAAGAGCAGAAACGAGTATTATCTAAATTCCAATAATACATTTTCAATTAACTGGAAGATGCCAAATGGTACATTTATTGTGCTTACTCCAGAAGATATTCAACAAATTAATACTAGTGTGAAATCATATATACAAAATGCATTCTCTACTGAGTGTAGAGTTGCAGACCTTATTAACTCATGTAATACAATAGAGGATGTTGAAGCGGTTGCCATTTCCGACTATTTTAACTGATTACAAGGATCTATAAATGCAAACATTCAGAGAGTTCGTAGAGCAACTGAATAGAAAAGAACTGGATGAAGTCCTTGACAGATTTCTACCATTTGCTCAGAAGTATCTAAATATCAAGCATCTACCACCAATCCGTATGGTAACCGGTAAAGAATCCAGAGAGATGAAATCATTTGGTTGTTGGGATGGAGAAAAGATCACATTGAATCCAGAGGGACGCCATCCGGTCGATGTGTGCCGCACACTTTGCCATGAGTTGGTTCATGTGGTGAAGAATCATACAGATGGTTCAGATGGATCTGATCATGAGAATGAAGCAAATGCGGTTGCTGGTGTTATTATGAGGAAGTTTGCTAAGGCTAATCCGGATTTATTCTGAATCCAATCATGCACTGATATTCCTAGTATACACACATTGGAAGATATGTCAAGCCATAAAATGCAGTTATGAACAGAAAATATAAATAGTCATAATCACAGGAGGCTACCATTTCTACCAGAGTAAACATGAGCATCGATCAGGGGACAACCTTCAACACTCAGATCAATCTAAATGATTCGTCTGGTAATCCTGTCAATCTGGATTCTTACACCGTAGAATCTCAGATGAGAAAATCCTACACCTCATCCAATGCATACAACTTTACTGTATCTGCCAACTCCTCTGGTATCATTTCTCTTTCTTTGTCCGCTAATGCTTCCGATGCTATGGACTCTGGAAGATATCTCTATGATGTTCTTGTCAAGGATCCTCTGGGTAATGTCACCAGAATCATTGAAGGTCAGGTCACAATCAATGCTGGTGTGTCAAGATGAGTTCTTGGACTACACCAACACTGACCAACTCTGGAACTTTGTTCAATAATGCCAATGGCACGATCACTGTGGCTTTGCCCAATACATCATCTCTATCTGTCAATACAGCCGCTCTTACAGCAAACACTCCAGCAAATCTTGTAAATATCACGGTTATTTCTGGTGGTATGGGTGGAGCAACGAAACTATCTCAACTTACTGATGTGGTTACAGCCGGTGAAGAAGATGGTGATGTTCTCATTTATAATCAATCTGCCAATAACTATGTAATTGAACCATTCAATCTCGATTCCGGAGAGTTTTGATTTCATAAATACAACTGATGGTTAGATAACCACAGAAAAAGAATATATATTCGGGGAGATGCCAAATGGCGGCTAATACACATCAATATCGGATGAAACGTACCTCCGTATCTGGTCGTTTAGCCAACACCACGGATTCCTCAAATACATCATACATTCCTGCTGGCGCTCTTGCTGTAAACTTTGTTGATCAAACAGTTTATACTTCTGATGGCACAAATCTAATTCAGGTTGGATCCAATGTCACAAATCTAAATGTGACATCTACTCTGACTGTAAATGGTGCATCAATCAATGCAACATCATTTTCTGGAACAGCCAACAACGCATTGAATCTTGCTGGTCAACCAGCATCATATTACACAAACGCAACAAATATCACAACAGGAACTTTGAATCCAGCCAGACTGGCGTTGTCTGGTGTTGTCGCCAACACATATGGTAATGC
>Ga0007862_1000080_pt1 | contig 32186 bp, 25 predicted proteins | sample CryBogCBH20Aug07_FD_71206 | JGI IMG/M metagenome (GOLD analysis project Ga0007862, IMG submission 71206) | Freshwater microbial communities from Crystal Bog, Wisconsin, USA - CBH20Aug07 | ecosystem: Environmental > Aquatic > Freshwater > Lake | place: Crystal Bog, Wisconsin, USA | collected... | reverse complement strand
CTCACCGAAGGCGCCAAGGGCATGCCCGGTGCGATCGCCAAGGCAGAAGAAATCGCAGCCTCCGATCCGAACCGCTACGTTCTCCTCCAGCAGTTCAAGAATCCCGCCAATCCCGCGATCCATGAAGCCACCACCGGCCCCGAGATCTGGGAAGATACCGAAGGCCAAGTCGATGTCCTGGTCGCAGGCGTTGGCACCGGCGGCACCATCACCGGCGTCACCCGGTATCTCAAGAAAACTCAGGGCAAGGCCATCACCTCCGTCGCCGTTGAACCCGAAGCCAGCCCCATCCTCACGCAGAAGCGGGCGGGCGAACCCTTGAAGCCTTCCCCCCACAAGATTCAGGGCATCGGAGCAGGCTTCGTCCCCGACAACCTCGATCTCGACCTCGTCGACCTGATTGAACGCGTCTCCAACGAAGAAGCCATCGAAACCGCCCGTCGACTGGCCCGCGAGGAAGGCATTCTTTGCGGCATCTCCTGCGGCGCTGCAGCAGCTGCCGCCCTGAGACTGGCCAAGGATCCCGCCTACGCCGGCAAAACCATCGTGGTCATCCTTCCCGATTCCGGCGAACGCTACCTCTCCACCGCCCTCTTTGAAGGACTGTTCGATGAAAAAGGCATCGCAGCCTAATCAGGGAGGAACAGACCCATGCCATTGAATCTGGCAAGCGACCCAGCAAATTCAATTGACCTCGCCCCGATCGTCAGCGGTCTCCGTGAGGCCCGTCAACGCTCATTGGTTGCACGACGCCGTGAACTCGGTCCACCAAAACTCCCCTCTCGGGCCGCACTGAGAGAGGTGGTTGAAGGCCTCGCCACCGCCCTTTATCCCAATCGACTCGGTAGTGGCGATGTGACTGATGGCGGTATCGATTACTTTGTGGGGAATGCGCTGGACGGCGCACTTCGCCTGCTTCTAAACCAGATTTTGCGGGAATTGCGTTTCCGCCTGGAGCAGGAGGGACAGACCCCTGTTGAGCGTTCTGTTCTCCTCAATCAGGCCATTGAGATCAATCGCTCATTTGCTGCCAAACTTCCTGAAATTCGGGAATATCTGGATAGCGATCTTCAGGCGGCTTTTGATGGTGATCCCGCCGCTCATAGTGTCGATGAGGTTCTGGTGTGCTATCCGGGGATTGCCGCTGTCATTAACCATCGAATAGCACATGAGCTTTATCGATTAGGGCTACCACTGATTGCCAGAATCATTTCGGAAATTGCTCACTCCGCAACCGGCATTGATATCCATCCCGGCGCCACCATCGGTAAAAGCTTTTTTATCGATCACGGCACCGGCGTCGTCGTGGGTGAAACTACCATCATCGGAGAACGCGTTCGGCTTTATCAGGCGGTTACACTGGGGGCCAAGCGCTTTCCAACCGACGAGAACGGCGTCCTCCTCAAGGGAGGGGATCGTCACCCCATCCTGGAAGATGATGTTGTCGTCTACGCGGGCGCCACGATTCTCGGCCGGATCACCATCGGCAAAGGTTCATCCATTGGCGGTAATGTATGGGTCACAAAAAGTGTTCCGGCAAACAGCAATGTGACTCAGGCGGCTCCCCGCAAGGAGCTGTTTGAACACGGAGCAGGTATCTGAGCCATGAGGAGGGCCTCGTAACGACCCCCATAGATACATTCAGCTTCAGAAAGTAGATTTATAACTATTTGTAATAACCTAATAACGTAAGGGGATATTAGAATTCAGGTTCTAACGTCAACTGGTCTCATGGACTTCAGAGACGGATTTCAGCCCAGTTGCTGATTACAACGCTGTAGGGCCGGGAGGGCCCGAGGGAGCGTATCCCTATGCACGTCGTCAATCACCCGGACCAAAGGGCATCGAAGACGCGAACTTTTCACCGAACTACCCCTCCTCGACTCCCATTGGGTCTGGGGTCTGAACGGATGATGAAAAGAGTCCCTATCAACTTGATTGACTAACTCATGAGGAAACACAATGGCTGAAATCGACAAGCAGTTGGCCTTGGGCGACAGCGCCGCTCGGCAACTGGCCAACGCCACCAAAACGGTCCCACAACTTGGCACCATCACCCCCCGCTGGCTGACTCATCTTCTGCCTTGGGTAGGCGTTGAAGCGGGTATCTATCGCGTCAACCGGGTCAAGGATGCTTCTCGCGTTCTGACCGCCTGCTCCCAGCGCGACGAAAGCGACCTGCCACAAACCTTCGTTGATTACGATGAGGCCCCTCGCGAATACTTCCTGAGCGCGGTCACCACGGTTGTTGACATTCACACCCGCGTTTCTGATCTCTACAGCAGCCCCCACGACCAGATCAAGGAACAGCTGCGCCTGACGATCGAGACCATTAAGGAACGTCAGGAAGATGAACTGATCAACAACAAGGAATACGGCCTTCTCAACAATATCGTTGAAAGCCAGAGAATCAGCACCCGCACCGGTGCTCCGACGCCTGATGACCTTGATGAATTGATCACCAAGGTGTGGAAGGAACCCGCTTTCTTCTTGGCTCACCCCAAGACCATCGCCGCTTTCGGTCGTGAAGCGACCCGCCGCGGGGTTCCGCCACCCACGACCACCCTTTTCGGCTCACCGTTCCTTACCTGGCGCGGTATCCCGCTCATTCCGAGCAACAAGCTGAAGATCGAAAACGGAAAGTCCAGCATTTTGCTGCTTCGCACCGGTGAAGCGCGTCAGGGTGTTGTTGGCCTTTACCAGCCAGGGCTTCCGGGTGAACAGGGTCTCGGCCTGTCCGTGAAGTTCAGTGGCATTAGCCGCAAGGCCATTGCTTCCTACCTGGTGTCCCTCTACTGTTCACTGGCCATCCTGACCGAGGATGCGATCGCAGTGCTCGAAAACGTCGAAGTGGACAAATACTATGACTACAAGCCCGAGTACAAGTAATCCGGGAATCCCGGAACCTGATGTGCTGGCGCGCTTGGCCAACGAGTATTTCGCGGCCCTGCCAGGGAATGGGGAATCCTTCCTCAACACCTCGACAGCGGCTCGCGCGAATCCGTTGAAGTCGATCGACCTCCCGAACGAGGATGATCTTCGCAAGATTCCGGCGGGTCTCGCCGGTTTCGTGGGACAAAGTCCAAACGATATTGCGGAGACACCCAACCTCGGCGATGCCGATCAGGGCTTTTATTTCCTGAAGGCGGCGGAGACCTCCTCGCCGGGTGTTATCCCGGTGCTCAGGCCCGATGTCAAAGGATTTGATCCAAGCCTCGGCACCGCTGGAACCAATGCGGTTTCGGCAGCGCGTCCACACGCGAGCGCAGGGAATCAGAGTGTGCCGGGAAGCCAATACGCTTCTCAGCCCATTCATACCCCCGGGATCGAAGTCGGTGCGCAACCCTTTGCTGGCGCAGTGCCTCCACTTTCGGCGTTTCAAGCGCCGAATGAGGAAAACCTGCGGGGCTTGCCGGGTGCCATTGGTGGGGCCATCGGCCTCAGCCCTCAAGGGGGTCTTGCGGCGGGCGAAGCCTTTGCATCGCCGCATTACTTCCTTGACGGGATTTCGCCAGCGGCTCCCAGAAGTCCTTCTGCGGTTGATGTGAAGCCCCGTGGCGCGGACATCGAGATTCTTCCGGATCTGGGGCTCCCCTTCACGAGCAACACCCGTTATGAAGTGCCAACTGCTCTCTCCGAAGCCAGGGCAACTCCCTCACTGGGAAGCCCTAGCTCGAAGGGATCAGAAAGGGTGGATACTCCCGGTGTTCCTGCGGACACTACTGGACTTTCACCTTACTTCCTGACGGAATCAGCCTCGTTCAGCCAGGTCTCCATTCCAGAAACCCAAGAAGCGGATTCGTCCATCCTCGTACCCAATGGCGCCTCGAATCATCCTGGATTCGACGTGAATGCGGTCCGTAGAGACTTTCCAATTCTAAGGGAGCTGGTCCATGGCAAGCCTCTGGTGTGGTTCGATAATGCAGCGACAACTCAAAGGCCGCAGCAGGTGATTGATCGGATTTCGTACTTTTATGCACACGAAAATTCGAACATTCATCGGGCAGCTCACGAGATCGCTGCACGAGCCACTGACGCCTATGAAGGTGCTCGTGAAAAGGTCCGTCACCTCCTGAATGCCCCATCGACCGAAGAGATTATCTTCGTTCGTGGGACCACGGAAGGGATCAATCTGATTGCGAAGTCCTGGGGCAAGCGCTACATCGGCAAGGATGACGAAATCATCATCTCTTGGCTGGAACACCATGCGAACATCGTACCTTGGCAGCAATTATGCGCTGAGACCGGTGCGAAGCTTCGGGTCATTCCAGTTGATAATGATGGTCAGATCCTCCTTGATGAGTATGAAAAGCTCTTCAACAGCCGGACCAAGCTGGTGTCATTCACTCAAGTCTCCAATGCCTTGGGAACAGTGACCCCTGCTAAGGAAATGATCGCCATCGCTCATCGCCATGGCGCGCATGTTCTGCTGGATGGTGCGCAAGGTGTTTCTCACATGCCTGTGGATGTTCAGGATCTGGACGCCGACTGGTACGTGTTCTCAGGTCACAAGGTCTTCGGACCCACGGGCATTGGGGCCGTCTACGGCAAAAAGGACATTCTGAATGCCACTCCGCCCTGGCAGGGCGGCGGCAACATGATCATCGACGTCACGCATGAAAAGACGGTCTACCACGACGCCCCGGGTCGCTTTGAAGCGGGAACCGGAAACATCGCGGATGCCGTTGGCCTTGGTGCGGCGATTGACTATGTCTTGAAACTCGGCATGGAAAACATCGGTCGTTATGAGCATGAGCTGGTGGAATACGCCACCGCCGGGCTCAAGACGGTACCGGGTCTAAACCTGGTAGGCACAGCGAAACACAAAGCCAGTGTTGTCGCGTTTGTCCTTCCAGGCTTTGACAACAATGAAATCGGTCAAGCATTGAACCGTGAGGGAATTGCTGTTCGTACCGGACATCATTGTGCCCAGCCGATCCTGAGACGATTGGGCTATGAAACCACCGTTCGACCCTCCATGGCGTTCTACAACACCTTTGAGGAAATCGATCGACTGGTTGAGACAGTCCATCGCATCAAGGGAGGAAGCTACGGCTTGACGCGCTAATTCCGCGATCATTGTCGATAGCCCTTCAAAATGGCGGTGCATTTCGGTGTACCGCCATTTTTTATGCTCATGAGAACGCGCCTCAGTGAGCAGACAAAGCCAAATGGCCCGGGCGATTGACCCACTCCTCGACTACTGAAGATGAGTTAGGCATGCCTCTGGGCCGGAAGCGTTCAGACACAAAAAACCCCGCGGCCTAAAAAGCGACGGGGTTTTAGGTCAGGCATCCCCAGAAGGGATGCCTTGAACGCCATACCTTAGTTTGTCAGACCGTACCAGCCATAGTTGCCGGTGGACGTTGCCTTGATAAAGATATTCTCAAGGTGACGCTGGCTGGCAACGTTTGATCGACCAATGAAGGGCAATACGCCAACGCTGGCAGGATCGTAATCACGCGTCAGGATCAGATCCGCAACGGTCAACCCCAGAGTCTGGCCCTGATAGTCATCATTTGGGAAATGAACGCCGAGAAACACACGGCTTCGACCTGTTTCCAACTGGACATCACTAAAAGTCTGAACGGATCGGGTTGTTGCTGTGCCACCAAAGACATTAGGATCCACCTGACCTGTTCCATTGTTGGTTCCGATCAACCAGCCAAGTGTTGTGAGCACCTGCGTTTCTCCCTTAGGGGCAATGAGGTCGCTACGAAAGAAGCTTCTAAGAATCTGCGTTGCCGCAGAAATCGTCGTACTGTGACCACTGGTGTTTGAAGGGTGCGATGGCGTCGCTGCCAAAGGCTTCCAACTGAAACTGGTGATCGCATCCGTGGTTGGGTTGGTCAGCACAGAGTAGTTGATCGCATCGATGGGACGCCAGAAGCTCTGCGAGTACTTTGAAGCCCAGGCTACGACACGACCATCCGCCTGAGCATTCGCCAGTAGGGCAAAAAGCTGGGCATTCTTTTTCAGATCAAGACCACGGGCAGCAGAAGCGATGCGCGCCGTTTCAAACGCGAAGATCTCAGCATCCAGCTTGTAATACAAAGCCTGAAGCAACTGATCGTTGGTTCTTTGGGTCGCCGATGAAATTTCCTGACCGTGTGAGAGGACATAGGACAATTCAGCCCTGTACTCAGCGCCTTGGATATTCAGCTTGCTAGGAATCTGACCAAAGGCCGCATCCTGCTGATCAGCAGAGAGACTGAAGGGGGTAACAGACGGCCAGTTGTAATCGATACCGGCCTGTGGCTGAATCACACCAGCAACAAACCCGGTGGGTGCTCCAGTCACCGCACTCACATCTCCCGCCGCACTGTTGGTCGGACGCCAGAGCCCGGCACCTACAGAAACCGTGGCACTAATGGTGGCCGTAGGCGTATTGATGATGGTTGCTGGCGAAGCCACCAGCACGGGGAAATAGGTGGTGCTCGGCGTTGAACCATCTTGCGACCTTGCGGCAATAGCCGCCGCGGCTGCGGCCTGCCCTGCAACAATACCGGGATCCTGCGAGGTGACACCCAGCGCTGCAAGATCAGAAGCCAGTTTGGCATCCAGCCATGCCTGCGTACTAGCCCAAGCGGTCGCAGACCATTTAGACGTCGGGGTCACCGGAATCAAAGCCACCAGAACATCATGGGCGGCCTGAGCCGCGGCTGCCGAGGCCGATTTCTGGCTCCGATTCGTCAGCGCCTTGTTGCGGTAGTAATAGTAGCGGCCCGACTTGATCGGCGAGATGGTGTTGATCGCATCATAAATCGCGCGGTGCTCCACCGCGAGGATGCGCGTGCCCAGGTTTGAATTCAGCGCATTGCCCGCCGTGCCCGACACGTCTGAAGAGGCGCCCTTGATGGCCAGAACCCCATTTTTGTTCCAATCCGTTACGACATCGGCGCGAGCAACTTGCTGGAACAAGGTGGCGCCAGCCAAAACCGCCAAAGTGAAGTGGGTAGCCGCTACTCTAGATAAGACTTTCATCGATAGTTTTCCCTGATCCTGGTTGCTCCGAAGAGATACTAGTAATTGTCATATTTATATATCCATTTCCTATAACCAAATATTTCACCCGCATAATTGGTTATGACGAGATGTTATCAGCCTAATTTTTAGCCTCCCAAGACCCAGTGGTTATTAGCTTATTTCTTAAGACAGCTCTCCATGCCAAGCTCCGGGTCAAGCACGACAGCCGTCGGAGACGAAGATCAGGCAGGTTCGGCCAAGAGCCATCGAATCAACCGAACGCCCCGGATCTCAGCAATCTTTTGATAGATTTCGGCGGGCAAAGGGGCCTCCAGATCAATGACCGTATATGCCAGATCTTCCCGTGACTTATTGATCAATTCCTGAATATTGAGGCCCACCTCGGCAAGAAAACGTGTCATTTGTCCCACCATATTGGGGACATTCGTATGGGCAATCGCAAGACGAGTGTTTGGATTGGGCGAAAGAATCACTTCGGGGAAATTGACGCTATTGCGAATGACACCCTGCTCGAGATACTCCCGGACCTGATCCGCAAGAACACGGGCACAGTTCTCCTCCGCCTCCTCAGTCGAGGCCCCTAGATGGGGAAGCAGGATAGCTCGGGGCTCCTCTAAAAGCCGCTGAGTGGGGAAATCCGTGACATACGCCCCGAGGCGCTGGTTTCGGAGTGCCTCCAGCAGCGCCTCCTCGGCAATAACGGCCGCCCTCGAAAAGTTGAGGACAACGGCGCCCGGCCTGAAGAGTCCAAGATGTCGCCCATCAATCAGGTGACGGGTTGTTTCAGTTAAGGGAACGTGAAGAGTGATGTAATCCGCACGGCTAACCAGCTCCTCGACGGACCGACTTCGGGACACCTGAGGACTGAGTTTCCAGGCATTCTCTACCGTCAACTGAGGATCAAATCCCCAAACATTGAGCCCAAGATCAACCGCAGCATTCGCCACCTCAACCCCTATGGCACCTAATCCTAGGACACCCAATGTCTTCCCACGCAGCTCATGTCCGGCAAAATCCTTTTTGCCTTTCTCTACCGCCTTTTGAAGAGTCTCGTCGTCCCCTTTCAATCCTTTAACGAATTGAATCGCCTCGGGAATCTGGCGGCTTGCAAGGAACAATCCCGCCAAAGTAATTTCCTTGACCGCATTGGCGTTTGCCCCTGGCGTATTGAAGACAGGGATGCCCCGGGCCGAATAATCGGCAATCGGTATGTTATTGACCCCGGCTCCAGCCCGACCGACGGCAATAACACTTTCGGGAATCGAAACACCCTGCAGATTGAAGGATCTCAGAAGAATGACATCAGGATCGAGAAAATCCGTGCCGATGCTGTAACGAGCGGGTGAAAACCGTTCGAGCCCTGAGGGAGAAATGCTATTGAGGGTTTTGACCTTGATCGTCCTCATGCTGCATGGACTCCTTCAAAATACTTCAGGAAGTTAATCAAGGCGTCCACTGCAGCTTCTGGTTGCGCATTGTAAATACTGGCCCGAAGTCCTCCCACGGATCGATGGCCTTCAAGGTTAATGAGCCCAGCGTCCTTCGCCTCCTCAATAAAAGACTTTTCAAGCGCGTCATTCCCTAACCGGAAAGGCACATTCATTCGAGACCGAAAGCGCGGATCGACGGGACTTACATAAAATGGTGACGCATCAATGTAGTCATAAAGTTTTTTCGCTTTCCGTATGTTTCGGGTCTCAATTGCAGCCACCCCCCCCTGCTTTTTTAGCCACTCCAAGACCAGTCCCAAGAGGTACCAACTGTAGGTGGGTGGTGTATTCAGCATGGACTCATTTTTGGCCTGAACGCTATAGTCCAGGAGGGTCGGTGTTTCAGGTCTGGCCCTCCCCAGAAGATCTTCACGGACAATGACTACGGTGATTCCGGCGGGACCCAAATTTTTTTGAGCTCCAGCGTAAATCAGCCCGAAACGATTGACCTCCAGAGATCTTGAAAGGATGTTTGAAGAGGCATCCGTCACCAAAGGGACATCCTTAATCTCTGGAATGGACTGAAACTCCAGCCCCCCGATCGTCTCGTTAGAGGTGTAGTGAAAATAGGCCGTGCGTTCATCAAGTCTGACCCCCGAAAGATCAGGAATGACCGTAAAGCTTTCCGCTTCGGATGAGGCCACCACATCAATCTCCCCATACTTTTCCGCCTCCCGTATGGCTTTCTCTGCCCAAATACCGGTGAGGACATAAGCCGCCCTCCCCTTGGCCCCCAATAAGTTCAGCGGAACAGCCGCAAACTGCGTCGTAGCGCCCCCTTGAAGAAAAAGCACCTTATAGTGGCTGGGAATACCTAACAGATCTCTTAAATCCGCTTCGGCTTTCTGCGCGATACCAACAAAGTCCTTGCCTCGATGCGTCATCTCGAGCACCGAAAGACCCTTTTCGTGCCATTCGAGAAGTTCACTTGAGGCCTGTTCCAGAACCTCTTGAGGAAATGTCGAGGGACCTGCCGAGAAGTTATAGATTCGAGTCATAGGTAGGGATCCTTCAGAAGACTTCAATCCAGATCGCTCTGCTTGCCGCGACCTCACCTTCACTGAAAATAACAGGCCAAACATCAACCCAATAGACTGATTAAGACTAAGGTTATTGATAAATCATTGGCGGTTGCGATCGAAGAAAAAAAACCGCTTTGAAGCGGTTCATTGAACAGAGCGGGGAACCTGAGGAACTCTCAAGTTCCTCAGGTCATGCGGAGATCTAGGTTCGCCTAGATTAATTCAGAAGAGCTTTCCCGACGGCCTGAACACGGCCAAGACCAGCCAGACTGAGATCGCTGATTGCGGAAACAAAATTCGTCTGCTCAAGCCCTGAAACCAGAAAAGTCCACCGATATGACTTAAGCTGAATACGTTCGATTTCCTCCCTTTCGGCTGGACTCAATGTCCGATGAATGACTTTCTCAAGGGTATCGAGATCAAATTTCACCTGCTGTTGCAGCCCCCCATCAAGAATCCCACCAATGGCCAAAAACTCATCGATGGCCTTCTCAATTTCTTCCTGGCTGGAGTGACTGGCCAGCTCTGCCGCAATCAAGGTATCCAACTTCGCGTGCTGAGCCTCTTCCTGCCAATGATGCTTCAAGAGATCTGCAAACAGAGGATCAATGGATTCATCCGTTTGGATGCTCTCGAGATAATGCTTTTGAGTCAGCCATTCAAGATGCAGAACCAGAAGTGCCACGCCTAACTTGCCGTGCCCAAGAACGGTGTCGGCTATGGCCTCGCTAGGTCCAATGACTTCAGGGGTCACTGGAAAATCTTTCTTGAATTCGTCCCAGAAAGCTCGGAACAGCTGCTGATGCTTGGCCTCTTCCTCAGCGAAGTTGACCAGTGCCCTGACCCGCTCTTTATCGCCGTAGGCCCCCTCGCGCGCATGATCCAAGGCAAATGGCAGAATGAAATCCTCAACGAGCTGGAAAAGATGGAGATAGGTCGCACCTCGAATCTGGTTCAAAAGCAGCTTTTCTTTGTCATTCAGCGAGGTAATAGATGAAACCCCCGCCAAGCCATCGGGCAGAAAAGGCTTGGTGAAATCAAGTTTTTTGTCTCCACCAATCAGATCAACAACCTGCCAATTGATCTTGGCGGAAGCAGACAATGCGTTCGAGTAGCTGAAATTGTGCTGGATAGTCATATATTCCTCACAAGCAGAACAAGGTTAAAAAAAGATTTGCCCCGACCGAAGCCATACTGCGGGCTACAAACCTTCTTTTGCACAGACTGTGCCAACATCATCAGCGCGGGATTACTGGGGTTGGGGATGACTTTCCCCGAAGGAACTCACGAAATTGCCGCCACAGCGGCAATAAGTCAGCAGGGCCTGTCGGCTGAACGACAATGGATCGCCACCTTCAGGGTCTCGTATTAAACATCCGGCAGAAGCCTCTTAAGCAGGAGACCTTCCAATCGCGCAAATTCAGGCATCGCCCGATTTCTGGGTCGTTCCAGGGGAATCTCCACAGTCTCTGCAATCCGGCCGCTCTCCATCACCATCACACGATCCGCAAGAAATACCGCTTCAGAGACATCATGGGTAACGATGATGGCTGCAAATCCGTTGCCTTCTCTAATGCGCTCAAAAAGACTATGCATTTCAAGCTTGGTTAAGGCGTCCAGGGCTCCGAAGGGTTCATCCATTAAAAGCAGGGTCGGATGACTCAGAAGCGCTCTAGCCAGAGAGACCCTCTGCCGTTGACCACCAGAGAGGTTCAATGGCCACTCCTGCTCGCGGCCACCCAGTCCGACGGATTCCAGCATCCGAACGGCCTCTGAGCGCCATTTTCCCTGCTGCCCAAGGCCCACATTGTCTAAAACCGACTTCCAAGGCAAAAGCCTCGCCTCCTGAAAGAGCACTCGCAACCGATTGATGGGGCATGATGACCGGTGACTAATTTGGCCCAAGTCCGGCTCATCAAGGCCCGCGATGAGCCTGAGCAGAGTACTTTTCCCACAACCGCTCCGGCCAACCAACGCAACGATCTCCCCCTCGCTCAAGCTTAGATTGAGCTCATCAATGACGTGAATTGTGCCAAACCATTTGGACAATGCCTCGATCTTTAGACACGGTCCGTCACATGCCTCATTAGGAGAGATCAATTGGTGCCCCCATTCCCGAAGCTCAAGTTAATGGTCGCTCGAAATCCGATAGGCTGGATTCCAGCTCAAAAGACGCCGCTCCAAAAGTCGCACAAGAAAATCGGCGACCTTCCCCAAAAGGGCATAGATCAGAATGGCAAGAATCACGATGTCGGTTTGCATGAATTCACGGGCATTCGTTGCGAGGTAGCCAATTCCGGAAGTGCTCGCAATGGTCTCGGCCACAATCAATGTCAACCAAACGACCCCCAGGGCATAACGTAACCCCATGAGGATATTGGGAAGCGCCCCCGGAAAAATAATGTCTCGAAAAAGGGCCTGAGGTCCAAGGCCATAGACAGCCCCCATTTCAAGCAGCAAGGGGTCAACGGAGCGAACACCATGATAGGTATTGATATAGATCGGGAAGAAAGCCCCCAAAGCAACGAGGCTGACCCGGGCATGCTCACCGATTCCCAACCAGAGGATGATCAGCGGAATGAGCGCCAAATGGGGAATCGTTCTGATCATTTGGATAGATGAGTCCAGCAGTCGCTCGGCAAGTTGACTCACGCCGGTCATTAGACCCAAAACAAATCCCAGAGAACCACCCAAGGCAAGACCGAGACCTGCTCTGATCGCACTGATTTTGATATGAGTAAGCAACTCTCCCGAAATCCCTAAAGAGTATCCTGCCCTGAGAATCGCGTCAGGCGAAGGAAGCAGAGCGGGATCTGAGTCACTACGACGTGTCGCGAGCTCCCATATGGCCAGGAGCAAAAGGGGAAGGAACCACGATCCAAATCGGAGCCAAAACCGATAAATCCAGCGATTTCCCCTCGGAGAAAAGTGACGCGACATTCCCATAGCAGGATCAATCAATCGCCGGAAATGCGTGACCGATATCCAGCGGAGCAGGAATCAAACGATAGCGAAGGAGCGTTTCAGCAATGCGCGCCTGATTGCTGCGAAGCTCTGGCGTTGAAGTCGTGGCCCCAAAATGTCGCCGCCCATAAGCTGTGTTCAGACTCTTCTGATCGACTCCGAGCTCTCTCGCGAGTTGCAGCACAGCCTCTTGCGTGTGACCCAAAATCCACTCATCGGTCTTCGCCAGTTCCTCTATGAAGATCTTGATGAGTTCAGGATGCTCCTCCAGAAAAGTCCGTCGCGTGGTATAGCACTCAAAGTTTTCAACCAAGCCTCGACCATCGACGAGCGTTCTGGCGCCAGTTTGTTGTTCCGCGAGAGCCTTTTGAAAGTCCCAAATCGCCCAAGCGTCAATAGCGCGGCTTTTAAACGCTGAACTCGCATCACCTGGCGCGAGAAAAACCCACTCGATCTCCGTCAAACCGAGCCCCGCTTTCTCCAGTGCTCGCAAAAGAAGGTAGTGAACATTGGCCCCCTTTGCGACAGCAACGCGCTTCCCCCTGAGGTCAGCTAGCGCGCGAATGGAGGAGTCGCCTTGGACCAAAATCCCCTCGCTTTCTGGGGAGGGTGGCTCCTGACCCACGTAGACCAGTTCAGATCCCCGCCGAGATTGGGCAATCACCGGTGGCGTCTCTCCCGTAGTCGCAAAATCGAGCTGTCCCGCATTCAAGGCCTCGAGCATCGGGACACCGTACTGAAATTCAGACCAGGCCACTTTCTTTCCTAAACCAGCCAGTCTTCGGTCCAGATCGCCTCTCAACTTTAAAAGATAAAGGCTGCTGTACTTTTGATAACCGATGCGGATGACGCCATCATCCGGGGTCGCAGCCACTGCCGACAATGAAATCAAACACCCAATCAAGAGCCAAGACCCAAAACATCGGTCAAACACAAAAGCCTCTTTATCCTTAAAGAATGATCGAAGGCCCCGTAGGGCAGATTTCAGCCAAGGTCAAACAGCCCGCCCCGCCTGAATGGCCTCCGGAACCTCGACCAGCTTGCCGGTCCTGACATCGTAAATAAATCCATAGATGGGAATGTAGTTGGGAACCAGGGTACTGTTTCGAATCCTGTTCACATCCTCCACAACGCTTTTTTCATTGTCCTTGAAGGTGAGCCAGTTGATGTACTTCCCATCGGTGGATCCTGGACCCTGACCGACATCGTGCCAGCCACTCTCATCAATGGTGGCCGTGTCAAGGCTATGACTTAAAAGATCACTGATAATCGTGTTATCGAAAAGCTGCATCCCGCAATCGCTGTGATGAATGACAAAGAACTCCTGAGTGCCCAGCAACTTATGTGAGATCACCAATGAACGAATGGCATCATCACTGGCTCGGCCACCCGCATTACGAATCACATGCGCATCCCCCTCAGAGAGTCCCGCATATTTCGCCGGATCCAATCGCGCATCCATGCACGTCAGAATGGCAAATCCCCTCGCTGGCGGAAGGGCCAAGTGCCCCTTGTCAAAAGCGGAAACATACCCCGCATTAGCGCCAATCACTTCATTAAAGATTTTTGTAGCCATTGAACTCTCCTCAAGCCATCAATTGAAAAAACCTGGTTTCGAATACACACATCCAATCTCAACTCAGAGCCAAGGATGCCTGGGAGGCTTTACCCCGTTGAGAACAAAATTGCCGACATGGTGGTACTTCCACCGCACCGGGTCATGCAGGGTATGCGTTCGTGCATTGCGCCAGTGACGGTCATAGTTGTATTCCTTCAATGTTGAGCGCGTTCCCGCTAATTCGAAAAGCTTGCTACTTGCCTGAATCGAGATTTCCGTCGTAAGCACTTTGGCTTCAGCAACCGCAATGGATGCCGCGGCGACGGTCTCTTCATTGGGTTCTTTTTGCGACAGATCCACCGCATCCGCAGCAATCTTGAGAAGAGCATCAGCGGCGTGAAGTCGGATTACCAAATCACCAATGTCACGGATAATCAGCGGATCCTCGTATCCGTGTTCGACCTCACTATCGATCCATGGGCGAGTATGTTTTCGGACAAAGTCGAGCGTGTCTTCCAGCGCGGCATGGGCAATTCCGGAATCAACAGCCGCCTGAATGATCTGGGCAACCGGCCCCATGGCGGTGGGTCGATCAAAAGCCAAGTGATGGGGAATCACGAAATCGTTCGGAACAAAAACGTTCTCAAGGATGGTCGTACCACTTGCAGTGGTTCGCTGACCAAAACTTGACCAGTCATCGACAATGGTCAGCCCTTCACTCCCTTTCTGAACAAAAGCGACAACCGTCTCGTCATTGTCATTTTTGGCGACAACGGGAACCCAGTCCGCCAGTAGGGCACCGGATGAGTAAAACTTCTTTCCTGACAAGCTATATCCACCTGGGACAGGTGTCAGACGTGTTTTGACATCATTCACCGTCCGAGTCCCTATCTCGGAAAAGGCATTTCCAAAGCGACTCCCCTCCAAAACAAGCCCAAAGAAGAATCTTTTTTGCGCCTCGGTCGCATCCAGCCTCAGACCCTCGACCATATAGAAATGGTTCTGCGGCACCTGTCCAACCGAGGGATCTGCAGCCGCGGCCAGTTTGACCACCTCGACCAATGTCGCATTGGTCACCCCAGCGCCCCCATACTCCTTCGGGACCGTAATCGCCCAAAGACCACTCTGAGAAAACACATCCAACTCACTTTTTGGAAGGATCCTTTCCTGGTCTCTCCGTGAGGCCTCTCTGGCGAACTCAGGGGCCAGAGTTTTTGCAATCAGTATGGCCTCGGCATCATCGCGGATGACATGGGCTTTTTCACGGCCGTGCGCATACCTTGAATCACTCAAATCCAGGACATCTGTAACTTCTGCGGTCTTCTTCGCTGCACCAGAACCAAAAAAAGACATATAAACCCCGACTAATAATAGAGATAGATCAAGAATCCAATAACCACAAGTAAGTAATCAAATTCTGCAAGCATCTAGAGCACCACAGAGATAGAAAGACAGCTCACCAGCGAATCGCTAAAAGTATTGCAAAAATCGTAAAAGCTTCAGATTGCTTACAAGGCTCAACATCAAAACGTAAATTGACTCAACACATTCAAGAATGCAGTTTCGATGCCAATCTCAACCCGCTGTTTTAGGTGAGCCAAATAAAGGCTCCCCCCCCAGATCTGCCGCTATTCCGGCAATGGCGCCGAGAGGCTGCCGCACAGACAACAGTTCCACGCATAACCTAAAGCAATCCCTGACCAATATATAACCAAAAAAATATTATTATTCATATTTGAAATAAATAGTGCTGATATATCGGCAGCCTCTGCCCCACACAAAGCAGACGAGTAATATTTCTGCCTCCCTATCGGCAAATAATAAATTAATACTCTCTTGGCATGGTTCAAGCTTAGTTAAAAAACAACAGGCTGTTGTTATTTCCACAAATATGGGAATACCAACAAACCTGAGTCGTTTTTTGCAACCTGTAAGGAGTATCAATATGAGAGCGTCGAAGAGACTCTTGAAGAACCAATCGCGCAGTAGCGGCCAGGGTCGGCTAAGAAAAGTGCAGGCAGCGACCCTGCTGATCTCGATAGCCCCCGCATCATGGGCGCTCAATACCGGTACTGACCTTGATCTCAGCACCCTGCCTATTGCAGGAGGCATGGCTGGCGCCGCCTTCACGGCCCCGCAGGAAGTCTCTGCCGCCCTCTTTGGAAATCCCGCAACCCTGGCAGGCTTTAAGGGTTATAACTTCGAAGTCGCTGCGGGACTTCTTGAGCCGAACGTTGTCAGCACCCAGACCAGTCACGGCTATAGCAACCAATCAATTAGCCAAGCACGAAATTACGTCATTCCAAATTTCGCGGTCAGCGGTGAGGTGAGCGATAACATCACTCTGGCAGGTGGCGTCACCGTAGACTCTGGTCTTGGAGCCAACTACCGAACAGCACCCATCACCGCAGGTGCTGGGCTTGGGTTAGGTGGTGCCGGCGTGGGTGGCGCAGCAACCCTTCCCCTCACGGACGAGTTCATTTCATTCAGCGGTAATTTCGGCGCTGGTTGGGCGGTGACGCCAGACCTACACCTTGGGGCGAATGTGGGACTTGGATTTGGCCTTGCACAATTGGGCACAGTGGGTAACACGACCGGACTTCAAGGGCTAAGTGGAAACTTTGGGGGCACCACCGCTAGTACTCATAGCATCGGTGTCAGAGGGAGTGTCGGTGCAACTTATGCGGTCAACCCCGAGTGGACTCTGAGCACCTCCGTCAAAAGCCCTCTGAGCTACAACTATCACAGCATTCTTTCAACCTCCATCAATGGCTATAACCAATACCAGAATGCCCAGGTTGATCAGCCTCTGGAAGTCCAGTGGGGTTTTTCAAATACTTCTATCAAGAATCTGCTTCTTGAGGCTGATGTCCTTTGGAAAAACTGGTCGAATGCAAACCTCTACAAAGATGTCTGGCAAGATCAGTTCCTCGCCATACTGGGAGGTCAATACAGGCTAGATAATTGGTCGTTCAGAGCCGGCTATAGCTACGCGACTCCGATCCTGCAGTCCAGCCCCAATGGAACGATTTCCGGATTTAAGGGAATTGGTACTCTGCCCTTTAACACCCAAGTGCCTGGGGTTCTCAATTCAAACGATCTGGTCAGAGTTGTCCAGACAACCCTTGCACCCGTCATTTGGCAAAATACGCTGACAGGTGGCCTAGGCTATAACTTCACCCAGAATTTCCGATTAGACGGATATGGCGCAGTAGGGATTCCACAAAACGCCAGCCAGAACGCGCTTGCCTTGGGCCGTTACTCAGTGAATGCCGGCGAATGGTCAATTGGTCTCGGTGCTAATTTCAAATTCTGATCAAAAATCATCTTCAAGGGCTGCCCTAGGTTTAGTCCCCTAGGGCAGGTTAGAAGCCCCACCAATCAGAATGAGAATCCCCGGCTGTCTTTAAGGTAGTTACGGGGGTTTTACTGATGAAATGAACGAAATGTTCTAGCGCATGATCCACTGGATGGGCAGACTCCTTTTGCTCGGCAGGAGCCGCTACCACCTTGTTGGCTGAGATCAGCAAGCCATGCTCAAGCAGGCGCGCTCGAACCACATGGCGACTGAGCCCAAGAAGCCGGGCGGTAGCCAGCTGATTCCGATTAGAAGCCTCATAAGCTGTTTTCAGAACCTCTCGCTCTACAGCGTGATAGAGACTTGGATGCTCTTCATCACAAAGTCGCTTGATTGAACTACGCAACTGATCCAGAGGTGTGCCTGAGAACGCCCCCTCTCGTGATCCCCCCTGCAAGGAGGACGAACGCCCTGAAAAATTGGATAGGTGAAGATCATCCCCACTAACCTCACCGCCCCGTGAGACCAGGAGCGCATGATGAATGACGTTCTCTAGTTCACGAATATTCCCGGGCCAAGGATGTTCAGCGAGCGCCTCTCGCGCACAAGGCAAAAGCAGGACTGACTCCAACCCTAGACGTTTTCCGTAGAAGGCCAAAAAATGGCGTGCTAGCGGAAGGATATCGCCAGGGCGATCACGAAGCGGAGATAAATGAAGGGCAGCCACATTGAGGCGGTAGTACAAGTCCTCGCGAAATCGGCCCGAAACCACAGCCTCTTCCAGTTTGACATTGGTCGCCGCAACGACACGCACATTGATCGGAATCGGACGGTAGGAACCCACCCTGACGACCTCTTGCTCCTGGAGGACGCGAAGAAGTTTCACCTGAATCTGAGGCGGCAAGTCACCAATTTCATCGAGAAAAATCGTGCCTCCATGCGCGGCTTCAAACCATCCCTTGCGCTCACTGTTGGCCCCAGTGAAGGCCCCTTTCTCATGGCCAAACAACTCACTCTCAACCAGAGTTTCAGAGAGAGCACCACAGTTCACCGCAAGAAACGGTCCTTGCCTGCGTCGGCTTAATTCATGGATATGCCGTGCAACGAGCTCCTTCCCCGTTCCAGTTTCACCGATGATGAGTGCATTGAGATCGCTTGGCGCAATCAACTGAATACGTTCGAGCAATCGCTGTGAACTTTCATCTTCGAAAACCAGTGCAGATGCCTTGATGGACCGGGTGACTTCCGCAGGGTTTGGATGAGAGAGAAGTGGCATATCCATGGACCTTTCAGTAGGTAGATCGATCACACTTTAAATCCATCAACCCGTCCACAACAAAGAACGGATACCCATTAGCTTATAGCCATAGGTAAGCGATATCGAATCTCTTAAAACTAGGATGCTTGCTTTAGCTTCAGAGCAACCGCCCCGGTGTCCCCGACAGGGCTATGATGAAAAACCGGTTTCGCCCGGCTTTTCTCCTCCTGCTGCGCGATTGGCAATAAAGGGAAGAGGAGCTCTGCCACTCGATAAGCCTCTTCAAGATGAGGGTAGCCTGAAAGAACAAACGTCTCGATTCCCAAAGCCGCGTACTGCTTCAGCGCTTTGGCCACCGTATCAGGATCGCCGACCAGTGCCGTCCCTGCGCCACCCCGAACGAGCCCCGGACCCGCCCAGAGCGTATCCGTGATACGAAGCTTCTCCCTAGACCCTTCATGCAGTGCCGTCATCCGTCTCTGACCCTCCGAATCAGAGCGGGCATAAGCCTTGAGTGCTCCGGCGATTGCCTCGTCGTCCACATAACGGATCAGTGCCTCGGCCGCCTCCCAGGCTTCTCGCTGGGTTTCACGGACAATGACATGAACCCTGAGCCCAAACTGAATTTCTCTGCCTTCTGCCCTGGCCTTTTCCTTAAGATCCTCCATCTTGTGAGCCACCGCTTCGACGGGCTCACCCCAGGTTAGGTAATGATCAATCCGCTTTGCCGCAAGATCGTGAGCCGCGGAGGATGAGCCTCCAAAATACAGCGGAGGATAAGGCGACTGAACGGGGGGAAAGGGTAAATGTGCATCCTCAACATGAATATGCTTGCCCTTGAATGTCACTCGATCCCCTTGAAGCAGAGACTGCCAGACATGCAGAAACTCATCGGCCAATTCATAGCGCGTATCGTGCGGTAGGAACAACCCATCCCCGGCAAGTTCCACAGGATCCCCCCCGACAACGACATTGACGAGGAGTCGTCCACCTGAGATTCGATCCAGTGTGGCTGCCATTCGGGCTGCAACAGTCGGGCTGGTTAATCCGGGGCGAACCGCAATCAAAAACCGCAAGCGCTCTGTCGCAGGCGCTAAGGCCGAAGCAATGACCCATGAATCCTCACAGGTCACTCCTGTCGGCACCAAAACCCCCCCGTAGCCCAGCCGGTCAGCGGCTTGGGCAATTTGCAACAAGTAATCATAATCAACCGAACGCGCCCCCTTCTCCGTCGCCAGATAGCGACCATCACCGTGGGTCGGCAAAAACCAAAACACTTTCATCGCTCACCTCAATTCAGGTCTGCTCCGGGCAGACCGATGAAACATCATTCACAAGGGAAATCAGGACTGAAGAACCCCCTTTCCGAGTTAATTACCCATTGGGTTGAACGTCTTGTACTTAAGAGTAAAAGGTCGGCTTCGGAAAATGTTCATTGAGCACCCACTCACCGATGTCCTTCAGTTTGTAGTCCAGAGGATCATGCAGCGTATGGGTTCTGAGGTTCCTCCAGAATCGGTCAAAACCCACCTGCGCTGAAGTCGCCCGAGGGCCGGTCACTTCAAACAGTCGGTGCGTGACATCGAGACTCGCGCGGGTTGCCAGAACTTTGGCTGTAGAAGTGGCAAGAGCCAGATGGCCACGTTCCCGTTCGGTAAGCACCTCGCCCTTGGCCCAGGCTCCATCGAGTAGGGTTGCTGCATGATCGGCCGCAAGCACTGCACCATTGAGCTCAACCCAGAACTCACCATATTTCTGGAGCACATAAGGATCGTCACTGGCTTTATCAACGCCGGAAAGAAACCAAGCTTTCGATTGGCTTTCCGTATATTTCCTCGCTTCCGCCAACGCGCCCTCTCCAATGCCAATATAGATATTGATGAGCACTAATTGCGCGATCAGCGAGCGCAAGGTCGCATAAACGTTCCCCAAAGGGCCCGGAGCCCTGAGAAACTCATGATCCTGGATCACCACGTTATGGAACTCAACGCTGCCGCTATCCGTTTGCCGCTGGCCCATATTGTCCCAATCATCATGAATATGGATCCCCTCTCGGTCGGACGGAATGGCCGCGACAACGAACTTTTTGCTCTCACCGTCCAGCGCGCTGACGACGAGATAATCAGAATCGCGCGCGCCAGAACACCACCCTTTGGTGCCACTCAAAAGCCATGCCGAGCCACTTTTAACGACAGTAGCCCGAGGATCGAGCGGGTTCAGCGTGTTACCCCAAAAGAGATTGTCACGCGCTGTTTTCCTATAAAGTTCGGGCCACTGATCACCAAAAAGCCGAACCGTCGCGAGCAAAAGATGCTGAAACCCAAAAAGATGCGCCAAGGCACTATCCGCTCGGGCAATGATTCGGATCACCTTGAGAGTTTCAAACCAATTTAGGCCATGCCCCCCGTATTCCTGGGGAATAATCAATCGCAGTAGTCCACTCTGACGCAGGCGATCTCGCTCGCGTTTTGCGGTTCCCCCTTTTTTGTCTCGCTCCACAGCTGACAACGCAAACTCGGCAGCGATGTCCTCAGCCAGTTGATAGATTCGACTTATGTCCTTGGCCGTCATAGAACGGATTCCGAGATGGGGTGCGGTGTGACATCCCCTTTCTGTTCCAGCTCACGGACGAGGGGAAGAACCTTTTGGCCAAAGTACTCGACCTCTTCTTGGAAATGGAGAAATCCGCTGAGCACGAGATCGACTCCTACCGACTTCAATTCCACAATACGCTCTGCGATTTGCTGGGGCGTCCCGATCAGGTTGGTCTTGAATCCATCGTTGTACTGAACCAGGTCTTCGAAGGTCGACTTGGCCCAATTGCCCTCGCGTTCCGGTGCCGCCTGACCCGCCTGCTTCACCGCATGTCCAAACGCTCGCACAGCTTCCGGATTGGCATGCTGGATGATTTCTTCGAGAACAGCCTGAGCCTCCTCTTCCGTATCGCGAGCGATGATGAAAGCGTTCACACCAATTTTGACGCTATGTCCATTGGCCTTGGCCTTTTCCCGAATATCATCCACTTGTGCCTTGATGCCTTCGACGGTATTCCCATTCGTGAAATACCAATCAGAAACCCGCGCGGCCATATCACGCGCAGCCCTTGAACTTCCCCCTTGAAAAATTTCCGGGTGAGGTTTCTGGAGTGGTTTGGGCTTGAGCGAGTAATCATGAAATCGATAGAAATCCCCATGAAATGAGAATTCATCTTCGGTCCAAATTCCCTTCAGGGCCTGGATAAATTCCTCCGATCGACGATAGCGTTCATCGTGCTCAAGCCAAGGCTCGCCAATCGCATAAAACTCCCCTCGAAACCAGCCGCTAACGATATTGACCGCCACACGCCCCCCCGTGAGATGGTCAATGGTTGAGATCTGCTTCGCCAATAATGCAGGCGTCCATGGTCCAGGCAGAATGGCCGCTATGACCCTCAGCTTTTCGGTGTTGGCGAGCAAGGCATGAGAAAAAGAGACAGACTCATGCTGATAATCAGCCCCATACCCCGCCGTAAAGCGAATCTGGGTCAACGCGTATTCAAAACCGTTGCGTTCAGCGGTCTGGGCCAGTTTCTTGTTGTATTCAAAGTCCCAACTGGTCTTTTGGGGAATATTGCTGATGACAAGCCCACCACTCACATTGGGGACCCAGTAGGCAAACTTGATCGGCGGGTTATTTTCTAATTTGGGGAGATGACTCATCGTTTGATCCTTATCGTCAGAGGAAGGACGAATTTCATGGGGTGGAATTCATGCAGCGACAGGTTCATTTCTTCGCGAAGCACGGACACCGGCAAGAAGTGCACCCTGACGAACGGCATCATCAATGCGCGAAAGGACCGTCCGATTCACCAGACGATAGCCATCAAAATCCTTGTCCGAGGCATAAACCCCAGAAGGAACGGTGAAGGCCCCGAAAAATCCGAAGAGAGGCCGCAACTGATGTTCAATGATCAGGGCATGTTTTTCACCCCCCCCCGTGGCCCCAAGAATGACAGGCAGCTCTAGCAGTGCTTCAGGATCCAACAAGTCGAGAAGGTGTTTGAACAGGCCGGTATAGGAGCCTTTGTAGACCGGGGTGAGTGCTATCAGAAGATCCGCTTTTGCGATAGCTGCCAGAGCCTCCTGACCTCGCTGGCTAACTTCGCTCGGATTGCGCGCCACCCCAATATCTCGAGCGTAATCAGAAAGCGCAATCACCTGACTTTCTACCGCCACCTGATTGGAGAGCGTATTCAGGATTTGCTGTCCTAGCACCAAGGTTTTTGAAGGACTACCCAAATTACCCGAAAGAATGACGACATTTAGCTTACTCATGATGTGTTTATCCCATTAAGAGCGGCGCTCTCATACAGAACACCGGGGGTTCATAGAATCGGCGCCATTCGACTTTGGACTCCAGCATTCCAAACTGGGGGTTCGGAACTGGACGGCATAGGTGGAACAGCGCCTTACCCATCACCGGTGCGAACTTCATGCCACACTGTATCTTTATGATTTATATGGGGTTTACTGTTTCCCTCCGACCGCCAGGTGCCGCAGTAGCGGCACCTAACCTGCCTTCTGCCGCTACTGCGGCAGCGTAAACAATGAAATGCAAATCCCGTTAAGCGGCAAAAAAAAACCGGCCCAAAGGCCGGTATAAGGTCGATTCCCTACTCCAACAAGCGAAGACCAATGCACATGGAGAGATATCCCGAAGGATGGTTTATGGTATCGCCGCCAATAAGATATATCCAAGACCAAATATCGCTATGCTCATAATCCAGCCGAATAAGGCGGCGCGATAGATTGAAAAGTTATGGTGTACATCTGATTTTCATCAGGACTCTCAGGACTCACCGAACATCAACCGGAATGAGGGTCAGAACTTATAAGCGACCTGAGCTGAAAATGAGCTTTCGAGAGTTCGTTGATGACCTTAGCCCCAGTAATCCGCTGATTCAGGGCTGGGCAACCAGAATGCACATTCACGAAAAGAGCACTCCTTACTATTAACAATAAAATAAATAATATAAATGCTAAATAGAAATATATATATTCCGCAAAGCTAAACATCAAGACCTGAAGAATATTCATTCCATGACCCGCGGGAATAACCTTATTCCTTCTTGCTTGCCTAACTTTCTTCGGGTCTCACCCCCATTAGGCAATACCCAAAAGCCACTGGCAAACCGGAAAATCAGCATCCATAACCAAATCCTTGCCATCTAGAATAAAACGGTATCTATAAGCGGTAGACATAGATAAGCAATACTCATAGCCTTTAAAAAAGCCCGCAATCACGCAGTCGGACATGAACCACTATTCACAGAATACCTATCGCGCCTTACAGGGAAGTGGGAACGCTGAACCCTCGCGGTTTTGGTTCGAGGTCATCATGCAAGGCTTCAAAGATATCCTCGCTGGGAACAGCGAAGCGAAGCAATGGCTTTACAGCAAGGACTTTGAAACCTGCTGCGCTCTGGCTGGGGCGGAAAATATGGAAAGCATTCGTGGTCTGATTGAACAAGCTCTTAGAAACCCGCCCCGCCCGATTCATCAAAAAGCGGCTTAAGTTCAAGCCCTTAATTTCAAACAGGAAAAAACATGTCGAGCACGGAAGCTGGTCGCAATGAGGCTATCGCGGGCCTCACCTCCTCGTCGGCCGATTCCTCACAAGAAGCGGCAGAGCTTCTCATTACCCCGCGATTTGATGCGACTGATTGGGGTTGGGTCATCATCAGCATCGGGATGGCCATTGGGGCAGGAATTGTCTTTCTCCCCGTCCAAGTAGGACTGGTTGGGATCTGGGTCTTCCTGCTATCGGCGATCGTTGGATACCCTGCGATGTACCTGTTTCAGCGCCTTTTCATCAACTCATTGGCGGCCAGCGAGGTTTGCACCGACTATCCTGGCGTCATCGCCAACTACCTCGGAAAGAACTGGGGCATCATCCTCGGCCTTTTGTACTTTCTGATGCTTGTCATTTGGATTTGCGTCTATTCGACTGCCATTACCAACGACAGTGCCTCCTATCTCAAGACCTTCGGCATTACTGAAGGCCTTGTCTCTGAGCACCCCCTGTACCCGTTGGCGCTGATTAGCATCCTTGTCTTGATTGCATCCCGAGGAGAAGAGTTTCTTTTCAAGATTTCAACCCTGATGGTCCTCACCAAACTCGGTATCGTCGCGTTTTTGGGGCTGGCTATGGTCGGGTTATGGAACGTTTCAAATGTTGGCCAAGTGCCACCGCCATCTGTTCTGGCCAAGGATGGAGTGGTGACTTTGCCCTTCACACTGACCTCGATTCTTTTCATTCAGACCTTAAGTCCCATGGTCTGCTCTTACCGAAAACGCGAAACGTCCCCGGAAATTGCACGCAGAAAATCGCTTCGAGCCATGAATATCGCCTTTGCGATCCTGTTTGTGACCGTCTTCTTTTATGCAATTTCGTTTACGCTGGCGCTCGGTCACGATGAGGCTGTCCGGGCCTTTGAGCAGAACGTGTCGGCTCTCGCCATTGCGGCCGAACTCTTCCCCCCGGGCATTGCAGTGTGGCTGGGTGTGATCCTCAACATCTTTGCCGTGATGACCGCTTTTTTTGGGGTTTACCTGGGATTCCATGAAGCCTCTCGAGGCATTGTGCTCAATCTGCTGCAAAGACGCCTGAGGGAGGATCAGATTCGTCATGACTGGCTTGATCGCGGGATACAGCTTTTTGTCGTTGCCCTTACCTTCGCGGTCATTCGGCTCAACGTCCCGGTCCTTCATTTCACCTCGATTTCAAGCCCTATCTTTGGTTTGGTGGGCTGCCTTATTCCAGCCTGGCTTGTTCTCAAGGTGCCACTCTTGGCCCGTTACCGGAACCTGTCACTCATCGTCGTTGTGCTGACCGGCTTTCTTCTGATCATTTCTCCATTTCTGGCATTTCTTTGACGCTATCGGAGCCGGGCTTCCACCTTATGAGCCATGGGTAAAGAATGTGATCAGCTATTCCCAAATCATTGTGACGCTCTTCAGCGCCCTTAATCCTCTGGTTGCCATTCCGCTATATCTCGATATTGCACGACACTTTAGGCCACGTGAAAAAGCCCTGATTTTGTCGGCATTCGGAATCTCGATGTTCAGCGTGATGGCCCTCGCGTTCTTCCTCGGTGACCCCCTCCTCAACGCCATCGGAATCCACGATTACTCATTACGAATCGGCGGGGGGCTCATCGTTCTTTTGATTGCGATCAGCATCGTGACATCGGGCACTGCCGCTGACAAACCCGCAAGGCTGAACCCGAAGGAAGAAGACTACCGCAAGAAAATTATTGGCTTTGGTGTCAGTCCCTTGGCCATTCCCGTAGTGATCGGCCCTGGCTCCATCATCTTGGTCATTCTCTACAGTCAGCAAGCGGAAGACCTCGGCACCCGTTTGACCTACATTGGCATTTTTTTGGCCATCAGCCTTCTCATTACGCTGATCTTTGCCGCATCCAATTTGATTTATCGCCTGATCGGCGACATTGGCCTCGTGGTTCTCTCAAAGCTCATGGGGCTGGTTCTAGCGGCTGTCGCCGTGGAGATGATTCTGACCGGGATCAGACTGGCGAGTCCCTTCCTTTCAGGATCCGGGGGATAGTCCGGTGCTAGCCCAAACTCTTTGCCCCCAAACCCGTCCGTTGCTTCCCTTCTTGGCGATATGTTGCGGGCTAGGCTTATCGCCTCTATCTGAAGCTAAGGTTGAAAAATCAAATAAAAAGCGTCTTGAGTCCTTGCTCATCCAAATGCACGCAGAGATGGAAGAAATGAAGGAAACCATCACGCGTCAAAACAACCGCATCGCAGAACTTGAAAAGTCCCCCTCACCCCCCAGCAAACGCCAGGCTGACAAGACAGAAATCCAGACGAAGTTGGTCACCCACGCAGAAGCGAGTCCGGTTATTTTGGCGAACGGGCAACCTCCGCTGGGGCAGTCTGCTGGGGCGCTTTCTTCCACCGGAGACAAAAAAGCTGCTGACATCATAGCCACCCATGAAAAAGACAAGCAGCAAAACCCAGGGGATGTATTTAAAACCGAACCTGAACCCGGACGACTGGGGGAACCTGCGAGAACGCCGGGAGGAACCACGCTCAATTTTTATGGCTTTGTCGAAATGGACACTATCTATGACGGTAATGCCATGGATCCCGCATGGCAGAGCACGTTGCGACCCTCGAAAATTCCGGTGGATTGCGCCAATGTCACGCCTCCCCCCCCTGGTTGCGGGACGCATGCCGCAACCATCATGTCAGCCAAACAGTCCCGGTTTGGGCTCAAGACCCTCTCCCCAACAGACTACGGCGACTTCAAGACCACGTTTGAATTTGACCTTTTTGGTGTCGGCGCCAACGCAGGACAAACCACATTTCGAATCCGTCATGTTTTTGCGGAATTCGATGACTTCATTTTTGGGCAGACCTGGTCGAACTTCATGGATGTCGACATTTGGCCCAACATTGTCGACTATTGGGGTCCACCCGGCATGATTTTTCAACGCCAACCGCAGTTGCGCTGGACCCCCTTTCATCGCGACGGCATAACGATTGCGGCAGCGCTGGAGGCACCCAATGCGGCCATCGATTCAGGTAAGGTCACGGAAACCTATCCTTCCGCAACCATCACACCACGAACGCCTTACCCCGACCTGACGTCCAAGATCCGCATTGATCGCAACTGGGGCCATTTCCAACTCGCTAACGTGCTGAGAGGAGTGGGCTACCAAAACATCGGAAGCTGGACCGGAAACCCGACCGAGGTCCTTTTCGGCTGGGGATTCAACGCTTCCGGTGCATTCAAATCCTTTGGCAAAGATCAACTCCTCACTTCTCTCGCCTATGGAAAGGGCGTTGCTTCCTACTTTGAGGATGGAGGCGCTGATGGCGCTCCGCAGGCCAATATGAACAACGGCCAACTTCTGCCCCTCTTCGGGGTCGTAGCCTATTACGATCACTATTGGTCCGATCAGTGGAGTTCTTCTCTGGGATACAGTCGGACCTTCCAGCAAAATGCATTAGCGCAGAAGGCCAATGCATTCCATCTCGGTCAATACGCATCAGCTAACTTGCTATGGGCGCCAATTCCGAAGTTTCTGACTGGCGTCGAACTTCTTTGGGGTCGTCTTCAAGATTTCAACGGGGGAACCGCGGATGACCACCGAATCCAGTTCACTGCCCGATATAACTATGACATTAGCTTCAGGCCCGGCTTTTAGGAAGATCTGAAACCTGCATTGATTCAATCCGCGCCACGCTGGCTATCGGCTTATGTGTATTGCTTTTATTGATAGCCGAATTCGTTATTTAGCTCCCTCCAACGCATCTAATAGACTGATTACCTGAGGCGTTCATGCAATGAAGAATTCCGTAAGCGCCTTAACCTGCAACCTATCCTGGGTTGCAGCTTGCCTTTTCGAGGACAGGAGTTGCGCATCATGAGTCAGAACTTTGCTACCCCATCAACGAAAACCTCACCCGCAGCCCGCAGTGTCGACGTATTGGAGTTTGCTTGGCTGAATCCGAGCGAAGAATTAACCCAGGTCTTCCACTATCGAACCGTTTACACCGAGGAGGGTCACCTCCACCGCGATGTTCTGTCGAGAGAACAACTGGTCAGTAGCATCATTGAAAGCTTTAGCGGCCAACTGGTTACCCAAGGAAATCGGATCTCCGGAAGCTTCTCGGATATCGAGACAGCCTCTCAAGCCTCAAGAGCCATCGCCAACTACCTTTCTCAATCCGTAGAGACCATCGGTACGGAATTGAGCGTCGTACTTTAAACCCAGCTTGCTTTGAATCCCTCCGCCGGGAGGGGTTCGAACTGAATCACACATGGACGATCCTGCATGAGCGGCCTTTTGTTGCCTCCAAGCCCCAAAGACATAGAAGAACTGACCCGCCTGCTGAAGAACCTGACACCCGCCCAAAGATTATGGGTCAGTGGGTTCGTGACCGGTTTTATTTCCAGCAACGCCTCCGAGCCCAATCTCTCTGGCCCGGAAGGGCTTCCTGCGCATACACCAGCGCAGGATGCGCCCCCCGTCACGATTCTCTTTGGGTCACAGACCGGCAATGCAGAAAAGTTGGCTAAGCAGGTGAAGGAGAGACTGACTGCAGCAGGTCGAGCGGTGCGTCTTGAGTCCATGGCACAGTACAAGACCGCTCAACTCAAAAAGGAGCAATCTCTGGTTCTGGTGGTCAGCACCCATGGCGAGGGCGACCCCCCGGACAATGCTGTTGCATTTCACCGTTTCCTGTTGAGTCAGAAAGCGCCGAAGCTTGAAAGTCTTCGCTATGCCGTTCTTGCCCTTGGCGATACCAGTTATGAGCATTTCTGCAAAACCGGCATCGACTTGGATCAACGCCTTCTCGATCTTGGGGCAGAGCCCCTCATCGACCGCGTGGACTGTGACGTCGACTATGAGGAAACGGCCCAGGAATGGCTGGAGCGTCTGAGCCTTGAGCTCAGCACAAGCGGATCAGGCCCAGTCGGACACGCGCATGGCGTTAGCTCAAGTCACTCATCTGCCGGACAGTTCAGCCGGAACCACCCCTTCCTGGCCCGTCTGGTTGAAAATATTCCTTTGACAGCTCCCGCATCCAGCAAGGAGGTGCGTCATGTTGCACTTTCGCTTTCCGATTCGGGAATTCGCTACACAGCAGGCGATGCATTGGGGGTGATCCCCATCAACTGGCCAGAACGTGTCGATGGCATCCTTGAATCGCTGAATCTCTATCATGCTGACAGTATCAGCACGCCTAAAGGCGCCAGCTCGTCACTCGAATCGGCTCTTCTTAACGAATACGAGATCACAACCATCACCCGTCCTTTTCTCGAAAAGTGGGCTAGCCTTTCAGAGGCTCAGGAACTGGTTGCGCTCCTCAAACCAGACCAGAAAGCGCATCTTCAGGAATGGATTCAGGGACGCGAAATCATCGACGTCATCAAGCGCTTCCCCGTGAAGGGACTCTCGGCCCAACAATTTGTTGACCTCCTGAGAAAAATCCCACCCCGACTTTACTCGATCGCCTCCAGTTGGCATCAGGATCCAGATGAGGTCCACCTCGCCGTCGGGGTTGTTCGCTACCAAACCCATGGCCTCAAACGTCAAGGGGTAGCATCCACCTATCTCTCGGACCGGATTGAGGAAGGGAGCGAGATCCGAGTCTATGTCCACGAAAACCCCAACTTCAGGTTACCGCAGGACGGAAAAACTCCCATCATCATGATCGGACCAGGCACCGGTGTCGCGCCATTTCGAGCGTTTCTACAGGAACGCGAGGCTCTGGGTGCGACCGGAAAAAACTGGCTCTTCTTTGGCGACCGTGAGTTCCAAAATGATTTCCTTTATCAGACCGAGTGGCTGGATTATCGCCAGCGCGGTCTTTTGAGCCGGATTGATGTGGCCTTCTCGAGAGACAGTGAAAAGAAGGTCTATGTTCAGCACCGAATCGAAGAAAACGCGAAAGCGCTTTATGAATGGATTGAGGCTGGGGCTCACATTTACATTTGCGGCGATGCCAAGCATATGGCCACCGATGTCCATCAAGCCCTAGGCCGCGTCATCGCCCAAGAGAGTGGCAAATCTTTGGAAGAGGCCGAGGAGCGCCTTCTCGGCCTGCAGAGCGCAGGCCGCTATCAACGCGATGTTTACTAGACGAAACCCGTATGAGCACCAATAAACCCATTAAGCTCGCCCCTGAAGAGCCGTTGAAGGAAAACAGTCGCTACCTTCGCGGGACGATCAAGGAGAGCCTCGCGGATGACATCACTGGAACCATTCCTGAGGATGATGCGAAGCTTCTCAAATTTCATGGCATTTATGTTCAGGATGATCGGGATATTCGTCAGGAAAGATCCCTCCGAAAACTGGAACCCGCCTACTCCTTTCTGATCAGGGTTCGTCTGGCCGGTGGCGTTCTGTCACCGGAGCAATGGTTGAAACTCGACCATCTCGCTCTCCAGTATGGTTTTCCGTCCCTGAGAATCACCACCCGCCAGACCTTTCAGTACCATGGCGTTGTAAAACGCAATCTCAAAAAAACCATTCAGGGCATCCATGAGGCCCTCTTGGATACCATTGCGGCCTGTGGTGATGTCAATCGGAATGTCGTCGCGCACAACAATCCACACCGCTCCCCACATCACGCCGAACTGAACCGGCTGGCCCATCAGATCAGCGATGCCTTTCTTCCTAAGACCGGTGCATTTCACGAGATCTGGCTGGACGGGAAGGAGGTGACTCCTGGACAAAAAGAGACCGAAGAGTTTGAGCCGCTCTATGGCAAGACCTATCTCCCCCGTAAATTCAAGATTGGGATTGCCCTTCCCCCGAGCAATGACGTGGACGTCTTCGCTCAGGATTTGGGATTCATTGCGATCCTGAAAAAAGGGAAAATCGCGGGTTACAACGTCGCCGTTGGCGGTGGTATGGGGACGACCCACAGCGATCATAAAACCTATCCACGTCTTGCGAGCGTCATTGGTTTCGTCAAACCCGATCAGGTCCTGATCGTTACCGAAAAAGTGCTCGAAATTCAGCGTGATTTTGGTGATCGCACCAACCGTAAACACTCGCGCTTCAAATACACGATCGACGACCGTGGGCTTCCCTGGATCAAGGAAGAGCTCGAAAAACGTCTAGGCTGGCCGCTGAAGGCTGCTGAGACCTACGAATTTACCGACAATGGCGACCTGATTGGCTGGTATGAGGACCTTACCGGTGATTGGCATCTCACGCTCTCCATTCCTAGCGGACGACTGAGGGACACCCCTGAGGTCGGTTGGTTATCCGCATTTCGGGAGATCGCAAAGATTCACACCGGCGACTTTCGACTGACCTGCAACCAGAATCTGACCATTGCCAAGGTCAAGGCAGCAAACCGAGAGCTCATCGAAACGATTCTGCACCAACATCGTATCCCGTTTGAAAAGCCAACCAGCGCGCTCCGACAGCGCGCAGTCTCCTGTGTCGCCTTTCCGACGTGTGGATTGGCCATGGCGGAAAGTGAGCGATGGTTACCTCAGCTTGCGACGCGATTGGAGTCTGTTCTGGATGAGCATGGATTGCGCTATGCCCCTATCAACCTGAGAGTCACGGGTTGCCCCAATGGCTGCGGCAGACCGTTCCTGGGTGAAATCGGCTTGGTCGGTAAATCCCCCGGACGTTACAACCTCTATCTCGGCGCAGCCCATGATGGCAGTCGGCTCAACCGCCTCTATCGAGAATCACTCAATGAACAGGAGATCCTTGAAGCCCTGGTGCCGATTCTCAGGGACTACGCTGAACACCGCCAACCGGAAGAGAGCTTCGGTGATTTCGTGATCCGCAAGAACTACGTGGCGGCGGTCCTTGAAGGCAAGGATTTCCATCAGCCCGCCGGCTCGTCAGCAGGCTAACGAAACTGAAGGCTCACGGAAAAGGAATACGCTCATGCACGCACTGGTCAAACCGCATACACCTAACGAAACGGATCGACTGACTCAAACCCACCTCAAGCAGCTTGAGGCTGAGAGCATCCATATCATCCGAGAAGTCGCCGCCGAGTTTGACCGCCCCGTCATGCTCTACTCCATCGGCAAGGACTCCGCGGTCATGCTGCACCTC
>Ga0007862_1000057_pt1 | contig 35102 bp, 30 predicted proteins | sample CryBogCBH20Aug07_FD_71206 | JGI IMG/M metagenome (GOLD analysis project Ga0007862, IMG submission 71206) | Freshwater microbial communities from Crystal Bog, Wisconsin, USA - CBH20Aug07 | ecosystem: Environmental > Aquatic > Freshwater > Lake | place: Crystal Bog, Wisconsin, USA | collected... | reverse complement strand
GGTCGTGTTTTTCACCCAGCATGGTGTTTTTTCCCGGCTTGAGGTTCATGGGGCAACGATCACTTGAATTCCGAGGAGTGCTATTAAGTCGGCCACTATTTACCGAACTTGCAAACGGTTATCAGACCAAGCGCGTCAGGGGTCTCCATCTCAAACCCGTCTCATTTATTGCGGCCGGGTTAATATCAAGCAGCTTCGAAATCCGTCATCAGGCCCGTTCATTATAGGCCGGGTATGCACATCGATCTTGACCCCTGTTAAAAAACGACGCGATCCATAGAGTGACCTTCGCAGTTTTTGGAAGCGAGCATCCGAATGGGTAAGGCTTAATTCCATTGGATCGTCAGGGTTGAAAAAAAAGGGTGGCGATTCATAATGGCCACCTTGTCTTGGTGCCTGGCCGACGTTCGTGCGCGTCAGGTTAAACGGGAAGCTGGTCACATTCGATCCTGATTGGATAAATGCCAGCGCTGCCCCCGCAACGGTAGGTGAGTTAAATCGCATCGAAATACCACTGTGTCCTCGGGCATGGGAAGGTGATGCGTGAAGCCCTCAAGCAGAGGGCTGCTCACGAGCCCGGAGACCGGCCTCGACATTGTCAGCCGTCGCGGTGGGCGATGGGTAGGCTGTTGCCTCCCTTCCCCCTGGGAATCAGGTTTCAGGCTATTCATTCTCACTGTCCGGTTTTTGCCACTGCTGCGAGCGGGTGTTGCCGCGGCTTGACCAGAACAGAGAATGAAAACAAACCTATTTTTAAGCCTGACAGTCCTTATCCCCTTGTTGGCTCATGCTGAAAGTGACTCCACGGATACACTGGATCCGGTGGTTATTACGGCGACTCGAAACGATGTCAAAGAATCCAATCTTGCGAACACAGTAACCGTGATCACGGCGGAGGAAATCAAGGCGCGGAGAATCAACGCCGTATCCGATATTCTCCGCGTTGTTCCTGGGCTTGATGTGGTGAGCTCGGGTGGGACAGGGCAGCAGACGTCCGTTTTTACCCGCGGTGCCAATTCCAATCAGACCCTGGTTCTGATCGATAACATTCGGATGAATGATCCGGGCAATCCCAACAACGCCTTCGATTTTGCTAATTTGCAGGTCGATGATATCGAGCGTATCGAGGTCCTTAGAGGGGCCGCCAGTGCGATGTGGGGTGCCGATGCTATGGGCGGCGTGATCCATATCATCACCAAGCATGGGAAGGGTCCTGCGCAGTTCTCAGGGCTTGCCGAGGGAGGCAACTACAATACATGGAAGGTCGGTGGTGGCGTTTCAGGTGAAGTCGACAAGTTGAACTACTCGCTGAATGCAAGTCACTTGAGCAATCTTGGTGTCTCGGCCGCGGCACAGTCCATGGGGAATACCGAAAGAGATCCCTATCAGAACACGACACTTCAAAGTCGGTTCAATTACCAGATGACGGATACTCTGGATGTCGATTGGAACCTGCGTTACAACGCTGCAGGAACAGGTCTCGATAATTGTGGGGGCTTTGGTTACAAGTCATATACCGGCCAATTCGTGCGTTGTGATAACCCCTATTATTTCAATAACAGCAATCAGCTTTACACCCGGGGTCAGGCGCGTTGGTTTCTCTTCGATAAGCTTTGGGAACAACGCTTTGGGGTGAATTTCACCATGAGCGATCGCCAGATCTATTACACGTCGCCCGTGTCATCCAACTGGGTTCCGCCGAGTTCAAATAATGGTCAGGAAACCAAGGTCGAGTGGTTGAATTTCTTTCATGTGCTGCCAAATGACACGATTACGGCTGGCATTGAAGGGCGGTTTGATTCGATGTACAGCGAAAGCGGATTGGCCTCTGCCCAGACCAGCAACAATGGTTCGATGAGCAACTCCGGATACTACCTCCAAAATCAACTCGATTGGCTGGATCGTTTTCACACGACCGCGGGGGGGCGGGTCGATGATAACTCCCGGTTTGGAAGTCATCTCACCTGGCGCTTCAATCAGACCATGGATGTGCCCGAGCTCGATAATCGAATCAAGGCCAACATTGGAACCGCTTTTCGTGCGCCGTCGCTCTGTGAATTAAGTAAGCAGTGTTTTGGCAATCCCAATCTGATGCCGGAAACCAGCCTGGATTGGGATGCGGGAATCGAGCAGGATCTTTTTGATAAAAAAGCCATGCTGGGCCTCGTTTATTTCGACAACAACTACAACAACCTGATCCAGTGGAATCCAAGTGCCAATGGAGGTTTAGGGAGCGTCGAAAATGTCAGTACCGCCATTGCCCGTGGTGTGGAGACTTTTGCTGAATACAGGCCGCTTCCTGAGTTGTCCTTAAGGCTCAACTACACCTATGACGAGACGTTTGGTCGCTATAGCGCAATGACGGGGCAAAGATCCAATGACCCCCTGTTGCTTCGCCCCAAGAACAAGGGAAATTTTGACATTGATTACAAGTTTGTCCCGGAAGCCTCCGCTCACCTGAATATTTTGGTGGTGGGTTCCAGGAGTTCGTACGATACGATCGGTTCAATAACCCAGGTTCCAGGGTACGTTCTGGTGAACCTCTCTACTAACTATGAGCTGAATCAGCAGGTGACGCTGTTCGCAAGGCTCGACAATCTTCTGAATAAACAGTACCAGCAGGTTTGGGGTTATGGCGCACTTGGCTTTTACGGATTGAGTGGCTTTTCCGTGAAGTTCTAGTCATCGAATAGCCGGCATGGCGATCGGCCATGCCGGCTATTCAAACTCAAAGCACAATGACGGAATTCTCTGAATCGATCCCGTTGAAGGCAAAACGGTCTGCTTCGGGTTCATTAACCCAATGGTCGCCATCGACAACATATCGGAACTGATATTCCCTGTTGTTTTCAAGATCCACCGAAACAGACCAAGTGCCATCCTTTGAGCGCTTTAGCGGTAATTCATCCTTTGACCAGGCGTTGAAATCCCCTGCAAGACTGATTGAGGATGCCGTGACATAGGGTTCACCGGTGAGGCTAAATTTCACTTTGCAAACCGGTTTTGTTTTAAGGAACTTCTTTTCAAGACTCATGGACGATCACCTTGGAAATGGTTTCACACGATGACCATTGTGGCGAGCCGAAAGCAACTGAACAAGCGCCCATTCGGTGACAGTGTGTCAATCAGTCCCTGTATTTTGAGTGGATGATGTCGTTTCAATATCGTGTTGCCATGCGGGAGACGATTGGTAACAATGGCCCACAGCCATTTTAGAGGAGGCTTTATGCGTATCATCCTGACTTTAGTTTTTGTTCTAGCCCTTGCGGGGTGTGGTGTTCAGTTAAAAGGCAGCGTGGCTGAACAACGAAATCAGATCAAAGCCATGGAAACAGCGACCCTCTCTCAGCTCTATGTAAAGGATCCATCAGCGCGAAAGAACATCCGAAAAGCTGCAGGGTATGGCGTTTTTGATGCGTCAGGCGGGAAGATCATGTTTGGCGGCCTGGATCATGGCAATGGGGTCATTTTTGATAATGCCTCCGGACGCAGAACCTACATGAAGATGTTTGAGCTCCAGCCGGGGCTGGGATTTGGCTATACCAACTTTAGGCTGGTCTTTGTTTTTGATACCCGCGAAGTCATGAATGATTTCATCAACAATGGCTGGGAATTTGGAACCCGGGCGGCTGCCGCAGCTAAGAGCAAAACAGAAGGGGGAGCGGCCGAAATCGGCTACAACGTGGCACCAGGGATACACGTCTTTCAAATGACGGAAGAAGGGGCTCTCGTGGGTTTGAGCATCACAGGGGCCAAATACTGGCGCAACGATGATCTAAATTGATTCTGGCCGGGGCAGTCCAGGCCTGCCCCTCAGGACCAAAGGCAAGCGGCCCTGCTTGTCTTTGATGACTATAAGAGCAGCCTGGATTACCGTTGTGAGGAGATGAAGATGGTCAACGTGATCTGTACGAGCTGTCACCATGAAAACCAGAAGGATGCGACGACTTGCATTTCTTGCGGCGCGGGTTTGCCAAAGTTGGTGGCGCCGATTCGAAAAATCAGCGGAAAGTTCTCCGCGATAGGGGTTATCGTCATCGCACTGGGCGTCATCGGAACGGTCCTTGGGACTTGGTGGGGGCCCCCAGCAATCCTCCCAGGCGTCGCTTTCTTTATGATGAGCCGATTCTTTTAGCGGCCTCTGTTCTCATTCAGGGGTAGAGGAGGAAGGGTCGACGCTCTTCCTCCCATGCCCGCTCGTCCTGACGAGCCATTGCCTCAAGGTCGCCAACCGTGGCGCCATCATCGTCGACCCACTGCCTAAGCAAGGGGCTTCCATTGATGAGATCGATGGCCAAGCGGTCAAATTCGTACTCATAAGGAAAATCCCGCCACAACGGATAGTCGGGGATCAGCTTTCGGATCGCCTTGAATGCGAGAGACTGTAGCCTCCAGGGCTGAAAGCGTTCGTGATCGTATCCCTGTCCGTCCGTATGAATCTGGATGCCCGCGCAAAGTTCTCCACTGTGTTTGTGGAATGTAGGCTCAAACCAGCAGGGACGAAGGTGGCATCCCTGGAGCCATTGCGGAGCCATTTCGAACATTTCGCGAATGATCGCTTTGGGGTCCAGGGCGGGTGCGCCGAACAGTTCGAGTGGGCGGGTGGTGCCGCGGCCCTCGGAAAGGGTCGTCCCTTCCAGCATGACGGTCCCTGCGTAAGCTCTGGCCATCCAGAGATTGGGTGCGTTCGGGCTGGGATTGACCCACCCGCGCGACTCCAGAGGCCAGCCAAATCCGGGGGCTTGATGTGGCTCCCAGCCGTCCATGCCGATGACGCGATAATCCAAATCGAGCCTGAAATGGTGGATGAACCAAGCGCCTAGCTCTCCAAGAGTTAACCCATGCCGCATGGGGATGGGGCCTGCGCCAACAAAGCTTTCCCAGCCTTCCCGGAGGGTCAGGCCTTCGATGGGACGGCCGGCGGGATTGGGGCGGTCCAAAACCCAGACCTCCTTGCCGGTTCTTGCGGCTTCCTCAAGGATATAGAGGAGCGTGGTAATGAAGGTGTAAATTCTGCACCCCAGATCCTGAAGATCGATCAGGATGATGTCGAACTGATCCATCATCTCGGAGGTCGGGCGACGGACTTCCCCGTACAAGCTATAGACGGGGATGCCAAGTTCAGGATCAAGGTAGTTCCCCGACTCGACCATGTTGTCTTGTTTGTCACCACGAAGACCATGCTGAGGACCAAAGGCCGCGGTCAAGCGCAGCGACGGAAAAGTCGAAAGCGCATCAAGCGAGTGTTGGAATCCCTGGGTCATGGAGGCTGGATGCGCGAGAAGCGCGAGCCTTCGCCCCGAGAGCTCGGCCATCATGGAGGGTGTCGAAAGGAGTTGGTCTATGCCGAAATTCATGGGTCCAGGGAGTGAGAGCGTGAGCTAGAGCGGAAAAAAACTATCGGGATGGTGAAAGTCGGGCTTCTCTGAGGGATGTTTCACCGCCCAATAAGCCATCACACCAGACTTTTCTTTGAGGATCACCGATAAACCGGCTTCTAATGGAGAGTTCCCAGGAAGATGATTCTCAATCATTGACCATGGAATCTTGGCCTCCAGAGATGTTCCTCCGGCCTCAAATTGGGCCCTGATGATGGGCGGTCCCTCGACCTCAGGTCTTTCTAACTCTGCCCGGTAGCCACCCAAGCGATAAAAAGCCCAATGACCGGAGGGGGCGAAGTTGAATTCAAGGTAACCAGGCGGTTGATCTTTTCGGCGCAGGAAGACCTCGAAGCAGGTTTCTTGCCACAGGTTGTCTAATCGATGGGATTCGGCAAGATGTCTCGGGATCTCGAGTTGGGTGCTGTTGCCCCTGATGTGGTAAGTGAACTCGAGGTGCGTTTCATCCAACTCGATTTGGCATTGGATATGCCAAGGTTCAGCCGAAGCAGGCGAAGCCGGGTGAGGAAGAAGCGATTGAATCACTTGATCAGCATCACCGGAACATCAGCGAGCTGAATCACCCGGGACGGGAGCGAGCCGAGCAACAGTGCGGTGAGTGTGCTGAAGGAGCGGTATCCGATGACGATTTGATGAATGTCATTTTGCCTCGCAAATTGGGCGATGACTTCTGCCGCATCCCCGACACAGATATGATGCTCGTATGATCGACCAGCTGTTTCTAGCTGCTTCATGGCACCCTTTAGTTGTTTTATGCCTTCTTCACGCTGGAAGTCTTGGATCTGATTTTGGCTCAAAAACATACCGACATCCCCATGAATGGCCGGTTGAACATTCATCAGATGAATCTGGTGGGGTGTTTGAATGCGATCAAGCCAAAGGATGAGTGATCCGATCATTTCCTTGCGGATTTCATTTTCTTCGACGGGAACAAGAAGCTTCAGCATGGATTTACCCTGGTGTCGATCAACGAGCTTTACTCTTAGATTTTTGCTTTTTAGGACCCGATTTGCTCTTGCGTTTGGCCAGAGCAAGGTCGACCAAAACAGCCTGTTTCTCGCCCGCAGCGCGGGCTTTGAGTTTTCCGACCAAAAGCACTAATCCAGCAAAGGCGTAAGGCAGAATCTGGTGGGTCATTGCACCTTCATTGAAGATGTCAACACCGGCGAGTGCGGGCTCGGTGACCAGCATTTCCCCGGCCACAAATCCCAAGATGGCCGCGCCAAAATCGATGATGATGGGATATCGATCCATAAGGCGAAGGATCAAGGAGCTCCCGAAGATCACGATAGGAATGCTGATGCCTAATCCGACGATCAGCATCACTTGATTTCCACCGGCGGCTGCCGCAACCGCGAGCACATTGTCGAGGCTCATGACGAGGTCGGCAATCAGGATAGTCCTGACTGCTGAAGCCAGAGTGTTGTGCGAGCTGACGTTATTGCCATTGGTTTCTTCGGGTGAAAGGAGCTTCGATGCGATCCACAGAAGCATCAGACTTCCGAAAAGTTTCAGGAACGGGAGGGTCAAAAGCTGAAGCGCGGCAAAGGTGAGGCTGATCCTCATCAAGATGGCGGCCAAGGAGCCAAGAACTATGGCGCGTTTCCGCTCTTCGCCGGGAAGTGATCGAGCGGCAAGAGCGATCACGACGGCGTTGTCGCCAGAGAGCACAATATTGACCATCATGATCTGGCCTAGATCAAGCCAGAAAGTGGGGTCACTGAGGTTAAAAGGCATAGGGTGTCTCTGATTGAAAGTCAGCAACGAACGAATTGGCTAGGCGAGGGAAATTTGTTTGATCCCTCCGGTGTGTGTGGAGCGATTCTAACAGGGAGGTTGCTTGAGGAGGGTAGTGAACGCCAATCCCGTATAAGAGTCACGGAGAGCTCTGCGTCAAAAGGAGATATCCGTCGATCCGGGTGGGTTTTCGGGCTGTGTTAGCGTCTTGAGTTAGGGGCAATTCAGCCCGAAGCAGGAACAGGGAGGCCGAGGAGGCTCGGCCCCTGCCGTTCCGCTCTAAAAAAATTACTTTTTCTTTTCTTCAGTTGTTGCTGTTTCGCGGGGCAGAATCGGCGTTTCGGTACTGATCTTCAGATCGGAGAGAAGATTGAGTTCATTTTCAATCTGCAGAAACTGGCCGGCGATAATAGGTGAAGTCGCCTTCTTGACCCGGTTGTAATACTTGCGCCACAGCTCATTGCGATCATCACGAATCTTAAGAGATCTCAGTGCCAGATTATCGGCTATCTCGTTGTTCATCTTTTCGTAGTTGGCGGCATAGTCACGAATGATGCTGTAGCGCTCATCGTAGATCTTCTTAAGCTCCGCCTCATAGGCGTAGTACTCCTTCCAGAATGCGTCGTGCTCTGATGCGCTCAGATTCAACGCTTTTTCGATCAATGCGACCTTCTTTTCGCGGTACTTCGCACGATCGGCATCCAGGGCCTTCATTTCGGGGTCATTAGCCGTGACGGGTGTCAGAGGCTTTGGTGTCTGTGCACAGCCAAAGAGAAAGAGTCCAGCCAGAAAAGTGCCGGATACAAGCAGGCGAGAAACTTTTTTTGAATTGATCATGGTGAAGTCCTAATGAGGGGCGAATCGCGGGCGCTATTCGGTCAGGTGGCATTCTATCCCATGGACAGAACCTCTTACATCCGTCGATTTTCCGAGGTTTCTTGTGGCGTCTGGAACCAAGAGGTTTTACGCCGATTCGCGAAGCCCATACTTCCTTACACGGTACCGAAGCGTTTCGCGTGTCGTTCCGAGGGCTCGTGCTGCAGCCGTCACGTTCCCTTGATGAGCATTCAATGTGGTCTCAATGATATAGCGATCCATGTCATCGAGGTCCATGCTGCCATCCAAGGGAATATACAGGCCGCCGGAGGAATGCAGAGGGGCCGCTGAGGCAGGGGAAGGTGAGAGCTGAAGCCATTGTTCGGGGAAGGTCGGTCCATCAGCAAATAGCACACAACGTTCCACGACATTTCTCAGTTCCCGAACATTGCCCGGCCAGTCATAGCTATGCAATTCGGTCCAGACCCTCTCAGGGATGATCTTGACCTGTTTTCCGGCTTTGGCATTGAGTTCGGCAACAAACATGGGGACTAACTCTTCCAAGTCTTCCTTCACGTCCCTGAGTGATGGGAGTTCTAGTCTGAAGACGCTGAGCCGATGATAAAGGTCGCTTCGAAAGCCTCCTTCACGGACCATGCCTGCAAGATCTTGGTGGCTGGCCGCCAGAATTTGGACATCCACGCTGATTTCTCGCTCGGACCCAAGGCGCCTGAATTTCCGATCCTCGATGGCTTTCAAAAGTTTGGACTGGAGATCCAAAGGCATTTCGCCAATTTCATCGAGAAAGAGGGTTCCCCGATCTGCCTGTTCAATCAGTCCTCGATGTCGACCCGTTGCGCCAGTGAAAGCGCCTGCCTCATGCCCGAACAATTCTGACTCCATCAAGTCTCGGGGGAGCGCTGCGCAATTGAGTTCAACAAGAGGGTGAGCCCCTCTGGGGCCGCCATGGTGCAAGATGCGTGCAACAAGACCCTTACCGGTGCCAGTCTCGCCTCCGATCACAATTGCGCTGAACGGAACGCGAGTCAGCCGGTCCAGCATTTCCCGGATGTGTTGAGCCTTCTTGCTGCGTCCTGCATAGGCGAGGGATGAATAACGTCTTGATCCTGCTTCCGCTTGGTCGAGGAGTCGGCGTTGGGCGATGGTCGTCCTTTTAGCGCTTGCGATAACGAGATCAAGTCGATCCATCTCGCAGGGCTTTTCAAGAAATTCATAGGCGCCAAGGCGAAGAGCCCGGACGGAGTCCTCGATCGCGCCATACCCGGTCAAAAAGAGCCACTCGCAATAGGTGAGGCTGCCCTTGATGTCTTCCATAAAATCGAGAGCATTCCCATCCGGAAGGTTCATGTCGGAGAGAATGACTAACGGTTCAACTCGCTGGACTGACAGAATGCTTCGTGCTTCGCCTAAATTCCTTGCGAGTTCCACTTCCCATCCTTTGCTCCGGAAGTGGCGCGAGAGCTCCTGCCCCAGAAGGACTTCGTCTTCAATGATGAGCAGGGTATCGGTCATGGAGATCTCTTAGGAGCATTGAGAAGGTGCGTGTCCAAATTAGTGGCCGGTTTCCCGGACGCTTCGAATCTCAACCGGACGTCCGGCGCAAAGGCGCATATAAGTTCCTGAGGCAGAAATGCCGTTAAGCACCAGACTCAGGGTGACCAAAGGCGCCATCCACGCATGTTCTGAGCTGACATGGTAGAGGATTAAGTCCTGACCGATAAATGACGGCCATAGCGGAAAACCGACCATGCCAAGAAAGCACAAAAAGAAAAGAAGGGCAGCTAAGGGAGATCTCTCATCCATGGCTCTGAACATGAACGGATTTTCTAAAAAGGGACTGGTGCGGTCCATCCATCCGATCACGAGGCGTCCAAAAATCCAAAATGGAATGATGCCGCTGAGGAACAACAACACATAGCCCCAGCTCCCATCGCCAACGAGACCTGCAGCGATACCGGCCAGCGTATTACTGGCGCCGATATAGTTCCATGTGATCCTTGGGTAGCGCTTAATCGTGAATCCAAGAAGCGAGCAAGCAAACATGCCGAGAATCAGGGTGATCGCGAGGAAAGTCGAAATATGGCCGGTCTCGAGGTAAAAAGCCAATCCAGCGCTCAAGGTGATAGCGATGATTAACCCTGAGGCGGTTGGGGTGATCCGGGCAATTTTCGATCCCAAAGTCCTGAATGAGTCCCAAAGCCACCTCCGGACAGCGAGTTCGAGATTGAATTCCTGTAAAGAAAGGACGTGAAGGGTATTGCGGATCGTGCGAGGCAGGGGGTCTCTTAAGGTTTTGGGGAGCGATTGGCTCATGCGGTGATTCTGTAGATCGAGCGCAACATCGATTTCGCCTTCAACGCGCATCAAGTGCGAGACGATGGAGGGCGACACCAGAAGCTGATAGCAGCGGACGAAGGCATTCCCCAGAACGTGAATCAAGACGAAGCTCCCAAGGCCCAGGGCGAGCTCAATGAACATGAAGCCCACTTGGGTAATTGAAGCGTATGCAATTCGGCCCTTGATATTAGATTGTGTCTGCTCCGAGATAGATGCAACCAGCACGGTAACGGCGCCAATGATGAAAACAATGACGCGAGAAGTCAGGTCAAATCCCCAAATCGCTTCGGTGCGAAGGAGAAGGAAGACACCAAGGTGAATTGATAGTGCGCCATAGAAAATGGCGCTTGAGGGTGTCGGACCCTCCATCGCGCGGGGAATCCAAAAGCAGAATGGGAATTGCGCTGACTTCCCCATGCTGGCGAGAATGAGTAAGAGCGATAGACCCAGGAGGGCAAAATGTCCGCCTGGAGGCGTGTTGTTGTTGAGTGCTTCAGTGAAAAGACTAAAGTGGCGATTCTCCTGAAACAGGAGGTCAACCAGCAGAGCTGCTAGAAGAAGTCCGATGTCACAGAGCCGATAAATGCTGTAAGCCCTCAGGGCGTTGCGGATCGGTTGTTGACGGTGTCGATAGAAAGCGATCAGCAGAAAGGAAGCGATACCGACAATTTCCCAGCCGGCAAAGAAAACATCCAGCCCTCCGGAGAGGATGAGCGTATTTAGGCCAAAAACAAATCCGAAAATGGTGAGAAAGAACCGTCGGTAGCCTTCCTCCCGATGGAGATAATAACGGCAGTATTTAACGATGACTGAAAAGATGACCCATGTGCAGAAAAGATAGGCAGCGCCGATGTGGTCAAAAAAGAAAACAAGAGAGAACCGGTAAGCGTCCTGTTGATACAGCGTGATCCAGTCGAGTTCTGTTCTCGGGAAATCCTCTAATGCCCATTCAGCCAAGAGCCCAAAGACAGCCACCCCCATGGCGAAGCTTCCGATCCGGCTGATGCTCGCGATGATCGGCTCGCGATGCCCAAACAGCAACAACATGATGAAAGCGGCCAAGGGGGTCATCATGCAAGAAAGAATCAACATATTCATGGAGTCACCCCATTCTCGAGAATGTGGACTGGGATCGTTTCTGTTTTACCCTGGTAGATCGACTCTGATGAGGCTCCTCGCGGAGGCAGGAAATCTTCAGGAATTTCAGCGGATTTCCATCCCGCTGCGGTGAGGTATTCCGCTGATCGATCCATTGGATTGATCGCAGCAACTCGCACCCACTGGTTATCCAGCCATTCCTTGAGTGCGCCAATCTGCCCCAGCGCAAGATCCACGATTTCAGTGGTTTGTTCCACTGCGATAAGGAGCCGTGCGGGCTCGTGGACCTCGATCATTTGAGAGGGGAGGCCGGTTCGAAGGTCGCCTTCAACGCCGTTCGCGACGCCGAGGAGCCCGACGACGTTATGGGGTAGCTTGGTTCCTGCCCCGTACATTGAGTTGTCGATGCGTGAAAAGTAATACTCCAGATTGATGCCCCCACAGACCGGGATCACCTGAGAGAAAATTCGAGCTAAGATTCGCCCTTCCGGGTCGCTTTTGGGGTCATACGAGTGCAAAAAGGATCTGCGATCCATGAAAAGTCCGCGGGAAAGAGCCCTGCGACCCACGATGCAGTAGAGATTATTCGAATGATTCAACTCGGGGCGCGGTTCGAAGATCGAGGAGGCCCGGAGCTTGACGTGTTCTGCAGCGGTTTGGTGGTTTCCGGCCTTGGGGCCTAGTTCAAACCAGCGGCAACGTTCGTGTGCATTCCGGCGAAGGGCCTCCTTCATGGTTCTGCGGAAGCTCAGGAATTTTGTGGGAAGAGGCTCTTCGAGATACTTGAGGTCGAAGTAGGTGATCTCATCCCGGGTTGTGTCATGCAGGGCCGGAATAAAAAAGGTTTGATCTGGAATCAAGATCCCCCGGGTACCCAGGATCTGCCTGACGCCGGGATCGTTTGCCATTTGGGCAAAGGCTCTGGCGTTAGGAGCGCCTGGCTTACCTGAACAGGCTCCACAATCGTAAGCTGCAAAATGCGGATTGTTGGCACTGGATGCCCCGTGGGCAATTACCATCACAACGGGGGCAAAGTCATCGGCCAGTCCAATGCTGCGAAGCAGCGTTTCCAGTCGATCTGCAGCTTCCTCACGAGAAAAGCCCAACATCCGACCATCAGGCGCTCGTTCTTCCTGGTCTCTAAAGAGGTGGAGGCGTGAGTCGTGTTCTACGCTTCCAAGCCTGGCTAGGCTGGGCGTTTTAAGGCCGGGCCTGAAAACCTCTAGCGCAAGGCGAGCAGCGTAGCTGATGCCTACGGTTTGTGTGACCAGCCAGTTTTTTAGGGGGTGAGTGGCCTCAAATGCTCTTCTCGAGGCGCTTGGAGAGGCTTCTGCAAGATCCGAATTGGACTCAACGACCAGGTGCTTGGGGCTCATGACGGCGGGGCATTGGGCGACCGGGTAAATATCTTTGATTCCCTTGTAGAAAAATTCGATACCGAAAAAGCCAGCTGCGCCAAATGTTTCGATGCCCGAATCCAGTTCTTCAAGGTGACGACGAATCGAGCATTCGCGGTCATCAATACAGAAGATAGCCTGAACGTTGGTTTGGGGCTTCGCTGGATTTGAACGCTTCTTCTCCAGAGCACTGAGAAGTTCCGCGTAAAGCGAAAGCTCCATGGCTTCTTGCCAAACCTGGAGGTGTTTGGGAATCGATGGGCTGGTCAGTGCGGTTGCAAACGAGTCAACCTCCCCTAAGGGAGGGGTGTTCACGATAGCCGTGAAACGCTTACCTAGCTTCATGTTCAGGGTTGCAAGTTCCATCAAAAGCTCGATGGCGATGAATTCTTTGAGGCTGATGTTTCGCTTGAAAAGGAGGCTTTCGGGGTTAGTCTCGATAACGTGCACCATGCCGGACCATCCTGGGTGGGCCAAGCTCATTTCGAGAAGATAGGTTCCGTAGAGGGTTTCATCCCCGACTAAGCGCTGGAGGCAAAAAAGAATCGCCGTATCGGGGTCTTTCTGGAGAAGTTCTCTGGCTTCATCTTCCCCAAGTGGATATAGAGGGATAAAAGAGTCATCGACCAGGCGAATGACGCACTCCCAGAAGCTCTCTCCGGGAAGCGCGACGGGCCAGTGACTGATGCCCTGATCAAGAAAATTGCTGATCAATCGGAACAGGATGGGATGAACCAGTGCGTCCAGATTGATTTCAAGTTTGGCCAGCCAGGCTTGCCGCATTCCATCAAGTGCGATTGAGGCGGGAGGGTAGTGCGCTTCATGATCCTCATGAAACATCATCTCTTGGAGTTTTTCCTTTTCCTCCGTCGACGAACTATGGGCTCTGAGGGCTGCCTCCATAGCAAAATGGTAGATTCGGCCCGATGCATGCCTCTTTTGAAAGTAGCTGAGGGGTTGAGAGTTCTTGGCGCCGTAAAGTTTTGAGGCGATGGCTACAGCGTCGGCAAAGGGTCGGTTCTGGACCGCATGAAGGGTGTTATGGTGGATGAAGTCCTTGATCGGGTTTTGAGAAGGGAGCCAATGGGCGACATGATGGATTGCGTCATCGATGTCGAATCCTTGCGGGCCAGAGTTCTGGTGTCTGGTTTCCTTAGGCATATTGAAATCCGGAACGTACTGATGGGATTGATCCAGATTTGGTTGATCTCAGCTGAATCGCCGTTAATAAAGGCATGGCAGAAGGTCTGACCAATAAATTAAATGATTGGCATGCATAATGCGTGCCCAACCCTTTCATGATTCAGTTAGTGGTCTGCTGAACTGAGATGCTTCAATAGTGATAGGGGATAAGGTCGCTTCAGAGAGCCTACCCCCAAAGCCGCTGCCCATGGGGCGAGGGCTCGATTCGCCCGTGTCTTTCGGGTGCTTTGAACCGGCCTCGGGTTCATATCAGCCGGGTCGGGTGTTGCTTTTGATGAGTTTGGCTGGTTTTTCACTGAGTTATTGGTCTGTAAGATCAGCAAATTAAGTTTTCGTCTGCCGAAGCTATTGCCGTGTTGCGCTCATCACTTTTTCGATATTGGCTGTTTTTGTTGCTTTGCCACACGTCTCCAGCCAGTCTGGCTCTAGAGCTTGCGGTTCGTGATGCGATATCAGAGCGTGAAGTGATTGCGCTGTTCTTTGAGAGAAATATCGACCTCCTTTCGGCGCAGTTTGAGATTGATCGTGCAGAAGCCGTGGAGTTGATTGCGGGCGCCATTCCCAACCCGGAATTGTCCATCGGGCTCAATGAATTGAATGGGGTGATCGTAGGGCGACCCACCGCAGTCGGGAATCAAGGGCTTGGCTACAACATTTTTCTGACTCAATTGATCATCACGGCAGGCAAACGTGATCTTCGGATGGAAAGCGCTCGGTTTGGTAGGGAGGCGGTCGCGGCGGATTTCAGGGATACCGTAAGGATCTTGCTGAATAAGTTACGACACAGTTTTTATGATCTGTTGCTGGCGCAAAAGAGTTTGACAGTTGCGGAAGATAATTTGGCGACCTTTGATCGCCTGACCCAGGCTAACCAGATCCGGGAGGCTACGGGAGATATTGCGTTGACTGAGCTTCAGCGGGTCGAGGTTGAGCGGCTTAAGGCCAAGGGGGAACTGGATTCGGCGGTGGCTACACTCAAGGTCCGTCGCAGCGAACTCGGAAAGTTGCTCAATTGGCCCGAAAAGGCAATGGAATTTGTCGCTGACGGTGAATCGCCGAAATTTTCGGCCCGTTATGAAAATCCAAGAGAAGAAATACTGGTGGATCGCGCCTATGATGAGCGACCCGACCTCAGGGCCCAAGATTTACGGGTCCAGCAAATGGGTAAAGAGGCTGAACTCGCTCGTCGCCTTTTGGCGCCGGACGTCAATGTCAGTGGTGGTTACCTCCAGGACGCAGGCAATGTGAATTTGGATACAGGCGCTCTTGTGGCGTCAGCTGAAGTGCCCGTGTTTTATCAGTACAAAGGTGAAGTTGGTCAGGCAGTGGCTGACTTTAATGATGCACTCAATCAGCGAGAGCAACTTAAGAATCGGATTCGAAAGGAGGTCGTCTCGACTCTCGCCTCACTTCGGGGGGGGTCGGCGATCGTGGACCGATTTGAAGCTCAGGTGATCCAGCGAATCAATAAGTCTCGAGCCGCTGTTGAGTTTGCCTATGCGCAGGGAGCGGCGGGTTTAATTGATTTGTTGGATGCACAGCGAAATTACAAGGCGATGATGTTGGATTACTACGTGGCTCAGAATTACCGTGCGTTAGCTTATGCGGATCTGCTGATGGCCGTGGGTGAGGAGCCAAAACCGTGACTAAACGCATGAGAATTAGTGTCAGAAAAGTATTGGCTCCACCCTTGCCTATTCTCTTGTGCTTGGGGCTGCTGGTTGCCTGTGGTTCGTCGCCCGAGCCGAACAAAAAAAGTAAGCCCCCCGCACTCCCTAAGGGAGAGGTCCTTCTGGCGCCTGATTCGTCCAAGCGGGCCATGCTAGTGGAACAGATGGTGAGTCCCGAGCCCGCGCCGGTCATGGAATCTGTTGCAGGCAAGATCGCCTATGATGAAACCGTAACGGCTCGAATTTCTGCGCCCGTGGCCGGCCGCATTGTTTCTCAGTTACCTGTGCTTGGGGCCAAAGTGAATGCACATGCCCCTTTGGTGGAGCTTGACAGTCCGGAGCTCGGGGTGGCGAAAGAGGGCTACGCCAATGCTTTGGCCGATGCAAGGCTGGCCCAGGGAGCCTATGAACGGGCCAAGTCGCTCTTTGAGCACGGAGTGCTGCCTCATAAAGATCTTCAAGAGGCTGAAAATGCGCTGACCCACGCTCGCGATGATGTCAGCCAGAGTTTGATGCATCTGCATAACCTCGGGGTGGAGGATGAGCAGATCAACAACCGTTACTGGGTGAGGTCACCCATCGCGGGAATGATTACAGAGAGGCATGTGAATCCGGGATTGGAGGTTCGACCAGATCTGGCTGAACCGCTTTTTGTCGTTTCAGATCTGAGTCGTCTTTGGGTTTACATGAATGTCTTTGAAAAGGACATCGGTCTCATCCATGTCGGTACGGAGGTTGCGGTGACGGTCGTTGCTTATCCTAATGAGCGATTTCCGGCCATTGTGGAATACATCGATAAGTTGGTGGATGAGCAAACCCGCTCCATCAAGGTCCGTTGTCGTGTATCCAATGCGCAGGGTCTCTTGTTGCCGGCCATGTTTGCCTCTGTAGATATTCGAAGTGGGCCCGAAAATACGGCGGTCGTGATCCCGCTGACAGCCCTATTCACCGAAGGTGAGGGTGATCAGGTTTTTGTAAAGCTTGGTGATGGACATTACCAACAGCGAGAGGTGAAAGTTCGATTGAGAATGAAAGATCGGGCGGTCATTGCTGAAGGGCTTGAGACAGGTGAGACGATCGTCTCGGAGGGGGCTTTATTGCTTCGGACCGAGGAAGCTAATGAGCAAAGCGAAAGCGATGTTCCATGAAGTCTCTGATCTGAGCTAGAGCCGTCTAATGATTAGCCGTATTCTGGTTTTCTGTCTGCAGCAACGGGTCATGGTGATTGGTCTGACGCTGGTCATGGTGGCGCTCGGCGTGGTGTCCTTTGAGCGGCTGCCTATTCAAGCATTCCCGGATGTGCAGAACGTATTCGTTCAGGTGGTGACTCAGTACCCTGGACAGGCACCGGAAGAAGTCGAAAAAATCGTCACACTTCCGATCGAAAAAGAAATGAACGGCCTGCCGCACTTGATCAACTTGCGGTCAGTTTCTATTTTCGGGCTTTCAGTTGTCACCTTAACCTTCGACGATGACGCAGAAGACTATTTTTCCAGGCAGCAGGTTCTCGAGCGGCTACGTAATGTTGATCTTCCGCCAGAATTGAGCCCTGTTCTGGGTCCCCTCAGTACGGGGGTTGGTGAAATTTATCGATTTGTGATCAGGGCGCCGGGGATGCCTTTGGTTGAGCAGCGGGCTCTCGAAGATTGGCTCATTGAGCCCAGACTAAGATCGGTAAGAGGTGTAGCCGATGTCGTCTCTTTTGGTGGGGGTGTTAAGCAATACCAAGTAAACGTCAATCTGGATCGGCTGAAAAGCTACATGCTGCCTATTACGGATGTGTATGACGCTATTGCTCAAAATAATCGAAATACCGGTGGCGGATATATTGAGCACGGAGATGAAGCACTGGTTGTGCGTGGAGTAGGGCTGGTCTCGACCATAGAGGAAATTGGCGAAATTCTGGTCACTACGCGCGAGGGGCTTCCCATCAAAGTCAAGGACTTGGCTGAGATTAGCGTGGGGCCGCAGCCAAGGACGGGCATCGTGGGGTTTAATCATCGCGATGACGTGATCGAAGGTGTGGTGCTGTTAATTAAAGGGCGGGATCCGATTTCTGTTCTCAATGAACTCAAGGAGAAGATCGCCGATCTCAATAGTCATCGTTTGCCGGAGGGCGTCAAAATCGAGCCGATCTATGATCGGACCGAGTTAATTCAACATACCGTTCATACCGTTGAGCACAATATGTTGGAAGGGGCGGCGTTGATTTTGATCATTCTGATCATTTTCCTCAGAAGCGCCACGGTTGCTGCCATTGTGACCTTGGTTATTCCATTGTCTTTGTTGTTCGCCTTTATTCTGGTTGACCTTAAAGGGGTTTCAGCGAACCTTATTTCCCTGGGGGCAATTGATTTTGGAATTATCGTCGATGGGGCGGTAGTCCTGGTTGAGGGCATCATGGTCAAGATTACCCTCGATATGGCCAAAGGTGAAAATCTCAACCATATGCGTCAGACCATGTTGATGACTGCGGCGGAAATGGGCCGCACCATCCTGTTTTCGCAGGCCATCATTATTGCCGCTTTCCTTCCCATTTTTACGTTTCAGAGGGTAGAGGCAAAAATCTTTTCGCCGATGGCTTTCACTTTCTCTTTTGCTTTGCTCGGGTCATTGGTGGTCACATTGACCCTGGTGCCCGTTTTGTTGAGTTTTCTTCTGGGTCCGCGGCTAAGCGAGCAGCACAATGCGCTTGTCGAAGGAATGGAAAGGCGGTATCGCAGACTTCTAGAGTATGCCCTTGAGCACCCTCGGAAATTTATTACCGGTGCGTTGTCGGCGTTAGTGTTCGCGTTGAGTCTTCTTTTGGTTATTGGTACCGAGTTCATGCCAAAGCTGGATGAGGGCAACATTTGGCTCACCGTTACCCTGCCGACGCCGATCTCGCTCGGCAAAGCGAAAGAAATTGAAAGAGGCATTCGGGCTCGAATAGAGGAATTTCCGGAGGCGGAATCCGTTTTGACCCAGTTGGGACGTCCTGAGGATGGTACGGATCCTAAAGGCTTCAATAATCTGGAAATTCTAGTTGCACTGAAGTCTAGGGACTCTTGGCGATATTCTGAGAAAGACGAGCTTGTTAAGGCTATGAACGAGAAGCTCTCGGTGTTTCCGGGCGTGCAGCTCAATTTCTCACAGGTCATTCAAGATAACGTTGAAGAGGCAATTTCAGGGGTCAAGGGAGAAATAGCCGTCAAGATTTTTGGGGATGATCTCAAGATTCTTCAGGAAAAGGCGGATCAGGTGGTTCATATTCTGAAGGCCACGCGGGGCTCGACGGATGTTGCGGCGGAGCAGCAGGCAGGGCTGGCTCAAGCCGTGATTCAGGTCGATCGATCCAAAGTGGCAAGATATGGGATTACCGTAGACAACGTCGAGGATGTGATTGAAATTGCGGTTGGAGGAAAGACGGCTTCAAAACTTTTGGAGGGGAATCGTCGCTTCGATATTTCGGTGAGAATGGAGAAGGATTTTCGGTCCTCCGTCGCTGCGCTTGAGAATTTGGGAGTGCGCTCACCTGCTGGAGGGAGAATCCCGTTTGCGGAATTGGCTGACATTAAGGTGGATATCGGTGCATCGCGAATTGGTAGAGAAGAAAACAGTCGCCGAATTGCGATCAAGTGCAACTTAATCGGAAGGGATCAGGGCGGATTTGTGAGTGAGGCCATGCCGAGGGTGGAGCGGGAAGTATCTCTGCCCCCTGGGTACCGCATCATCTGGAGTGGTCAATTCGAAAATCAGCAGCGAGCAATGAAGCGATTATCGATCATCGTTCCCATCAGCCTGACACTGATCTTCATTCTGCTGTTCTGGACATTTCAAACTCTGAGGCATGCGCTTTTGATTGTAATGAATGTCCCGTTTGCCTTAATTGGGGGATTGGTCTTGCTTTGGTTGACAGGGATCCATCTAAGCGTTTCTGCTGCTGTGGGATTTATTGCCCTATTTGGAATTGCGGTTCAAAACGGATTGATTCTGGTAACCCAGCTGAATGCGCTCGTTCGAGAAGGGCTTCCAATGCGGGAAGCGATCATTGCGGGAGGGGCAAGCCGCTTGCGCCCGGTCGTCATGACCGCTTTGATGGCGATGCTGGGGCTTCTCCCGGCAGCCCTATCCACGGGGGTGGGTTCAGAAACGGCCAAACCATTTGCTGTGGTTATTATTGGCGGTCTCGTGACTTCGACTTTGCTGACGCTTACTATCCTCCCTCTGATCTATGGTTACTTTGAGAGGCGTTTCGGTAGAACATGAAAGAAATACGCGCCTATGTTCAGCCGTTTGTCTTAGGGCGGTTGGTCCAGTCTCTGATGGAAATCCCAGGGTTTCCGGGAATGAGTGTTGTGGATTGTGACGGTTTTGGGCGTGTCTTGGTGGATGCCGCGCAATCATTTGACCCTTTCATTAGCAAGAAACGAATCGAGATCGTTGTCGAGGATGACATGGTCGATCCTGTCATCGATGTGATTATCAGTCGAGCGCAGACTGGCCGCCCAGGGGATGGGCGTATTTTCCTTTTTGATGTTCAGGATGCGATTTCGATCAGGACCGGGGATCGCCATTCGGTCGTTGGTCGCGATCGATTAAATAAATAGTTAGGTGGAGTCGGTCGATAAGCCGGGTTCTGTCGAGGGCAGTCATTCATCTGGGACATCTCTCGCAAGGTGCCTCAAGCAACCTACCCGGGAACCGTGCGGACCACACGTTGGAGGCAAGCCTCGCTGCTCCCCTATTTGGTCTTGCTCCGGACGGGGTTTACCCTGCCACTTCCGTTACCGGAAGCGCGGTGCGCTCTTACCGCACCATTTCACCCTTACCCCAGATCGAAACCTTGGGGCGGTATATTTTCTGTGGCACTTTCCGTGGGCTCGCGCCCCCCAGGCGTTACCTGGCGTCCTGTCCATTGGAGCCCGGACTTTCCTCCATCCTGCACATGGCAGGACAGCGACTGCCTGACCAACTCCGGCCGCCAGTCTATTCAATGTCACCCCGGATTGGCTAGCCCCATTTGGCCGGAGCAATAAATGGGCTCGACTGGCCCAATCCCGCGAATTTGCTTGGATGTATGCGTTGAGAGCAGGTCGCTTTTATGGTTTAATTGGGGCGTTTTTGCCAGACGTTGGCCGCTTTCTCGTGCGTCTCTGAGCTGATTGGGTCGTTGACCCTCCAGTCGTCTGGCGAGAGTAGCGGCAGGTTAAGTTCGGTTTCGATCGTGTGGCAACCCGCTCAGGTGGGTGGTATCACACCGTCGAGCGGCCAAAAGTTTGTGCTTTCTACAGGCTCACTTATGCAAATCACTACAAAGAAAGGTCTGGATCTTCCGATCACGGGGGAACCTGAACAGGTTGTCTACAACAATGCAGGACCGGTGAAGTCGGTTGCCCTGTTGGGTCCGGACTACGTGGGCCTCAAGCCATCGCTCCGGGTAGCAGAGGGTGATACGGTTAAATTGGGCGATGTCCTTTTTGCCGACAAAACCCACCCCGAGATTGTCTACACCTCGCCTGGAGCGGGTGTGGTCAAGTCCATTAACCGGGGAGAACGTCGTGTCCTGACTTCGGTTGTCATCGAGCTCAAGGGCAATGAGGCGGTTTCTTTCAACTCCTGGGCGCCTTCCAAGTTGAAAGACCTGACCTGCGAAGAAGTTCAGCAGAACCTTTTGGCCTCTGGTCTCTGGACGACCATACGCACTCGGCCTTTCAGTCAGGTTCCTGTGCCAGGCTCAACGCCCCACTCCATTTTTATTACGGCAGTAGACACCAATCCCCTGGCGGCACGTCCGGAAGTGGTGATCGCTGACCGCGCGAGCGACTTCAAAAACGGGCTGACCGTCATCGCTCACCTGACCCAAGGAAAGCTCTACCTCTGTAAGGCGCCGGGTGCGGTGATCGATACCCCGAAGCTTGAGCAGCTTGAGGTGGCAGAATTCTCGGGACCGCATCCCGCGGGCCTGGTTGGAACCCATATTCATTTTCTTGATCCCGTAGGCCCGACCAAGACGGTTTGGCATCTCGATTATCAGGCGGTTATTGCCATCGGGAGTCTCTTTACCACCGGTAAACTCAATGTCGAACGGGTTGTCTCCCTGGCGGGCCCCATCGTCTCCAGCCCGCGTCTCGTGAAGACCCGAGTCGGAGCGAACCTGTGTGATCTTGTTGTCGGTCAGATCAAGGGTTCCTCCGAGCCGCGCGTGGTCTCAGGTTCCGTCTTGCATGGCCGGACTGCTGCAGATGGGGCAGAGTACCTCGGACGCTTCCATCATCAGGTGACTGTACTTGCGGAGAACCGCGAGCGTGAAGCCATGGGCTGGATTATTCCGACAGGCAAGAAGTTCTCTTTCTTGAATGTCCTGCTGACCAGTCTTCCGGGGGAGCGGGGGCGCAAGTTTGCGTTCACTACCACCAAATACGGAAGTCCTCGTGCGGTCGTTCCGGTCGGTGTCTATGAGGAAGTGATGCCTCTCGATATTCTCCCTACCCAGCTCCTCAAATATCTGATCGTCGGCGATACGGATATGGCGCAGGCCCTTGGGGCTCTGGAGTTGGATGAGGAAGATCTGGCGCTTTGTACATTCGTCGATCCGGGCAAGCATGACTTCGGCCCGGTCCTTAGAAAGAATCTGACCCAAATCGAGAAGGAGGGCTAATGTCTAGCACCCGTCAATTTTTAGACAAACTGCACCCCCTTTTCGCAAAGGGTGGTAAGTTTGAGACGCTCTATCCCGTCTATGAAATGGTGGATACGTTTCTTTATTCACCATCGGATGTGACTTCGGGCTCTACCCACGTTCGCGATGCGGTAGATCTCAAGCGAGTCATGACCTACGTGTGGATTGCTGCGCTGCCATGCATGTTTATGGCGTTTCTCAATACGGGCTACCAGGCCAATCTGGGGATGCAGGCGCTCGGCATTGAGAGTGTTCCAGGCTGGCGAGGCTGGATTGTGAACCTGTTTGGTCATAATCCATGGAATCCGCTCGCAAATCTGGTTCACGGTGCGGCTTATTTCCTTCCGGTCTACATTGTGACTTTGGTCGCGGGTGGTCTCTGGGAAGTATTGTTCTCTGTGGTGCGTAAGCACGATGTCAACGAGGGCTTCTTCGTTTCATCCATCCTTTTTGCACTCACCTTGCCGCCGACGATCCCGCTATGGCAGGTCGCCCTCGGCATTTCTTTTGGTGTTGTGATCGGCAAGGAAGTTTTCGGCGGAACCGGGAAGAACTTCCTGAATCCCGCGCTAACGGGCCGTGCATTCCTTTACTTTGCTTATCCTGCATCGATGTCAGGTGATGCGGTCTGGACTGCTGTCGATGGCTTTGCAGGCGCTACGGCCCTTGGGCATGCCGCAATCGGCGGCGTCAGTGCGATCCGCGATGCGGGCATTAACTGGTGGCAGACCTTCCTCGGTTTTGAACAGGGTTCGATGGGTGAAACCTCAACTCTGGCCTGTATCATCGGTGCGGCCTTCCTGATTTACACCCGCATTGCGAACTGGCGAATCATTGCCGGCGTTCTGGCTGGAATGATTGGCACGGCAACGCTCTTTAATGCGATTGGTAGCAGTTCAGACATCATGTTCTCCATGCCATGGTATTGGCATCTGACCTTGGGCGGATTTGCCTTCGGTACGGTTTACATGGCTACCGATCCGGTGAGCGCAGCTCAGACCAATACGGGGCGCTGGTTCTTCGGTGCGTTAATTGGTTTCATGACCATGCTGATTCGCGTCGTCAATCCGGCGTTCCCAGAGGGCATTATGTTGGCCATCCTGTTTGCCAACATTTTTGCGCCCTTGATCGACTACGTCGTTATCAAGCTCAATATTGCCAAGAGGGTGAAGCGTTATGCCTGATTCCGCGCAGAAAGCCTCGGCTCAGCAGCCGGGATTTAAGGAAAAACTTGCGGTCTATGTCGAAACGGCACAGGTCTACGCCAAGCCTTATCTGGATCTACCCAACGATAGCTTTAAAAAGACAGTTGTAGTCGCATTGGCTCTCTGTCTGGTCGGTGCAATCGTCGTATCCGGTTCGGCCGTTATCCTGAAACCGCTTCAGGAATGGAACAAAGCCAAGGACGAGAAGGTCAATATTCTTGAAGTCGCAGGACTTTATGAAAAGGGCACTGATGTTGATGCCGCTTTTAAGAATATTGAAACCCGGATCGTGGATTTGGCTACCGGCGACTATGTCGACGGAATGGATGCAAAGACCTACGACCAGTGGAAGGCGGCCAAGGATCCGGCACAGAGTGTTGCCATTCCTCCGGCTGAAGATATCGCCAGCATCAAGCGTAAACCCAAGTACTCAAAGATCTACCTGGTGCGCGAAGCCGGCAATATCAAAACACTGATCCTTCCGGTCAATGGGTACGGTTTGTGGTCCACGATGTACGGATTCATCGCTGTTCAAGCGGATGGTGAGACTGTTGTGGGCATGAACCTCTATGACCAGGCGGAAACCCCCGGTCTGGGTGGTGAAGTCGTTAATCCAAAGTGGAAAGAGCTTTGGAAGGGTAAAAAGATCTACAACTTCAGCGGCAAGGAGCTCCATGAGAGCAATCTGACTGAAAAGGGCCAGACCATCGATATCGGTGAAGTCGCTCTCGGACTTGTGAAGGGTGGAGTCGATCCTTCGAAGGCCGGTTCTGAATATCAGGTAGATGCGCTTGCGGGCGCTACCCTTACCAGCCGCGGCGTCAGTAATCTGGTTCGCTACTGGATGGGCCGCGAAGGCTACGCCATTTATCTTGCTAAGGTTAGGAACGGTAGAGGTTAAGGCTATGGAACTTACAGAAGAGAATAAGAAGGTCCTCGTCGATCCGCTGGTAGAGAATAATCCCATCACCCTCCAGGTTTTGGGCATTTGTTCTGCTCTGGCTGTGACCTCACAGCTGTCGACGGCACTGATCATGAGTCTTGCGCTGACGACGGTAACGGCCTTTTCGAGTGCCGGTATCGCGTTTGTCAGAAATCACATCCCGAGCAGCATCCGGATTATCGTGCAGATGATCATCATCGCATCGCTGGTCATCGTGGTGGATCAGTTGCTGAAGGCGTTTGCTTACGATGTCAGCAAGCAGCTGTCCGTTTTTGTCGGACTGATCATCACGAACTGTATTGTCATGGGGCGCGCTGAGGCCTATGCCATGAAGAATCCCCCATGGGAAAGCTTCCTGGATGGTATCGGCAACGGTCTTGGCTACAGCTTGATTCTGATTACGGTAGCAACGGTCCGTGAGCTCTTTGGCTCAGGAAAGCTGCTGGGAATCGACATTCTGCCATTGGTCAAGGATGGTGGTTGGTACGTCCCGAACGGACTTCTTTTATTGCCGCCGAGCGCATTCTTCCTGATCGGCCTGATCATTTGGGGTGTCAGGACCTGGAAGCCGAAGCAGGTTGAGAAGGCAGATTTTGCGATCCAGCCCGCACATGGCGTCGTACATGGGGAGGCCCACTGAGATGGAAGCGTATATCAACCTATTCATTAAGTCGGTTTTCATTGAAAACATGGCGCTCGCCTTCTTTTTGGGGATGTGCACGTTCATTGCCGTTTCTAAAAAGATCGAAACAGCAGTGGGCCTGGGTATTGCCGTCGTCATCGTCCAGACCCTCACGGTTCCGGCAAACAACCTGATTTACAGTTATCTGTTGAAGGAAAATGCCCTGACTTGGGCCGGCGTTCATGATGTGGATTTGAGCTTCATTGCGCTGATGGCCTGTATTGGCGTTATCGCAGCAATCGTCCAGATCCTCGAAATGGTGCTGGATAAGTTCTTTCCCGCGCTCTATAACGCATTAGGTATCTTCCTCCCGTTGATTACGGTGAATTGTGCGATTCTGGCAGGAAGTCTCTTCATGATTGAAAGAGACTACAACTTTACAGAAAGTGTGGTTTACGGCATCGGTAGTGGCTTTGGCTGGGCGTTGGCGATCACGGCGATGGCCGGAGTCCGTGAAAAGCTGAAGTACAGCGATGTTCCGCCGGGTCTTCGTGGGTTGGGGATCACCTTCATTACGGCAGGCTTGATGGCTCTTGGCTTCATGGCCTTCTCTGGCATCCAACTTTAAGGGTTCGAGGTTAAACAATGCTGGAAATTATTCTCGGTGTAGTTTTCTTCACCTTTATCGTGGTCGCGCTGGTCTTCGTCATTCTTGGTGCAAAGTCCAAGTTGGTGCAGGAGGGCAATGTTGAGGTCCTCATCAATGAAGAGAAGACCATCCATGTTCCGATCGGATCCAAGCTGCTGACAGCGCTTGCGGACGCTGAACTGTTTGTGTCATCTGCCTGTGGCGGTGGCGGAACCTGTGGTCAGTGCCGCGTTAATGTCTGTTCAGGCGGTGGTGATATTCTTCCGACCGAACTTTCTCACATTACCAAGCGTGAGGCGAAGGACGGCGACCGTCTGGCCTGTCAGGTGACGGTTAAGCAGAACATGAAGATCCACGTTCACGACGAAGTCTTCGGCGTAAAGAAGTGGGTCACCAAGGTCCGATCCAACAACAACGTTGCGACCTTTATCAAAGAATTGGTTCTCGAGTTGCCCCGTGGCGAAAAGGTCAATTTCCGAGCGGGTGGGTACATTCAGATCGAATGTCCCGCTTACCAGACCAAGTTCAGCAACTTCAAGATTGAGCAGAAATTCCGTGATGAATGGGATAAGTACAATCTTTGGGAAATTGAGTCCGTGGTCACCGAGCCGACCATTCGAGCCTACTCGATGGCAAACTATCCGGAAGAGAGCGATATCATCATGCTCAATGTCCGTATTGCCACCCCGCCGCCGAATGTTAAAGGTGCACCTCCAGGCATCATGTCCTCGTGGATCTTTAACCTGAAGGCGGGTGATCCAGTTGTCATTTCAGGTCCTTTCGGCGAATTCTTTGCTCGCGAGACCGAAAACGAGATGATTTTCATTGGGGGTGGTGCAGGTATGGCGCCGATGCGCTCACATATCTTCGATCAGTTGCGTAGGTTGAAAACCAAGCGCAAGATCACCTTCTGGTACGGTGCGCGTAGCTTGCGTGAAATGTTCTATGTGAAGGACTTTGACACGTTGCAGAAAGAGAATCCGAACTTCACCTGGAACATTGCCCTTTCGGAGCCTAAGCCCGAGGACAACTGGACGGGTTACACGGGATTCATTCACAACGTGTTGCTTGAGAACTATCTCAAGGATCACCCTGCACCTGAAGATTGCGAGTACTACATGTGTGGTCCTCCCATGATGAATGCTGCGGTCATCAACATGTTGCTCTCCATTGGTGTCGAGAGGGAGAACATCATGCTGGACGATTTCGGGGGCTGATCGCCAACCGAGTCGTTGGAAAGGGGGGCTGCGGCCCCCTTTTGCGTGTAAGGGCTTTGCTGGCCTTGTTGCGCTGGAATTTCAGATGAGGAGATTTGGAATGGCACTCTTTTTTACGACATTTTTTATCATTGCCCTTGTTGTGCTGCTGATGGCGGTTGGGGTGATGTTCGGGCGCAAAGCCATCAAGGGGAGTTGCGGTGGGCCAAATGGCGCAGACTGCTTGTGCACGAAAAAATGTGACAAGCGCAAGAAGATTGAGGCGATGGCTGAACAGCAGTCTTGATCGATTCTGATCAGCGAGACCTTCAATGGGAATGAGCAGACTCGTCAGAGTCGATCGCCATGGTTGAAAGCCTCCTTTGGTTTGACTACGAGACCTTCGGTCTGGATCCTGCCCGAGATCGACCGGCGCAATTTGCTGGGCTTCGCACAGATCCTGAGCTGAATGCAATCGAAAAGCCGTTTTCGATCTTCTGTAAACCGCCCAAGGATTACATTCCAAACCCGGAGTCATGCCTCATAACCGGGATTTCCCCGCTGCGGGCTATGACGTTGGGTGTTCCTGAACCTGAATTCATTCGTCAGATTCTCTCGGCATACTCTGTCCCTGGAACCTGCGGGGTGGGGTATAACAGCATCCGATTTGACGACGAGGTCACTCGCAATACCTTGTACCGAAATCTCCATGATCCCTTCGCAAGAGAGTGGCAATCCGGTAATTCGCGCTGGGATCTTCTGGGTGTCGCAAGAATGGCCAGAGCGCTCCGGCCTGATGGGATCGTATGGCCTCAGGATAGGGAAGGTCGTCCGACCCTGAGGCTGGATCACTTGACCGTCGCGAATGGAATCGAACATCACGATGCGCATGATGCCATGGGAGATGTGAGAGCGACCCTCGCCCTAGCGCGTCTCCTTAAACAAGAGCAACCCAAGCTGTTTCGGTATTTATGGGACCTCAGGTCCAAGCGGGCGGTACTCGCGCTGGTGAACCCAGGCGGGATGACACCTTTTCTGATGGCGTCAACCAGAATGTCATCTGAAACACAGAATCTCGGGATGGCTGTCGTGGTTGGGCGGCAACCTGAGAATCCGAACGCTCTGATCATTTATGACCTTCGTTTTTCCCCGGAGGCTTGGATGGAGGGCGAGCCGGGGAGTGAAGGGAGTTCAGGCCCGTTCGGCATTCTTCATATCAATCGATCACCTGCGCTTGCACCTGTATCTGTCCTCAGGCCTCAGGATGAGGCGCGATTGGGCTTGGATGTGGCCACCCATCTGAAGCACCTCGGCGAATTGATTCAATTTCCCTACCGAAAAGCGCCGGGATATGAGGTATTTTCAAGGCCCTTTGTCTCCGAAGCTCGCCCGGATGCGGATCTTGGGCTTTACGGAGGGTTTGCCTCAGAGCGCGACCGCCAGCGGCTCGACGCCTTTCGCTCGCCTGAGAGCCCAGAATTTCTCAAGATGCCAGATCGGTTTGATGATCCGCGATATCGGGATTTATGCAGTCGCTATAAGGCGCGAAATTTTCCGGATCGACTCTCTACTGAAGAATCTAAAGCGTGGGCGAGCTTCTGCGAGGCCAAATGGCGACAGAAAGCAAACGGAGCCTCCATGGATAGGGCTGAATTCATGGAAAAGGTCAGGGCGCTGAGGGTGGCGTGTGAATCCGATGAGAAAAAGATAGCGGTTTTGAATGAGACCGAGCGGTATGTTCACGACCTGACTCAGTCCCACGGCTTAGCGTCGGTCTGAATTTCGAATATACTTCGAGCATTGTTCAATCCGTCTGAAAAGTGGAGACCTTAATGAAACGTTTTTTGCCGCTGATCGCACTATCCACCCTGGTTTGGGCTGGCTTCGCTGATGCCCATGGCCCGACTCGCGAGAAGCATAGTGAATCTATCGAAATCAATGCGGCCCCCGAGGCCGTCTGGGCATTGGTCGGTGATTTTGCGCATCCCGAGAAGTGGATGTCAGTCGTAGAAAGCACGACGGCGCAAGGCGGAAACGAAAAAGGTGCGACACGTGAACTGAAGTTGAAGGGTGCGGCTGCGCTTCTGAAGGAAGAGCTCAAGAATGTCGATGCTGAAAAGAAAGTCATTCAGTATAAGGTGGTGGATCCAACCGATCCTGCGGTGTTCCCTGTAAACAACTATTCGGCAAAGATTTCAGTTGAAGCCAGTGGTTCCGGATCCAAGGTGGAGTGGGACGCGGCGTTCTATCGCTGGTTCCTAAATAACAATCCACCCGATGGAGAGAATGAGGCGGCAGCAAAGGCCGCGGTTGAAAAGGTGGTCAAGGAATCACTGCAAAGCCTCAAGGCTATCGCCGAGAAGAAGTAGTTCGACGATGTCCATCAGCTCTAAGTTGAGTGCAAAAACGGCGGCTTTGGTCGCCGTTTTTGTTTCACTATCCCCCGCATGGGCAGCGCCATTGGCATATGTGACGAATCAAAAGGCAGACAATGTCTCTGTGATCGATCTTGCTGAAGGGCGCGTCATCAAGACGCTGGCCGTTGGTAAAGATCCTGCTGGGGTTGCAGTCAGTGAGGATGGAAACCGCGTCATCGTAACGAGTCCGACGGCGCGAGAGTTAGCCGTCATTGACGGAAAAGAGGGTCTTGTCCGAACCACACTCGCCGTGGGGGAGGGGCCGTTGGGCGTTGCCATCACGGCCAACGGGCGTCGTGGATTCGTGGCTGACTTTTATGGTCATTTTATCTCGGTGCTGGATCTCGATGTGCCGGAAATCATCAAGCGCGTTCCAGTGGGACATTACCCGGCTGGGGTTGCGGTCACGCATGATGGAAATCGCATCTTTGTCGCTGAACGCGAAGACGATACCGTTTCATGGGTTGACGGGATAACCCTTTCGGTCAAGCGCACCATCAAGGTGGGGCGCCATCCCTTTGGGGTTCTTTTGGATTCTGAGGAGCGCCGACTGTTTGTTGCGAATGTCGAAAGCAACGATGTGACGGTGATTGACTTGGATCGCTTTGAGGTGATCGGGACGATTCCGGTGGGAGAAAGGCCCTATGCATTGGCCTTTGCCGGAAAGGCGGGTAATCTCTTTGTGACCAACCAATACGACAGCACGGTCTCTGTGATTGATGTTCTTCAGTATCGGGTGATCAAAGTCATCCCGGTGGGCCAGTACCCTGAAGGGATCGCGTCCGACGCTAACGGAAACAAGGTGCTGGTCGCAAATTGGTTTGATAATTCGGTTTCGGTGATCGATCCAGATCTACTTGGAGTCATCCAGACCATTCCAACCGGGAATGGGAGCCGGGCTTTTGGCCAGTTCTTGCCTCAAAAGCCATTACCGCGCTAGGTGGTTAGCCGCTCGCCACCATTTTCTGAAGATCATCCCCGATTACTTTTTGACGCCACCCCTGGGTGAGCCGGCACCGTTCGGGTTGGTCGATCAGGGTCTCAAGGTCTTTGCGTGTGGCGAGAACCGAGGCTGAGATGCCCAGATCATTGGCGCAGAGCTGATTTTTCTCGCTCAGCCGCTTGATCAGGTTTTTACGGGCGGGATCGATTTTTCCCTTGGAGGACTGGCTGAGTTCGACAGCAAGCTCCATCGGTCCTCCCGTGCCCAGTCGTCTTGCAAGATCTTCCGCTTTTTCTTGCTGGGTGTGGCGCGGGGTATTTCGCATTCTTAGGGCCTCCGAAGGAAGCTCGCCAATCTCTGCCCAATGGATGAGTGCCTCATCACGGAGAACCCAACTGCGGGGGATATCAAGGGACTGTGCCGCTTCCTCTCGCCATTCTGCAATTGTCAGGGCGCGGGCTAAGGTCTTTGGGGGCAAGTCGAGAAGTCCCCGCACTTTTTTCCAGGCATCAGCCGTCGGGGGGTCATAAAATCTTGGAGAGAGCAGGGCGCTGGAGTCTTCTTCCCACCATTCAGTCCGCCCTAGGGCATCTAGTTTTTCCCTCAGAGCAACAAAAATCTGATTGAGATAAATCACATCATCGGCTGCATAGTGCAGCTGAGCGCTGGTGAGTGGACGTTGAGACCAGTCGGTTCGAGTTTGCTCCTTGCTGAGCTTCGTCTGGGTAATTTCATCCACCAGTGCCGCATAGCCGATTTGTTCGTGGTATCCGGCGAGACCCGCAGCGATTTGAGTATCCAGCATGTGGGTCGGCAGCCGATCCGTGCTTTGAAGGAGGACCTCAAGGTCCTGGCGGGCAGAGTGCAGGATAAAACAGGAGTCCGAGTGGTCAAGAAGCTTGCCGAGAGGGGTCAGCGATTTGAGCGTCAGGGGGTCAATGCAGAAGGTTCCAAGTGGTGAGGCGACTTGCAAGAGGCAAAACTTAGGATAGTAAGTCGACTCCCGGACAAATTCGGTATCTATGGCCAGGAACTCGGTGCCCGACAGTTCGGTGCAGAGCTGATGAAACCCCTCATCATCTTGAATCAGGGTGAAGCTTTTAGTTTCTGGCATGTTGGGCCTGAGTTGAATGAGTTTCAGCCGATTATAGGGGTAGGAAGCGGGGACTCGGGATAGCATTTGATTCTTTCGTGTTGTTGACAAGAAAACCAAGAATCTCCATAATCCGCAGTTCATCAATGCGCCCGTAGCTCAGCTGGATAGAGTACCTGGCTACGAACTAGGTGGTCGGGAGTTCGAATCTCTCCGGGCGCGCCATTTTTCCTGAAGTATCAGGGCAGAATGTAGGATGAAACGTCTTTTCCCCTGTAGCTCAGTCGGTAGAGCAAGTGACTGTTAATCACTGGGTCGGCGGTTCGAGCCCGTCCGGGGGAGCCACTACGCTAAAAAAGGAACAAGGCTCGCGTTCAGCGAGCCTTTTTCTTTGGTGCAGAGTCAGCTCCTGGTGCATGGGCGGTTGACATCGCATTCACGATTCCGTAAATTGGTCGGCTTTACTGTGGGGTGCCCTGACCCCTGTGATGCCGTTGGCCGTTGGCCCGTTCCGGTTACAGTACAGGGCTCAGGGTTAACGCTTTTGGAGTTTTGGTAATGACCACGATCAATCAGTTGGTGCGGAAGCCGCGGGTCCGCAAAAAGGAAAAGAGTAACGTTCCTGCGCTGGAGAGTTGTCCTCAGCGTCGCGGCGTTTGCACCCGCGTTTACACCACGACCCCGAAGAAGCCGAACTCGGCTCTCCGTAAGGTGGCTCGTGTTCGTTTGACGAATGGCGCTGAAGTCAGCAGCTATATCGGTGGTGAAGGCCACAACCTGCAGGAGCACTCGGTTGTCCTTATTCGTGGCGGTCGTGTAAAGGACTTGCCCGGTGTTCGTTATCACGTGGTCCGCGGTAGTCTGGATACGGCCGGTGTGGCAAAGCGCCGCCAGGCTCGTTCCAAGTACGGTGCGAAGCGCCCCAAGAGTTAATTTGAGATTCGGATAGAGCAATGTCTAGAAGAAGAGTTTCCCAAAAGAGAGAACTGGTACCCGATCCCCGTTTTGGTAGCCAGACGCTGACCCGTTTCGTCAACATGCTCATGCTCGACGGTAAGAAGTCGGTTGCTGAGCGGGTTGTCTATGGTGCTCTGGACCAGATTCAGGGCAAGATCGGCAACAGCGCAGACTCCCTTGATGTCCTTCAAAAGGCTCTGGACAATGTCCAGCCTTATGTTGAGGTGAAGTCTCGTCGTGTCGGTGGTGCAACCTATCAGGTGCCGATCGAAGTCCGTCCGGGTCGTCGTGTGGCGCTGGCCATGCGTTGGTTGATCGATGCTGCTCGCAAGCGCAGCGAGAAGGGCATGGTTGCTCGTCTGGCTGGTGAATTGTTCGATGCGCACGAAAATCGTGGTTCGGCTGTGAAGAAGCGTGAAGACACGCATCGCATGGCTGAAGCGAACAAGGCCTTCTCCCATTACCGTTGGTAATCGGTGCTTAGTCTCCTGCGCGTAGAAACTGGATAGGAGAGGTCGTCGTGGCACGCACAACGCCGATTGAACGTTATCGCAATATCGGGATTTCGGCGCACATTGATGCGGGCAAGACGACGACCACAGAACGCGTACTTTTCTATACGGGTATCAATCACAAGATTGGTGAAGTCCATGATGGCGCCGCGACCATGGACTGGATGGAGCAGGAGCAAGAGCGCGGCATAACGATTACTTCGGCGGCCACGACCACCTACTGGCGTGGAATGGCGATGAATTATCCGGAGCACCGGATCAATATCATCGATACGCCGGGCCACGTTGACTTCACCATTGAAGTTGAACGTTCCATGCGCGTCCTGGATGGCGCATGCATGCTTTATTGTGCGGTGGGCGGCGTCCAGCCGCAGTCAGAGACCGTATGGCGTCAGGCGACCAAGTACGGCGTTCCCCGAATCGCATTCGTCAATAAAATGGATCGCTCGGGCGCAGACTTTTTTAAAGTCTACGAGCAAATGAAGGCTCGGCTGAAGGCCAACCCTGTAGCCATTCAGATCCCGATTGGTGCTGAAGAGTCCTTCAAGGGCGTTGTTGATCTCATCAAGATGAAGTCCATTCTCTGGAATGAGTCAGACAATGGCGCGACGTTTGTCTACGGAGAGATTCCCGAAGAGCTTCAGGACACCGCTGTCGAATGGCGGGAGCGAATGGTCGAGGCTGCGGCCGAATCCGATGAGATCCTCATGGACCGGTATCTGGAAGAGGGGGAACTCTCTGAAGATGATATTCGGGCTGGATTGCGCAAGCGGACTATAGCTCTTGAGGTGATCCCGATGCTCTGTGGGTCCGCCTTCAAGAACAAGGGCGTTCAGGCCATGCTGGATGCGGTCATCGACTACCTCCCATCGCCGATTGACGTGCCGCCGATCAAGGGCTTGGACGCGGATACGGATCAGCCGGTCGAGCGCAAGTCCAGCGATGATGAGCCCTTCTCGGCGCTCGCATTCAAGATTATGACCGACCCATTCGTCGGGACTTTGACCTTTGTTCGGGTGTATTCAGGTGTCCTGAATTCCGGGGACAGTGTGGTTAATTCTCAGACGGGTAAGCGCGAAAGGATTGGCCGACTGCTTCATATGCACGCGAACAGTCGTGAGGATGTCAAAGAGATCCGTGCGGGTGATATCGCTGCTTGTGTGGGTCTTAAGGATATCGTAACCGGGACCACCCTTTCCTCCACCGACAAGCCAGTCGTTCTGGAAAGGATGGAGTTTCCGGAGCCGGTCATTTCGGTTGCTGTTGAGCCTAGAACTCTGAGTGATCAGGAAAAGATGGGGCTGGCCTTGCAGCGTTTGGCGCAGGAAGATCCATCATTCCGGGTGCATACCGATGAGGAGTCTGGTCAGACGATCATCTCCGGGATGGGTGAGCTCCATCTTGAAATTATCGTGGATCGAATGCGCCGCGAATTTAAGGTTGAAGCCAATGTCGGCGCCCCGCAGGTCTCGTATCGAGAGACCATCCGCAAGATGGTCGAGCAGGAAGGTAAGTACGTGCGTCAGTCGGGTGGGCGAGGCCAGTATGGCCATGTCTGGCTTCGAATTGAGCCTTTGGAAACGGGCAATTATGAGTTCGTAAACGGCATTGTGGGTGGTGTCGTACCAAAAGAATACATTCCTGCTGTCGATAAGGGTGTGCAAGAGCAATTGCAGAATGGTATACTTGCCGGCTACCCGGTAGTCGACGTCAAGGTAACCCTGTTCGATGGGTCCTACCACGACGTTGATTCCAGCGAAATGGCGTTCAAAATCGCTGGCTCGATGTGTTTCAAGGACGGTTGCAGAAATGCAGGTCCCGTGCTTCTGGAGCCCATCATGAGTGTCGAGGTGGAGACGCCCGAAGATTACATGGGTGATGTCGTCGGCGATTTAAACCGTCGCAGGGGAGTCATCCTGGGCATGGAAGACAATGCCGGCGTGAAGGTCCTCAAGGCTGAGGTGCCTCTCGCTGAAATGTTTGGATATTCGACGTCGTTGAGATCCCAAAGTCAGGGGCGAGCGACGTATTCGATGGAGTTCAAGAAGTATCAGGAAGCTCCTTCGAATGTCGCCGATGCGGTCATCAAGAAGGCAGCGGTCGGTTGATTCGGTTTCGAGTCTTTAATTAACTGAGGTATAGGGTCGTGTCTAAAGAGAAATTCACGCGTAACAAGCCGCATGTCAACGTTGGTACCATTGGTCACGTCGACCACGGCAAGACGAC
>Ga0007862_1000055_pt1 | contig 35501 bp, 29 predicted proteins | sample CryBogCBH20Aug07_FD_71206 | JGI IMG/M metagenome (GOLD analysis project Ga0007862, IMG submission 71206) | Freshwater microbial communities from Crystal Bog, Wisconsin, USA - CBH20Aug07 | ecosystem: Environmental > Aquatic > Freshwater > Lake | place: Crystal Bog, Wisconsin, USA | collected... | reverse complement strand
ACGATTTTCAGGGATTTTGCGCGGCTTTATCCCGAGCGCTTCATCAATATCACCAACGGTGTGACGCCTCGCCGATGGCTCCATCAGGCGAATCCCAGCTTATCCAAACTGATCACGGAGGCCATTGGCTCGCACTGGATCAAGGACCTTTCCGAGATTCATCGCCTTGAACCCTTCGCTGAAGATGCGGCATTCAGAGCGGCTTTCAGGGCCGCGCGTTTAGTCAACAAGGAGCGTTGGATCCAGTCTTCCCCCAAGGGTTTGCCCGCAGGGATTCACTCTGACAGCCTTTTCGATGTGCAGATCAAGCGCATTCATGAATACAAACGACAGCTTCTGAACGTTCTTCACGTCATCGTCCGTTATCGGGAACTGCTTGATGGACGAGAGGACCTTCCAGCCCGGACCATCATCATCGGCGGAAAAGCCGCCCCTGCCTATCAACGGGCAAAGCTCATCATCAAGCTGATCAATGATGTCGCAATGGCGATCAATCAGGATCCCCGAATGGATGGGCGTCTGAAGCTCTTTTTCCTGCCGGATTATTGCGTCTCAAGAGCAATGCTCCTCATTCCGGCCATTGATCTATCAGAGCAGATCTCTACGGCGGGGACGGAAGCCTCTGGGACCGGCAACATGAAAATGGCCATTAATGGGGCTCTGACCATCGGCACCTATGACGGGGCCAACATTGAGATATTGGACGCCGTTGGGAAAGATAACTTTTTCCTCTTTGGGAAAACCGAAGAAGAGCTCGGCACCATTAAACGGCAAGGTTATGAACCTTCGACGTATCTTGATCGATCGGCACCCTTGAAGGCGGCGCTCGATATGATCGACTCAGGCTATTTTTCGCCTGATGATCCAGGGCGATTCAAACCGCTGGTCAACAGCCTTCTCCATGAGGGGGATCCCTTCATGTTATTGGCTGACTTTGAGAGTTATCTTGAACAGCAGCGGGCGGTTGACCAGCTCTGGCTCGATCCCGAAGGCTGGACCCGAAAGGCGATTTTGAATATCGCAAGAACGGGACGCTTTTCAAGCGATCGGGCCATCGAGACCTATGCGCGTGAGGTTTGGGAGATTTCACCCCGGGCAGTGCTCCACCCGGGGAGTCATCTTCCGAATTAATCTTTGACGTTCGTCTTCAGTAGGGCGAATTTGTAGACGAGGAGGGCGGTCACCAATCCCACCAGAAGCCAGGAGTGCCCCATCATTCCCGCTCCAAATGCGGCCCGGTTAGCCGTTCCCTGGATGGCTGAGATATAAGGCTTAGAAATCGTTATCATCCAGCCCCACGCGGGTATCTGATAGGCCACAGCACCGACAATGGCCCACTGGAACCCACTGGCACCGAGACGGATTGCTGTTTTGTAGAACCAATACGCAAATCCCATCGTAAAGAGGACGGAAAGAAGCATCGCCATGACTGAACTCCTCAAATTTATTTTGTTGTTGTCGCGTTCCCCGCTGTCCTTTCCTTTCTAGCCTTCCAGGGAAGGGCAGTCCGGAACGGGTTCGACGGAGTATGGTTTGAAGTTCGCATTCTGTGCTGCGAACGTTCTGTCCCGTAGGCAATGACGAAGAAAAATACAGCGCCAAGACCCCACCAGACTCTTAGATCAGTTAAAGCCGGCCGAAGTTCCGCGAGATCCTCATCCAATAGTACCTTTATGAAGTCATCTGGCGTTGAAAGGGCATGAAAACCCAGACCCGTTGTCGCTGACAGGCTTTTGAGATGCGCTTCATCCATCCAGGAGAGATAGGGCCCCTCGGTCGGTAAGGTCCGCACCTCGACCTTTTCTGAATATACCGTGGTGGAGATCGGCGGTTTTTCAATATCGGCGTTTTCCCAGATGCCCTGTAGATGATTCTCCCGATCGTAGCGAGGGATGCTGACTGGGGCGCGACCGCCAACGCCCACGATCAGTCCTTTGAGCGCATGAGGCGGGCTGTCATATTGCGCCCTGACCGTTTGAGGGGGCGTTTCCTGACCATCGGTCAAAAAGATCAGCCGGGTCGAGGGATCCTTTTTAAGTTGTTCCCGGATGGCATGATAGAGCCCGATTTCGACATGCGTATCGGCTGACCAGGCCATCCGCCAGTCGATATGTCTCAGGGCATCATCAATCACACTGAAGTGGCGGCAAATCTCCAGGGGTTCAAACAAAAAATGAACCGATTGCGTGGTGAACAACCCAAGGCCTACTTCGGAGCCGCACGGGAGTTCATGAAGCGCGGCCAGAATTGAGGCCTTCACAAAGCCCAATCGATCTTCGGGATAGCCCGCCTGGTGATAGTCCCTCGCATTCATGCTTTGGGTGATATCCAGGACGAACGCATAACGAAAGACGTGACGCGGGAGAGTCAGTTCGGGTTTGAAGAGAACACCCAAGGTAATACAAAAAGCCAGGAGCACCAGCAATAATCGCCAGGAAAATCGAATCCTTGGCCAATCCCTCATGGACCGCCACCTGGGATCGTCGGCAAGGTCGCAAAAACACTGCCCTTGTTGCCCTGAAAGTCGTTCTTAGGTCTTTCTTTGGGAGGGGGGGTGATGCGCTCTGCATACTCCAGATTGAATCGGGCTTGCCAGTTGGATGGATCCAGCGACAGTGACTCTCGGAGGTTATCCTTGGCCGCTCCCAACAGAGTGTTAATTCGGATGTACTCGGAAAGTCCGTTTTTCTTCCAGATTTTGGCCGCATCTTTGAGATAGAGAGAACCCAGGTTGTATCGAATCCGGGCCATCAACTCAGGCGGACTTCGCTCAAGGATGCTGCCATACAGCCGAATGGCTTCCAGAGGTTCGCGGCTTTCGAGCCAGTGGGCCCGGGCAAAAATCAATTCTGGTGACGAATCTTCTTTCAGGACGATCTGCTCCGGTGCATCCATCTCGGCATTGACCTCATTGATCTGGATCATGAGATGGATCGCATGGGAGGTGCCGGCGAGCATCACGAGAAGTGCGATGCGAAGTATCCATGGGTGAAGTAGTCGTCTGATCAGGGCGTCCATTGACGGACCTCCAGAAGGCGAGCTGCCGTAAGGCCCAGCATCAGGACGAGGGCGCTGATAAAAAAAACGTTGCTCAGATCTTTTCGGGGAAGAAATTCCTGGTAGGGCAGCGGCAGATTTTCCAGCCTTTCAACTTCCTTGATGGCCTTTTCCATGGCGTCCGGGTTTTCCGCTTCAAAGGCCTTGTAGGGTACATCCAAGGATTCAAAATATGCGTTCAGGAAATACTCCGGCGTTGTGGACTCATTCGGATTGCTGGGTTTCTGAGTCAGCGGAGCACTGGTCGGATTACGGAGATAGATCCAATAGAGCGTGGTTCCTGTTTCTTCAAAATTCTGTCGAAGCCGATCCCGCGTCTGCTCATCAATGCGTGCTGCGCCATCGCTGACCAGAAGGATAATCCGAGATCCTTCCTTGGGACGCTGGTTGAAGAAATCGAGGGCCATGGCAAGGCCTGGGGCAATATTTGTCACTCCGTGGCCTCGACCGCCTGCCGCAGCGATGGCCGCCTGAACCGCGGCCCGATCATCGGTCAAGGGGAGGACGTAGATCGGAGCCGCGGCAAAGGCGACCATGGCAAACAAATCATGCACGCGACGTTCGACAAATTCTGAAATAAGTTTTCTCGCCATGGCACTTTTGGATTCACTGGCCTTAGCCCCGAGATAGCGGCCGGTGAAATTTTCATTCATGCTGCTGCTTCGATCGAGCAGCAGAACGATGTGGGCCCCCGTTCCAATCCGGTCGACCGATTGCTCTCTTTCATAAGGCCCCGTCATCCCCAAAATCAACATCAACAGAGCCGTGCTGGCCATGGCTCTGAGTCCACGATCAATCCAGTCCGACAAAGGGTCCTCGGGGACCATGTCCAGTGAGGAATAAGGAATGGCATCCTGACCCCGACGAAACCAGGGAATGAGTGTCAGTGGCAGGAGAATCAATGCCCAAGGGGTCATTAAGCCCAGATTCAAAGCTGTTCTCTCTCTGCGCGGACGCAGTGGCCGAGCAGGCTGATCATCTGAGCCAGATCCTGAGGCTCGGGACTCATAGGATCCGACTCAAAGAAGAGCCGTCCTGAGAGAATGAAAAAATCCTGGAGGGGGGCTTTCGCCGATTCATACCCCGGGTTTGCAGTCAAAAAGGCCGGAATATCACTTCTAAACAGGGTCTGACCAAAGGTGTGGTCGAGAGCGCGATGCATCATGCGCATTCCCTCCATGATCGTTTGAGGATCTGAACCCTCCCGAAAGGCAGCGCGGATTTTTGCCTGGCTGCTTTGAAAGGGCCGATAGCGTCTTTGCTGCAGATGTTTTCTGAAAAGCATCAGGAGAATGATCAACAGCGCACCGCTAAACCAATAGGCCAATCGCTGGCTCGCCGGACGAATATCGATCAAACCGACGCCAAGGCCCTCATGGGGCTCAATGTCCTCATTGGTCAGATCAGGTGGAATGACCGGGACTTGAGTCAACGTCCAAGGATCCGTGGACACGGTAGATTCTGGATGGGCACGAAGACGAAAAGACAACGAGGGGATCGTCAGAAGTTCAGGCGCTTTAATTCCCTTGAAGATTTGATAGTCCACATGCAGCCGGGTTTCATCTCCCTCCCGATGCGGATGCGTTTCGATGTGATACGCGCGAATCAATAACCAATCATTCAGCGGGCCAACCGGTGGGAGGGATGAAGGATCAATCTCATCGCCCTTGAGTTCAAATCGGTAATCCATGGGCAAGACGTCACCGATGACATAACCATAGTCACGCGTGACGGAGGGTTTTCCGTGACGAGATGCTTCATCGCCACGCCCCGTACAAGCGGCCAGCACCAACTGAGCCAGCAGGAGGAATAACGTCAGACCCAATCTCACCCTCAAATTTCCTCACTTCGCCAGCGCCTTGCTGGCCACTTCATAGACATCACTCGAAAGATTGGGTGTATGAGCCACTCGCTCAAGAGCCCCCTGCATCAGCATCTGGCGACTTTGGTCGAATCGTCGCCAGGCGGTGAGTCCTGTCAGCATCCGGGATGCGATCTGTGGATTGATGCTGTTGAGGGCAATGACCTGATCCGCGAGGAACCGGTAACCATCGCCATCTTCCGTATGGAAATTGGACGGATTGGATTGGGTAAATGCACCGATCAGGCTGCGGACATGATTCGGGGTCCGGATATCAAAGGCAGCGTGCTGCATCAAGGCTTTGACTGCGGAGAGTCCCCCGGGCCTTCTTGAGGTGGCCTGAAGCGTAAACCATTTACAGACCACCAAGTCTTCATCTTTCCAGGTCTGGTAGAAGCGATCCAGCGCTTCACTCTTATTCGGATGATCGGAATTGACCATCGCACTCAGTGCCGCCATGCGATCGGTCATGGTGGGGCTTTGGTCAAACTGGCTGAGACACAGTCGATGCGACTCGGGCGTATCGAGAATCGCAAGATAATCAAGGCAGAGATTCTTGAGACGACGACGCCCGATCGCGGCCGCGTCGAACTGCCGATTATCGACTTCGTGGTGAAGGGCATACAGCGATGACCAAGCGCCAGCGAGGCGTTCTGCAATCGATTTCTTGACGCCTTCGCGCGCGCAATGAAGTCGAATCGGGTCGACCTCCTTGATGAAGCTTGCAACGTAGTCAAAGTCGGGGAGGGCAAGCAGCAGCGCCAAATGCGAGAGATCCGAGGCGATCCGCTGCGCATTGGATTGGTAGGCCTGAACGATCAGATCAATAAGACCCGAAGCCTCTTCGCCTTCGTAGATTTTCTGAATGGCCTGTGTGACCAGGAGTTGACCTGCATCCCACTGGTTAAAAGCATCCGAATCATGGGACAGCAAAAAGGCTAACTCTTCGGGCGTTCGATTTTGTTTAAGGCGAACCGGCGCAGAGAAATCGCGGAGTGCTGAAAGGATTGTCCCTTGAGGTACGCCGATAAAACGGAACTGATCTTCCTCATGAGTGACGGTCAGAACCCGCGTGGTATGGCGTGAATCCTCTGTTTCTCCATCAAGCCTTGGCAACAAATCCTTGCCATCGGGGCCAATGAGCCCAACCGCCAATGGGATCACTTGGGGCAACTTCTCTGGCTGTCCCGGGGAGGGTGCATTGGATTGCCGAACCTTGAGGGTTAAGGACTCCGCCACCGGGTCATATTCTTCTTCGAGTATCACTTCCGGGGTTCCCGCCTGGCTGTACCAGAGTTTGAACTGGGTCAGATCGACATCGTTGGCGTCTTCCATGCATTGAATAAAGTCATCACAGGTCACTGCCTGACCATCATGACGATCAAAATAAAGGTCAGTCCCCTTACGAAAACCCGCATGACCCAACAAGGTCTGCAGCATTCGGACCACTTCGGCGCCCTTTTCATAAACCGTCAGGGTGTAGAAGTTATTGATCTCGATGTATGAGTCAGGGCGAACAGGATGGGAAAGGGGGCCTGCATCCTCGACGAACTGTCGGTTTCTCAGCATATTGACTTCATCGATCCGTTTTACGGGTCGTGAGTGTCGGTCTGAAGAGAATTCCTGATCACGGAAGACCGTCAGACCTTCCTTGAGGCTCAGTTGAAACCAGTCCCTGCATGTGATCCGGTTACCGGTCCAGTTATGGAAGTATTCATGACCAATGACGCCTTCGATATGCTCATAGTCTGAGTCGGTGGCCGTTTCAGGGCTGGCCAGAACGTACTTGGTATTGAAAATATTGAGGCCCTTGTTCTCCATCGCGCCCATGTTGAAATGGCTGACCGCAACGATCATGTAGAGATCCAGGTCGTATTCTCGACCGAATCTCTCTTCATCCCAACGCATCGCGTTTTTCAGAGACTCGAGTGCATGACCACACTTGTCGATATCCTCTGGTTCTGCAAAAACCTGAAGTGTGACGAGACGACCGGAACTCGTGGTGAACTGATCCTCAAGGCACGCGAGTTGCCCGGCAACGAGAGCAAACAAATAGCTGGGCTTTGGGAAGGGATCGACCCATCGGGCAAAATGTCGACCATCTAAAAGATCCCCGCGCGCATCGAGATTACCGTTGGAAAGAAGGACAGGGTAGGTGTTCTTGTCGGCGATAAGCGTCGTCGTGTAAATCGCCATCACATCCGGACGATCGGGGAAGTAGGTGATTTTTCTGAAACCTTGCGCCTCACACTGCGTACAGAACATGCCGCCTGACAGGTATAACCCCTCCAGCGCCGTATTCTCACGCGGGTTGATTTCGGTCACGATCTCAATCTGAAAGGGTCCTTCAGGCGGATGACGCAACAGAAGGGACTCATCGGTCAGGACATATTCTTTGGCCTCGACGGGCGCCCCACCCATCTTGATCGAGATGAGTTTGAGGTTTTCACCATCCAGATGGAGCGGAGCCTCACGATCTCCCTTGGGGTGACGGCGAAGGGCAAGCGTACTGGTGACGCGGGTTCCTTCTTCCTTCAAATCAAACAGAAGCTCAACCGTCTCGACGATGAAGTCAGGGGCTTTGTAGTCGCGGAGGCGTATCGTCTTCGGAGTTCCGTTTCGCATGGGTTTGCTTGATTTTGAAGGAAATGAGGAATCAGTCGGGCAACATAGCCGACATCGTCGACAAGAATACCAAGCCCTAAAAGGAAAGACACATCCTCAGGGGGATCTGTTCCCTGAAATCGACTTGAAGGCGCTTTTGCCATAAAATTTAGTGTTTGATGCGCAGTATTCCCCCGGGGCCATTCGTGGTTCCCTTCTCCTTTTTTCAGATCTAAAGCGTAGATGACCACTTCGACGACCGAAACCCTGACCCTCAAGCTCCCCGGCTTCTCCTACATCGATCTCTATGATCCTGCCCGTCTTGCCGAACTGACCACGGTGTTCGAGCACGAGCTTCAAAAGCGTCGTGCATCGCTCTACCAACGTTATGTCGCCTATCGTAATGGCAAAGGCGAAGACATGAAGCCTGAAGAGGTTTCCGAGCTTCTGGTCGAGCTGGCTCCCGTTTTGGGCGATTTCGTGGCTCAACTTTTCGGTGTTGAATCCGAACGCAAGGCGCAGGCCCAAAGTATCCGCTTTGACTTCGATACCGTCTTTGCCTTCAAAAACCGGATTGTTGATAAGGCAGCCAGCCGGTTCAAGGGGCAGGATCCCTCGCAGTGGGATCTTGTTGTCCTGAAAAATGAATTTGATGTCGCAGTGAAGGCCGCTATTGATGAAGAGATTCTGAAAAAGGATCCAGAGGCAGCCGTGGCTCAATTGGCCGTTTCGCTCAGAAATGCCGTGGAAAACGAAGAGCTCACGGCAATTCCTGCGCTCCGCGGACGCCTGATGAGTTGCACCGTAGCGTCCAGCACCTTCGCTGATGCGCTCCAAGGGTCAGATGCTGAATTGGCTTCGCATCTCGATGAACTCTTCAGTCGCTGGGTTTTCGCATCTGCGCGTGATGAGGCGATGAAAGTCCACGTCAAGGGATGGATTAGCTTCAAGACGCCGGCCAAAACCGATTTCAATCATCTGGTTCACCATGGCGAGAAGGAAGCCGAAGGCTATGGCGTATGGACCGTGGCGGAGGGCCATCATCGACGCCGTGATGGATTTGGGCTCACCGATCCGCGTTTCGAGGCCCGACGCGTCCATTACGAGGTCGATCACTGCATTTATTGCCATGACCGGGACACCGACAGTTGTTCCAAGGGGATGCGCAACAAGAAGGAAGGCACCTACAAGGTCAATCCTTTGGGCGTGACAATCACGGGATGTCCGCTGGAAGAAAAAATCTCCGAGATGCACACCCTCAAGCGCGAGGGCGACAATCTGGGGGCACTGGCCCTGATTACCGTGGATAACCCCTTGTGTCCCGGGACCGGTCATCGCATCTGTAACGATTGCATGAAGGGTTGTATCTACCAGAAGACCGAGCCGGTCAACATTCCTCAGATCGAAACCAATGTGCTGACGGATGTTCTCTTTATGCCTTGGGGCTTTGAGATCTACAGCCTTCTGACCCGTTGGAACCCTTTGAACGTCCGCCGTCAGCATGCGCTGCCTTATAACGGCCGCAATGTTCTGGTTGCCGGTATGGGACCTGCGGGTTATACCCTGTCCCATTACCTTGCGAACGAAGGATTTGGCGTCGTCGGCATCGATGGCCTCAAAATCGAGCCACTGCCCTTGCATCTGACGGGCGATGCCAACACGGCACCCATGCCGATCAGAAACTTCCGCGATCTTTACGAGGATCTCGATAAGCGCATCATGCTCGGATTTGGCGGTGTCGCCGAATACGGCATTACCGTGCGTTGGGATAAGAACTTCCTCAAGGTCATCTATCTCAATCTCTTGCGTCGCCAGAATTTCAAAATCTTTGGCGGCGTCCGTTTTGGTGGCACCCTGACCATCAATGAGGCCTGGGATCTTGGGTTTGATCACATTGCGATCGCTTCAGGCGCCGGCAAGCCGACCTTGATCGATCTTAAGAACAACCTCATCCGGGGTATTCGAAAAGCATCGGATTTCCTGATGGGGCTTCAGCTTACCGGTGCTGCGAAGGAATCCTCCCTCGCCAACATGCAGGTCAGGCTTCCTGCCGGGGTGATCGGTGGCGGCTTGACGGCCATCGATACCTGCACCGAAGCGCTCGCCTACTATCCGGTTCAGGTTGAGAAGGTTCTGCACCGTTACGAAAACCTCTGCGCGATCCATGGGGAAGCCGAAGTCAGAAAGATGTATGACGCTGAAGAAGTCATCATTCTTGATGAATTCTTGGATCATGGCCGTCAGATTCAGGCAGAACGTGCACGCGCGGTCGCTGCCGGTGAAGTACCCAATTTCCTCCCGTTACTCGAAAGTTGGGGTGGAGTCACCATGTTCTATCGAAAGGGCATCGAGGACTCACCGGCCTATCGTCAGAATGCCGAAGAAATTACTGAGGCTCTGGACGAAGGTATTCGACTGGCTCCTGGCATGAGCCCTCTGGAGGCGATTGAGGATCAGTATGGCCATCTTTCTGCTGTTAAGTTTGAAAAGCTCAAGCTGGAGGAGGGACGTTGGGTGCGGGATACGGAGCTCACGGTTCCGCTGAAAAGTCTTTTCGTGGCCGCAGGCACATCCCCCAACACCATCTATGAATCGGAGCATCCCGACAGTTTTGTCATGGATCGAAAGTTCTACCAGCGTTTCGAGCCCAACTGGACGGGAGATCTGCCTGAACTGGTTGCAACGGACGATGACGCCCAGGTCAAAATCGGTCAACCGGCCCCGTTCACCTCTTATGCCAGGAATGGTCGCTACATCACCTTCTATGGTGATAACCACCCGGTCTATGCCGGTAATGTGGTGAAGGCTATGGCCAGTGCAAAGCACGGCTACCCGTACATCAGCCGTCTCTACTCTCAGGAGTTTGCCGCCCTTAAGGCCACTGATCAGCCGGCGCGCGAAGCGGCCCTTAAAGCCTTCCAGGCACGTCTTGAGGATCAGCTTTCAGCCCGTATCGTGGAAATTAACCGCGTTACGCCCACCATCATCGAAGTGATCGTCAGGGCTCCCTTGGCTGCCAAATACTTTGCGCCGGGGCAGTTCTATCGGGTGCAGAACTTCGAATCACTGGCGCCAGTTGTTGAAGGCACGGTACTCGCCTCCGAGGGCCTGGCACTGACCGGTGCGTGGGTCGACAAGGAGCAAGGGCTGATCTCTCTGATCGCCCTTGAAATGGGTTCCTCCTCACGTCTCCTTTCACGATGGAAGCCGGGTGATCCCGTTGTGGTGATGGGTGTGACCGGAGCTCCAACTGAGATTCTTGCCGGTCAAACCGTTGCGCTCCTTGGCGGCGGTCTGGGCAATGCGGTGCTCTTCTCCATCGGCAAGGCACTCAGGGCGGCCGGCAGTCGCGTGATTTATTTCGCAGGCTACCGAAACCGTGAAGACGTCTTCAAAGTGGAAGAAATTGAGGCCGCATCCGATGTCGTGGTCTGGGCCGTTGATGATCGTCCCGGTGCCCAGCCCATTCCGCCGCTTCGTCCTCAGGACAAGAGTTTTGTCGGCAACATCGTTCAGGCCATGATTTCGTATGCCAAGGGTGAAATGGGGCCGACCCCCATTCATCTGGATGATGTGGAGCACATGATCGTCATCGGTTCGGATCGAATGATGGCGGCCGTGAAGGCGGCCCGATTCAATGAGCTGAAACCCTTTATCAAGGCCCATCATCACGCGATTGGCTCAATCAACTCCCCCATGCAGTGCATGATGAAGGGTGTGTGTGCGCAGTGCCTCTGTAAGCATGTCGAGCCCGAAACGGGTAAGGAATACTTTGTGTACTCCTGCTACAACCAGGATCAGGATCTCGACCGCGTCGATTTCCCGAATCTGCAGGCGCGTCTTCGGCAGAATTCCGTGCAGGAGAAGCTCTCTGGGATGTGGCTCGAGCATCTCACCCAGCAACTGCCATCCGGGAGTTAAGACAAGCCGGGGATCCCCAATAGGGCGCCTTATAGCGCCTTTGGGTCATAGGGGATAAAGACGTTTTCCGTTCGGTGACGGTGTATTTACAAATTGCATGACAATCCGTTTCAACTCCACTAGTATGAGGCGGGTTGATGCAACGGGGAGGACCCCGCTCGTCAGCTTGGATATCCACTACTACATCCGGTGAACCGACGGGGACCCCGGAGGAGAGAAAATTACAAATGAAAATGATCAAGACCGCTGTAAGCACCACCCTCATCGCACTCGCATTCTCTGGCAGCGTATTCGCAGCTGAAAATTCTGAAGGCGTTAAGGAGCACATGCAGCTGACCGTCAACAAGGCAAAGGATGCCCTTGCAGCTGCGACCGCAGGTAACAAGGAACTTTGCGTTTCTGAAATCAAGGTTACCAAGCAGCACTACAAGGAAATCACTGGTGATGCAGCTGGCAAGCCCCTTCAGGATGCAATCAAGAACATCAAGGTTGCTCAGGAAGAATGTGCAACTGGCGACACCAAGAAGGGTGCTGAAACTCTGACTGGCGTTGTTGCTGCTCTCGAAGCAATCAACAGCGGTGCACAGGCTGGCAAGGTTACCTACCAGCACTAATTGTTCATCCCAAGCACGCTTGGTACGCGACCTTAGGGTCGCGTATTGAACAGTAAGAGAAAGGCCGGGCAGAGATGATCTGCCCGGCCTTTTTAATTCTGGATTCAACAAAAGGGTTTCACGGTTTTAGCTTTGCCGCCAGTAGGCCTCCAGAAACGCCTCAAAGTCGATCTGATCTGAGGCTTCGATGTCCATCTGACGTTGCCTTGAAGACTCGGCGATTTCCCTGAATTCGGCTTCCTTTAGAGCGCTGAGCTGATTGGATCGCCAATGAATGGCATGTCGGCGTGATAGATCCAGTGCAAACTCCTTGAAACTGATCTTTTCATCCCGAAGGGTCTTCAGGATTCTTGCCGAGGGCGTCAGTGATAGATCGGCGACGCGGGGTAACTGCGCTTCGATGGCCGTCCGGAAATGACGATGGTCATCCAGATCATCGATGGCGCTCGCCAATTCCAGCATTTCACTCAGAATTTCATTGGCGTAATGCCTCAAGGGGACTTCCTTGTCATCACGGAGCAAGATGAAATCATTTCCGCGGCCACAACAGGCGACCGCAAGATGATTCCGGCTCGCTTCCTTCTTATCTTCCTGGGTTAAGGGGGGACTGTCCTTGATGAGACACCAGAGGGTAAAGATCTCCAGAAAACGCATTGCTTCAAGACTGATCCCATTGGATTCGTAGCACTGAAGATCCATCGCCCGAAGCTCAAGATACCGCACGCCGCGTTTTCGAAGGGCCATCGTCGGCTTTTCGCCGGAATGGGCGATTTGCTTCGGCCGGACCGGGCTGTAGTACTCGTTCTCGATCTGAAGGATGCGGTCGTTTAACTGCCGGTATTGGCCATCGACCTTGACCCCAATCTCACTGTAGGGAGGGTGAGGTTGATGGATCGCCGCTTCAAGGCTTTGGACGTAGGTGTCCAGATTTTCAAAAGAGATATCGAGACCCATCTGAGTGTCATTCTTATAGCCGATGTCACTCATCCTGAGCGACGTGGCATTCGGCCAGCAGTAGGTCTCCGGGTCCAAAGCTTCAAATCGGTCGGCTAGCGATTCCCGACCACTAAAAAAACGTGCATCGAGTGCAGGCGAGTTGCCAAAGAGATAGATCAACAACCATCCATAGCGATGGACATTCCTGACAACGCCAAAATAGGCATCGTTAATTCCGTCTTGAAGATTCTTTTCGGGAGACTCGAGGGCAAGCAGGGCAGGCCACAAGGCTTCTGGAAAGGAATAGTTGAAGTGTAGCCCTGCAATGGCTTGCATGGTGCGACCGTAGCGCCAGGCGAGGCCCTGACGATAGACATGCTTCATCGTGCCGATGTTGGATGTCCCGTAGTGGGCGATGGGAATACTCTCGTCTCCCTGAATGCCGATCGGCATGGAGGTTGCCAGAAGAACTTCATCGCCCAAATGGCCAAATACAAACCGATGAATATCGGAGAGCGCATTCAAGCTCAACTCGGCCTCATTGAAGGCCGGTGTAATGAGCTCGATGAGGGCCTCTGAATAATCCGTTGTGATGTGCGGATGGGTCAGAGCAGAGCCGAGACTTGAGGGATGCATCGTTGTTGCAATGCGTCCTTCGGCATCAAGGCGGAGACTTTCTTTTTCGAGACCCTTGAGTCCACCCCGAAGTAATGGAATCAGGCCGGCGCCAACGAGCCGGTCAAAGCGAGTACTGAATGACATGAAATAGGCCGATGAAAGCGAGCGATGCGCCGGAGCGCAAGGCTCACCAGCTGAAGAGTGTCCAGCGGTTGATGTTCATTCCGCGGGTATTGTCGTTGTGCATGGAGTCCAACGTGCCGTCACGGTCCTTGTCGACCCAAGCGTAGGGGAACCCGATTGAGGGATTCACCTTGATCATGTAGACCTGACCGTTTTCCCGATGCTCCTCGATCATCTCATCGCCGCGACGAATAATCGTCACATCAGGCTCCATGGGCCTTCCGCTTTCGACAGGCGCAGGAAGGTCTGGCTGATCCAGTGGGATCATTGCGGCCTGACCGGGATCCGAGGGTTCGGATTGTACCGGCAGGATAAATGTCAGAAGTCCGATGACCAGAATCCGCTTCATGCTCAATCTGTGCGTGGGAACATTTAATTAACCCGTTAATGATATTACATTAGAGGGCTTGATGGGTTTTCTATCCCCATGACCTGACACTGAGACCTGAAACCACCATGGATGATCAACAACTGCTTCGCTACAGCCGCCATGTGCTGCTGCCTGAGATCGACATTGAAGGGCAGGAGAAACTCCTTGCCAGCCGGATTCTGGTCGTTGGTCTGGGAGGTCTCGGCTCGCCTGCGGCGATGTATCTGGCCAGTGCCGGAATTGGCCGGCTGATTCTTACCGATGACGATACCGTTGATCTCAGCAACCTTCAGCGTCAGATTCTCCACGGAACGCCGGATATCGGTCAGAAGAAGACCGACTCTGCAGCCTCTGTGCTCACCGCACTCAATCCTGATCTTGAATATGAATGGATTGATCAGCGTCTGGATGAACCGGGGCTTCAATCCGTGATGGAACGCGTGGATGTGGTTCTGGACTGCTCAGATAACCTTTCGACACGCTTTTTGATCAATCGGGTGAGTGTTCGAACCGGGACGGCCCTCGTGAGTGGGGCGGTTATTCGTTTTGAAGGCCAGATTGCCGTATATGACCCTGCGAGGCCGGATAGTCCTTGTTACAATTGCCTCTATCAGGATATTGGCGAATCTTCGGACTCCTGTAGCCGAAACGGTGTCATTGCGCCATTGCCGGGCGTGATTGGCAGCATGCAGGCTCTTGAAGCCATCAAGTATCTGGTCAGCCCGGAGGCGGCGCTGACCGGGCATCTCCTGATCTTTGATGCATGGCGGCTGGAATGGAATCGGCTGCGTCTTCGAAGGAACCCGGATTGTCCGACCTGCGGGCGGACGAACTGAATCCACCCAGAACCCAAGGTCCAGTGATCACCCGCCATGAGCGAAGCACCGACTAACGACCCGCAGGGCGTTCCTGTTCCGGATTCTGTCACCAGATCCCGGCAAAAATACATGATCTGGACGCTGGCCGTCCTGATCTTCCTGTTCTGGGACGATGTCCTCAGCATCACCCTTCATGTTCTCCACATCCTGCTCGAGTATCTCGAACTCGTCACGGAAGAATTACTGATCCATCTCTTTCATCTGGAAGAGCATGACGGGCAGATGTATACCGCCTGGCTCGGTCTCATTGCCTTCGTCACGATCAGCACCTGGCTTTACATCACGGTCCGGCGGAAGATTCGCGCCAAGTTCAGATCTTGGGCCTATTTTAGATCCTGGGTGAAAATTCATGCCCGGGAACACTGGATCAGCCTGACCGCCATTACGATTTTCTATGTGATGTATCTCTTTTTCCTTTAGTCCGAGGGAGTCATCTCCCCCCGAACTAATTCTTTTCCACCCTCTGAAGCAAGCGACTTATGAGCGATTACAAGAAATATATCTGCACAGCCTGTGGCTGGATTTATGACGAAGAATTGGGGGACCCGGATTCAGGGCTCGCACCCGGTACCCGCTATGAGGATATTCCGGACGATTGGTATTGCCCTGAATGTGGTGTCGACAAGACTTATTTCGATTTGATGGACTAAATCGGACTTTCGGGAGGCGTCGACTTCCGGGCAATCATGCGCCGCACCAAGGGCGCATAGTCACGATTCGCCCTCGATGCCTCCTTTTCGAGATCTGCTTTCAGACCGTTGAGCATTGTCAACATCGCCTGATGTCCAGTAGCGGTCGCTTCCAAGATCCCTGAGACCTCTTCCCCCGCCGCCTCGAGTGCCTGCCTGACACCACTTCGAAGCCCCTTCAGGGCACTGGCCTCAACAGAGGGACGGAGACGGCTATAGACAAACCAGGGCGCGAGCCAGGCCAATCCAATCAAAAGCACGGTATGGACCGCAAAATCAGTTCCTAAATAATCGAGATGCTGGGTGGCGCTTTCGTAGTAGCCCATCACGACCTGATAGGAAGCCCAACCCAGCGCAAGGGAAGGCAGGAGAATGCTGAGTAAACCCGCAATCCGCATGGCGGTGCGCTGAAAGGCGTTTCCTGGAAGGGCCAGAGCCTGCCGAAGGCGCAGTTGACCCCGCTGCACGACCTGCTTCCCTGTGTTTTCGACAAAGGGCTTGAGGCCGTTCTTCAGGGGGCGTGGCGGCAACCCCCGCTCTCCAGTCGCCACAAGCAGTTGCGCCAGCGTGTCTTGAGCGCGGCCTGTGGCCCATTCGTCCCAAATGACAGGCAGGGCCTGAGGGGAGGCACCCGCTTCTTGAGACGGACTCTCAGCGACCTTGTCCGTGATTCGAGCCGTCAGCATTCTGACCAGGGCAATCAACGTCCATTCCATCCCTTCCATGAGATCATGAAGCGCTTCATCCCAGATCGATTGCCAACGTGGCAAGAGGTTTCGATAATCCTCATGCCCACCCATCACCGTCTCAAAGTGTGTAAGGACCTCACGAAGGGCATCCAGCCGGGCAATGCCCGCATGAGCCTCAAGCTGGGCCATTAGATGCTGCGAAGAAATCTCCCCCAAAACCCGCTCAAGCTCGCTTAATTCAGATCGGACCGCCAAAGCGTCGTTCTCGGATTTGGCAATGGTCTTAAGAACGATCGGATCAGAAAAACCGGCATCGGTCAGAAGCCGCCGAAAGTCTTCAAATTGAACAGCTTCCCCGCGATCCCATTGATTCAGAACGAAGATCCAGGCGTGGTCCCCGCCATACTCCTTCAAAAGTCGCCACCCCTTGTCGTCCCGGTACCGTTCGGGGCTTACCACGTAGATCACCACGTCAATGTGGGGAAGCCAATCAAGGACGATGGATCGATTTGCGGCATCAACACTGTCGATGTCCGGCATATCAATCCAGAGGATCTGGCGAGTCGCCTCGTTAGCATGCCTCGCCATTCGAACATCGCTGATCGGAAGATCGTTCGGCAGTTGCCGAAACTCGACCGATTCATGAAGGAAGATGGATACTTCACGGCTCGTCGGACGCTCTATGCCGGTCCGGGCGATTTCCTGACCCGCCAATCGGTTCAGAAGGGAGCTCTTGCCGACACCCGTACCCCCGAAAAACGCAGCGGTCAGGGGACGATGCGCGTCGGGATTGAAGAGGCTTCCAGGATTGCGGATAGCGACTTGCTCGTAGGACAAAAGATCCTGAGAGGAAAGCCATTCATCTTCTACGGCTCGGTGAAGAAAGGCATCGAAATCAGGCGAAGTCCCCGCCCAGTTTGCAGAGGTGTCCTGTCCCATGTCTATTTCAGCGAGGCGGCCGCTTCGAGTTGTTCTGAAGAAATTCCAATCCTCAGGCCCGGATCAATGGCATCGGGAATCGTCGCCAAGGGGCCACAAAGGGCCGTCTGAAACAGTGCTTTGACGGCATCCAGTTGTTTGCGCTTGAGCTGCTCCTGAGCGCGGTTCATGAAATGACCCAAGGCACTTTCGGCAAGGATCGAGGTCATCGACAGAATGGCAGGTGCAATCACAAAGTCCTGAACGCCGATCCCACCGGTATGAAGAGCAACACCCAGAGCGGCTGCATCGGTTGTGACCCGGGTGGCCCGAAGACTATTGAGAACGACGGGATGCTCCTCAAGATGAGCATAAAGACTTCGCGCGGTCGACTCGATTTCTGGACGGAACTCAATGACATAGTCTTGAGCTGCCTGGTCAAAACGACCCAGAATCGATGCCCTGCGATTTCCGAGCAGCTGGCTGAGTCCACCCCGCCAGCGCTGTTCGGCAATGTCCTTGGACTGCTCGAGCAAAAGCTCTTCCGACAGTTGGATCAACGCATGTTGGGCCAATTGATGAAGGACAGCCCGTTCAACACCATCGACCTGTGTTTCTCTTCCACTGGCGGCCCGCCCAAGACGGGTCAACTGTCGCATCGGCCAGGTAACGACCCGACGTGCCGCATGCAGTGCACTGCCAATCCCTGGGACCTCCAGCAAGGTCAGGAGCTCAGCCAGTGCGCGCTGAAAGGTCTCATAGTGATTGGGATGATGAAGGTAATCCCGTTGATACCGTTCGATGCAATCGACCAGAAGGGCATCCAGCCGTTCACCCCATTGATGCGTCAATCGGTGTTCGGCTTGAATGGGCTGAATCCATGACGTCCAGTACGTATCAATGAGGCGCTGGGCCGCACCTTCGCGTCGACTCACGGCTGCCCTCAGTTGCATCACCCGAGGCCTGAGCAGGGGCTGGATGTCCGTTGGTGAAGAATCCCGACAATAGGGGATCGTCGTAATCTCCGGAAAAGGGTCCTTTCTAAAGGCCGCCCACTTCAGTCGGACCGACTCCAACAGGGCGGCCTCCGATTCAGGATCGGTTTTGTTGATGACCAGTAACGTCGGTTGCGCGAGGGGTTCGATCAGGCGCAGGAATTCCCAAACGGTGAGATCTCCATACTTGTCCTTGCTGACAATGAGGACGATCACATCAACGAGGGCGGCAATCCGAAGGACCGAATCTTGATAGCGGTTGGATGCGACCGAGTCAAAGTCAGGCGTATCCCAGAGAATGACACCTTCAAGATAGTCGGGCATCCGACTGGCTTCACCGAGATCAAAGCCAAAAGCATTGAGATCCGACGGCGAGAGTGACTGCGAGGGGACCCGTTGGGATCCTTCAAAATATTGTCCGAGACGATCCAGCCATCCAGGGGATCTGGGTGCCGAAAAACCCTGTGGGTGAACCGTAAAACCGGCAAGCGGACTCGGGGTCGCCAAAGGGAGACCGGATAGCCAATTGATCAAGGAGCTTTTACCCGATTGGGTCGGACCGAAGACCCCCAGATGAAGGGGTTCTGCAGGACCCATCAGCTGAAGAGACTCCCGATAGAGGGCTGCCTCTGCCAGTGTCAGGCTTTGGAGAAGTGAAGGGTAGGTGGCCTTGATTTCTGGATCACGATCACCCGCTTGTTCAAAGGCCTTCGTGTAGCGCTGACGCAGAAGACGAAGAAATGAAAGCATGGACGTGAAAGGGCCTGAATCCGGTGAAGACCTGTCAGGATTGTACACGATGGCATTCCGTGAGCCGTGATTGGTCATACGCTGGGAAGACGGAATTTACGCACGATCCAGATGGCCATGAACGGGATCAAAAGCCCCAGCAGGGTGGATACGATCAAGAGGTGACCCAGTTCCTGATAATTGGCCGGCATCGTTTCAAGACCACTGACCGGATCGCGTATTTCTCGCGTGACGGTATAGATCTTGTTGAGATACTTGGTCAGCAGTTGACTGAGCGCCAGTGACAAGTTGGTGAAGGAGGCCATGACAGCAAAGAACGTGGCCTTGAGATGATTCGGCGCCGAGTGCGCAATCCAGGCCAGCATGGGAACCATGGCGATCTGCCCCAGCGGTGACTCCAGTGCGGTATCCACAATGGCGATGAAGCGCGCATCGACGATGCCGTTGGTCAGTCCTGCGGTCCAGTGATGAAAACCGTAATACATGGCAATGGTCGGTACGGAGAGAATGGTCCCGACAAGAGTGAGAAAGGCGACAATGGAAGAGACGGGTTTCTCCGCCATCTGCCGTCTAAAAAGGAAAAGCCCCGCAAGACTTAAAACGCTCCCAATGAGGGAGAGCCGTGCCATGAAGGATTGATCAAATCCCAGGGAATCGATCATCCACCAACTGGATCCAGGACCCGGAGAGGGGACGGCTCGAAAGAAGAAGATCAGGATGGCAGTTCCCAGAAGAACATTACGAGCATCACTTTGCATCTCACGCGAAATGCGGATCATCAAGGCGATGATCACGGTCGATGAAACCAGAAAGATCAATTCCTGTCCGTAGGTGAAATTGGCAATCCCGATCCCAATCGAAGCCAAGGCAAAGAGCAGTCCTCCCCCCAAGATCCACCAATTCGGATGGGTCTCAGTGGTGGGCTCCCGCATCAGGGATTCGATCTCGTGGCGGGTGTACCCCAGCCGTATCAGTTTGCGCCGATAGTGATATCGAAGGACGACAGCCAAAATAACGCCCAGGCAGGAAATCACCGGAATACACAGCGCCATCTCATAGAGTCTGAGGTAAATGCCGATCTTTTCGAGTTCCTGAAGCCCTTCAACGCCTGCAAACATATAGACGTTGACCAAGGCCACCAGCAGGCTCCCCACAATCGTCGATACTCGCCCCAAGGTCTGCATTGTGGAATGCATCAGTCGTTGCTGCGCATCGGTGAGAATTCGGCCATCACTATCGGTTCCTGGAACCGCTTCGACCGTCATCGCATCCGCGACCACATCCTGGATGACATAACCAACGGGTGCCAAAAGCACACTGATGACATACCAGGTGCCCGCAGGAAGATAGGCTTCCATCATCGGGCGGTCCGCCAGAAGACCGACCATGATGCCCAGACTGACCGCAATCATGCTGGCACCCAGAATGACCAGAAGACCCTTAAAGCGCCAGATCAGGTCCACCAGATGGCCAATGGGCAGCTTAAGCGTCCAGGGCAACATCGCCCAAAAGGCCAGACCCGCCAGAAATTCAGCGGTGAGCCCCAAATACTCCTTGACGAAAAATGTCCCAACAATCCCGGTCAGTCCGGATATTCCGGCTGCGAGGTACACCATCAAGGGGGGGAGATAGCTGAGTCGAAGCTCTCGGGCTAGTTCCAAAAAGTGACGATCGAGCCACTGAACGATGGAAAGGAGGGAAGTGGGTTTGTTCGAGTCGCGATGGATGCGCATGAGGGCTCAGCTTCAATAAACCAGCCTCGATTGTATCGGACTCCGAAGGCCCGGTTCTATTTACCGGGCCTTTTTGGGGTCTTGAACCGAAGAAGACTCCGGCGTTGAGGAAAATTACCAGCCGGTATCCGTATCAGAGGTTGCGCCAATCTGATGGATGGTGAGATCCGCGCCATTGAACTCCTCTTCACGATCGAGACGCAGGCCGACCATCCACTTGATGACACCATAGGTCAAAAGACCACCCACCAGTGCAATGACAATCGCAAGCCCCGTTCCGAGGAGCTGCGAGAAGAAGGCCACTTTTCCAAGCCCACCCAGCGATTGAAGACCCAAGATGCCTGCAGCAACGCCGCCCAGAGCGCCACACAGACCATGCAGCGGCCAAACCCCGAGGACATCATCAATCTTCCAGCGGTTCTGCGTCAGGGTAAACATCTTGACGAACATCCAGCCGGCAAATGCCCCTAGAAAGAGGGCACCAATCGGATGCATGACATCTGAACCTGCACAAACAGCAACAAGACCTGCCAGGGGCCCATTGTGGACAAATCCGGGGTCGTTTCGGCCGGCAACCAGGGCCGCGAGGGTTCCACCGACCATGGCCATCAGAGAGTTGACAGCCACCAGACCGCTGACCGCATTGAGGGTCTGAGCAGACATCACGTTAAAACCGAACCAACCGACCGTCAGGACCCAAGCGCCCAAGGCAAGAAAGGGGATGCTGGATGGCGGGTGAGCCGCAATGCCGCCTGATTTTGAATATCGACCACTCCGGGGCCCCATCAGGACGACGGCAACCAATGCAATCCATCCGCCCATGGCATGCACCACAACGGATCCTGCAAAGTCATGGAAGGGTGCACCAAATTGGGCTTCAAACCATGCCTGAATCCCGTAATGATTATTCCAGGCGATTCCTTCGAAGAAGGGGTAAATGAAGCCGACGAGGAGGAAGGTTGCCGCGAGCTGGGGATTGAAGCGGGCGCGCTCTGCAATGCCGCCGGAAATGATCGCCGGGATGGCGGCAGCAAAGGTCAAGAGGAAAAAGAATTTGACCAATCCATAGCCGCTATCGACGGTCAACTGATCCGCACCCTGACAAAAATTAACCCCATAAGCGATGTAGTAGCCGATAAAGAAGTACGCAATGGTCGATACGGCAAAATCGGTCAGAATTTTGACCAGGGCATTGACCTGATTCTTTCTTCGAACCGTACCGACTTCAAGAAAGGCAAAACCGGCATGCATGGCAAGCACCATGATTGCGCCGAGAAGAATGAAGAGAACGTCCTGACTTTTTGTGATGGCTTCCATTGTTATTTTTGCTCAAGGGACAAGGATCCCAGTCAGTGAGCAAAAAACGGGCCGAAAGTAAGAATCAGGGAAACTGCCCGGAATTTGGGCATTCGCCCCAAGAAGGGGAGCTAGGAGATTGTCCGCCGCGACAAATAATGGTGCAGTACATGCACCATTATGAGTCACGCGTACGTAGATTCACTCGCCGCTATTTGCGACTGAATTTGGCGACCAGCGTCATGATCAGCCCCAGTACCTTGTCAAAGGTCGACTTGGAGCTGTTCAGAAGGTAATGGATGATTTCATCTCGGGTCATTCCTTCAAAGCGCTTCCGGTAATAGGTCAGACCAAAGGGGGTGCCCACCGCACCAATGATCACACCGAGCAGGAACACGGCATTACCCGAACCTGAGGACTGGACACTCGCGGCTGAACTTGAGGCCGCGACGGGTGTGGGCAACTTCACGGAATCTGCAACCTTGGGACCATAATCATCCGGTATGGCCAGATCCGTAACCCCCGGAATACTGGGGAATGGGGAGCTGCCATTGCCAACGATCAGCTGTGCCTTCATCCCTTTCTCCATATGCTGCGCGATATCGCAATGCACCATATAGGTTTTGTCTTCGGCGGGAAGGATCATCGTGCCCGTGATTTTTCCAGGCCCGGTCACCTCAAGATGGAACATGCCCTTGTCATACATGAATTTGGGCAGTCCATGCATCATCCACTGATGGCGGATGCGATCTTCGTTCACCAGAGTGACGGTGAGCTTGGTGCAGGGTTTGACGCGCCATTCATGGGATGAAAACCCGAACATGGTGCCAGGGAACTGGCGGGCATATTCGTGACCCGCATGAACCTCAATGCTTCGCTCTTCACTGATGCTGCTGCACCCAGGCGGGAGTTTGTCCTTATTTTGTCCCATGATCATGGCCCCTTCCATGTTCATGAGATGGCCATCACCGTGATCCATCAATTTTCCGGTGTGATCGATAATCACTTCAGCCTTTGCAGCCAATGCAGAGCCTGCAAGACCCCAGAGTACCGCAGCCAACACCATTGATAGCTTTTTGTTCATATCGGGTACCCTCATCCGTTTGATTTGGGAAGCAACGCTTTCACCTGACGAATCAGGCGCTCACGATGCTGATAGGCAAAATACAAGGCAACACCCAATCCGAGACCCCCTAACAGGCCACCCCCGGTGCCATCGCCGGAAACTCCAGCTGCTGCCGCTTGGGCGGAGGCTTCAGTTGCACCTGCGTTGATGCCAGGTTTGGTGTCCATGGTTCCGGAAGGCGCGCCAAGGCTACCCCAGTCATCCATGAAGTCCTGCCAAACTGGAATTTTTCGCTCCCAGAACTCGCGGGTGAAATAGGGCTTGAGGTCCATGGTGTGCGAAACCTTCAGGTTCCCGTTTTCATCTACGAAATCCTTGTAGGCAAGCAGACTGATGCTGCCGCCTTCACCCTGACCATTGGTCGTGAAGGCACGTTCGGTATGGTCATGGAACATCCAGAGGCCTGAACCGAAGCTGTGCAAACCGTCATTGGTCGAATCCAGAGCAAGATCGAGTCGCTGAGCCGGAGCCAGTGCGTACACATCTCGGGTCACCTGGGCAGCAGGATTCTGCAGTACACCGTCATAGTGCGTCTCCGTGGCCTTGTGACCATGGATATGGAGAGCCATGGGATCCTGATGGCCATTGAGGACGCGAATCTTGGTCTTCTCATTCGGGTTAATCACGATGAGTGACTCCCTCAAGGTATAGGGGAATGCCCGACCATTGAGGAGATAGTAATCATCCGTCGATTCGGTGATGTCGTATTCCTGGTTCATTTTCTTGGCCACCAGGCGCACATCATTTGCAGACTGGGGAATCTGGTGAAGCTCCTTATCAACGGATTGATAGTGGAGGTCATATTCCTGCTTGTACTGCTCCATAACGCCAACCGATGGGTGGCGTACTTGGCCTGCACCAACATTGAAAACCTGCGGCCAGTTATTCGGCCGGTTTTCCTCGATGATGAACATCCCCGCGAGGCCCATGGCAATGTGGGTATGCGGCTGAACGTGGCAGTGGTAGTACATGGTGCCCGGCTGTCGGGGCTTGATCACGTAGGTCTTGCTTTGACCCGGCATGATATCCATCTGGCTGGTTTGACCCACGCCGTCATTGCCTTCACCGGCATGATCCATGAACGGATGATCCACGCCGTGAAGGTGGATGGAGTGAGGGAAATAATGGGAGTTTTCGACCACCAGCCAAACTACATCCCCCTGTTCAACGCGAATCGGCGGAGAGGGCATGCGGAGCAAGGGGTTAGCCTCTCCGCTGGCAAAGCTTCGGGTCGACATGTCCCGATTCTTGGGTACGAACACCCAGAAACTCGGCTGAATACCGGGGGCGATGTCAAAAGTGGGCACCACACCAGGGAAGTCCGGTGAATGGCCATTCACTTCCATAATTTCGAGCTTGATGATGTAGTGATCGGGGTCACCATCACCGTCAAGATCATTGGTGGCCGTGATGGCGTCCGCCGCAAGATTCGACGTATCCATCAGGGTCTGCATGGAAATGTTGTTTGTTCCTTTCACGAACGCTGCGATGTCGTTCGGATTATCGGGATTACAAACGCGAGACTCCTGCATCCAGACACCTTCAACCTCCTGCGCCTTGCGCCATTCCGGAGGTGCGCCACTGTTGCAGAAGGGTTCAGCCTGCCCCGAAGCCACTTTGGCCGTCGTCGGTGCGGTAAATACGGCACCTGCGTCCAGCGCATAGAAGGGGAGGAGAAGGGCGGTGATAAGAGCGAGTTGATGTCTCGGCATGTTTCGATTCCTAGATTGACAAAACGCCAGGGCACAGACTAACCGTGACCTGGCGTTCTGGGTGCCGCCCGGAGGCGACAGGTATCGGTTAGGCTGGCTTTTTAATGAACTTATCCACTAATCCCTTGAAGCCTGCATTCGACAGGTAAAGGATATAAAGACCAGCGACCAGAAGCGTCAGGACAACCACGATCGTGCTGGTGGGTACACCGGCAGCGCCGCGGCCAACAGTGAACGGGATGTGCGCGTCCACTTTCTGATTTTCATTTACAAGAGTGACGTGAACCAGGTACTTGCCTGCTTCGGTGAAATTCAACGTGGTGTTGAACGTTCCCTTGGAGTGGGTCGCCGGCGGCTCGTAATAGAACCGGGTTCCTTCTGGCTCCTTGGTGATTTCAAATTCAACGGTCATTTCGCGAAGTGCCTTGCCTTCGTAATCGAAAACGATCGTGGACTGTCCCAGTTCAGGGATGTTGTTGCAGTATTCCGTGGTGCCGGTCAATTGCGGCTGGTAAGCCGTGAAATGCACCAGCTGTGATCCGACCTGAACTCGGCATTGGTCCGTATCAACGCTTGCACCACCGTGCGACCATGCAGTGATAGGCATTAAGCTTGCGGCAAGAAGACCCGCTGCCGCTAGTACTCTTTTGGCAATCTGGAGGTTGCTCATATTCTGTTCCCTCACTCTCTATATTAGTCAGTTGTTATAGTCGTCGATGGCGTTTTCCGAGCCATGTACGAAGGGACACCGTGATTTAGTGTCTGCTGTACCCATCATCCGGCAATATACCGAAGGGACAGGCCGTACACAACAAAACATCCACCATTTTGCGACGGAACAGAGGTGGCCGAACCATTGTCGGTATCCCACCGTTCAAACCGCACATCCCATGGACCGATAAGCCTAAATAAAGTTCAAATTCTCCCATTACTCCGGATCGGAATTCGGGTTTAAGGTATGCTTCCTGACCTCAGCTTTTGAAGGTCACTGGACCGATGCCCACTCCCATTCTGCGTCTTGCTTCTGTCCTTTTGACCTTTTTGACGGCGTGTTCAGCACCCCCCTTGAGGCCAACGACACCCAAACCGCCGGTCGAAGTCATTGCCACTGATTCGCATCCAGAGATGCCGGCCAAGCCCAATGTCGTCACAGTGCCTATCGAAACCGGGCTGGAGCCAGTTCCTAAGAGGGCACCAGAGCCTTTCTCTTCGCCGGAACCCCTCCCTGCGACGCCAGCAGACGACCCCAATCGTCCAGCTGACGCAGCACTTTCTCCTTATCCCGCAGGTGACTTGCCTCCTGCGCAAAGCGCTTTACCCCCGATTGAGCCGGTCATTGAACCCTCACTCCCACCCATCGATTACCAGCCCCCACCCGATCCTGCCCCGGTTCGGACCTTATCCCCCCGGATTGGAGATAAGCTCTTTTCGCAATCGGCCCCACCGGCCGTCGCTGCACTTGAGAGTGATATCGAAGCTCAATTTAGATCGCGCCGCTATGGCGATGCTGCCGCCCAGATCGACCGTGCACTCCGAATTCAGCCGAAAAACGCCGAATTGTGGCATGTACTTGCCGAAATTCGTCTTCGGCAAAACCAACCTGGACTGGCCGAGGATCTCGCCAAAAAATCAAACTCGCTGGCGAAATCGAATCCTGAGCTGGTGAAATCCAACTGGCGAATTATTGCCGACGCACGCCGCCAGCAGGGAAATGGGGCAGGTGCACAGGATGCCCTCGAAAAGGCCTGGTAACTTGTGAAAATTGCCGACGCCTTTGCCGAGGGGGGTGCCCTTCAGCGCCACATGCCGACATTTGTGGCGCGCCCACAGCAGGTTGCCATGGCAACTGCCATAGCTGAGACCCTTGAGACGCGTTCAACATTCGTTGCTGAAGCAGGGACCGGGACCGGTAAAACCTTGGCTTATCTGATTCCGGCCATTTTGTCCGGGAAAAAGGTCCTCATCTCCACAGCCACCAAAACGCTTCAGGACCAGCTCTTTCGAAAAGATCTTCCGGTCCTTCGCCGTGCCCTGGATATCCCGTTCAAGGCGGCCCTGTTGAAGGGTCGTTCGAATTACCTTTGCCTTTATCGACTGAAAAACCATCTGGGATTCAAGGCCGCGCATGGCCCCAGAGATGCAGTGGCGCTTGAGAGTATTCGTCGGTGGTCCCGGGCGACACTGACCGGCGATATCTCCGAACTGGGAGATGTTCCGGAGGGATCCCCGTTATGGTCAGGCGCCACATCAACAGTCGATAACTGTCTGGGTGCCGAATGTCCGGACCATGGCGACTGTTTCCTTTTGAAAGCTCGAAGCCGCTCTCGTGAGGCTGACATGGTGGTCGTCAACCATCATCTGTTATGGGCAGACTGGGCACTTCGCAATGAAGGGCAGGGGGAACTCCTGCCTACCGTCGATGGCATTATCGTGGACGAAGCGCACCAGTTCCTCGAATCTGCAGCACAATTTCTCGGTAGTAGCCTCACCTCGCGGCAACTTCTGGATCTGGGCTCGGATATTTCGACCGAACGGGTGCGAGAGGCCCCTGATGCTGCGCATTTGCAGGAAGAATCCGACCGATTGGTTCGTTTGACCCATGACATCCGGATCGCATTGGGAGAGCCTGCACGCCGAGAGGCCTGGCATCAGGTAGAAACCTGGCCGTCGGTCATTGATGCACTCGATGCCGTTCAGGTGCAGTTGGGGGTTGTTCGCGACCAATTACAACCCCAGCGGGGAAGAGGGAAGGGGATTGAAGCCTGTTTCTCCCGAACCCTCGCACTGCTGACCCAGCTCGAGTCATTCCTGAAACCCACGGACGATAACCAAGTTCGCTGGTTTGAGGTCCGTAAAACCGGATTCAGCCTCAATCGAACCCCTGTTGAGATCGCCGATGAATTCCGGCAGTTTCGGGATCGACTTAAAACGGCATGGGTCTTTACCTCTGCGACCTTAACTGTTCGCGACCGTTTCGACCATTTCACGCATGAACTCGGGATTCCAGGAACGCGAGCAGCAATCTGGCAAAGTCCTTTTGATTTCGTTCAGAATGCCCGCCTTTTTTTACCCAAGGGGCTCCCGGATCCCTCCAGTCCGAGCTACACCCGAACGATCGTGGATGCCGCCATACCGGTCCTTGAAGCCAGTCGTGGGCGTGCTTTTTTCCTCTTTACGTCCCATGCGGCCTTGCAACAAGCAGCAGAGCTTTTACCCAAACGAGTCCCCTATCCCTTGTTTATTCAGGGAACCCAGCCCAAAACGCGTTTGCTGGATGCCTTCAAGCAATCTTCCCATGGCATTCTCCTGGGGACAGCCACTTTTTGGGAGGGTGTCGATGTGCCGGGTCCCGCACTCTCTCTCGTGATCATCGACAAGCTGCCTTTTGCTTCTCCCGGCGATCCTGTCATGGCAGCAAAACTCGATGCATTAAGAGCCAAAGGGCTTCATCCATTTCCCCATTACCAGCTGCCTTCGGCCATCATTGCCCTAAAACAAGGTGTAGGGCGATTACTGAGGGGGCAAGAGGACCGGGGAGGGATCATGCTGTGCGATCCCCGTCTTATCTCGAAGTCCTATGGGAAAACCGTTCTTGAGAGCCTTCCACCGGTTCCCGTGTCCCCGGATATGGAATCGTTTTGCCAGTTTCTTAAAAGCCTGCCGATCCAAAATGTATGAAGATACTTGCCCTCGATACCGCCACTGAGGCTTGCTCCGTCGCTCTAATGGTGGATGGCGCGGTTTCAGGGCAATTTCGCCTGGCTCCGAGGGAGCACAATCGGATCATCCTTCCCATGATTCAGGAAGTCCTTGCGGATGCCGAGCTTCGCCTTTCCATGCTCGATGCGATTGCCTTTGGCTGTGGACCGGGTTCGTTTACTGGGGTTCGAATTGCTGCAGGGGTGATACAAGGGCTTTCTCTGGGGCTGGATTGTCCAGTGATCCCGATTTCGACGCTGGCTGCATTAGCCTTTGAGGCGATGATGGAATGCCATGTCGAACAGGCGCACGCCGCGATCGACGCGCGCATGGGTGAAGTCTACTGGGGTAGCTACCGCAAAATGTCCGGAGATTCTGTCCAATCCGTGGTCGAGGAGAGGGTCATGCCCCCCGACCAAGTGAGTGCAAAGGCCAGGCCGACCGACGTGGGGATTGGTAGCGGTTGGATGACCTATCGCGCCATCCTGACCGCACGTCTAGAGCAGCCAGAAATCAAGATTTTGGACGATCGGTTTCCGAGCGCCAATTCAATCGTCCGTCTGGCAGCAACAGATTTTCGGGCGGGGATCCTCTGTAGACCCGAGGATGTGGAACCGGTCTATCTTCGTAACGATGTCGCCAAAAAGCCTGCCCCACGCACCTGACCTCGTCATACCCATCGAAGTTCTTTCCCTCTGGGAGGGATCGGTTCCCCTTGAGCCACGGATCATCCGGCGGGGATCGATGCATATAGTAGAATGCTGTCATGTCACAACTATTCCAGATCCACCCCAAGGATCCCCAGCTCCGATTGATCAAACGGACGGTCGAAATCCTCCGTCAGGGGGGGCTTGTGGTTTATCCGAACGATTCTTCCTACGCCTTCGGGTGTCGGATCGATAACAAGGACGGCCTGGAGTTGATCCGGCGCCTTCGCCGACTGGATGATGATCACAACTTCACGCTCATTTGCCGCGATATCGCCCAGGTTTCGACCTTCGCGAAAATGAGCAACGAAAGCTTTCGACTGATCAAGTCATTAACCCCAGGCCCTTTCACCTTCATTCTGGAAGCCACTCGCGAGACGCCGCGCCGTCTCCAGCACGCCAAGAAAAAAACCATCGGGATTCGTCTTCCTGAAGATGCCATTACGGCGGCCATTCTCAATGAACTGGATGAGCCGCTGTTTAGTTCAACGCTCCTTCTCCCGGACCAAGAGGACCCCATGAGTGATCCGGAAGAAATCCGGGATCGGCTCCAGAAAGAGGTGGAACTGGTGATCGATTCAGGTGTCGTATCTTACGAACCGACCACGATCATCGACCTGACCGGCGCCAACCCTGAGATCACACGTCAGGGACGCGGCATCGCCGAAAACCTCCGATAACTTCAATTCCGAGACTCCCATGGATATGGCTCTTTCCGATGAACAGGCGATTATCGCCAAGATCCTGCCACTGCTCTTTGCGATTACGATGCATGAGGTTGCCCATGGTTACATGGCCAAATTCCTCGGTGACGATACGGCAGAACGTCAGGGTAGACTGACGCTGAATCCGATAGCCCACATTGATCTTATCGGCACTATCATCCTCCCCGGCGTCATGCTGGCCATGGGGGGAAACTTCATTTTTGGCTGGGCCAAACCGGTCCCTGTGAACGGTGCCCGCATTACTCGATATCCCCGCTGGGGCATGCTGATGGTGGCTCTTGCCGGACCTTCAGCGAATGTTCTGATGGCTATTTTCTGGGCGGTGCTCTTCCATGCCGTTCCCCTGATTGGCAGTGAGCTCCATGCCATGGGCCTGGTTGAAATGATCAAGTTTGGCATCAGCTTCAACATCATTCTGGCCGTCTTCAACATGGTCCCGATCCCTCCGCTGGATGGTGGGCGGGTTGTCGTTGAACTTCTGCCCTATAACCTTGCACAGAAATACAGCCAGATTGAGCCTTACGGCTTCTATATTCTTTTGGGATTGATGTTCACAGGAATCATCAACGTGTTTGTGGGACTTCCTATCGTCCTGCTGCGGGGATTAATGATGGGGATCGCTGGCCTTTGAACAGTGCTACCGGGAGCCTTCTGGAACCTGTCCCCCCTGAAGTACATCCTGTCGAGGTCCTGCTTAATCCGGTAGCTCGGGTTCTGGGTTCCCCAGTGCACGACCTTCCCGAGGATCTCTATATCCCGCCTGATGCCCTCGAAGTCTTTCTGGAGACCTTTGAGGGGCCATTGGATCTGCTTTTGTACCTGATCCGTCGGCAGGGATTTTCCATTGTGGAAATTCCGGTTGCTGATATCACCCGACAATACATCTCATATATTGAGATGATGTCTGAGCTCAAGATAGAACTGGCCGCAGAGTATCTCTTGATGGCCGCCATCCTTGCCGAGATCAAATCAAAGCTATTGCTGCCGAGACCCGAGGCGGTTGATGGCGAGGAAAACGACCCTCGGGCTGAGTTGATCCGCCGACTTCAGGAGTATGAGCAATTCAAGGCCGCTGCCCTTGAACTTGATCAGCTGACTCGCCTTGAACGCGACGTTCACGAAATTGATACCGACGTCTCGATGATTCGGGTCAACAAGGTCTATCCGGAGGTGGATCTTCGTGAAGTGCTGCTCGCGTTCAAGGATGTTTTGAAACGTGCCGATCAGGTCACTCACCATCAGATCCAGCGCGAGCCACTCTCCGTCAGGGAGCGCATGACCCGAATCCTTGGCTCTCTTCAGGCACATGCGCGACTTCCGTTTCAGGCGCTGTTCGATGTGGGTGAGGGAAGGGCAGGGGTTGTCGTTTCACTCCTTGCGATTCTTGAAATGAGCAAGGAACGCATCATCGAAATCATTCAGGATGAACCCCTGGGCCCACTCGAAATACGTGCACTCTCAGCGGGGCCGATCCAGGACTGACATGGAACTTCAATCGATCATCGAAGCCGCGCTTCTTGCTGCCGGAAGACCTCTTAATATCGACGAATTGTCGGGGATTTTTGACGAATCCGAGCAACCCGGGAAAGCGGCCATTCAGGCCGCCCTGAGCCAGCTTCAGACGAACTATGAAAGTCACACCCTTGAACTAAAAAAGGTCGCCACGGGTTATCGCTTTCAAGTCCGAGAAGGCTATTCCCCCTGGGTCTCACGGCTATTCGAAGAGCGTCCGGGCCGATATTCAAGGGCCTTTCTCGAGACTCTGGCAATCATTGCATATCGGCAACCGGTCACGCGGGGTGAAATCGAGGATATCCGGGGTGTCGCCGTCAGTTCAGGCATCATCAAGACGATGCTTGAACGTGAGTGGATTCGCATCATCGGTCACAAGGAGCTACCAGGGAGACCTGCGCTGTTTGGAACCACCAGTGCGTTTCTCGATTATTTCGGTCTATCCTCGCTTTCCGAACTCCCTCCCTTGCAGGCTTTGCTTGACGAGATGGGCTTGGTCACGGGAGATCTCGCGCTGGAAATGGCTCTCGCACCCACGGCAGACCCTGCCGCGGAATCACTAGAAAATGAAACCCCCGTCGTCAACGACGGGAGTGACTCGGATGCTCAAGGACAAGATGTCAACGAAGACCCCCGCTAAAGAAAACGATTCAGAAGCCGGCGAACGACTTCAAAAAGTCCTCGCTCGCCTTGGATTGGCCAGCCGCCGTGAAATTGAGGAGTGGATCAAGAGTGGCCGCGTGACCCTCAATGGTCAGTACGCCAAGCTCGGTGATCGGTATCGCCCCGGTGATCGCATCACGGCCAATGGACGCCCCATTGATCCCAGTGCCGAAGCCCAGGAACCGACGCGCGTGCTGGTCTATCACAAGCCGACGGGTGAAGTCGTCACCCGCAGGGACCCTGAGGGACGACCGGTCATTTTCACTCAACTGCCAAGGCCCACGCGCGGACGGTGGATCTCGATTGGTCGCCTAGACATCAATACTCAGGGTTTGCTGTTGGTCACGACGAATGGCGAACTGGCCAATCGACTCATGCATCCTTCCCACGAAATCGAACGTGAATATGCAGTCCGCGTCCTGGGTCGTGTCGATGATGCCATGCTCGATCGTCTCCGTCAGGGTGTTGAACTGGAAGACGGAGTCGCCCGATTCGAATCCATTGTGAACGCAGGCGGGGAGGGTGCTAATCAATGGTTCCGCGTCACCCTGAAGGAAGGACGTAACCGGATCGTCAGGCGGTTGTGGGAGTCGCAGAACATTCAGGTCAGCCGGCTGATGCGAATCCGATTTGCCCAGATCGACCTCCCACCACGACTTCGCGCCAGGACCTTTTTGGAACTCCCCAAGGAGCAGGTCAATCAGTTGCTCGAGTTCGTCGGACTCAAGCCTGAGTTTGCGCCAGAAGCACGAGCACCTGCGCGGGAAAAAGCACCGGCAAAAGGACGAGGAGCGCCTCCCAGCCAGCGGCCAGGTCAGCGCAAACGATGAGAGAAGCGCCGGAATGTCCTCCGGCCTTTAAACTCAGTAGCCGAGATATCGAGCTGCCTGGTAGAACACGAAACTGACCAACCAGGCCAGGATCAGTGACCAAAGTATTGAAAGCCAGGTAAAGCCCCAGCTTCTTGATTCTGACTTCAACGTGGCGATGGTTGAAAGGCAAGGAACGTAAATCAAGGTAAAGAGCATGAAGCTGTACCCTTGAACCCAATCCAGCTTCTGAGACATTAAGCCCACCAGCGCATCGCCCTCAAGCCCATAGATGGCCGCCAGCGAACCGACAACGATCTCTTTGGCGACAAAGCCAAAGATGAGCGCAAGGCCAAGTTGTGCATCAATCCCGATCGGCGAAAGGACAGGGGAGAGCCAGTCGGAGATGTGACCCGCAAAAGTTTCCGGGCTGTTAGGGACAGACCCAGGGGGAAGATTGGTCAACAACCATACAGCAACAACCCCCGCAGTAATGAACTTGCTCGCGCGGACCAGGAAGTGTTGCACCTCTAACCAGGCGCGCATCAGGACCTGACGGGGGGTCGGTAAACGGTAGGGGGGCAATTCCAGGACAAAGGGTTCGTTACTGACATACCGACCCTTGAAAACAAAAGCCGTCAAAATGGCGCCAGCAAAGCTCAAAAGATAGAGACTGAACAGCACCAAAGGCGCGCTGGTCGTTGAGAAAAGGGCGCCTGTCAGGAACAAAAAGACCTGAAGACGGGCGGAACAGAGTGAAAACGGTATGACCAGCATCGTCAGGAGACGCAAGGCTCTTGAGCGCATGACCCGGGTCCCCATGAGGGCAGGGACGTTACAGCCAAAACCCATCAGCAACATCACAAAACTTCGGCCATCGAGGCCCAGTCGTGACATGAGCGTATCCATGAGATATGCGACACGGGAAAGATAGCCGCTGTCTTCGACCAAGGTCATCATCAGGAAAAAGAGAATGATGATGGGAACAAAGGCGGCCACAGTACCGACACCGTTATAGATGCCATCCAGCAAGAGGCCCTTGATCAAGGGAGGAACATTGACCATCCAAAGATCAAGACCCTGTTCACGAACCTGCGTCAAAACCCAGGCAACAGCGTCCTGCATGGGTTTGCCTAGCCTGAAGATGAACTCGAACAAGAGCAGCATCAGCGCAAAAAAGATCGGCAATCCAAACCAAGGGTGAAGGACAACCCGATCGATGCGTGCAGTGGCATCTTCTTCAAGGCGAATGGGAAATTTAACCGCCATATCCAGAACACGTGACGCCTCATTTTCGATACGCCGATCTTCGTCAAACGCCTTACTGAGATCCGCAGACACGCGATCGTCATTTCGCTTGAGGACTTTGGCGATGGAGCGAGCCACAGCATCCATTCCAGCGCCATATTTGGCGCTAATCAGTTCAACTGGCACCTCAAGCGTGGATTCCAGTTGATTCTTGTCAATCTCAATGCCATGACGCTGCGCCTCATCAGCCATGTTGATCACAATGATGACGGGAAGCCCGAGCATTTTGACCTGCAGCGCCAAAGACAACTGCCGATCAATTTGCGTCGCATTCACCACGACGCAGATCAGATCGACAGGATTTTTTTCAATGAAGTTACGGACGACTTTTTCGTCTTCCGAGAAACCATGGAAGCTATAGATGCCCGGAAGATCGATGACCTGGGTATAGACATCACCCAGAATGACCTTGGCCGTCATCAAATCGACCGTGACTCCCGGCCAATTGCCAACCCGTGCTGAGGATCCAGTGATTCGATTGAAGAAAGTCGACTTGCCGGTATTCGGCATGCCGATCAGTGCAACTTTCCTCATGCGGCCTTGTTGACAGTGATCTTCGCTGCGTCGTTACGACGGATAATGACTTGAGTGGTGCCGAGAGCCACCTGAAGCGGACCTTTGAGAATGCCGTGACGAAGCACCGTAATGGAACGTCCAGTTCTGAATCCCAAGGCATGAAGTCGGTGATACAGCGCTTCGTCCGCATCGATATCAACGATGGAGCCAGACTCGCCATCCAGGAGATGATTCAGATCACACTGCATAAGTAGTACTTCTAAATGATAACTGTTCGCGATTGTATCATCTTATCAAGAAATAGGCACAGAACCAGCAGGGTCAATCCCGGAGCAGACTGCGTATAATGTATATTATGTAAAGTATTATGCAGAACTGGATTCAAACAGAGTTGAGATCCGCTATGAGCGCCCCATTTGAAATAATCCCTTTTTGTTTGATCCATTCAATTTCTTCACTCCATTCGGTAGCATCCGTGTGCCTAGGGTTCCATCTGCATCATCGTTGGTGAATCCACATCATCTGGAATCACTCAATGGATCGCTCCTCAAAGCCTCATCTTCATCTCGCTTATCGTCCAGAGATTGATGGGCTTCGGGCGATAGCCATTCT
>Ga0007862_1000045_pt1 | contig 39926 bp, 33 predicted proteins | sample CryBogCBH20Aug07_FD_71206 | JGI IMG/M metagenome (GOLD analysis project Ga0007862, IMG submission 71206) | Freshwater microbial communities from Crystal Bog, Wisconsin, USA - CBH20Aug07 | ecosystem: Environmental > Aquatic > Freshwater > Lake | place: Crystal Bog, Wisconsin, USA | collected... | reverse complement strand
TGTAGTAGCGGATGTAATCCAGAATCTGGGTCGGAGAGTAGGCCGTCGTCTTGACGTCGGTCCGATTGAGATCAAGGTTGAAATTGACGCGATCAAACTCATTGATCGGAACCGAAAGATTGGTGCCGATATCCCCGGTATTGGTCGTATAGTTCGCAAGATTCGTGTAGTACGCGTTCATCCTGCGATACGCCAGGTCAAATCCATGGCTGATCCCGTCAATGCTGGCGTAGGGATTGAAGTAATTGAGTGAATAGATCGTGTTGAGGCGGCTGTTATTGAAGTTGAAGCCGACCCGCTTGCCCGTCCCAAAGACGTTGTCCTGGGTCACCGCCGCATTGAAAATGATGCCCTGAAGCTGAGAATAACCCACACCTGCCGTGATGTTCCCCGAAGATTTTTCGGTGATCTTGTAGTTCACATCGATTTGATCGGAGGTTCCCGGAACCGCCGGGGTCTCGACATTCACTTCCTGGAAATACCCCAGCCGCTCAAGACGGACCTTGGAACGCTCAATCTTGGTGCTCGAAGCCCACGCGGCTTCCATCTGTCGCATTTCGCGGCGAATCACCTCATCACGCGTTTTGGTGTTGCCCGCTAAATTGATCCGACGGACATACACCTTTTTCCCAGGATCAACGAAAAAAGTCATCCGGACCGTCTTGGTCGCTTCATCAATTTCCGGGACCATGTTGACGTTACAGAAAATGTAGCCCTCATCACCGAGACGATCTGAAATGGCTTTTTGGGTCTGGGTGGCCAGTTTTCTGGAAAAGATGTCGCCAGGACCAATACCGACCAGCGGAATAATTTCCTCCGGACGAATGATGATCTTGCCCGTGACCTGAACATCGCTGACCTTGTAGACGTCCCCTTCCTTGAGATTGACCGTGAGATAGATTTCTTTACGGTCGGGACTCATCGCCACCTGGGTCGACTCAATTTGCGAATTGATATAGCCCCGATCAAGATAGTAAGACCTCAGCCGCTCGAGGTCTGCCGAAAGCTTTTGCTTGGAGTAGTGATCGCTCTTCGTATAGAACGAGAGGAGATTTCCGGTGTTCTGCTCGAAATCCTGCGTGACCTGCTCGTCGGAAAAGGAATGATTACCGACGATATTGATCTGTTTGATGGTCGCCACCTTGCCTTCGGAAACCGTAATCTCGATGTCGACACGGTTACGCGGCAATTCGGTGACGGAGGTATCGATCTTGACGCCATATTTGCCGCGGGCAAAGTACTGTCGACGCATTTCCTGCTCGACCTTATCGAGGGTTGCACGGTCGAAAACCTTGCCCTCGGTCATGCCGATGCCCTTGAGGGCCTTTTTCAGGTCATCGCTACTGATGTCCTTGTTGCCGGTAATTTTGACACTCGCAATCGAGGGCCGCTCCTCGACGAAGATCACCAGCGTATCGCCGTCCTGCTCGAGCCTCACGTCCTTGAAAAACCCTGTCTTAAAGAGCGCTCGGATGCTCTCAGTCGCCACCCGTTGATCAAAGTCATCGCCGACCTTAACAGGCAAATAATTAAAGACCGTCCCCGGCGCGACGCGCTGGAGGCCCTCGATACGAATATCTTCGATCGTGAACGAACCGATGGCGTGTGCGATCACGCCGGTCGCGAAAAGCGCCAGAAAAAGGACGATGCGAAGGATGAAGGAGAGATTCAAAACGCGTTCAGGGGATTCAAGCGTTGTTATGAAGGGATGAGGCCATCAGCTTGCACGCAGATCCTTTTCGACCTGATCAATGCTGATATGTCGAATGTTCTTCCCCATGGCGTAATAGATGACGTACTCGCAGATGTTGCAAGATCGGTCACCCACCCGCTCCAGTGCGCGGGCCGCCCACATGATGTTGAGGGAAACCGGAATCATCCGGGGATCCTCCATCATGTAGGTAATCTGTTGCCGCATGATGCTCTCGTACTCCTGATCGACCTGACGATCTTCATGGACCACGCGAAGCGATTCATCCACATCAATGCGAGCAAACGCATCCAATGATTCCCGAAGCATATGGCGGGCATGAATCGCCAACTGCTGAAGTTCGGTCAATTGGTTACGTTTTGGAAAATGGTCTACCAAGTCAACGGCAATGCGCGCGATTCGCTTGGCCTCATCGCCGATCCGTTCGAGATCGGTAATGGTTTTGATCACAGCAACGACCAGACGTAGATCGCGGGCCGCCGGCTGCCTTAAAGCGAGAATCTGGGTGCATTCCTCATCGATCGCAACCTCAAGGGAGTTGACCTTGTAGTCGTCGGCAATCACCCTTTCAGCAAGGTCGGTGTCGCCATCCAGCAACGCATTCACCGCGGACTCAATCTGCGACTCCACCAATCCGCCAAGCGCCAGAACACGATTGCGAATTTCAAGAAGCTCATGATCGTACTGCTTCGAAATGTGCTGAGAATTGAGGTCTCCCTCAAGTTCGACAACGCTGGTCATGCTGGGCACCCCTCCCACTTTGCAAACAAACAACCCCTCGTACGACCAATTATAGTCGAACTGGATGCCGAATCGGAGGGTTTCAGTCGGAATTAATCTCGGCGTATCCCGTAATTTCAGCCCGATCATGGTAAAGCTGCTTGAACGAAAGGCGACAGGAAACCCCTGCCTTTTCGATTCGGCTCTCCAGAATTTCACGGCAATCAAGCACCATTTCGTAACGTTTTTTCATCGGCAACTTCAGGTTGAAGATTGCCCTTCGGCAGCGCCCTTCCGCCAGCCACTCAGCGACCAGCCGGGCGATGCGCTGAGGCTGCTCCACCATATCGCAAACCAGCCAGTCCACTGGCTTCAGAGGCCGGTAGCGAAACCCGTCAACGCGAAGATGTTCCACCAGCCCCGAATCGAGGAGACTGGCATCCATGGGCCCATTGTCGATGGCCGTCGTCCGAAGGTGCCTTCTCACCAACTGATAGGTCCACCCGCCGGGGGCGGCTCCAAGATCAACAGCCGTCATCCCAGGCTGGATTTCGGTTTCAGGGTCCTGAACAAAGAGCCCAAAGGCCTCATCCAGCTTGAGGGTCGATCGACTGGGTGCGCCGGGCGGAAAGCGAAGCCTTGGAATCCCCATCAGCCAGGGTGAGGCGTTATGGACATGGCTGATCCCCAAAATGACCGAGGTTCCGCTCACAAAAAAGACATGGAGCCGCGCCGAGGCATTTGGCACCAAAAGCCCCTCGCGCTTAAGGGCTTCTCGCAGCGGAACATGAAACTTTCGAAGGAGGACCGAAAGCGATTTGGCGTCATTGGTATCAGCGGTTTCGAGCAACAAGTCGCCATAGCGCCTTTCATCCTCAACCAGACTCGCAAGAATCGGCCCCAATCGATCTTCGGCCGAAAGCGCGGGGAGAACGTCGAGGACCCGGACCATCTGTCGCGCAAAAATCAGATCATGAAAACGGAGCTCTTTGGCCAAGATCTCCATGAAGGCGGCTTCACCCGGCACAAAGCGAACTGCACCCTCACCCTCCCGGGTTCGGACAAACCCATAGAGACCGAGCGCTGCAACCTGATCCATAATTTCCGCAGCGGCTTCGCGCTCGAACCCCGGGCGGGTGTAGAGTAAAAGGCCCGTCGAATCGAGCGCACGCTCCGTCATGGTCATGACACCTCCAGAGGCCAACTCACAGGCCTGAAAAGCTCTACATTCACACAGTCTCCGACCTCTAGCGAGCGGACCTCCGAAGGCAAGACGATCAGGCAGTCACCCCGCGACAATGAGGTCAGTCGATGACTGCCCTGATGCGCCAAGGGCATCACACCCAACCCCCCTTCATCATTGACCAGACTTCCCCGCATGAACTCCTCCCGCCCAGGCTGTCTTCGAATGCTGGCCTTCAACGGCAAATGCCAGGTCACGGGACATTGAGCACCCTGCCCCGACAGGAACTCCAATGCCGGCTTGACCAGCTTCAAAAAAATGATGGCCGCGGATACGGGATTACCGGGGAGCCCAAAGAGGGGGACAGCCCCCAAATGGCCAAACACGAAGGGTTTCCCGGGCTTTACGGCCACCTTCCAGAAAGCGACCTCCCCGAGATCCCCCAAGGCCCTGGCGACAAAATCCGCATCTCCTTCGGAAGCACCCCCGGTCGTAATCAGGGCATCCAAACCTGCATGCGCCCCAAGTAGAGCCCGTCGCAAGCCGTCAAAATCATCAGGCACGGTGCCAAGATCCACCGCCTTGTGCCCCATTTCCTGAATTAAGCCTAGGAGTACGGGGCGATTACTCTCGTGGATCTGTCCTGGGGCGAGCCTCTCACCTGGCGGAATCAGTTCATCCCCCGTAGCAAGCACCCCAACGCACAGCTGATCTCGCACCGGAATTTCAATCAAACCTGCAAACGCCAGAAGACCCAACTCAAAAGGCCCTATTCGGGTCCCTGAGGGGAGAAGGACTTCGCCCATTTCCAATTCTTCTCCCTGGCGCCGGATATTCGCCCCCGACCGAAGAGGCTCACTGAGATCCAGTCGAATCAGATCCCCATCGCAGGTGACAAGCTCCTGAACCACCACGGCGTCCGCTCCATGGGGGATCGGGGCTCCGGTAAAAATTCGAATACATTCGCCCGGACCTAGCTCTGAAATGGGCGCAGCCCCTGCCATGATCGAACCGACCCTTCGAAGCTGCGCACCCGGAAGGGCATCGACCGCCCTCACGGCATAGCCATCCATGGCCGAATTGGCGAATGGAGGGAAAGGAATCGGGGCCAGCAAGCTATCCGCGAGAATCCGTCCCAAAGCATCCGCCGCCGGAATTTTCAAGACTCTCTGAATCGGATGGAGCCCTTCCAGGAGTCGCCTTCGGGCCTCAGTTAGGGGAAGAAGCCCCCCCGGTCGATCACAGACCGAGTTCATGGCGAGCCTGGGGCAAAAAATGAGCGCCGATGAACTGGCAAACTGCCTCCGGATCGTTCAAATCCAGCACGGGAATGGGGGGCAACACACCCAGCGAACCATCCGTTGCGATCGCGATGACGGAAGGATCCTCTGGAAATTGGAGCGGAGCGCCTATCCCCTCCCGATACAATTCGATCTTCGGAAACACCTCGCGCTTGAAGCCCTCCACCAGGATGAGATCAAGGTCTCGAGTATCAAGAAAGGTGAGCTCCTCCCATAGCTCGGGGTCCTTGGGCTCCGCATGGTCGAAAAGGATCACTCGGCGGTTCAGGGAGGTGATCAGCACAGGACAAGCACCCGCCTTTCGAAGCTCGTAACTGTCCTTGCCGGGCTGATCCACCTCGAATGCATGATGGGCGTGTTTGATCAGCCCCACCCGCACACCGCGGTTTCTTAGCCTTGGGATGATCGCTTTGAGCAACGTGGTTTTTCCGGTCCCACTGGCTGCAGCGAATCCGAGGATCGGAACCTTCGCCCTGATCAAAGGCGACGCCATGACGCTCAGCCGACCTGATAATAGTCGCGATACCACGCCACGAAGCGTTCGATACCGGTCTCGATAGGCGTTTTAGGGGCATAACCGACGTCGCGGGTCAAATCGTCGACATCCGCAAAAGTCTCGGGCACATCGCCATCCTGCATCGGGAGGTAATTCTTTTCAGCCACCTGGCCGAGGGCCCCTTCAAGGACCTCAATGAATCGCATCAGGGCCACCGGTTGATTATTCCCGATGTTGTAGATTCGGTAAGGGGCACGACTGGTTCCCGGATCCGGGGCATCCCCATTCCAATCCGGATTAGGGGCCGCCACCCGGTCCAGGGTTCGAATGACGCCTTCCACGATATCGTCGATGTAAGTGAAATCGCGTTTGTGCTTTCCAAAATTGAAAACATCGATGGGATCCCCATTCAGAATGGCGCGCGTGAATTTGAACAGCGCCATATCCGGTCGCCCCCAGGGGCCGTAGACGGTAAAAAAGCGCAGCCCCGTGGTCGGAATACCAAAAAGATGCGAGTAGGTATGCGCCATCAACTCATTTGCCTTCTTGGTCGCCGCGTAAAGACTGACCGGGTGATCCACATTGTGATGGACTGAAAAAGGCATTCGGGTGTTCGCACCGTACACCGAACTGGAGGAGGCGTAGACCAGATGCTCCACATCAAAATGACGGCACGCTTCAAGGATGTTGCAAAAACCCACCAGATTGGCATCGATGTAGGCCCTTGGGTGCTCAATGGAATATCGAACGCCAGCCTGAGCGGCCAGATTGACCACCCGCTGTGGGCGATATTTTTCAAAGAGCCCCTGAAGACCCGCCTGATCTTCCAGTGCCAGTCTCACATCCGTGAAACCGGGTCGGGAGATTAACCGATGGAGTCGGGCCTCCTTAAGCGACACCTCGTAGTAGTCATTGAGATTGTCGACGCCGATGACTTCATCACCGCGGTCCAGCAAGGCATGGGCCAAGGCGGAACCAATGAAACCGGCGGTACCGGTAACGAGTATTTTCATGATGGGCGGCCAGAATGGGCAATTGGGGAGAAAGAATCCTTATCCCTCTAATCTACCACTCCGAATGCCCTCGGAGAATGACGATCCTTTCTGGCGATACCCAGACATTCCGGGTTGCGATAACATGCGACGACAAGGTACCAATCATAATTCCTGCCCGCGGGGTCCAATCCGCGGAGCAAGCCAGTGACGAGACACGATACTCAAAATCACCCCGAAGTGCTCAAGATGCGACATTCCCTTCGATTCCTTCTGGTCTTTTTCTCCCTGATGCTGACGTGGCCGGCGGTTGCGGAAATTGGAAGCCGTTTTGTGGTTGAAGACCATCCCGTTCAATTGCGATCGGGCTTTTCCGACCAGGACCATATGCTCGCCACGTTGCGCCCCGGAGAAGCCGTCAAGGTTTTGAAGGAAAACAAGAAAGAGGGACAGCAGAGGGTTCAGAGAGAATCTGGCGAAGTCGGCTGGGTTGAAGCCTCAGACCTGCGCGATGCCCTCCCGGAACCCGCACCGACGGCCGTTGCAACCCCTCTGATCACGGAAGATCAGCCCAAGACTCCCGAACAATTACAACAGGAGCTCGGACGTCTTCAGAGTGAGCTGGTTCAGGTTCGTGCCGCTTCAGCCGATGTTCTCCGAATTCAGGCTGAACGCGACCAGCTCCAAAGCACGGTCATCAGCCTCAAGCGCGAGCTTGAAAGCCTGAGCCAGGAAAAGAACACGCTGGATGAAGACCAGCAGCAAACCTGGTTTCTGATTGGGGGCATCGTCCTCTTTGGAGGCATCCTCATCGGTATCCTCCTTCCCAGACTCAGCGTCCGTAGACGCAATCAGTGGGGCTCATTCTGAGCTCCACCCTTTCGTTCCAACCTAACTCCGCCAAGACATGAGCAACGACAAGAAAGATACGCGTCAGTTTTCCTCCCAGGTCGTCGATGGCATGGAGCGAGCGCCAAGCCGCGCCATGCTGCACGCCGTTGGTTTCAGCGATCAGGATTTTGCCAAGCCCCAGATCGGGGTGGCCTCGACCTGGAGCATGGTGACGCCCTGCAATATGCACATCAATCAGCTGGCCGATGATGCCGCACTGGGCGTGGACCAGCATGGCGGCAAAGCCGTTGTCTTCAATACCATCACCATCTCCGACGGCATCTCGATGGGGACCGAGGGCATGAAGTATTCGCTGGTTTCGCGTGAAGTCATTGCCGACTCGATCGAAACCGTGGTGGGATGCCAGGGCTTTGATGGCTTGGTGGCCATCGGTGGCTGCGACAAGAACATGCCTGGCTGCATGATGGCGATCGCCCGTCTCAACCGCCCCGCCATCTTTGTCTACGGCGGCACCATCCTCACCGGTTGTCATGGTGAAAAGAAACTCGATATCGTGTCCGTGTTCGAGGCCGTAGGGGCTCGCGCCAACAACCAGATCGATGATGCCGAACTCAAGGCCATCGAGTCCAAGGCCATTCCGGGCCCAGGTTCATGCGGCGGCATGTACACCGCAAACACCATGGCGTCCGCAATCGAGGCTCTGGGCATGAGTCTTCCTGGCAGCTCAGCTCAGGCAGCCATCTCGGATGACAAAAAACGCGATTGTGAGGACGCCGGACGCCAGGTCATTAAGCTCCTGGAATTGGGCATTCGCCCCCTCGACATCATGACTCGCAAGGCCTTTGAAAATGCCATCACCGTGGTGATTGCACTCGGCGGCTCAACGAACGCCGTACTGCACTTGCTGGCAATGGCCCATGCGGCAGGCGTCGAACTGACCCTTGAGGACTTTGCCGAAATTGGCGCGCGTGTTCCGATGCTGGCCGACCTCAAACCGAGCGGCAAATACGCCATGGCGGAATTGGTTGCCATCGGCGGCATCCAGCCCCTGATGAAAGCCCTTCTCAAGGCCGGCCTGCTGCATGGCGACTGCCTGACCGTAACCGGAAAAACCCTCGCCGAGAATCTCGAACTGGCGGCCGACTACCCGGCAGGCCAGGACATGATTCGCCCCTTGGATCAACCGATCAAGAAGGACAGCCATCTGGTCATTCTTCGCGGCAATCTGGCCCCGGAGGGCGCCGTGGCCAAGATCACAGGCAAAGAGGGCCTGAGCTTCACCGGAGTTGCCCGCGTCTTTGATTGCGAGGAACTCGCACTCAAAGCCATTCTGGATGGCAGCATTCAGAAAGGAGATGTCATTGTGATTCGCTATGAGGGCCCCAAAGGGGGACCTGGCATGCGCGAAATGCTGTCGCCCACATCAGCCGTCATGGGCAAGGGTTTGGCCAAGGATGTCGCCCTGATCACGGACGGACGATTCTCTGGTGGCACGCACGGATTCGTCGTCGGACATATCACGCCCGAAGCCTTTGTTGGCGGACCTCTGGCCATCGTTGAAGAAGGCGACCGCATCACGATTGATGCCGAATCGCGCGAAATCAGCCTTCACGTCGATGCTCCGGTGATTCAACAGCGCCTCTCAGCCTGGAAGGCTCCCGAACCCCGTTACCGCCGGGGCGTCCTTGCCAAATTTGCAAAGCTCGCCTCCTCGGCATCGGAAGGGGCTGTCACCGATAAGGATCTATAAAAAGGCGGGGCGGGGCTACCTATGACTCAGATCCCACCCTTAGCCGAACGCATGGCGCAACTGATCGGGTCTCCATCCATCAGTTGTGCCGATCCCCATTTTGACCAAAGCAACCTGGGTGTCATCCACCATCTGGCCGAATGGTCCGAAGCCCTCGGGTTCTCCGTGGAAATCGAGACCGTGGCTCCGGGAAAGGCTAACCTGATCGCGACCCTTGGACCCTCCACCTCTGGAACGGTCCCCGGGGGCCTGGTGCTTTCTGGCCATACCGACACCGTGCCCTGCAACCCTGACCTTTGGCATTCCGATCCCTTCAAGGCCACCCTAAGGGATGATCGCATCTATGGTCTGGGCAGCTGCGACATGAAGGGCTTTTTTGCCATCGCCCTTGAAGCGGCTTCACGATTTAAGGCCAAGGACCTTCGAGAACCCTTGATTCTGATCGGGACAGCCGACGAGGAAAGCTCCATGTCGGGAGCCCGACAACTTCTCGCCAGCAGCCGGCAGCTGGGTCGCAAGGCCGTCATCGGCGAACCGACCGGATTGCAACCCATCCGGGTTCATAAAGGCGTCATGATGGAAGCCATCCGGGTGAAAGGACGCGCTGGCCACTCCTCTGATCCCTCGCTAGGCGCCAACGCGATCCTCGGCATGCATCAGGTCATCGGTGCGCTGATCGCGCTTCAGGAAGAACTCAAGGCCCGCTATCAGCATCCGGCCTTTAAAGTCGACTATCCGACCCTCAACTTCGGCGCGATTCATGGCGGTGACAATCCCAATCGCATCTGTGGCCACTGCGAAACGCTGATCGATATCCGGCCCTTGCCGGGCATGTCCCTAGAGACCGTTCAGGCCTTGCTTGAGGAACGTCTCTTGGGACTCTTCCCGGAAGGCCTTGGATTAGCTCTGGAAATTCAGCCGTTGTTTCCGGGTGTTCCCCCGTTTGAAACACCGGCGGAGGCTGAATTAACCCGCTATCTGGAGGCGGCCAGCGGCAAGCCTGCCGGTGCGGTTGCCTTCGGCACGGAAGGCCCCTTTTTCAACGCCCTTGGGCTTGAGACCCTGATCCTTGGTCCGGGCAGCATCGATCAGGCGCACCAGCCGGATGAATTCCTGAGCCTTGCGGAAATTGAGCCCGGTGTGACCCTGTTTGAAAATTTGATCGGTCGTTACTGCCGCGCCTGAAAGCGCCGCCCCTCTCAGGTGGCGTTGTTCTTGGCGGTATCTGCGATCTTTTCAACCAGTTTGTTGATCAGAGCTTCAAAGCCTTCCCGATCAATCACGCTGGTGTACTGCGCCTTGCGGAGCGCCAGATCACTGATACCGTCAACGACAATGTTCACGACTCGCCACTCGCCGTTGAAGAGCGAGACATGGTATTCGAAAGTATGCTTTTCCTTGGGTGCGACCAGGTTATAGCGCAGAACCACTCGACCCGGCTTGAGCTCCTGACCTGATTCAAACTCGAAACTCTCACCGTCATATTCTTTGAACTGGGAAGCGTAGGTCGCCGAACTGAGTTCGCGGTACTTATCCATGAACTCGAGCTTCTGAGCTTCATCCAGCTTCTTCCAATGCGTTCCCAAAGCAATCTGGGCAACGGCCTCAAACATGAAGCTCTGACGAACCGTCGGATCAATTTTTTTAAACCGACCGTCATAGCCCAGTTGCTTACCGCCCCGCATCAAGGCCACCAACTCCTGATTCAAGTGATCTACCGGTTTTTTGGCGTCTTGAATTGAATCGGCGAGAACGCCAATGGAAACCAGTGCCAGCATCCAGAAGCCGAGGAAGGAACGCATAGTCATGCCGAAAACCCCTTGAATCAGCGCATGTAAAACGGAAATCCTAGCATACCTATGTGAACGCCAGCGGATCCGGGAAGAAAGGCCACTCCTGCTATAATTCAAGCCTGTCTGGCACGCTCTGCGCTCGCCCCTTGCCCTACCAGCCCCTCAATTCGAACTCGCCTCAAGCATGAATATCCTGATCATTGGCGGCGGTGGCCGCGAACACGCCCTGGCCTGGAAGGCCGCTCAATCGCCCCTTGCCGATCAGGTCTTCGTCGCACCTGGCAATGCAGGGACTGCGAGAGAAAAGGGCATCACCAATATTCCGGTCGCTGCGGACGATGTCGCAGGATTAGTGGCATTCGCCCGCAGCAATGCGATCGGCCTGACCATCGTTGGTCCTGAAGCCCCCCTGGTTCTCGGCGTGGTGGATGCTTTCAGAGCTGAAAACCTGCCCTGCTTCGGACCAACCCAAGGTGCCGCCCAACTCGAAGGCTCCAAGGCCTTCTGCAAGGATTTCATGGCCCGACACGGCATTCCGACGGCGGCCTACCAGACCTTTACCGAGGTGGACTCCGCCGTTGCTTACATTCAGGCTCAGGGAGCCCCGATCGTCGTCAAGGCCGACGGCCTGGCTGCCGGCAAAGGCGTCGTGGTCGCCCAATCCGAAGCGGAGGCGATTCAGGCCGTCAAAGACATGCTCGCGGGCAATACTTTTGGCTCTGCAGGTCACCGGGTCGTCATCGAAGAGTTTCTGGTCGGTGAAGAAGCCAGCTTTATCGTCATGGCTGATGGGCGCAATGCTCTCGCCATGGCGTCTTCTCAGGATCACAAAGCCCTGCTCGATGGCGATCTGGGCCCCAACACCGGGGGCATGGGGGCTTATTCACCGGCCCCGGTTGTGACCCAAGCCGTTCACGATCGGGCGATACGTGAGGTCATCCAGCCGACTCTCGACGGTATGGCAGCTGACGGCCTGCCCTACACCGGCTTTCTGTACGCGGGCCTCATGGTCGCGCCCGATGGAAACATCAAGGTTCTCGAATTCAACTGCCGCTTCGGCGATCCCGAGACGCAGCCCATCATGATGCGACTGAAAAGCGATCTTCCGGCGCTCTGCCTGGACGCTTTGGCCGGGCGCCTGGATCAAACCCATACCGAGTGGGATCCCCGACCGGCCTTGGGCGTTGTCCTCGCGGCAGAAGGCTATCCAAACGAGATTCGCAAAGGTGATGTCATTGAAGGCCTCCCTGAAACGGAGGATTTGGAAGTCAAGGTCTTCCACGCTGGAACCCGGCTGGAGGGCGATAGCGTCTTGACCGCGGGGGGGCGCGTCCTTTGTGTCAGCGCACTTGGAACGAATGTCCGCGATGCGCAGCTTCGTGCCTATGCGCGGGCACATGAAATCCGCTGGCCTGGCGTGACCCTCCGGAATGACATTGGTTATCGCGCCATTGCCCGGGAAAGCTAGCTACCCCAAACGCAAGTCGCAAAAAAGCCCGGCGGGTTACCCCAGCCGGGCTTTTTTATAAGGCTTTCGCTAAGCGAAAAGACCTTACTTCAGAGCGCCCTTGCGGAAGCCACGGTCGAGCTTCGCATTGACTTCTTCAGCAGCAGCAGCAGCGCGGCGAGCAGCAGCGTCAGCGCTGGTAGCAGCAGACAGAGCTTCGTCAGCGGTGCTCTTAACAGAAGACAGTTCAGCCTTCAGGCCATCAACCTGGGTCTGGAGAGCAGCCAGGTCAGACTTGCTGGCGCAGCCAACGGTCAGGCCAGCAGACAGGAGAACGATTGCAAACTTGGTAGCATTCATTGTCAGTTTCCTTCTTGGTAATTGAAGCGGTCGGTCTAAGTAACCTCAACATAGGAACAAAGCCCCAACGCTAAGGCAACTCAGCCTTTAGTTTGCCCCGAAATCGACAAACTTTCCAGCGTTATTTTCACACAATTGGTTGCATTGTCACCAGTTGTTCGTTCTTAATGAGTTTTTAACGCCATTTTCATCGATCTCAACCTCTTCTCTTCAGATCCCAGAGTCTTGATCAGCGCTTATCGCTAAGACTCTTCAAGTAGAATGGCGAACCACCAGATTCAAGGGAGGCCCCATGCAGATCACGACCCGCGAGACCCAGCCTTTCAATGACCAAAAGCCCGGCACCTCAGGGCTTCGCAAAAAGGTCGACGTCTTCGTCCAGCCCCACTATCTGGAGAACTTTGTCCAGTCGGTCTTTGAGGCCATGCCCAAGCTCAAGGGCACCACTTTGGTCCTTGGGGGCGATGGACGCTATTACAACCGGACCGCAGCCCAGACCATCATCCGGATGGCGGCCGCCAATGGCGTCTCAAAACTGCTGGTTGGTCAGGGAGCCCTCCTCTCAACGCCTGCAGCCTCCTGCATCATTCGAAAGTTTGGCGCCGACGGCGGATTTATTCTGTCAGCAAGCCACAATCCCGGAGGGCCTCACGAGGATTTCGGGATCAAGTTCAATACGGAGAATGGCGGACCCGCCCCTGAAGGCTTCACCAACGCCATCTTTGAACGCACCAAAACCCTTCAGCGCTATTTCACGCTCGAAACGCCCGACATTGACCTTGACCGCCTGGGATCGGTGACGGTGGGAGACCTGACCGTCGAGATCATTGATCCGGTCAAGGACTACGAAGCCTTAATGGAGGAGCTCTTCGATTTCGACGCCATTCAGAGCGCACTTCGCGATGGCTCCCTCAGTATTCGCTTTGATGCACTTCACGCGATCACTGGCCCCTATGCCCAGCGAATCTTGGTTGAACGACTGGGCGCTCCTGCCGAAGCCGTCGTCAATGCCGTTCCATTGGAGGATTTTGGGGGGGGCCATCCGGATCCCAATCTCGTGCACGCCCATGAGCTAGCCGAATGGATGTCCCGCCCCAATGCCCCAACGCTGGGCGCCGCCTCCGATGGAGATGGCGATCGCAACATGATCATGGGCGCAGATTTCTTCGTGACCCCAAGCGACAGCCTCGCAGTCCTTGCCGCCAATCTCCACCTGCTCCCCGGTTACCGTGATGGACTGAAGGGCGTGGCACGCTCCATGCCCACAAGTCGCGCTGTAGACCGCGTGGGAAAAGCACTGGGACTGGGCTATTACGAAACCCCGACGGGTTGGAAATTCTTCGGCAATCTGCTCGATGCAGGAAAAATTACCCTTTGCGGCGAGGAGAGTTTCGGAACCGGCTCTGATCACGTTCGGGAAAAAGACGGGCTCTGGGCGGTTCTTGCCTGGCTGAACCTGCTGGCCGTACGCAAGGAATCCGTTGCCGACATTGTTCGGGCCCACTGGCGGCAGTATGGGAGAGACGCCTACTCCCGCCATGACTATGAGGGCATCCCGATTGCCATTGGCGAAGGCATTATGGCTCTGGTCAACAGCCAGCTATCAAGCCTCCCCGGACAGCGCTTTGGGGACTATGAGGTTACCGAGGCGGACGACTTCTGCTATCAGGATCCGATCGATGGAAGCGTCAGCCCCCATCAGGGTGTTCGGATTATCTTTGGGGAGCGCGCCCGAATGGTTTTCAGGCTCTCGGGCACTGGAACCGTTGGCGCAACCCTCAGACTTTATATTGAGCAATACGAAACGGATCCCTCACGGCAGTCTCTCGATGCCCAAATCCTCTTGAAGGACCTCATCGATCTTTCGGAACAGCTGGCTGAAATCCGCGAACGCACCGGCATGGCGGCACCGACCGTCATCACCTAAGGGATAGCCCCAACCGCTCAGGGATTCCGACTGGCCCACAACCGGGCCAGTCGGGCGTAGGCCTCAAGCGACAGGGTCTCCGCGCGCGCCCCTGGATCGATCTCCGACGCCTTGAGATCCTCTTCGGAGAAAAGGTCTCTGAGGGCATTTCGAAGCGTCTTTCGACGCTGCATGAAAGCCTGAGTGACCACGCGGCCCAAGGCCTTGGGGTCAACGTCAACCGGCGGAGTGGCATGGGGCGTGAGCCGGACAATCGCCGATACCACCTTCGGGGGGGGATAAAAGCTTTCAGGGCCGACTTCAAACAGACTCTCCGCCTCACAGAAATACTGTGTCATGATGCCAAGCCTTCCATAATCGGAATCCCCCGTCTTGGCACATAGGCGCTCCACCACCTCGCGCTGGAGCATGAAGGTCATCTCCGAGATGACGCCGGCATGACTGAAAAGATGGAAAATTAACGGCGTCGAAATGTTGTACGGCAGATTGCCCACGACCCGAATAGGTCCCTCGGTCGCCAAGGTTCCAAAATCGAACTTGAGCGCATCCCCTTCATTCAGGTGGAATCCAGCTTCCAGGGCAAATCGTTGCCTCAGGAGTGCGGCCAGATCCCGATCAATCTCGATCGCCTCAATGCGGGCGCCGGCAGCCAAAAAAGAGCGGGTCATGGCGCCTTCGCCAGGACCGATCTCGACCAGACGCTCTCCCTCTCTGGGCCCAACGGACTGGACGATCCGGTGCACCACGGTGTCATCCCGCAAAAAGTTCTGACCAAACCGTTTCCGGGGGATGTGACTCATGGGGACAGGCCCTCAGCGTTGCTCTGATTTTGAATTCGGACCAGGTCCCTGGCGGAAGCGATGGCCGCCAGAAGACTTCCACCATCGGCCTTTCCCGTTCCGGCAAGATCTGTTGCGGTGCCATGATCCACCGAGGTTCGGATGATCGGGAGTCCCAGTGTAATGTTGACCGCTTGCCCGAAGCCTTGGTATTTCAGCACCGGTAGCCCCTGGTCGTGATACATGGCAAGGACCGCATCCGCCTTTTCCAGGTGATGCGGCAAAAAAAGGGTGTCCGCAGGCATGGGGCCAGTCAGATGAAATCCCTCAGCGCGAAGCTTGTCGAGGACGGGAATGATGACGTTGATTTCCTCTTTGCCCAGATGACCGGATTCGCCGGCATGGGGATTCAGGCCTGCCACCAGAATATGGGGATGCAAAAGGCCAAAACGCCGAATGAGATCACCACGAAGGATCCGGAGAATGTGCTCCAGTCCCTCGGCGTGAATCGCCGAGGCCACCTCAGCGAGGGGAAGATGGGTCGTTGCCAGCGCCACGCGAAGCCCCGGTGTCGACAGCAGCATCACCGGATCTCCCCCCGTCAACGTCGCAATGTATTCCGTATGCCCAGAAAACGGTCGCCCCGCTTCATTAATGACGGCCTTACTGATCGGACCTGTGACCATGGCATCAAAGGATCCTTCAAGGCAACCCCGAACAGCCGCATTTAACGTCTCAAGGACATAGTCCGCATTGTCTGTTGTCAGGATACCCGGAAGATAACTTCGTGCACGCGCCACTGGCCAGACTCTGAGGGCACCGGAAGGAATCTCGGGCCAGGCATCGGCACTCGGCATCTCAATAAGATCCACTGAGGCGCCGAGCCTATGCGCCCGATCTCTCAACAGCAGAGGATCAGCGGCAATGGCCAGAAATTGAGCTTCTGGACGTCCTGCCAGACCGATACACAAATCGGGGCCGATCCCCCCGGGATCCCCCGGAGTTAGAACCAGCCGTCCAGCCATCCCTTTTCTTCCTGCTCCTTTTCTGGCGCTTTCGACTTATCGCCCTTGGCTTTGTCTGCCTCACCCGCGGCACCTGGGTTTGCAGCGGCTGACTCATCCTTGGCGGGAGGCTTCGGCTTTAGCGCAGGGGGAGGCGTGTACCCATCTGGAATGTATTCCGGCACCCGAATTTCGACATAGGCTTCGTCGCGAATCTTTCTCAACCAGACTTCGGTTTCCTCACCCACCCGGCGCTCAAAGATCTCGTCCTGTGCTTTTTTTCGGAGTACTTCATCACTGTCTTGTGATTCCTTTCGCTCCAGAACCTGAATCAGGTGCCAACCGAACTGACTCTGAACCGGCTCGCTGAGCTGGTTGATTTCCAGAGCATTCATGGCGTTTTCAAACTCGGGAACCAGGGCCCCCGGGGTGACGAAACCAAGATCACCGCCTTTGACCGCAGACCCCTTGTCGTCCGAATTCCCCCGAGCCAAATCGGCAAAGTCATCACCGGCCTTGATCCGATTATGGATTGCCTCCAGTTTTTTTCGCGCGTCCTCATTGGTGATCAATTCGTTCGGCTTGATCAGGATGTGTCGGACGTGGGTCTTGGTGAGGCGCTCAAGGGCGCTACCCCGGGTATCCAGCAGCTTGATGATGTGAAATCCACTCGGGCTCCGAATGGGACCCTCGACATCGCCTTTTTTCATGCGCGGAACGATCTCCGCAAACAGCGTGGGGACTGCTGTCAGCTTACGCCAGCCCAGGTCACCACCCTTGAGCGCCTCGGAGGAATCGGATGCCCCCATGGCGATCTGCCGAAAATCCTGTCCCCCACGAAGCTCCCCGAGAATTTTCTCCGCACGGGACTTGGCTGCGTCCACCGTGGCCATGTTGGCCGCCTGAGGGACCGAAACCAGAATGTGTCCGATCAGAAACTCTGTATCCGGGTGGGTCGCATTTGTGCCGCGTTTTTCAAGCCACTGATCAACCTCGCGGTCACTGATCTTGATCTGGCTATTGACCTGACTTGAGCGAAGCCTTTGCTGTGTAATTTCGCCACGAATCTGCTCCAGAAATTCGTGATAGTCGATCCCCTCACCGCGAAGGGACTCGCGCAGCTCTTCCGGCGACATATTATTGCGCTCAGCAATTCCCAGTACCGCCTGACGCAAGGTTTCGTCATCGATTTTGAGACCCCCGCGCTCCGCCATGGCAACCTGCACTTTTTCGGTAATCAAACGGTCCAGGACCTGTTTGACCAACACCGAGTCCGGCGGCATGGTCGTTCCTCCGTGCAGCATGCCCTGACGGATGGCTTCGACCCGTTTCATCAGCTCGCCTTCGAGAATCACCTCGTCCTCGACAATCGCGACGATACGGTCAACCTCAGCAGCCCTTACATTCAGGAATGCTCCTAAAACGAAGAGGGCCAGGCAAAAACTCAGCCTTGGTAACACGGTGTTACACAATCGCATGGGCAAAGAATTCCAGCTGCTCGCTTGCATCAATAATCCTGGTAACGGTAACCCATAATCGAACGTTGCAGGAACTTGTCGACGTCTGCGTTGACGGTGGAGAAACCTTTCAAATCCATCTGAACATAGATCGCATCGTTATTCACAGCAGTCCCATTTGCATTAATTGAGTTCAGATAGCGACGCGCAATAATGGCGAATTTGTAGCAACAAGTCTCACGCTCTAGCCCGAAGAAAGTTTCCAGTGTGGTGCTGTTCAGGAACGAATATTCATACCGCCCGACCATTTGCCAACCTGCAATCAAAGGTAAGCGGAAGGAAACGTCAGCAAGGTTAAGACATTCGCTGAAGGTCGAAAGATAGCTGTAAGACGTCGAGGAAGTTGTCGGACACCCCGTGTTGGTGTTCTGGTTCAGACGATAACGGTAGACGACATTAAGAATCTGATTCTTTCGATTGTTGTAAGTCAACCCAATCTGGCCACGTGAAATGACATTTTGTGAGACGTTGTACTGGCCTGCGTTGTAGATACTCCAGTCTTCGGTGATACCGGCGTAAACATCCCCAACCAGATTTGAAAAGCTCTGAGCGTAGGTCGACGGCGTCGTTCCGATGGTCGTCACCTGCCGATTATCAAAATAAGCGATGTTGCCAATTGTGGCCCTTAAACGGTCATACCCCTTCTCTCCATCGATGATCCGTGAGGTCACGGCGGCCGTGAGCGAGTTGGTATCCCCCAGACGGTCATAACCGGTGTAACGGTTTTCGCGGAACAGCTGGTAATACGTGAAGTCGTATGGGGTCGTATCAAATATGGGAATATTCGACTGATTGACATAGGGAATGTAGACGTAGAACAGCCGTGGCTCAATCGTTTGCCGCCAACTCTGCCCGCCCAGATCAAAATCCCGATCGAAGTAAGTCCCGGTATCCATGGAAAGTATGGGTGCCGCAAAACTTGGATTTGAGGATTGCTGGATGGCAACCCCATTGGCTTGCTGAAGAGCCTGCCACTGGCCCGGATTCTGGAGCGAATACTGGTTGAACGCCAAAGTGGCACTCGGACGGAAGAAGCCCCAACTGGCCTCCAGTGGCATCGACAGCTTGGGCCGAATCACAAACCGCTGTCCAGTCGTCAGGAAGGACGAGTTGGCCTGAATATCGGCCATCTGAATCGTATTGGACAAGGTCAGCCCTGTATCAAGGATCTGCGTCCCCCAGTTATGGTCCAGCTTTGGAAGGTAGAAATAAGGGTAGGCACTTTTGGGAATTGCCGGATTGATGGTCTCGTAATAGTTGGCCAACAAGTTGAAGTTACCAAACTCACCCGCCGCGTAGTTGACATTCGCACGGCTGGTGATGTTGTTGGTGTCAATCATCGACAACGGACTACCCAACTGACTTAGGTAGTTTGCATCCGAAACATAATTAAGGTCGATCTGACTACTCAAATCCTTAGACCAGGATGAGTTGTCCTGATAGCCAAACTGGCCTCGGGTTGTCTTTGTCTCCTTGTCATAAGGGACAACGTCAAAAATCATCTTGCCTCGGGATGAATCCGTCAGGTATCGAAACTCATTAAGGCTCATAAAGCCTCGCGCGCTGAGATAGCGTGCCTGGACGGTGGCATCCATGTTCGGTGCGATATCCAAGTAATACGGAATGGCCAGATTGAAGCCGTTGATCTTGGTATAACCAATCACCGGGCTCAATAACCCGCTCATTCTTCGGCCGTCGATCGGGAACGACATCACCGGACTCCAGAAGACCGGTAGGTCATAAAAGCTGAGCCATGCATTTTGAGCTCTCGCAAACCCCGTATCTTTGTTCATGACCACATTATCAGCGTGCAATACCCAGTTCTGATTTCCAGGCGGACAGGTGGTATAGCTGAACGTCTCATAGCGCGAGAGGATGGCGCTATCGAGATAGGTCACCCGGGACGCGCCGCGACCCGGAACCTGAGGCAAAATAAACTGGCTGTTGCGGAACACACCGCGACCATCGCCCTTAAGATGCGCGGTATCGCTCATCAAAATCTCGGTCTTGTCCTTGTAAACGACGTTGCCATGCGCGTTAACGGCACTGTTGGTGAGATTCCGGGTAATGAAGTCGGCCCAGAGCTCCTGATCCGCCTGAGTCAGGTGGGCCGTCCCAACGAAGGTGGTTACCTCATTGTCGATGAGCTCAAAGAAATCCGAGTCGATGTCGGTGGGCGCGGTGTCCCGGGCTTTGCGTTCCTCACGGGACATCATGAATTCGGTGAGGGCCGGCGGAAGTCGTTTACCCACCTTGACGGCGCAAAGTCGAGTCCAAGGGTTGGTCGGAAGTTTTCCCATCAGCGTGAGGAATCGCTCCTCATCCTCGCGCGTGATCTGACGGGACTCAGCCCAGTTCTCATCATCCTCACCCGCCTCGCTGACGACATGGGCGATGCCACGAGGGTCCCTGCCTGTCAGGGAGCACACCCAACTCCGATCATCGCCCTCATCCGCACTCGGCTGACAGTTCCAACCGGAAATCTTGGTTTTCGGGGGCTCACCTTTGGCCAGAGCCGAGTTGAAGGGATCTTTCCCCTTGAGCATCCCTGGACGGTCTTCAGGACCTGTGGTTTCTCCGGACAGAGGATCGAATTGGCGCTCTGGGGACTTTTCCTGCGGCTTCCCTTCCTCGCCCAACTCCACGATCCTTCCATCCGCTTGAGCCGGGTGGTCAGAGCCGCAGTTCCAGTGCCCCGTCTTGGGATCAGGCGCGCATTTCCAGTCCTTTTCGGCCGCAGGAACGCCCGGGGCGGACAAGACCAACCCGATGAGGAGAAGTAAGGTAGGGCGAATGAACCCGGGCATCGCTCAGGAGATCAGGCGCCCTGAGGCAGGCTATTTGAAGGCATTCTCGGGGCCATGGCGTACGGATAGGGCGGGAAGGTCGTCGAAAACCCGCCGAGTGTGTTCAAATAGCGGCTTCCAACTATTTTATTTTACCCGATCCCAGGCCTTGCTTGGGCAAGTTTTTTCCAGACAGCGCCGCCCTTCATGCAACGCACAGATCCGCGCCGCGACGCCCTTCTCGACTGGCTGAAAAAAGATCTCCACTTGGAGATCGAAACGCTGGTCCCTGCATCGTCCGACGCCAGCTTTAGACGGTACTTCCGTTTTGATCTTGGGGATGAAACCCGAATCGTCATGGATGCGCCACCGCCACAGGAAAACATTATTCCCTTCCTGAAAACCGCCGAACTCCTTCGAACCCGGGGCGTTTTAACGCCGAAGATCTTTGCCGCCAACCCGGATCAGGGCTTCATGGTTCTCAGCGATTTCGGGCGAACGGCCTATCTCGACATCCTGGATCCCACTACCGTCGAGGCTCTTTACACGAGCGCCCTTGAGACCTTGCTCCGACTCCAGACAAGCCAGGATCCTGAAGGTGAAGCTCCGGATCTTCCCCGTTATGACGAAGCACTCCTGCGGCGCGAGCTGGGCGTCTTTCGGGAATGGTGCATTGACGGCTACCTCGGTCTGACGCTCTCTGCGGCAGAAGAAGACCTGCTCGCCTCGAGCTTCGATCGCCTCGTCGAATCTGCCTTGTCGCAACCGACCGTGATCGTCCATCGGGATTATCACTCTCGGAATCTCATGCAGCTTGCAGACGGAGGCACGGGTGTTCTCGATTTTCAGGATGCGGTCATCGGCCCAGTGACTTACGACCTCGCCTCACTGCTTCGTGATTGCTACATCGCCTGGCCCCTTCCGCAACTCAATGGCTGGATTGAGTCCTACCGACAAAGGCTCGCGCAGGCTGGATTGACAGAAGGGGTTCATGAATCGCAGTTCCGACGCTGGTTTGACCTGATGGGGCTTCAACGTCACCTTAAGGCCGCTGGGATTTTCTGTCGTCTGAAGCTCAGGGACGGAAAGCCGGGTTACATTGGGGATATCCCCCGCACCCTTGGCTACGCCCTGGATGTCGGTCGCGACCAACCGGATCTTGCGGCCTTTGCCACCTTCATCGCGACCCGCGTTCTCCCCCCTTTCCTGGAGCCCGCCAAAGCATGAGGGCCATGATTCTTGCGGCAGGACGTGGAGAGCGGCTTCGCCCTTTGACTGACCATACCCCCAAGCCTCTCATCGAGGCCGGCGACAAACCCCTGATTCTCCATCTCATTGAAAGCCTCGTCCGCGGTGGGATCGATGAGATCATCGTCAATACCGCCCACCTGGGTGAAAAGATCCAGCAACGCCTGGGGAATGGCGAGGAGTGGGGCGCAAGAATCCATTACTCGCCGGAACATGAGGCGCTTGAAACCGGTGGCGGCATTTATCGCGCGTTACCCTTGCTGGGTGAGGACCCCTTTCTGGTCATCAATGGCGACATTGCGACCGACTTTCCCTTTGGAACCTTGAGAGAACGGCGGATTGATCTTGCCCATCTGGTGCTGGTGCCCAATCCAGACCATCATCCAGAAGGCGATTTCGGGCTCGAAGAGGGCTTGGCCCTGGATCAGGGAGCGCCGCGATTTACCTTTGGGGGGGTCGGAGTCTATCGGCCCGAACTTTTTTCCGGCTGCAGCCCCGGTCGATTCCCACTGGCTCCGCTACTGCGCTCCGCCATGCAGACGTCACGGGTGAGTGCCGAGCTGTGGCCGGGATTCTGGATGGATATCGGCACCATCGAACGACTGGAGACCTTCGACCGCAGGCTCCGTCTAGGCGCCTGACTTTGCCTCATCGCGCTGTTGGCTCAACCAATCCAGCCACTCGCTGACGACGATCAGCGCCCATAGCGCACGGCCATGATCGGCTTCCCTTCGCTGATGCGCGTCAAAGACCGACCGCACCGCCTCAGGATGGATTCCAAGATCCGTCAATGCAGGATTGGTGACCTTCGCCTCAGCCCACGCCTTCAGAGGCCCTCTCAGCCAGGAAGCCAGGGGGACGGAAAGACCTCGCTTCTTTCGATAGACAATCGACTTCGGAAGATAGCGTGTCGCATATTCCTTGAGAAAGACCTTGGTCTTGATGCCTCTCACCCGCTGCTTTTCGCTCAAGTTCGCGGCAAACTCCATCACGGAAACATCGAGGAACGGAGCCCGAAGCTCCAGGGCTGAGTGCATGCTCGCGCGATCGGCCTTGGTGAGAAGGCCCTCCGCCAGAGAACGCTCGAGATCGTATCGCTGAATTTCATCCAGCAAACTCTCCTCGGGGAGACCCGACCATGCCGATAGCCGAGGGTGAATCCCTAAAGGTGCCAGGATGGCCGGAGAAAGGCTGGAGTTCCAAAGAATGTGGCGTGACAACCCATCCAGCTCATCCCCCTGAACAAATCGCTTCAAAAGGAAAGACAGGGTGACCTTTTTGTCGCTGGGAGGCCATCGCTCAACCTGAGTTCGAATGATCGTCCTCAACCAGCCAGGCAATGCGGCATACCGTTCAGCCATTCCGGCACCAAAATACGTCGGATACCCCCCAAAGAGCTCATCCGCGCCCTCTCCCGAAAGAGAGATCCGGATATCTTGGGCGGCCCGCTGCGAGAGCATGGCCGTGGGAATCCAGGCGGGATCCGCCAGAGGCTCACCCGATGTCGCGATGACGTCCCGCAACATGTCGGGAATCCTTTCCGGCTCCGCCCAGACCGGAACATAGTCCATGCGAAGATCTTTTGCGACTCCGGCCGCGAAATTGCCCTCATCGAAGGATTCTTCCCCAAATCGAAGCCCATAGGCCGTAATCGATTTGTCCGGGTGCTGGCTTCTGGCGACGGCAGCAATCAGGGAGGAATCTACCCCACCACTGAGGAAAAGCCCCACCGGGACATCCACCTCGCTCTGCCGATAGACTGCTGCTCTGAAGATTCGATCAAAGGTCTCCAGGGAATCGTCCCCTGAATGGGCGTTCCGCTTCGGAAGCCGCCAGTACCTGTGGCGCTCTGTGGATTCGGCCGACAAAATGACCCATTCCCCGGGCCCAACTTTCAGGACGCCTTCCAATGGGCTGTCTGGCGCAGGGAAATACCCAAGCTGAAGATAACGGGCGAGGACCTCGGCATCCGGCGTCGTTGGATGATGTCCACCCTCCGCCATGGCTGAGAGTTGGGAGGCAAAGAAAACCATTCCTTCGGAGCGACTGAAAAACAAGGGGCGCTCGCCTGCCCGGTCACGTGCCAATTGCAAGGTCGCGCTTCGCGGATCCCAGACCGCAATGGCAAAGGCCCCAACCAGTCGCTCGATGAAGGCCGGGCCCAGCTCCAGGTAAAGACCGGGAAGGACGGCGACGTCCGTGTCATCCAAAACCGGGCGGCCCCGCTCGGCCAGAAAAGTCCGAAGTTCGCCGTGATTATCAATCTCGCCGTTACAGACCACCATGACACCTGTGGCCTCATCCACCAGCGGCTGCTGGCCACTGGTCAAGCCTCGAATGGTCAATCGGGCCATTCCGAACTCGGCACGGTCATCACCACGAACCCACTGCCCGTCAGGGCCGCGGTGGAGCAGACGCTTGAGCATCCTTTCGACACCGCTATTCCCCGGCACCTGACCGCCAAAACGAACCTCGCCACAGATCCCGCACATCTCAGCGCTCCCGACGTTCGAGAAGAACGCCAATGTAATCCCCTGGAAGGAGGACGATCTCGCGCCCGGCGGCGAGCGCCGTAACTTCTTTCATCCGCTCGGTACGAGCCATCAGGAACACCGGATGCCGCCGCTCGGCAAGATAGGCCGGGTAACGATCCAGCGGAACCAGCCGCTCCGGCCAGGGCTTCCCGGTCTTGATGGAGAAAAGGACGTAATTGCTGGTCAGCTCACGGCCGTCCTCGGTAAAGACCGTCAGCTCGCGACCGAGATAGAAAGGGAGTCCATGCGGCATGCAGGCAAGGCAGGCAAACTCCGTGTCGCTCGAGAGGCTAGAAGGTAATTGCTCGAAAATGGGGCGAGCAGACTTGATCCCGGCATGGCGCGAAACCGAATCAAAGTTCAAAGTCAGAAACAGCAGTGGGAAGACCAGAAAACCCGCGAGGGCCATCCGGGTGGACCGCAAAATCCAAGCACCCAAACTGACGAAGGCCGTGAGCCCCAGCGAAAGAATCGCTCCGGGGAGAATCGGTGTAAAGCGCTCGGAAACGGTGGCCGTCCACCACTTCGGATGCGGCAAAAGCCCTGGCATCCAGAGCTCCGCCATCGGTGGCAGCGCCAAAAGCAGCGCAACGCCCCCCAAAAGAAGGGATGAGGTCCTCAAAACTCGGTGGGCGGTCTCATCATTCTGTTCCAGCGCCATCGCAAGAACCCGGGCCACCAAAACGCCCAGAGCCACAACACCGGTGAGGATGTAGCCCGGAAGTTTTGACTGCGAAAGCGAGAAAAAAGCCACAACCACCAGCGCCCAGACCACAAAGAGCCGATCGGCATCCTGAAGCCGGAAGGATTTCCGAAGCCCTTCACGAAGGGCGGCAGGCAACACCAGACTAAAGGGAAAGAAGCAGCCGGCAATGATCAACCCGTAGTAATAGAAGGGTTGGGTCCGTCGAAATTCCGGTGTGGTGAAGCGGGCAATCGACTCCTTCATGATGCCGTAGTAGGGGAAATCAGGACAGGCGATGGAGAGCCCGACAAACCACGGCAGGACAACGGCCAAAAAGAGGAGGACGTGCGAGAACCGAAAGAATGAACCAATCAGAGCCCGCCGACCTGAGACAAGATGGTAGACGCTCATGACCAAAAGTGGCACGAGAAACCCGACAGGCCCCTTGACCAAGGTCGCTATTCCGGAGGCGAGCGTTGCTAAAAGGTACCAGTTGCGACGCGCCCTCCCTTCGACCTCTCCGGCACGAAAAGCCGCCAGAATGGCCAGACTGACGAAGAGCCCCAGCATCATGTCGAAGATAACGATTCGAGCAAAGGCTTCGAAAAGCGGAGTGAGGGCGATCACAACAACCGCCAACCCCGCGGTCGTCGTGCCATAAACCCGTCGACAGAAGACGAAAAGGACCATGAGCCAAAGCCAGGCCGATAGGGCGGATGGCAGTCGCGCAGCCCATTCGCTATCCCCAAAAGCGTTGAGCGCGAGGGCTGAGGCCTTGAAGAAAAATGCGGGCTTGTCGAGGTAGGTCGCCCCATCGTAGGTGGGCACAAGCCAGGAACCCGAGACCTTCATTTCGCGGGCCACCTCGGCATTGCGGCCCTCGTCCGGAGACAGCAGAGAGAAATCGCCCAAGTGGACGAATGTCGCCCAGGTCGCAAGGAGCACTGCAAGGAAGGGACCGACCCAGGCCGGAACGGATGATTTGCTTGGTGTGGAGGACAGCATCAGGAAACGTAGGTCTCGATGGAATCAAGGCGGGGGTAGCCCGATGGGGCAGCGGCAGCGAATCCCGGCCCGAGAAAGAGCTGCCGACCGAGGCCTGCCTCGCTCTGCCCCAGGATTTGTAGGCCGAGAGAGCGAGCCACTCTCACCGGATGAACTGCGCGCCAGCGCGGATCGGACCCCGCCCGCATGATCACGCCGAAAGCGGACCCGGCAAGGCTTCACGGGCGCGGGCTATGGCCGCTCGAACCTGCGAAGGTGCGGTTCCACCCAGATGATCTCGAGCATTGAGGGAGCCTTCCAGAGTAAGAACCTCAAAGACATCCTCTGAAATGACCCCAGAGAAAGCGGTCAATTCCTCAAGACGGAGCTCTGAAAGATCCCGCCCGGTCTCGACTCCTAGACGAACGGCCTTACCGACGATTTCATGGGCATCCCGGAAGGGAATCCCTTTTCGCACCAGATAATCTGCAAGATCCGTCGCCGTCGCATAGCCCTTGAGGGCCGCATCCCGCATGGCCGAACGGTTGGGCGCCAGATGAGGCACCATGTCGGCAAATGCACGCAAGGAGTTTCGTACCGTATCCAGGGTATCGAAGAGGGGCTCCTTGTCTTCTTGATTGTCCTTGTTATAGGCCAGAGGCTGCCCCTTCATCAGGGTCAAAAGTCCCACCAAATGTCCAAAGACCCGCCCCGATTTACCACGGACCAATTCCGGCACATCGGGATTCTTCTTCTGGGGCATGATGGAGGAGCCCGTACAGAATGCATCCGGAAGGTCAACAAACCCGAATTGAGCCGAGGTCCAAAGGATCAGCTCCTCGGAAAAACGGGACAAGTGCATCATGATCAAACTGGCACAGGCCGTGAACTCAATCGCAAAGTCGCGATCGCTGACGGCATCAAGGGAGTTCCGGGCCGGTCGATCAAAACCCAAGAGCTCTGCCGTCAAGGGACGATCCAACGGGAAGGTCGTGCCTGCAAGAGCGGCCGCACCCAGAGGCATCACATTGACCCGCTTACGACAGTCGGCAAGACGCTCGCGATCCCGATCCAGCATCTCGAACCAGGCCATCAGGTGATGACCAAAGCTGACCGGTTGCGCAACCTGAAGATGGGTGAATCCCGGAAGAATCGTCTCGACTTCCTTCTCAGCAAGATCCAGAAGGGCCGATTGAAGCCGCTGGATCAGGGCCATCAGCTCATCGAGTTCGTCTCTGAGGTAAAGGCGAATGTCAGTGGCAACCTGATCGTTGCGGGATCGCCCCGTATGGAGTTTTTTACCGACCTCGCCAAGCCGCTGCGTCAGCCGCGCCTCGATGTTCATGTGGACATCTTCGAGTTCGACGGACCAGATGAAGGTCCCGGCCCGAATCTCGGAGTCAATCTCATCCAGTCCGCGAACGATCGCATCACGTTCTTCGGTGGTCAGAACGCCGATTCGGGCCAGCATGGTCGCATGGGCCTTGGAACCCTGAATATCGTGATGAGCCAGCCGTTTATCGAAGTCGACGGATGCCGTAAAGGCCTCCACGAATTTGTCGGTGGCCTCGCTGAATCGGCCGCCCCAGGGCTTGGCTTCGCTACTCATTGGTCTCTCGCGGGAATAGAACCTCTGATTATAGCGCGAAGCGAGCGGCCTTAGCCTTCCTGTTGGCTCTGTTCGGTGGGCTGGGGCTTGGGCCTTCCAATCAATGCCCTGAATTCAATTTCGACAAAGTCCTTGAGAAGCTGCCGATCCAGACGTTTACGACGAGTTCTTGAGCCATGGCTTCCTGCCACCGGTGAATCCCTTTCAGGGCTTGCCTGAAGGGGCAACTCGAAGAATGATCCCCGATCCTCTCCGTAGTTGGTCGACCAAAAATCTTCATAGGCGCTCCCGGGATCGCCGGGGCGAAGATGTAAGGTGATCTGGTTGATGGTTTTCACCGCATAAATCCGGGGGATTCCAAGCGCCTCGGCAACGGCCTTGATGGCAATCAGGGTCGCCGTTGCCGAATTGATCTGGCGATTGAAGAGAGAGGCCTCGCGACGAAGCTCCCGATCACCATAGGACTGGGACCCCCCCACAAACAGCACCGCATCATCACGACCATCAAAAGGCTTTGAGGAGACGACCGAAAACGTCATGCGATGGAGCAGCCGCGTCTGAAACCAGTACTCCAGTATCAGATCACCCTCCCAGCAGGGCGAGCCGTCGACGTGCGTCCTGACCGGTAAGTCCAGCCGGAATTCGCCTTGCTGATTTTCCCCGGCCTGTTCAGCAAAAACGATGGCCCCATGCTGGAGGCGATCAAACAAGTCTTTTGGAAAATGGGCGTTGATAAAACGGCAGTGATGATCCAGTTGCAGAAGCCGCACGGGCCCTGAAAAATTCCGCGAAAGATACGGTGCGGTAAATTTCCGAAGATAAACGTGGATCAGACCGGTGCTCGCAGCCGCCTCCGCATAGGGCGTCCCTAAAAAAGCCCTGCGATAGGCCGTGTAACGGGGCCAGGTAACCAAGAGAACCCCGATGCGCTGAACCTTGGCCAGCCACCCTCCGGCTTGAGACGTTTTATGATTTGACATGAACCGCTGTGTACAGGGACCCACCGCAACGGGCCATCCAGAAAAAGCATGGCGCCATTCTAACAAGCCAACCCCAGGTTCGCTCTCAAAGAACCCAGGCTTAGCCCAGAATCAGGCTGGCCATTTTATGAGGCAAATTTTCTTACAAACCGAGAGGTTTCTATGAACCCGGAGCTTTGGTAGGATCAGCGAAAAATAGCGATAGTCAAAAATGACACAACCAACCCAACTTCCGGCCTGGCGGGCACTCGAAAAGCACCGACAGGAAATGGCAGGGGTCCACATGCGGGATCTCTTTGCTGCCGATCCGCAGAGGTTCGAGCGGTTTTCGCTGAACTTCAACGACATTCTCTTCGATTTTTCGAAAAACCGGATTACCGAGAAAACCCAGAGCCTTCTGGAGCAACTGGCCGAGGAATCCAAGCTTTCCGCCAAGATTGAAGCGATGTTCCGGGGCGCCCGGATCAACGTGACGGAAAATCGCGCCGTCCTCCACATCGCCCTCAGGAATCGCTCCAACCGCCCCATCCTCTTGGATGGCGATGATGTGATGCCGGACGTGAACCGAGTGCTCGGGATGATGCGCCGCTTTACCGAGGCGGTCCGCTCAGGTCGCTGGAAAGGATGCACCGGCCGCTCCATCACCGATGTCGTGAACATCGGAATTGGGGGTTCCGATCTCGGCTCACGGATGGTGGTCAAGGCACTGACCCCGTATGTCGACCCGGGGCTACGGGTCCATTTCGTCTCCAATGTCGACGAAGCCGACCTCATTCAGACCCTGAGGGGCCTCGACCCCGAAACCACCCTCTTCTGTGTCGCCTCCAAGACCTTCACGACCCTCGAGACCATGGCCAATGCCAAGTCCGCCCGGGACTGGCTCCTCAATCAGGTCAAGGACACGACGGCCGTCGCGCGACACTTCATCGCGATTTCGACAAACACCGAAAAAGTCGCTGAATTCGGCATCGACACCGCCAATATGTTCGAGTTCTGGGATTGGGTCGGTGGACGCTACTCGATCTGGTCTGCTATCGGGCTTCCGATCGCTCTGGCCTTGGGGATGGATCGCTTTGAAGCCATGCTGGAAGGGGCTCACCGGATCGATGAACACTTCAGGACCGCGCCCTTCCACCGGAACATTCCGGTCATCATGGGTCTCCTCGGGATCTGGTACGACAATTTCTTTGCAGCCGATGCCTATGCCATCCTGCCCTATGACCAATATCTGGAATACCTTGCGGACTATCTCCAGCAAGGTGATATGGAAAGTAATGGCAAAACGGTCGATCTTGAAGGCCACCCGGTCAACTACAGCACGGGACCCATCATCTTTGGACAGCCCGGCACCAACGGCCAGCATGCTTTCTACCAGCTCATGCACCAGGGAAGCGCACTGATCCCCTGCGATTTCATCGCGGCAGCCCAAAGTCACCACAATCTCGGCGACCATCACGAGCTGCTCATTTCGAACTATATTGCGCAGACCGAAGCCCTGATGCTCGGAAAAACCTTTGAGGAGGCCAAGTCCGAACTTAAGGCCGCAGGGGTCACTGGCGAGAGGCTTCAGGAACTCGCGGCCGCAAAAACCTTTCGCGGTAACCGACCCTCCAATTCAATTCTTTATAAGAAGCTCACGCCCGAAACCCTGGGAAGCCTGATCGCGCTCTATGAACATAAGATTTTTGTTCAGGGTGCCATATGGAACATCAATTCCTTTGATCAAATGGGCGTTGAACTGGGCAAGCAACTCGCCCGTGCCATCTTTACGGATCTTCGAGACAAGGAGTCGGTGCACTCGCACGACAGCTCCACCAACGGGCTCATCAATCGCTATAAAACTCTTCGAGGCTAATCCCGATGCGTGAACTGGTCGTCACCCTCAGCCCCGATGACCTCGCACGCGAGGCCGCCGGCCGACTCATCGAATTGATTGCCGATGCCATTCGCCAGAGAGGCCGCGCCTCGATCGCCCTATCCGGCGGCAGCACCCCAAAACGGCTCTACCAGCTTTTGACCCAACCGCCTTACTCCGTTGCCATTGACTGGTCCAAAGTCCACCTCTTTTTTGCCGACGAGCGATTCGTCCCCCACGATGACGCCGACAGTACCGTTCGACTGGTTCGCGAGACCTTGCTGGCCGGCGTCAAGGTGCCGGAAGATCACTTCCATACCATGCCGACCACGGGAGCTACCCCTGAAGCCTGTGCAGCTCAGTATGAAGAGACCTTGAGACAACATTTTGGCAGTGAGGACACGGCGTTCGACCTGACCTTCCTCGGGATGGGGCCGGATGGCCATACCGCATCCCTGTTCCCCGGATTTCCGGTCGCAGAAGGTCTCGTCGCGCCCGTTTATGACTCCCCCAAGCCGCCGCCTGTTCGACTCACCCTGACGTACGGGAGCCTCCGAAAATCCCGCGCGATCTGGTTCTTGGTCACCGGCGCCGACAAGGCAGAACCCTTGGAAGCCGCTTTCGCATCCGACCCTCAGGATGCTTCGGCGCTTCCCGCAGCCCGGATCTTTGATCGCGAGGGCCACAGCCTTTGGCTGACCGATCCCGATGCGGCACGCCGGGTTACTGCGGCCCCTTAAAACGGTCAAAAATCCCGAACTTGACGCCCCTGACTTTCCCCCAAGGGGCGGTTTCCTTTATCCTTACCGGTTCAGAAAACTACAACGCCAAGGACACGAGCCATGAGCAAACCCAAGAAAGTCGCACTCCTTACTGCAGGCGGTCTCGCCCCCTGCCTGAGCTCCGCTGTCGGCGGGCTCATCGAGCGCTACACCGAAATCGATCCCAGCATCGAAATCATCGCCTACCGCGGTGGCTACAAGGGCCTTCTGCTGGGTGACTCCTACAAAATCACCCCGGAAATCCGCGAGAAAGCGCACATTCTTCACCGCTTCGGTGGTTCAGCGATCGGCAACAGCCGCGTCAAGCTGACCAACGTCAAGGACTGCATCAAGCGGGGTCTGGTGAAGGAAGGACAGGATCCTCAGAAGGTGGCTGCGGACCAGCTGATCAAGGATGGTGTCGACGTTCTTCACACCATTGGCGGTGATGACACCAATACTGCTGCTGCCGATCTGGCTGCTTTTCTTGCGACCAACAACTACGGCCTGACCGTTATTGGTCTGCCGAAGACCGTCGATAATGACGTTTTCCCGATCCGTCAGTCACTGGGTGCCTGGACTGCCGCCGAGGAAGGCGCGCGCTACTTCCGCAACGTTGTTGCTGAAACGGGCGCCAACCCCCGGATGCTGATCGTGCATGAAGTCATGGGCCGCAACTGCGGCTGGCTGACTGCTGCGACCGCTGAAGCCTACCGTAAACTCCTTGACCGCGAGGAATGGGTTCCGGGGATCGGTCTCTCTCGCGAAAGCTATGACGTTCATGCGATCTTCGTTCCGGAAATGGAAATTGATCTCAAGGCTGAAGCCGCTCGTCTTCGTGCCGTCATGGACCAGCATGACGCCGTGAACCTCTTTATTTCCGAAGGCGCGGGTGTCGAAGCCATCGTTGCGGAAATGCAGGCGAAGGGCCAGGAAGTTCCCCGCGACGCATTTGGCCACATCAAGCTCGATGCAGTTAACCCGGGCAAGTGGTTCGGCGAACAGTTCGCTGAAATGCTGGGTGCTGAAAAGGTTCTGGTTCAAAAATCAGGCTACTTTGGTCGTGCGGCAGCGGCGAATGCCGATGACCTCCGCCTGATCAAGTCCTGTACCGACCTCGCTGTTGAATGCGCTTTGCGCCGTGAACCTGGCGTCATCGGTCACGATGAAGACCAGAATAATGTTCTGCGCGCGATCGAGTTCCCCCGCATCAAGGGGGGCAAGCCCTTCAACATCGACACCCCCTGGTTTGTCGAGACGCTCAAGTCCATCGGTCAGCCGAAGGGCAAGAAAGTGGACGTGAGCCACTAATTGGCTGCACCGTTCAGGATCGAAAAGGCCGGCTTGCCGGCCTTTTCTTTTGCAAGACCCTGAAGCCGCCTGCGATAATCGCGACTCATTCCGAACCTCACGGTAGACCCCCCCTTGGCGACCCTCTCCGGACAGAAGATCCTTCTCGGTGTAACTGGTGGCATTGCGGCCTACAAGGCCTGCGAATTGGTGCGCGAACTGAAGACCCGGGGCGGCGAGGTTCGCGTGGTGATGACGCCGGCAGCTGGCGAATTTGTGACTCCACTGACCTTTCAGGCCCTTTCAGGCCACCCGGTCTCCCAAAACCTTCTGGATACCGAAGAAGAATCCGCGATGAGCCACATCGCGCTGGCCCGCTGGGCTGACCGTATTGTGGTGGCGCCCGCCTCCGCCAACTTTTTGGCACGCCTTGCCGCCGGGATGGCGGATGATCTTCTCAGCACGCTGTGTCTTGCCCGCACAGCCCCCCTGATTTTGGCTCCGGCGATGAACCAAGCCATGTGGCTGAATCCTGCCACGAAGGCCAATGTCGCAACCCTGACATCGCGCGGAATTGGCTTCTTGGGCCCCGCTGAAGGCTCTCAGGCCTGCGGCGAAACAGGCCCGGGTCGGATGATGGAACCTAAAGACATCGCCGATCATCTGGAAGGCCTGGACACCCCAGGCCCCCTAGCGGGCGTCAGGGTCCTGGTCACTGCAGGTCCCACCCGTGAACCCCTCGATCCCGTCCGCTACCTGACGAATCGCAGTTCAGGAAAAATGGGGTATGCCGTCGCCGAAGCAGCCCTGGCAGCCGGAGCCCACGTGACGCTGGTCTCGGGCCCCACCGGCTTGGCCTCACCGAAGGGAGTCCGCCGAATCGACGTGGAGTCGGCCGCCGCCATGCATGAAGCCGTCATGGACGAAGTCGCTGGGATGGATCTATTGATTGCGGCCGCCGCGGTTGCAGACTACGCGCCAGAAACGGCCCCGCAGAAACTCAAGAAATCCTCTCAAACGATAGCCTTGAGCCTTCACCGGACACCGGACATCCTTGCTGAAGTTGCGTCCCTCCCCAGCCGTCCCTTCACCGTGGGATTTGCAGCCGAAACCGAGAACCTCGAAGCGCATGCTCGACAGAAACTCCTTGCAAAGAATCTGGATCTCATCGCCGCCAATCAGGTCGGTGAGGGGCTCGGGTTCGATACCGACGATAACGCCCTTCTGGTCCTTTGGGCCCATGGACACCAACACCTCGACAAGGCCCCCAAGCGACGCCTCGCCGAACGCCTCATTTCACTGATTGCCGATCACTACCATGCAAAACATTCAGCTTAAATTGCTTGATCCCCGCCTGGGCCGCGAGATTCCTCTGCCTGAATACGCCACCGAGGGTTCTGCGGGCCTTGATCTTCGCGCCTGTCTTGAGACGAAACTCACCCTTCAGCCCGGTGAGACTCAGCTCATCCCGACCGGACTGGCCATTCATATTGGTGATCCCTCGCTTGCCGCCGTGCTGCTTCCGCGTTCAGGTCTGGGCCACAAACACGGCATCGTGCTGGGAAATCTGGTCGGGCTGATTGATTCGGATTATCAGGGCCAGGTTTTTGTCTCCCTCTGGAACCGAAGCCAGACTGCTTTCGAGATTGCCGTAGGCGATCGCATTGCCCAGATGGTCTTCGTTCCGGTCGCTCAGGTTCACTTTGAGATCGTCGATGAATTTAGTGAAAGCCAGCGGGGTGCCGGTGGCTTCGGGCATACCGGCCGCCAGTAGGCCTTTTCATTCGAATCCTTGCTTATTGAAGACTCCGAACGTGCATACCCAACCCAATCTCGAGAACGAATCCGCCGACCAGATCGCTCACGTCCTGATCGAAGCGCTCCCCTACATCCGCCGCTTCAAGGGCAAGACGCTGGTCGTCAAGTATGGCGGCAACGCCATGACCGATGACCACCTCAAGCACAGCTTTGCGCGGGACATCGTCCTTCTCAAACTCGTCGGCATCAATCCGGTCATTGTCCATGGCGGGGGCCCCCAGATCGGGCAACTGCTCGAGCGCCTTGGCAAAACCAGCCACTTTGTTCAAGGCATGCGGGTCACAGACAGTGAAACCATGGACGTCGTTGAGATGGTGCTGGGGGGACTCGTCAACAAGGAAATCGTTAACCTGATCAACCAGCACGGCGGGGCTGCCGTCGGCCTGACCGGCAAGGACGGGGACCTCGTCCGCGCCGAAAAGATCAATATGACGCAGCGCTCACCCGACACCGACGAACCGGAGATCATCGATCTTGGACATGTCGGCAAGGTCAGAAGCATCGATCCCGCGATTGTTCATACGCTGGTCGCCAGCGATTTCATTCCCGTCATTGCGCCGATCGGCGTCGGCGAGGACGGGTTCTCCTACAACATCAACGCGGATCTGGTCGCCGGCAAAATTGCCGAGGTGCTCCAGGCTGAAAAGCTCTTGCTGTTAACCAACACGAAGGGCATTCTCGACAAGAGTGGATCCCTTCTGACGGGCCTCTCGCTGGCCGAAGTCGATGAACTGATCGCCGATGGCACCATTAGCGGCGGCATGATCCCCAAAGTCGGGTGTGCAACGGATGCGCTGCGCGGCGGTGTCAAGAGCGTCCACATCATCGATGGTCGCATCGAACATGCGGTCCTGCTCGAACTTCTGACCGACCGCGGCATCGGAACCCTCCTGATGCCCTCTAAGATCGGCTCCGTCTCCGCCTGGGTCTAATTCGGCCTAGGACGCATCCCGGTAGGCGCGGATGGCAGAGAGTTCCGCGCTTCGCCCGGTTTCTTCGAGGTAGGCCATGACATGGCCGAGACCCACGATGCTGGTCACACGAAGGCCAAAGGCGTGAGCCACCTCCTCGACCGCCGTCCGCTCACCCTGACCTTTTTCCTCCCGATCCAGTGCAATCAGGACGCCGCTTGGCCGCGCTCCGGCGGCCCGAATGATTTCGACTGATTCACGGACCGACGTTCCCGCTGTAATGACATCATCAAGAATCAGCACATCGCCTTTCAACGCCGTTCCGACAATCATTCCCCCTTCGCCATGGTCCTTGGCCTCCTTGCGATTAAACGCAAAGGGAACAGGCGTTCCGGTCATCCGGGAGAGGGCGATGGACGTCGCACAAGCCAGAGGAATGCCCTTATAGGCAGGGCCATAGAGAATGTCGGGCTTTTGCTCCGTTGCCATCAGAGCCTCGGCGTAAAACTCCCCCAAACGGCCGAGCCGCTCACCCGAATCGAAAAGTCCCGTGTTGAAAAAGTAAGGACTCTTACGACCCGATTTGAGCGTGAAGTCCCCAAAACGAAGGACGCTGCACGCGATGGCGTACTCGATGAAGGCGCGTTGATAGGCTTGCATGCAAAATCTCAGGTTAGGACCGTTCAGGGTACGCCGACACGGCGCAGAAGTTCAGTAATCACATGATCGGCGTCGACCCCATCGGCCTCGGCCTCATAGCTCAGGATCAGTCGGTGGCGAAGGACATCCGGGGCAATGATCTGAATGTCTTCCGGCAATACAAAATCCCGACCGTGGAGCCACGCTCTGGCACGGGCGCAACGATCTAAAGCGATAGTCGCCCTGGGGCTGGCCCCGAACTCAACCCAGCGAGCCAGCCGCGGATCATAGGCGCCCGGGTTTCGGGTCGCGAGAATGACCTGTAAAAGATATTCTTCCAGCGACTCGGCCAGGTAAAGATTCAAGGCTTCCTGACGGGCTTCAAAGAGCGTCGTCTGCGAGATCTTTTGAAATTCCGCCTTGGCCGAAGAGCGAATCCCCCGCGCTTCATCTCGCACCAGATTAAGGATCGTCCTCTCGTGCTGGGGCTCCGGATAGCCGATCTTGATAAAGAGCATGAAGCGATCCAGCTGCGCCTCAGGAAGCGGATAGGTTCCCTCCTGTTCGATCGGATTCTGGGTCGCCATGACCAGGAAAAGCTCGGGCAACCGGTAGGTCACCCGACCGACCGTGACCTGCCGCTCGGCCATTGCTTCAAGGAGCGCCGACTGGACCTTGGCGGGGGAGCGATTGATCTCATCGGCCAAGACCAGATTATGAAAAAGAGGGCCGCGCTGGAACTCAAAAGAGCCTTCCTGCGGGCGATAGATTTCGGTCCCGGTGAGGTCTGCCGGCAAGAGGTCGGGCGTGAACTGGATACGGTGAAAATCGCCCTCGATGCCCTGACTGAGGACATTGATGGCCCGGGTTTTCGCCAGACCGGGTGCCCCTTCGACCAGGATATGGCCATCGGCCAGAAGGGCCACCAGCATCCGTTCGACCAGACGTTCCTGGCCAATGACCTGGCTTGCGACATAGCGACTCAGACCCTGCAGGGCCTTTTGAGCAGGGGTCAGCCCGCTTTCGGAAGGACTCATTGACTCGTCCATCGGTTCATCCTTTTGGTTGACTGGTGATTAATTCACGCACCCATTCGCTCCGGCGCTCGCGTTCCAGCACCTCGGCCCGGGCACGAATCAGGGACGCTGTGAAGTAATAGAACTGGAAGGCACCCGCCATCAATAGGAGGGGCCAAAGCATGCTGGCATGGATCGAGGGCTTGTCGAACTTCGTGACGGTCGGACCCTGGTGGAGGGTGTTCCACCATTCGACCGAGTAATGGATGATCGGAATGTTGACCACCCCGACCAACAGCAAGACCGCACCGGCGCGACCCGCACTCCGGGGATCTTCCACGGCCGCAACCAATGCCATGTAGCCAAGATACAAAAAAAGAAGGATCAGCTCGGATGTCAGTCTCGCATCCCAGACCCACCAGGCGCCCCACATGGGCTTCCCCCAGAGGGAGCCTGTGGCCAGCGCAAGAAAGGTGAAAGACGCGCCCAAAGCGGCTGAACTTCGGATCATCACGTCCGCGAGCTTGATGTTCCAGATCAGGTAGATGCCACTCAGGACCGCCATGAACGTGTAGACGAACAAAGACATCCAGGCACTGGGGACATGCACAAACATGATCCGGTAGCTTTGCCCCTGCTGGTAATCGGGGGGCGCCACGAAAAGCCCAAGATAAAGTCCAAAGATCAGCAACAACAAGGTCAAGCCGCCAAGCCAGGGGATCAAGCGTCCCGAGAGGGCATAGAAGTGCTTGGGGGATGCAAATTTATGAAAAGTCAGCCAAATCGTGTTCCACATACGTTCAACTCAGACTGATGCGAAGGGCCGAGGCCGTTGCAAAGGGCGCAAGGGTCAGCGACAGGAAAAAAAGCGCCATCAGAAAATCGAGGGCGCCATCGTAGGGAAGCCCCGCGACCGCTGAGGTTACGGCCTGCGTAGCAAAAATCAGAAGGGGGACATAAAGGGGCATCACGATCAGGGTGAGCAACATGCCCCCCCGGCGAAGTCCGACCGTCAGGGCCACCCCCACCGATCCGACGAGGCTCAGAAAGGGCGTCCCCGCCAGAAGCGTCCACTCAAGGACGCGAATCCCCTCAGAGGGCAACGCCAAGAAAAGACCCAATAGCGGCGCCAGGAGCAACATCGGGAGTGCCGTAACAATCCAGTGGGCCAACACCTTGGCGAGAACCAGCCAGGCAAGAGGAAAAGGGCTCAGGACCATCTGCTCGAGCGTGCCGTCCTCAAAATCCGACCGAAAAAGCCCCTCCAGGGAAAAAAGCCCTGCCAAAAGAACGGCAATCCAGATGACGCCTGGCGCCATCGTCTTGAGGACTGAGGGCTCCGGGCTCACACCCAGCGGAAAAAGCGTCACCACCAGACTGAAGAACAAGAGGGGATTTAAAAGCTCGCCCCGATGGCGAAAGGCCAAAAGGAGGTCTCGCCGCAACAGAGCCCCAAAAACCTGGATCATGGCTTAAAGCTCCAGAGACCGAACCCGGCTTCGCGTGGAAACCGGCTGATGGGAAGTCAGGATGGCCATGCCCCCCTGATCGAGGTGACGGTCCAAAAGAGATTCCACCAAAGCAATTCCGGTTCGATCCAACGCGGTGAATGGCTCATCCAGAATCCAGATCAGGCTCCCAGAGAGCATCAGGGCCGCAAGGGCTGCGCGCTGGCGCTGACCTTGGGAAAGCTGACGTACACGAAGGTCCACCCGATCGGAAAGTCCGACCTGATCCAGCGCCGCGGTGAAGGCGGCCGGATCCAGACGTTGCCCCCGAAGGGCGGTCATCATGCGAAGATTCTCCTCGATACTGAGATCCTGCTTAAGCCCCAAAAGATGTCCGAGAAAACCGAGGACGGCGTTGAAACCCAGGGGTCTTGCGTGAATATCGACGCCAGACCACTCCACCCGCCCCTCATCGGGCCTGGAAAGGCCTGCAAGAATTCGGAGCAGGCTGGTCTTTCCCGCGCCATTGGCGCCTTCGATTCGAAGGGCCTCGCCCGCACCGACACGAAGATCCAGATGCTCGAACAGGGCGACCTCTCCCCGGTAACAGGCAAGATCCATTCCTTCAAGCATCAAAGGGGGCATAGGCGGGTCGACGCGGGATCGGTCATGGAGAGTCATTGTTGCCATTATCCCAGAAATAGCGCCTCTGAGGCGCTTGAACTCAGGCGAGTCGGGCCTGCGCTTTGCGCTAAGATGAGAGGGTCTTTTATTCACTGAATTTCGAATGGCCCACCATGCATCCTCTTCCGACCGCCTCTGAAACGGCGCATGCTCAGGCGCTCCTCCAATACATCGATCAAAGCCCGAGTCCCTGGCATGCGGTAGAGAGCACAAGAATTCATCTCGAGGCCTCAGGATTTTTGCATCTCCATGAGCGCGACAGCTGGAAGATTGCTCCGGGCGACTGTCGCTATGTGATTCGGGGCGACTCTTCGATCATTGCCTTCCGGATGGGCGACCGCGCGCCTTCCGAGGCGGGCTTCCGGATTCTGGGTGCGCATACCGACTCCCCGGGGCTTCGCATCAAGCCGCAGGGACATCTTCGGGAAGGGCGCCTGATCCGCCTTGGGGTTGAAGTGTATGGCGGGCCTATCCTTGCAAGCTTCGCAGACCGGGATCTCAGCCTGGCAGGCCGCGTCAGCATCAAGGGGAGTCAGGGCATCGAAACGCGACTGGTGCGGTTTGACTCGGCCCTGCTGCGGTTACCGAACCTGGCGATCCACATGAACCGGGGCGTCAATGAAGACGGCCTCAAGTTCAACAAGCAAACTGAACTGCCACTGATTCTGGGCCAGACCCTTCCGGACGCGCCCAGTCAAACGCTCCTGAACGAACTGGTCGCAGATCGTCTCAACATCGAGCCGGATTCGATCCTGAGCCTTGAACTGAACGTTTTCGACACTCAGCCCGGGACTCTCTGGGGCGCTCATGCGGCGTTTCTGGCCACCCGACAGATCGACAACCTCT
>Ga0007862_1000041_pt1 | contig 40786 bp, 54 predicted proteins | sample CryBogCBH20Aug07_FD_71206 | JGI IMG/M metagenome (GOLD analysis project Ga0007862, IMG submission 71206) | Freshwater microbial communities from Crystal Bog, Wisconsin, USA - CBH20Aug07 | ecosystem: Environmental > Aquatic > Freshwater > Lake | place: Crystal Bog, Wisconsin, USA | collected... | reverse complement strand
CATCCATTACTGGTTGGTCTGGGCTTGCTAGTACAACTATTGCGGGTCTTACACAGTACTATGCCACTATAACGTTTTCTACACCACATTACTTGAATATCAACGATCAGATCACTGTGTCTGGTGTAACGGTTTCAAGTGGTACAAATGCGTATAACGGCATATTTACAATTAACTCTTTACCTTCTTCCAATACGGCAGTGGTGTATTTTGGTAACATTTCACCAACAGCAACGACAAATATTACAGCAAATGGCGCAGCTACTGCCCCGTACACTGGGCGTATTATGTCTAACACAGTTAGCACACTTACGTTCCAAGATGTTGTGACAGGTAACCCCTTGAACAATGCCCCAGCGTCAGGTAATAGCTATCAAATCGGTTTGATTGACCGTGGTCAGTTACTACCAACAACACTGTTGATTAACTCTTCAGCAACTTGCTTGGTTGAGTTGATCGCGTCTACACCGACTAACCAAACTACTTTAGTTAACGCAAACTTTGTTGCTCTGAACACTTTGGGTTCATACAACTCGTTTGCTCAGCAGGATTTAAGCGCTACTGAACTGTCTGGTGGTGAGGTCGTTTACGCGTTCTCTACTGCTAATAATGGTTTGCAGCAGCTTGATCTAAGTAACTTCTTCCCAGTGCTCACCAACATTAGAGGTAACGTACCCGATATTTTGACGATAGCGGTTACTACTTCTGCTGGCGCAACAATGCAAGTAAACGTAGTCTGTCAAGAGGCAATGGCATAACATGGCAAAATCTCCAGCATGGCAACGCAAAGAAGGTAAAAACCCAAATGGCGGTTTAAATGCTAAGGGGCGAGCTTCTGCTAAAAAAGAAGGACATAACTTGAAACCCCCACAACCTGAAGGCGGTTCAAGAAAAGATTCGTTCTGTGCCAGAATGGAAGGCATGAAAAAGAAGTTAACTGGCGAAAAGAAAAAGAACGATCCAGATAGCAGAATTAACAAATCTCTTAAAGCTTGGAAGTGCTAATATGGCTACTAGATGGGACAAAATACCAACTGCTGACTACGATGTTAAAAACATTGGGCGCGATCTTCGCGCTGCAGGTAAAGCATTAAGCCCACCAGAAGGCGTAAAAGGCGCTGCTCTTGATGCTATTAAAGCTGCTGGCGTACGTGGTGGTACTCGTGGTCTTGGCGCTATTGGCGCAGGTGCTGAAGCGCTTAAAGAAGGCTATAACTTAGGTCGTGAGATTGACGAAAAGACAGGAATTGGTAAAGCAATGGTTGACAAGTCTGGACTTGGCAATTTAGCAGAAAAAGCTGCTAAACCAACTGAAAAAGTCGAACTTTCTAAAGAGTCTAAAGACCGTATCGCACGCGGAGATTTAGACAAAAAACCTGCTAAGCCAGCCCCCAGAAAATCAGAAGATAGTTACGATTCAAGCCCAAGCGACGATATTGGCAAGCCAAAAGAACCCAGTAGCGAAAATATGCGCAGAGGTGGTAAAGTTCGCTCACATGCTTCTAAACGCGCTGATGGTATTGCATCGAGAGGACACACAAGGGGTAAATATTTATGAATGGACATGACGTAAAAGAAATGGCTGATGGAGCTGCTGTTACAACTACGTTCCTTGGAATGATGGGTTGGATGGAGCCTACCGTGTTTTTTATAACAAGTGTTTTATCATTGGTGTATTTAATGATTCGTATTTGGGAAACCGATACAGTTCAAAAGTTGGTAAAGAAAGATGCCAAGTAAGTCCAAAGCTCAACATAATTTAATGGCGGCGGTGGCGCACAACCCAGCGTTTGCTAAAAAGGTAGGTATCCCACAATCTGTTGGGAAAGATTTCAGCGATGCTGATAAAAGTAAGAAGTTCTCAAAAGGTGGTGATATGCCCAAGTCAAAAATTAACCCAAAAATGGTAGCTGCAATGATCGCAGCTAAACGTCGTCCTGCAGCTGCTCCAGAAATGGGTGCTCCTGCTCCTGCAATGGCTGAAGCTCCTATGCCACCTCAAACTGGTATGGGCGGTATGGCCCCAACTCCTGGTATGAAAAAAGGTGGATCTATGAAAAAAATGGCTAAAGGTGGTGAAACTATGGGTCCTAAAACTATGTCAGAAGACGTAGAAAAAGGATCAAACAAACATGGTAAATTCGGTGAGTCCAAACTTCAAAAACGTGGACATACTCGTGACCTCGAAGAAAAAATGGCAGGTAGCGACACCGGAATGAAACGTGGCGGCAAAACTGTTAAGAAGATGGCCTCTGGCGGAACAGCCTCAGCTCGTGCAGATGGTATTGCTCAAAAAGGCAAAACCCGTGGTAAATTTTGTTAAGGAGTAATTATGGAACGCGAAGTACCAATGATGAAGGAAGCAACTCCAGCTCATACACATAACGTGCATATGATGGAAAAAATGGAAGACGGTGGTCATGTTCACCATCACAAAGTATACGGTGAACACGCTGCTGGTCACATGAAACATCACGAGCACGTCAAAGCTATGTGCGGTGGTGGAATGGCTAAAAAGAAATGATGGCCAGCCGTGGGATGGGTGCAGTAAACCCGTCCAAAATGCCTGATAAAAAGAAGATTGTTCGAAAGGACAATCCAAATGATGTTGAGGTATACAAAAGCGGCGGACCTATTGGACTTTATGCCAATATCCATGCAAAGCAAGACCGGATTAAGCATGGTTCAAAAGAAAAAATGAGAAAGCCAGGGGCAAAAGGCGCCCCTACTAAACAAGATTTTATTAAATCAGCCAAAACAAGGAAGAAAAAATGAGTTTACTCAAACACATCGAAGCAAACGTTGAGCATTTATATGCTTTGATTAAGCATGTAGCCGCTTCTCAAGAGGCTGCTCACGGCGCAATAACTCAAGAAACTCAAGCCTTATTGGCTAAGTTGGAAGAGCACCTTGATATTGCACAACCTGCTGCTCCAGTAATTGAAGGCCCAGTAGTGGCTCCAGTTGCGACAGTAGAAGCCCCAGTAATTGTGGCTGCTCCAGTTGTAGCCCCAGTAGTTGAAGCTCCACAGACTGTTGCTCAAGAACAATCAGCATCTAATAAAGCCAATTAATAATGGCACAAACATCTGGAACCACAGCGTTTAATTTAGATCTCACCGAGTTAGTCGAGGAGTCGTATGAGCGTTGCGGTCTTCAGATGCGGTCTGGATACGACTTACGCACGGCGCGTAGGTCAATAAATCTTATGACCATTGAGTGGTCAAACCGCGGTATTAATCTTTGGACTGTTGAAGAATGCGTAATCCCCCTAGTTACGGGGCAAGCCTTTTACAATGTTCCAGTTGATACTATTGATATTCTTGATCTTGTAACCCGTACAAGTAATACTAGCCCCTCTAATCAATCTGACATTAATTTAAGCCGTATTAGTGAAAGTACCTATTCCACTATACCTAATAAATTAACGACTGGGCGCCCAATCCAAGTTTGGTATAACCGCCAAACTGGCAATTCAGACACAACAACTATAACTCTTGCAAGTACTTGCCTTGCAACAGACACGACTTTAACATTAAGCACTACCCAGAACTTACGGTCTTCTGGGTATATTCAGCTAGATAATGAAATTATTGGGTACGCTAATATTAGCGGTAACCAAATTGTTAACTGTTACCGTGGTCAAAACGGAACAACCGCTGCAGCGCATACTGCAGGTGCAGTTGTAACAATACAATATCTTCCTAACCTGACCGTTTGGCCCACGCCAGATTCAGGTGGTGGCCCATACACACTTGTATATTGGCGCATGAGGCGTATTCAAGATGCAGGCGGTGGAGTAAATATCCAGGATATACCGTTTAGGTTTATTAACTGTTTTGTGGCTGGGCTTGCTTATTTTATAAGCGTTAAAAAGCCTGAAGTTGACCCAAATCGGGTAATGATGCTTAAACAAGATTACGAGGATCAGTTTAATTTAGCGGCTACTGAAGACAGAGAAACTGCCCCGATTCGTTGGGTTCCTAGGAACATCTTCTATTCGAGGTAGCCATGCCAAGTAAGTATTCTTCTGGCAAGTTTGCGATTGCTGAATGTGACAGATGCGGTCAACGATACAAACTTGTAGAGCTTAAAAAAGAGACAATAAAAACCAAACCTTATTCGATTAAAGTTTGCAGAGAATGTTGGGACCCAGATCATCCACAACTACAATTGGGTATGTATCCAGTTAACGATCCGCAAGCGGTTCGTGAGCCAAGACCTGATATAAGTTATTATGGTTCCGGTAACAGTGGTTTGCAAACCCAAAATGGCGTGCTAAACACATTGAATGAAGTTGGGTATCCAGAGACTGGAAGTCGAGTTATTCAGTGGGGCTGGCGTCCAGTAGGTGGGGCTAGTGGATTTGATAGAAAGTTAACGCCAAACTATTTGGTTGCAAATGGCACGGTAAATTCTGTAACGATAACGTAGGAGTAGAAAATGGCTAAAAAAGAAATGCAAGATGATGATATGGCTCAAGACAAAGCCATGATCAAAAAAGCTTTTAAAGAGCATGATAAACAAGAACATAAAAGCGGTCCTGGAACAAAACTTACCCTTAAAAAAGGCGGTGGCGTAAAGAAAATGGCTAAGGGCGGTGTAACAGGCAAAGCTATGAAAGCTATGGGCCGTAATCTAGCACGTGCACGCAACCAAAAACCTGGGAGCAAATAATGGCTAAAAATAATAAACCTGCATCTGATTATGCTGCACCGCACAAAATGAATGGCGAAAAGATTAGCCCTAAGACGGATTCTTTTGTTACTCAAGATCCTAATAGACTATTGGCTGGCCAACAAAACACAAGAACAGCCGCTATGCGTGTAAGCATGGGCGATCCTGCTGCTGATGATGTAAAAACTGACGGTCAAAAGATGCGTGGCGCAGGTGCTGCTGAGCGTGGATTTATGTCCAGAGGGCCAATGGCTTAATACACCAGGGGACTGAAAATCAATTACGAATCTCTCTACAACACGATCCAAGCGTATGCTGAGAATACGGAGTCTTTGTTTCTTTCAAATATTCCTATATTCGTTCAGCAGTGTGAGGAGCGTGTGTATAACACGATTAATTTTGCCTCACTCCGTAAGAACGTAACGGGTACTTTAACCGGCGGGAATCAGTATTTATCTTTGCCATTAGATTGGCTATCTACTTATTCAATAGCTGTTTATACGTCTGACTATACGACTGTACCTTTTACTTATCTGCTTAATAAAGACGTTAACTTTATTAGAGAAGCTTATCCCAGCCCAAATGCTACTGGCACGCCAAAATACTATGCGATATTTGGCCCTCAGTACGGCAATGCTAATGAGTTATCTTGTATTCTTGGTCCTACCCCAGATTCTACAAATACTTATAACGTAGAACTGCACTATTTCTTTTATCCACCCTCAATCGTTCAAGGCATTATTACTGGCCTTGGATCGGTAACTGCTGGATCTACATATACTCCTGGTCTTTATCAGAATGTACCGTTGTCTGGCGGATCTGGAAACGGCGCTTATGGAGATATTTTGATCGGTTCTGGCGGAACGGTTTCTTCAGTTACCCTGCAAAATGGCGGTAACTTCTACCAGGTAGGAGATACATTAAGCGTATTGTCTACCTATGTTGGCGGCTCTGGTTCTGGCTTTTCCGTTCCAGTCGCAACGATTAACAACTCAACTGGCACAAGCTGGTTGGGGGATAACTTTGATCCCGTGCTTTTATATGGAGCTATGCGCGAAGCAATGATCTTCATGAAGGGTGAGCAGGATATGGTTAAGTACTACGAAGATAAGTACTCTGAAGCACTTCAACTTGCTAAACGCCTTGGTGATGGACTTGAGAGAGGCGATGCGTACAGGGATGGTCAAACAAAGCTCAATACAAATATTAAAGGTAATGCTGCTATATGATCGTCCAAACCCAAACTACCCAGTTTAAATCAGACTGCTTAAACGGTCTGGTTAACTTTACAACAAGCTCTCCTTATACATATAAGGTTGCTTTGTATACTGGGTTGGCTGCTCTTAGCAATACAACTTCAACATACGCCGGAACTTCTAATGAGGTTGTGGCTACTGGTTATACAGCTGGTGGAAATACAATCACAATTCCTCAAAACCCAAGCGTAGATTTAGCGAATAACGTAGCATTTCCTTACTTTAATAATGTGACCTGGACGGGCGCAACTATTACAGCTAGGGGCGCTTTAATCTACAATGCGACTACAGGAAACTCGGTAGCAGTTTTAAATTTTGGCAGTGATATTACTATGAGTAACTTCACAATAACTTGGCCCGCAGCAACTTCATCTACTGCTGTTATAACAATTTCTTAAGGAGTCACAATGACTAACGAAGTACAAGGATGTGGAGATTATGCAGTAGCTACGCTCCATACAAATGCAAAAGCAGACAACCCAGTTGGCTTAGAAGGCTTTTGGACTATGACTTGCCGTGACGCAAGCGGTAATGTGAAGTGGGAAGAAGGGTTTGAGAACCAGGTTGTACAGGTTGGTAAGATTCTAATGATGAACACCACTTTGTATACTGCTTCTGGCTATACGCTTGTTGGACCTTATCTTGGTCTTATTGCTACAAGTACAGGGTATTCACCTACAGACACAATGTCTTCTCATTCAGATTGGACAGAGTTTACGAACTATACCGTTGGCGGTTCTGCCGTTCGCGGCACAGCAGTGTTTGCTACTGCTACAGGTAATAACGTAACAACTTCAGGCTCTAACATTGTGACGAGTTCTGCAACGGCTATTACTTACACAATCACAGGTTCTGGCGGTACGATTACAGGATGTTTCTTGGTTACAGGTACAGGCGCAAGCTCAACACAAAGCTCAACAACTGGAACTCTTTGGAGTGCAGGTGGATTTGCAGTAGCTAAGACAACAACCGCAGGAGACACAGTAAGTGTCACGTACACAACTACCGCAACCTCGTAAGGATTATGAATGGCTTTTGTAGTTGCGGATCGCGTTCAGGAGAATGGCACTGTAGCCACGGGCACAGGCTCGGTTAATCTATCGGGCGCAGTAAACAGCTTTCAGACATTCTCTAACGGGATTGGTAACGGCAACTCCACTTATTACACAATCGTAGATCCTACTGCGGCTACTTGGGAGGTTGGGATTGGTTCTTATACTTCCTCTGGTAATACGCTGTCTCGCACAACGGTGCTGTCTAACAGTTCAGGAAACACTTCGCTAATTAGTTTTAGCACATCAGATACACTGACGGTGTTTTGTACATACCCTGCCGAAAAAGCCGTAATTCAAAACATTAGCGGGCTTACTACAAATCCCGCTTATACTGCTACAGCTAGTATTTCAAGTCCATCAAGTACGGGCGTATATAACTACGGCACACTAACATACCAAGATACTAATATAGTTTCCGAGTTTTCCGGCAATTTTAATGGCTATATTTATGCCGCTATACAAAATCAAAGTGCTGGCGGAATTGCTTCCACAGACTATGCTATTTATAACAACCTTGGCTACTATGTCAACGCGGGCATTAACAGTTCTGGGTATGGAGCTTTTAGTGGAACTGGGGCTACAAGCGGATCATCAACAACGCTAACTATCTCCGCAGTAACAACAGGTAATTTGCTTTATGGCGCTTCGCTTACTGGCACAGGCATTACCGCAGGGACAACAATTACTACGCAGTTAACATCGACTGGAACAGCATCAGCTTCTCCAACTTGGGTTAGTGGGGGAACCACAGGAACAAGTCAACTATATGTTTCATCACTTTCTGGTATTGCAATTGGGTATCTTATTTCTGGTACAGGAATACCAGCAGGAACGTTTGTAGGCAGCTTTACTGCGACAGGCAACGGCATTAATCTTGTTAACGCAGCCTTGGCTTCCGTAAACACAACAACAAATGCCTCTGGAACATACAACTTTTATGTACCTGGCGGAGTAGGCACTTACACAATGAGTGCTGCTATGACGGTATCAAGTACAACTATTACCGCACAAGTATTAGGTTCTTTTAACCAGCCTAATAATGGATACCTTTACTCGTATAGCGGTGATCTTGTTGTTGGGACATATAGCGCTAATAGTTATCGTATTGTTACAAACAATAATGCTATTGATGCAATAACAGCAGGTATAAATAATCAAATTGCATTTAATGGATCTTACGGTACTGCAGGTCAAGTTCTTACTTCTCAAGGACCATCTGTCGCGCCTACTTGGTCTAGCTCGGGTTATCCGCCAGCATTAAATGTAACAGTGCAACAAAATTTTGGAGGTTTCTTATAAATGGCTGCTAATACTTCACCAATCTTTCCGGTCTTTCCTATTGTTGGAATTGCAACGCTGACCTCAGCTACTGCGATTACTTCTAGGGCTAACATTTCAGGAACAACTGGCCTAGTTCAATTGACTGCAACTTCTACCAATGGAACAAAAGTAGATGCAATTACGGTCACTGCCAAAGGTACAACAGTAGCAAATATTGTAGATATTTGGATTTATAACGGCACAACTTCATTTTTGTACGCTGAAATCACAATATCTGCTGTTACTCCAAGCACAACAGTTCAAGCTTTTCAGACAACGGTTCCTTTTAACAATTTAGTTTTGCCACCAACTTATCAATTATATATTTCTGAGCAGGTGGGTACTACAAGCGCAGACTTAAACATTGTTGCATTTGGAGGTCAATACTAATGTCTTTTCCTGGGCAGTCGTTTCAATTTAATCAATCCGTTCCCGTCTTACAGGCAACTACTCCATTTGTGGTTAATTCTCAGACGGTCTCATATAGTTATGTAATACCCCAAGGTTCTAGTGCTATGAGTACAGGGCCAATCACGATTAATTCGGGCGTAGTGATAACAGTCCCTAGCGGGTCTAAGTGGGTAATATTATGACATACGGCCTTTTAGCAATAGACACAATCCAATCCAGTACAACGGGTACACCTACTCAGTTTCAGGATGGATCGGGTACGCAGATTGGTACGTTGTGTCGGGCTTGGGTAAGTTTTGTAGGTTCAACCGCAGTAATAAATGCTTCTTTTAATGTTTCAAGTATTACTAGAGCAGGAACTGGGGCATACACAGTTAATTTTACAAATGCTTTAGCAGATGCAAATTATTCTTCATTAGTTACGTCAACGCAAAGAGGTGGGTCTGGTAGTCCTGGAAGCAATCTTTCTGTTGGTTATGGAAACGGTTCAACATCAAACTCTAATGGTACTTATTCAACATCTGCGCTTCAAATTTATGTTCAAAGTAGTACTGGTGGAGTAACGGATGCCCCAACCGTAAGTGTAGCCGTATTCAGATAAGGACTAACAATGACTTGCACAATAAACGCATCCACTACAAACAATCTTCAGATGTCATCTGATGGTAGTGGCATTGTTAAACTTCAAAGTAACGGGGTTACTACTAATGCTTTGGCTTGGGGATCTTATGCTTATGTAGCTAACGGTTCAGTACCAACACTTAAATCTGCATATAATATTTCAAGCATTACAAGAAACTCAACAGGTAATTACACTTTTGCGTTTACTAATGCGGCCACTGATGCAAATTATGGTGTTGCTTCAACTGCTAATCAAGGTACTGGAACTGCAACGCCAGCTTTAACAATTGCGCTTGGTAAATCCACATCGTCTTTTTCTTTGCAAACAGGTTATGGCTCATATACGCTTTATGACTTAGGTTTGGACTTCATCATATTTGGAAACTAAGGAATAAAAATGCAAGTAATCATATACACAAACACAAACGGTAATGTCTCGGTATGCGTGCCCACAGGCGAACTACCCATTGAAACCGTATTAAGCAAAGACTGCCCAAGCGGTGCAATTATTGTGGATGACTCTACTTTGCCACAAGGTACAGATGCCCAATTCTTTGACTCATGGAAACTAAACGGTACAACGGTAACTGTAGATATTCCTACTGCCATAGCACATCAGACTAAAGCTTTGAATAACTTGGCTTATACAGAGGCACAACATCGTGCTGCTAAGGTCGGTGCAGGACTTACTAATGTTATGTCAGATTCAGATTGGACTACAGCATTAGCTACTGCTCGTGCAGCGGTAACGGCATCTACAACAACAGCTCAATTGGTAGCGGCAATAGCGCCTATTCAATCAGCAATAACAGGTAACGCACTATGAGTATTACCCTAGACGGTAGCAATATATTAACAGGCGGTCTGATTAACTCTGGCACTGCCCAGGCTAGTACGTCTGGTACGGCTATTACGTTTACTGGAATACCATCGACTGCCAAGCGTATTACTGTAATGTTTAATGGTGTTAGCACAAGTGGAACATCAAATATATTAATTCAAGTTGGTTCAGGCTCTGTGATTACAACAGGATATACAGGGCAATATAATTTTTATTCTCAAGGAAGTTCAAGCTCGGGTGGAACTCTTAGTGCTGGCTTTTTAACGATTAACAATAATGCTTCAGGTTTAAATTACGGTTCTGCCGTTATTTACAACATTAGCGGTAATACTTGGGTATGTTCTACAAACATTTCATTAACTGTGAGTGGTTATGTAACAAACACAAACGGAATAATTGCTCTTTCTGGAATTCTTGATCGTGTAGTTATAACCACAGTAAACGGAACAGACACTTTTGACGCTGGTTCAATTAACATCCTATACGAATAATGTTTGGCTACGCCGCATTCGCCCAACCACCCTTTGCTTCCCTAGGGTCAACTCAGTACATCATAACGATTACTCAGAACGTTGGGTTTGCGGATACTCCGACCATTACCGCCAATTTCCTTTTGGCTTTATCAGAGCCTTTAATCTTTACCGACTTTAATAGCGAGATTGACACCTATATCGAAGGTATCGGGGAGCCAGTATCTTTTGCCGATTCAAATACACAAGCTTCTCAATTTTATTTTACCGACACTGAAAATTTAAGTTTTGCGGATGCGCCTTCTATTGCTGCGCAATTTAATGTAAGTGATACAGAGAATTTAAGTTTTGCGGATTCCAATACGACTGCTTCAGCATTTAATGTATCTAACACAGAAAATTTAAATTTTGCGGATAGTGAATCAATTACTGCTCAATTTGCAGCGTCAGCCACAGAAAACTTTAGCCTAGCGAATACACTCACAATTACCGCCCAGTTTGCCGAGAGCATTGCCGAAGCCGTGTCTTTTAACGATGCTAGGTCTATTACCGCACAGTTTGCCGAGGCTATATCCGAGGCGGTGTCTTTTGCTGACTTTGCCACTATTGTCAGCGTGTTTAACTTTACGATCACGGAGAATCTGAACCAAGCTGATGCGGCGACTATTGTTAGTCAGTTTGCCTTAAGTATTACAGAAGCGCTATCGACCAACGACACACCAACAATCCGTGCGGCTTTCCAAGAGGCAATTACCGAGGCGTTTTCTGTCCTTGACTTGAACGGAGTGACAGGTTGGATTAAAATAAACGATAGTCAAAACGTATCCTGGGCGGCGGTAAACGATGCACAGTCTGAGACATGGACCCAGGTAAATAGTGCTCAAAGTACATCTTGGGCACAGGTCAATGACAGTCAATCAGAAACTTGGACACAGCTCAATAACGGTCAAACAACCGTTTGGGTAAAGATAAACAACAGTCAGTAAGGACTTACTATGTCAACAACGTACTCAACATCACTAAGACTGGCCCTTATGGGCACAGGCGATCAGTCAGGAACCTGGGGTAATACAACCAATACTAACCTTGGAACTTTGCTTGAACAGTCTATTTCTGGCGTCAGGCCGATCAGTTTAACGGGTCTAACTACCTATACATTACAGGCATATAACGGCACTGTAGATGACGCCAGGAGCATGGTTCTTGTGTTTACAGGAAGCCCAAGTGCTGGGGTAACTATCGTAGCTCCCCTGGTTAATAAGATGTATATTGTTGTTAACTTGTGCGGTCAGACTATAACTATGTCTGCTACAGGCGGTTCAACTACTTTAGCTATTCCTTATGGATCGTCTGGAACTACGGCTCAGTGCTATTGCGATGCAGCAAATGCCACAGGATCTGGAGCTGGCTTTTACTCTGCACAAACAGGATCTGCCGGTAACTTTAATATCAACGGTAACCTAAGCGTTACTGGAAATTCAACGGATGTAGGCAATTTATCTGCTGCCGGGGTTTTAGGAGCTTATACTGCCGCATCATTTACAGGTGGTATTTCCGGAACAACTTTAACGGTTAGCGCCATAGCCAGTGGAGTTATATTCCCAGGACAGCAAATTTCTGGAACAGGAGTTACAAGCGGAACCGAGATTATCAGCGGAAGTGGTACTACTTGGACGGTTAATATATCTCAGACGGTATCGGGCGGAACAACATTTACAGGCGCTGCGGGGGCAACAGCTCCAACTATGCCCACTGGGGATAATTCAGTAAACATAGCTACTACAGCTTTTGTTAAAAATACTGTTACGCCCGTTGGAGTTCCAACAGGAACTATTAATATGTGGTCTGTATCTAGCCCACCTTCTGGATATTTAATATGTAACGGTCAGGGCGTTTCTACTTCTACCTACTCTACTTTATTTGGGGTTATTGGGTATACGTTTGGTGGCTCAAGCGGCACTTTCTTACTACCTAATTATTCTGGGGCTATGCCAATTGGTGCAACTTCTGGAAGCACATCGACTTTTACAGGAAGCATCTCAGGAACTACTTTAACTGTATCTGCTCTTGGATCTGGAACTATTGGTGTTAATCAAGTTCTTACAGGAGGTAGCGTAGCTTCTGGCACGACTATTACAGGTTTTGTATCTGGTACTTTTGGTGGGGTTGGAGTTTATACGGTCAGCGTAACCCAGACTTTATCTTCTACAAGTTTGACCGGAACTTTATCTGCAATTGCCTTAGCTTCTACGGGTGGTGCAGCCACAACAGCTTTAACTTCTTCTGCACAACTTCCAAGCCACTTCCATAGTATTACGGATCCTGGCCACCACCATTCAACAACTCAATTAATTTCAGGTGCAGATATTGGGTATCAAAGTGCCGACTTAACTTTTAACAGTTCTGGAACTACAGGAACTTCTATGACAGGAATTACACAAACAAACTCAACTGGATCAAGCACTGCATTTAGTACTATTTCTCCATATTTAGGTATTTACTTCATTATTAAAACTTAAGGATCAGTCATTGAATTCCTGCTTCTTTTCCAAGCTGCCAATGCCGCATTCACTGGGGTCAAAGAGTTGTGCGCTATGTACAACGAAGGCAAAGCACTTGTCAAAGATGTACAAAAGACTGTCAATGAAGTTAAACAAATAGGGAAAGAGGTAAAGGGAATATGGGGGTGGATAACAAATCTGTTTGCTCCGCCGGTGGAAGAGAAGAAAACACTGCAAGATATTCATCCTAAGAATCAGAAAAAGGAAAAGGTAAAGTTTGACGAAAAGGCTATTTACGCAGAGATTGGAGATCAGCTAGTTTCATTCTTCAAGAACTACAAAGCTTGTGCAGATGCGATTAGGACTGAAGAAGAACGGATTGAAAAGATTTACGATCCAGATGGTGAGACGTATGAGATAGCGATTCGGTTGGTTTTGGCAAAGACGCAGTTGGAGCAGATGGGTACAGATCTAACGGAATTCATGATCTACCATGTCCCGCCAGAACTAAAAGATCTTTATACGCGCGTCAATGAAATGATCGGTACGGTTAAGGCAAAGCAGGAGATCGCAAGGAAGGCGGAGCTTAGGAAGAAAACTCAGCGGGAAGCAGAAGCAAGAGATTTAGCAGATAGGGCTTGGTTGATGAGTGCTTACACGGTGGTGGTCATCTTTGTAGCAATATATTTGGCGGGACTGATGTGGGCAATAAATCGAGCGAGTCATGGGGATATGTAATCACTATAATTATCTTGGCGCTTCTTTTCGTCCTGATTTTGCCGGTGATTGGTATTATGTACATGGATGTACACCAGGATAGGATATTAATTGCAAATGATCTCAAAAGAATTGAAAAGCTGAAGAAAGAACTTGAGGCTCAGAAGGACAAATGAAAATATGCGCTTTATTGATTTTATTATTAGCGGGGTGCTCCGACAGGTACAGATACCACTGCCAAGACCCCAAGCATTGGAGTGATGATGACTGCAAACCGCCCTTATGTGTCGCTACTCAAACGTGTCCTGAATACTTTAACAAACCAACTAATGGCAAATCACAAGACAACTGAGCAGTTGGACGCAGAAACTAAGCGCTTTGTTATTAGGGCGTTTAGTCTTGCTTTGGTATTTATAGTAATACTTTTTGGATATAGTATTGTTTTTACTGAACAGCCACTCTTTAACGAAGCCCCTGCTGATAAGCAGATCTTTACAGTACTTACCCTAATAGGCGGGCAGTTGTTGACCATACTGGCTAACTACATTTCTAAAGGTTCTGCGTCTTCACCAATTACGCCTATGACTTCTTGCACGCCCACAACGCCAAAAACTTTTACGCCAACAACTTCTTCTCCCCATTTCGGTAATCCGAATGATAGGCCCGCACTATGAAATACCTATATATCATTGCTTTTTTATTAGCCAGTTTTGGCGGGGTATACGGCGTAGGCCATCATAAAGGATATGATGAATCTCAGACTGAAGTAGCTTTACAAATAGCTAAGGCTAACGAACAAGCAAGGGCTACAGAACAAGAGCTTAACGGAAAGATTACAGACTTATCAACACAATTAGACAAGGTGCAAAATGAAGCTCAAAAACAAATTGCTAAGCGTGATGCTGATATTGCTACTGGCAAGTTGCAGCTCTTCGTCAAAACTAAAGGCACAGTATGTCCCTCCAAGGATGCCGGACCTTCCAGCGGATCTGACACCGCAACAGCCCAACTTGACCCAAAGACTGCTACAGATCTTGTCTCCGTCACAGACGATGGGGACCTCGCAATCAGGAAACTAAACGCCTGTATCGCAACCTATAATCAAGTAAAGGAATTAATCAATGGAAGCTCAACAACTCGCTGAAGCAGCAAAAATAGATATCGGTCATGCCGAGGCATTGATCGGTGCGATGAACATGGCTATTGAGAAGGCCGATTTATCTACGCCTGAAAGGTTAGCTGCCTTTATTGCGCAGTGCGGTCATGAATCTGACAGCTTTCGGTTTATGGAGGAAAACCTAAACTACAAAGCCGAGTCTTTGTGCCGTACTTGGCCTAGTCACTTTAACGCTGAAAATGCAGAAGAATATGCTCATAATCCTGAAAAGATAGCTAATCGTGCTTACGCTAACCGTATGTCGAACGGTGACGAAGAATCTGGGGATGGGTGGAATTACCGTGGTCGCGGATGGCTCCAAACGACAGGTAAAGCAGGATATGAACAGTTATCAGATGCTACACAGATTGACTTTGTATCTAATCCTGATGCTGTAGCTACGCCGGAGGGATCAGCTATTTCTGCCGCAGTTTTTTGGGAAAAGCACAATCTAAACCGTCATGTGGATAATAATGACTTTACGGGGCTGACAAAAGCTATAAATGGTGGGACAATTGGGCAAGAGGATCGCATGGCGAGGTATCAACATGCCATGTCCGTTTTAGCTTGAGGAATCTATGCCCTTACGTTTAGCCCACGCAGCCTTTAAACCGGCAGATATTTTTGCTTGCACTTCGGGCGTCCGTAAGGCATTAACTCTTTTTTGCTTAATTTCGGGATCAATATTTAATATTTTATGCTGTTCTCGCATAGGGTTTGACGGATCCAAAAGACGCTCTCTGCGCAATTGTTTTTCTTTTTCCGAATGGATTGATTTTCCTATTTTTTTAGCAATTTGTTTTTCTCTGTATTCTGGTTCTTGCCATTTAGCTAAAAGCTTTGCTCGTACTTCTGGACGTTTGGCAGGATTGTTGTCTCCTAAAAATTTATTCTTTACATCTGGTGAATTTAACCTTAATTTAATTTTTTCTTTTGTTTCTGGGTTGCGCGCTGGGTTATTTTCTTTCATACGTTTACTAAGCTTTTCTTTGGATTCTTTTGATAAATTATGTGAGCCATCTCCTCCCAAGGTTAAATTGGTTAATGTTCCAGTTCCTAGTTGTATTCTTCCGTATTTAAATATTAATTCTTTTTCTAATTCTTTGGCTTTTTCAATGGAGTCAACAATATGAACTTCGGAAACAATATTAATTTTTCCAATTTCTTGAATGGTTTTTTTGCAAAGCCATCCGCGACCTCCAGAGTTCAAAGGATTTGTTCTTCCCGCAGATTTGGTCATGCCAACGTAAAATGGGGTATTATTGTGTTTCCAAACATATACAAACATAATGTCCTCACAGTTAATTGCTTTCCAAGAGTATAGCATAAATGTTACAAAAATTACAATTTCGCTCAGGAGTTAACCGTGAAGGCACAGATTTTGCCAACACTGGTGGATGGTTCGACTGTAATAACATTCGGTTCCGCTCTGGGTTTCCAGAAAAAATAGGCGGATGGAGCCAGGTTAGCCCTAATCAGTACTTAGGCCATGCCCGAGCGCTTTGGAATTGGGTTGACCTTGCAGGAAATAATCTAATAGGCGTAGGAACCCAAATTAAGTATTACATCTACCAGGGCGGTACTTATAACGATATAACTCCTTTTATACAGTCTGATTCGCTAACCAATCCTTTTACAACTACTTCCGGTTCTGCAACGGTTACTGTAACGGATGGAAGCTATGATCCTAGTGTTGGGGACTATGTTGTATTTAGCGGCGGCTCTGCTGTTGGCGGATTAACCATAAGTGGTGAATATCAAGTCGTATCCATTAACCCAAGTGCTAATACATATACGATTACCGCATCAACTACTGCATCTTCAAGTGCTACTGGCGGCGGATCGGTATCTGCGGGGTATGAAGTCCCAGCAGGTCTTGATGTATATACGGTCAGTAACGGATGGGGCGCAGGTCCTTGGGGCGGAGCTTCTCAGCCTTTAAGCGTATCTTTAGGATCTAACCCATTTGCAACTACAAATACAAGCGGGACTATTACGGTTACCCAGACTGCTCACGGTTTAACGACTGGTACTTTTGTTATCTTCACAGGAGCTACAACGACTAACGGCATACCGGCATCAGTGCTTAATAATTTTGCATATCAAATTACTTCTACCAGCACAAACACATATACGATTTCTACATCCACAATTTCTAGCACATTAACTGCTACTTCTACTGGTAGTGGTGGCGGATCTTCTGTAGTTGTACAAGAGCAAACAGGTACTCGTGGATGGGGGACGTCTTACGCCGGAGCGGGTGTTGGATCTCAGCTCAGGCTTTGGTCTAACGATAACTACGGCCAAGATTTAGTTATTGCCCCTAGAGGCGGTGCTATATATTATTGGCAAGACGCAAACGGAGTAGGAACCAGGGCTATCCCATTGTCTTCTTTGTCTGGCGCTTCTAACGTACCAACTCAAACGTATCAGGTCATAGCGTCTTCCATTCAGCAGTTTGTTATTGCTTTTGGAGCTAATCCGTATGGCTCTTCTACATTTAACCCAATGTGCGTTCGCTGGTCAGACCAGGCCAATCCTCAGCAATGGACACCTAGCGTAACAAACCAGGCAGGTGATTACATATTAAGCAACGGTTCTTATATTGTTGGAGCCAGAACGACCCGCCAGGAGATATTAGTTTGGACTGATTCTGCTCTTTATTCTATGCAGTATATTGGTGCCCCATATGTTTGGGGCTTCCAGATCATGATGGACAATATATCTGTTATGTCTCCCAATTGCATGGTGACGATTAACAATACGACCTATTGGATGGGGCAGGATAAGTTCTATCGGTATACAGGTACAGTGTCTACGCTTGATTGTGCAGTGCGTCAATATGTATTTGAGCAGTTAAACCAACAGCAGTCTTATCAAGTATTTGCCGGTGCTAATGAGCAGTTTAATGAGATTTGGTGGTTCTATTGTTCTATTGCCGGGCCAAACGGTACAGGCACATCCGCAAATCCAAATACCATTGTTGATTCTTATGTAGTCTATAACTACTTAGAAAATATTTGGTATTACGGGGAAATGTCCAGAACCGCATGGATACAGAACGGTATTGAGTTCTATCCCGTTGCCGCTTCTTACAACACAAACTGTATTTTCACTGGGTATATATCCGCAACTACATTACATGTTACCGCTATTACACTTGGTACTTTAGCTGTTGGCCAGACGTTAACAGGACCTGGAATAGCTTCAAATACAACCATTACGGCTCTTGGAACCGGAACAGGCGGAGTTGGCACTTATACGATATCTCCTAGCCAAGTTGTTGGGTCTTCTAATAGCCAGATTACAGTATTGACAACCAACGGAAATGGTTTATTGTTAAACCATGAAAGCGGTACAGATGATTTGTCTACTGCTGCCGTTTTGCCAATAGATGCTTATATTCAATCATCCGACTTTGAGATTGCAGAGGGTCAGAACTTTGGGTTTGTTTGGAGAATATTACCGGACGTTAACTTTAATGGGTCTAACTCAAACCAGGCTGGAGCACCTGCTGAGCCTTATGTAACAATTACGGTTAAGCCAAGAGAGAATTCTGGAACCGCTTACGGCGCGGCGGCTACTCCACAGGTTGTGAGTGCAAACAATTACGCAGCCACAAATGCGTACAACATACAACAGTTTACTGGTCAAGTTTATACAAGGCTCAGAGGACGTCAAATGGCGTTTAGAATTGAGTCCAATACAATTGGAACAGCGTGGCAGCTCGGTGTTCCTAGGTTTGATATTAGACCGGATGGGAGAAGGTAATGTCAACTGGAACTACACATCAACCCAACATACCAATTGCACCTGCTGAGTATGATCCTGCTTATATTAACCAGCTAACAAATGCTTTACGGCTTTACTTTACGCAGTTAGATAGTCCGGGTCCATCTGCTATGGCTACGCAAAGGGTAACCGCGCCGAACTCAACAACGGTTGCTCAGGTTATTTCTGCTTTAAATTTTAGCCAACCTGGGACTTCAGGTACTGGACAAGTTATTAGCTTACCTACGCAGACGGATTACGCAAATGGTTTGTTAAGAGTTGGCGATATTTATGTAGATACAAGTGCAGGTAACGTGCTTAAAGTAAGAACATCTTAAGGGGATAGTTATGAGTTTTTGGTCTGATCCAGTAGGTAGTATTAGCGACACTTTAGGTGGCTCTAAAGGACTCGACGCGCTTGCTCTTGGGGCATTAGCCGTTGGAACAATGAATCCTGAGCTACTTGGATTAGGCGGTACTGAGGCTATTACAGACACCGTAATACCTTCAGCCGCTGCTCCAGCTGCTGATACAAGTGCAGCTGCATATGATCAAGTATTACAAGCATTCCAAAACCCTAATGCTTTAGCTTCAGCAGGGGACGGTGTACAAGTAGCAAGTTTAGACCCAGCAGCTGGATTAAATTCTTTTAATGCTGGAGTAAATAGTGCCGCATATACCCCCCAAGCAGCTAATTATGCGATTGGGCCGACTTCAAACGGCATCACTGCAAGTGGCGCTGGAGCAGCTAATGGGCTATCTATTACTCCCTCCGCTGCTAGTGTAGGCGCAAACGGTGCAGCTAGTTATGGATTGAATGCGGCTGGAACTACGTCTGGCGGCGTTATGGGTTATTTTAATAGCGCCCTTGATTGGATGAGCCAAAATAAAACTGCAACTGCAATTGGCGGAGGAATTCTTGCAAGTAAGATGGGTTTACTAAATAAAGGTACAAGCCCAGGAATTAACACTACGTACACAGGCCCACTAACTGGGTACAAATTGTCTCCTAATTTTAAGCCAGGCGGTAATGCAAACCCAACAGCAATTAACCCTTCTTCGTACCGTAACTATCAAAACAATCCGTATACAGGTTCAAGTGGGGGAATTGCAAGTATGGCTATGGGCGGCGTTCCTGGCGAAATGTACCCACAGAGCAATATATCAAATAATATATATCATGCCCCTACACAAATGCCTACATCTGCAAATCAGATGATGGGATACCAGCCAAGTAATACGCCAATGGCTCAACCTATTGCTAATTCTATGGCATCCGGTGGTTCTACTAGCGGGCACTATACTGATGCGTTATCACAAGAACTAAACCAATATATAAACTTAGCCACAAATCCAGATCCATTTAATACAGGTTATGGAACAGCTGGAGGTTCTTCGTACGGCATGGGGCAAGGTATTGTTAATAATGATGACCCAGATTTGCGCGGTAAAAACCCTTACCAAAGAACACAAATAATGAATGCTAAATTAGCAGGAGTTACCGGTATGCAGGGTTTACCCCAACAAAACACTGGAGCACTTGGCGCATTAAATTTAGCCCCATCAACTCCATCAACCCCACCAACTTCAGCTGCGCAAGGCGGGATTATGAACGCTTATGCTGGCGGTGGCGTGCCTGGTGGATTTAACTTAGGAGGCTATTCAGATGGTGGTCGATTACTTAAAGGTCCTGGCGACGGTATGTCTGATAATATACCTGCTACTATTGCACATAAACAACCTGCCAGGCTTGCGGACGGGGAGTTTGTTGTGCCTGCTGATGTTGTATCTCACCTTGGCAACGGCTCTACCGATGCAGGTGCAAAACGTCTTTATTCAATGATGGATAAAGTTAGAGAAGCAAGAACTGGCTCTAAAGAACAAGGTAAAGAAATTAAAGCAGAAAAATATTTACCAGCATGACTCTAACTATACAGTACGTTAACAGCAATTTTGCAGCTCAATTTTGGCCAAAAGTTGAGGGGTTTATTGAGTCTGCAAGAAAACATGCTGGGGACGACTATACGTTAGATCAAGTTAAAATGTATGTTAATACTGGGCAGTGGATTTTATTAGTAGCCGTCGATGAAACCGGCACTATTCATGGTGCTGCAACTGTTCAGTTTAATAACGGTCCAAATGATCGTAATGCTTTCATAACTACAATGGGTGGCAAACTAATTACAAACCAAGATACCTTTGCCCAACTAAAAGTAATTTTAAAGAATTTAGGTGCAACAAAAATTCAAGGCGCTTCCCGTCCATCCGTTGTTCGGTTGTGGAAACGTTACGGATTAACTGAACGCTATATAACTGTAGAGGCAAAGATATGAGATTTAATAATAGTTCAATGGCTTTGTTAGGTATTCCAGATTTACCTGACCGTGCTTTTATACGTAAAGCAGGCGGAGGTATCATACCTCAAGGCGGCGGAAGCCAACCGACAAATACAACGTCTACGACAAATACATCTAATATTCCAGCATATGCTCAACCATATGTAGAAACAATGCTGGGAGCAACGCAGCAACAGTTGTTCAAAACTACGCCTGGCGGTACAGATTCTAACGGAAACCAAATTTATAACATTAATGGTTTTCAACCATATCAAGCATACGGTTCAACAAACCCTGACGGAACTCCAGCCACGCCGACACAAGCTGCTCAAGCTGCAGTAGCAGGGTTTAGCCCACTTCAACAACAAGCACAATCATCGGCAGCAAACTTACAGACGCCTGGCCAATATGGTCAAGCAGAAGATGTTACTGGAATGGGCATTGGTCAGTCTATGGGCTATGCCAATCAGATGAATCAGCTTGCTAATTCTGCTACCCCACAAAACTTCCAACAACAAGTTGGCGGGTATATGAATCCGTATCTTCAACAGTCACTTGCTCCTAGCTTGCAATTGTTAAATCAGCAATATGGCCAACAAGCTGCACAAGAGCAAGGTTCTGCTACCCAAGCCGGTGCTTTTGGCGGAAGCAGAGAAGCGGTAATGAACGCTTTAAATTCACAAAACCAAAACCTTGCGCAACAACAAATGATTGGCAATGCGTATAACAACGCATTTGGCGCAGCTCAAAATCAATACAATCAAAACGACGCATTTCAATTACAAGGTTTACAAGCTGGTCTCGGTGCCACTAATCAAGCTATGCAAGGCGCTAATCAACTTGCTAATATCGGTGGGCAAAATCTTGCCGCACAACAAAGCATACTTGGTACACAAGCACAGCAAGGTCAATTACAACAAGCTAACCAACAGCAAGTTATTAACCAAGCTATTCAAAATTACAGTAATGCACAACAATACCCATTAATGGAATTGGGCATGATGTCCAACATGCTGCACGGTTTACCAATGCAGTCAACTACAACTAATCAATATCAAGCAGCGCCTAATTCAATATTACAAGGCATTGGTGCCGGTGGTGCTGCTGCGTCTATATATAATTCATTAAACCCACAGAGTAAGAAAAAAGGCGGTATTACCGAAGCCGTGCCACGGCATTATGCAGGTGTACTTGCAAGTTTAAATAATGAGCTTGAAGATATAGCAGCAACAGATCCATCTGCATTAGCTAAATATGCTTCACAAACAAAAAGCCCAGAGCTTAAACGTTTAATTCAAGAGAAAGCAGGTATACCACTTGCACCTACAAATATGGGCGGTGCGGCTCCTAGCGGGGGCATTGTTGCTTTAGCCGAGGGCGGTGTACCAAAATACGGTACTGGAGATGTGGTGACTACTCCAGGAGATAGAACCGGGTCATTAACGCCAGAACAAGTTCAAGCAGCAAGGGCGCTTGCTAATTCAGTAGGTAATGTAGAACTTAATGGCTTGCCGAATGGACCTTCAGATAATAGTATGTCTGATATATCTCAGTCTGAAGCACCGCGTGGGGTACCTGTAAATTCATTAGCTAACGTGACCCCCACACAAGCTTTACAAAAACAATTAGCACCACCTGCCGCAATTCAAGCTAGTACAGCAGATACTTCGAGCACTCCCTTTAATTTAGATACAGGGGTACAACCGCATGTGAGGGGTAATGTTAGATCGCCGTTTCAAGGTGTATACGATACTGTCGGTGATTTTTTTAGTAATGCTGGCACTACGGCAACAAACCCAAGGTTGGGTGGAAGACCAGCTGCGTCGACACCAACGCCAGGTGGCATAGCTCAAGCTACGCCTGCTGCAGCCCCAAGCAATGTTGATAATACCGCACCAAATGCTGGGCTAGGTGTAAGGCAATTAACTCCACAACAAGGTGCAGCATTGCAAGCTCAATCTGCATCAGTAATGAACCCACAGGGGGCAGGGCTTGCAAATACGCCAGAAGCTAAAGCTGCCGAAGCTAAAGCAGTTGCAGCTGCCGCACCAAAAGAAAAACTTAAACAAACTGTTTTGGCTAAGGAAACATCCACTGCTAAAACTCTTGCTAAAGACGAAGACAAAGCCGTTAAGAAACTTGATGAAGCTGCAGAAAGTAACGACTTTATGCCGAAGAACTATGGCACGGATGTTAAGTCTTATACAGATGATTTGAAGAAAGCTATTGGGCTTGGTCCGGATTCATATAAGAAAATGGATGCACTTAATAAAGCTTACGAAGATCAAGTACTAGGTATGGATAAGCAAGCATATATTATGCGCAACCTTAACGCTGCTCAAACTTTTGGCAAGCTCGCAAACTTCCGTGGGCCAGTCGGTGCTGGTATTGCTGCGGCAATGGGGGACTTTGCAAGTAGCGAAGCTAATTTACAAGACAAAATGCAAGCAATGAAGATGGAGGCACTTAAAGGTCAGGCTGAAATTGAAAAAGGTAAACGTGCTGAAGAGCTTGGTCTTTGGACACTTGCGGCTCAACATTACGATAAAGCTTCAGAAATTGCAGCTAACTTAAAAGCGACTAAGATGAAAGGCGATATTGACCTTAAAGTTGCTGATAAGAGAGCTGAAAGTGACATGGCAGTTACCAAAGAAACTAATGCAAGTCGTGAGAAAACTGAAGGTATGCGTGTAGCTAGTGAAGCCGCTAGTGCACAAAAACATTTTGATGCTGCAACTTATAAAGAAGCTCAGGAAATTAAACGTAGAGAAGCGTATATCCCTGCACTTAGAAAAGAACTTGGTCGTGAACCTACTCAAGCCGAAGTGGATAGACGTTATACTGAGTCTAATACCCCTGCTGCTGAATCTAACGAATCACGTCTTGCTATTGCTAGAGGTAACGCATTTAAAGATTGGTTAGCTAACGCTTCTATATATGATCAAGAATATGGTAAGCTTAAGGAAAAAGGCGATGTAAATAAAATTCGTGCATATGAAGAAAAAATAGCTGAAAAACTTTCAAGAGGCTATACTACATCAAATACAACCGCGCCACAGTCAACGCTTGGATCTATACTTGTAGGTACAGAAAAACCTTACAACGGTAAAACTTATGTATTCCAAGGTGGTGATCCATCTAAACAAGAAAATTGGAAAGTTAAATAATGGCTCAACTTGCGCCGTGGGAACAAGCAGCAACTAAAGAAGATGAAGTTGCGCCTTGGGAACAACACCCAAGTGGCATGGCCGGTCCTGCTCCTTGGGATACTAAGCCTACTGTTGATAATGTTCACCCTGCAGCCGTAGCCGATCAAGATGATAGTAGCGCATTTGTTCGTGGTATTAAAGCTTATGCCCCACAAACTAAAGAACTATGGAATGCTGCTAAAGTTATAACTGGAGCTGGCATACAAAAATTAGCAGGTGAAGGTGACTTTAGCCACGACATGATTGCTAATGGCTTAAAGGGTATGGAGGAAGCTAAAAAAGAAGAAGAACCTTTACAAGCTAAAGTTGCATGGAATGATAGCGTCAACGGTTTTATAACAGAGTACCTGCCTTATATGGTGGGACAAGGTGTTGCTAACGCTGGTGAAAGTTTATTGTCAGCGGGTGTTGGCGCAGGGCTTGGCGCATTCTTTGGTGGTGTTGGCGCAATACCTGGAGGTTTAGCTGGAATTGCTGAAAAACAATTAGTTAAACAAGGTGTTAAAAAGTTAGCCGAAGAAGTTGCTGAAAAAGAAGGCACAAAAGCTGGCATTAAGTTTGTAGCTGACTCCGCTAAAAAGCTTATGCTTAGTAAAGGCAGTATGCTTGGTATGGCAACGCAAGCTGCATTCCACGGTGTTGGCGAACCAGGTTCCCGTGCTATTGAAGAAATACAAAATAAAAATCCTAATGCAGACATAGCCCAAGAACTTAACTTTACTAAACTTGCGCCAGCAATGGCAATCCATGCAGGCGCCGATTTTCTTTCAGAAAGATTTGGTCTTGGTGCGTTAAGTGGTTTAGACGCGGCAGGTAAAAATTTGTTATATGACGTTGCTAAAGTATACGCAGCTTCAACAGCTAAAGAAATACCACCTGAGTTAGCACAACAATGGGCAGAACGTTTCGGTGCAGGTCTTGATACCGCCGATCTTGATGCCATGAAGGAGTACATTGAGACTGTTGTCGGTACATTTGTACAAGGCATTCCTATGTCGGGTCTTGGTGGAATACGAGGTTACATTGCAAATAATAGAATACGCAATCAGATTGCTGATATTGTTAAACCTGATTTTGTTGCACAATACGGCAAAGAACCAACTAAAGAAGAGTTAAGCAATTACATTGATAAACATATTGAAGCCCGTAATAAAATACAGGAGGAACAAAATGCAGCAGGAAATACTGGAGATAACACCGGAGTTACTAAGCCAGGCGTTCCTACATCTGAGGGGATTACTTCCCAACGAGGAACTGAGCCAGGACCTGAAACAAATGCCCAAAGTAATGTGGTGGGAAGTGAACAGCCTGCTGATCAAACTGGAGGAGGAACGCAGCCAGGTGCTGATCAACTAAACTTACAGCAAGAACAAGTCGGTGCGCTACAAGATCCCGCTGCAATTAACCATCAAATTGGAATAGTAGAAAAAATACTAAGCGACTATACCGCTGCTGGGTTTAACGAAAACCAGCCTGAAGTTATTCAATTAAACTCTAAATTGGCAGAGTTAAAAAAAGAACTAACTAACGTTCAAACTCAGCAAACAGGATCAAATTCATTTGTTTTGCAAAACGCAACTACATTGGTTGATGCTTTAAAACAAAAAAATCCAAATCTATTAGATAAAGTTACTGAACTACATGCCCAAGATATGACTGCGGGGCAGATTGCAAAGCAATTAAACATTGATATTGATTTAGTTCGTGATATTAGATTAGGTTTAGGCTTACCAAGTCAAGGTAAACCTGGCGGAACATTAATGACAATGCCTGGCGACGCACAGGAACGCGCCACATTTGAAGCTTGGAGAGATAAATATAATGAATCTAAAATACCAGGCCAACAAGAACAAACCGAAGAAACGCCTAGCGAAGAAGAACAAGCTGCATTACAAGATGAATTAGATCAAGAACTTAATCAAAATCAAGAACCAACTGATGAAGAAATAGCTGATAAGCTATTAGAGCAATCTCAACTTGAAGAAGAACAGCGTAAGCAAGACGAGGAAGAACTTGGTGAGCCAACGCCAGAACAAGTTGAAACTGAACAAGAAGCTAAAAAACTTGAGCCTATGTCAAGCACAGAAGAAAAGCTTCGCCACATAAGCCAAACACCAAGAATAGAAGAACTCCCTGCCGACTTACAAAGCAACCCAATTGTTCAGCAATACCATGACTTATTCAACCAAGCAGTTGCTATTGGATCGGGCGAAAATATAGACCGTGAAGCTAAAGCTGAGATTACTAAAAAGCTGCAAGAATTAAAACCTCAACTGCCTGTTAACCACCCAGTACGTATTGCAATGGGTAAGACAGAACAGCAGCTAAAGAAAGGCTTAGATAAAAAAGAAAAGAAAAGTAAGTCTAGCAGCCCTAAAGTTCAAAATGCTGATATTAATACGTTAGAGGCTACAGTTCATCCAGTAGTTGATGATGCTATTCGTTCAAATGATTTTAGAGGCGCATTAAAAGGCATAGTGCGCTACGGCGGTGAGTACTTTAGCAAATTGGCTGATCGTTTACTTGGGTTAAACTTTACTGTAAATATTGGCTATGACATAACTAATAAAGTATTAGAAAACTTTTTATCGCATACGGCTGTACAACGAAACCAAGTAGAAGCCTATCTGCAACTTAACTACCACCACATATGGGATCGTTATTTTAATGAAGCTAACTTTGACCCAAGTATAAATCCAATTTTGTTGAAGGCCGAAGCTTATAACAGATTAATGGACGGCAGAATTAGAGTGCCTAATAAAAGCTTGATGGAACAAGCGAAAGTTGCATACAAATCATTAGACGAAGCTGTTGGGTCTTTAGCTGCAGCTGGGTTTTATTACGAAGGGTCTATTCCCCTTAATAATTCTTTAAATGGCGGTGTTACAACAAATTATGTGCTAATGCACGAGGCTACACATGCTGCTGTATCAGATTTAATGTTGCACCCTGAAAAGTTAAACCCAGAACAACGTAGAGCTTATTACAATTTAGTAGCGTTGTACCATAACACAGTTAAACAACTTAAAGGAACTCCACATGTAGAACAGTATGGACTTCTTAATTTACATGAATTTATAGCTGAAGCTTTTAGCAATAGAGATTTTCAAAAAATACTTCGTAGTCTTTATGCTGAAAACAAAACTAACCAATCTACTTGGTCTAAGTTTATTCAATACATATCTAAATTAATTGGTGTAGATAATGTATTGTTCCAAACTATGGCTAATACAGATGTACTATTTTCTGCTAGAGAAGAAAGCACAACTAACGTTAATACATTTAATCCGGGTACAGCTATACCGCAAAACTCTATATCTTTAGATAATACTTCTAAGTTTGAAGACGAAAAACAACCAAAAATAGCAAAAAGTATAGCGGCTAAAAAAGGTAAATTTAGAGCTAATACAGCTGAGCGTACAGGTATGCTTGGCACGATTGGAGATTTAATAAGAAGCCATACTCCTTGGAGCAAAGTTAATAAACGTAAATTTGTTTCTAACTTAGCTAGTATTCGTGAAGAATACCGCAGAGCTTTGCTTGGTGCTTTAACACTAGACCAATTATCAGATCTTGTTGGAGATAATATCCCACAGTTCAAAGATTACGTTAAAGAAGTTGATGCAATGATTTATACCCGCAATAAAATACTTGCGGAAGGCGATACTGCAATTAAACTTTGGAGTCAATTAATTCAAAGTAATCCTGATAAAGCTCAACAGTTGCATGAAGTAATGCTTAATGCTACGATTGATCAAATTGAGGCCGATACTACTGGCCCTGCACACGATGCCGCAAACTGGCACAACGTTGATAAACGGTTTAAAGATGCCTGGAACAAAATGGTTGACGGCACTGAAGACGGTAGAACAGCGTTAAAAATTTATCGTGAAGTGCGTGATTTTTATAAAAGACGTATGGATGAGTACATAGCAATCCAGGCAGAACGTACTCGTGCTAGACTAAAAAGTGAAGGTTTTTCAGAAAAAGAAATTAACGATGAATTAGTTAAGTTAAAAAACAATATAGCTAAAGACGCGCTTAAAATTTACTTTCCGCTTAAACGTTTTGGCGAATTCTGGTTGCAAACAGGCAAAGGCAAAAGTAAAACTTTCCAGCAATTTGAAACTGCCGGTGCTCGTGATGCTGCCTATGAACAAGAATTAGAGCGCTTAATCAAAAAGGAAAAAGGTAAAAGTACTTTTATAAAAGGCACATCAGATGAAGAAGTACTTAGGCAAGTTGAAGAAAGTGGCGATATTCAAGCAGGAAATAATTTCAGCGAAATTCTTAATAGTAATTTAAGTGACTGGGCGCATTTAGAAAGTTTAAAATCTCTAGTTGATAAATCTACGGAAGATATTTTAGGTAGCTCAGATGCTAAAGTATTAGCTGACCCTATTGGGGCGTTAAGCGACCAAGTTAAAGATCAACTCGGCCAAATGTATTTAGAGCTAATGCCAAACGAAAGTATTCGTAAGATGTTTATGCACCGTAAAAATATACCTGGTGCAAGTATTGATATGCTTCGTGCATTTGAAGTGTCTCGTTTACGTATGGCATATCAGCGTTCTAGGTTTGAGCATTTACCACAGCTATTCACCGACCTTCGTTCAGCACAAGTACGTTTAAAAAGCCTGCCTGCTAGAGAGGCATTAAAGTATAGAGATTACGTACATGAACTTGAGTTAAACCTTAAGACTGCTATTCTTAACCCACCAAAACAAAGTGGAATTGTCACTGCGTTAAATCAATTTGGCTTTATAAACTTCTTAACTGCGCCAGCATCGTTTATGATTAACTTGCTTGGTGTTGGAGGCGTATGGGCGCCTGCTGCAAATGCTAGGTATGGATTAAAAAATACAGCGAGTGCGTTTGCAAAGTTTAATCGTATGCTTGGTGGAACAGGGTTTGTAAATGAAACATCAGGCAGATATGAGTTTTTATCACTAGCCAGAGCCAATATGGAAGGCATGGATGTTAAAGATAAAAACGGTAATTCTATAGGTAAGACTTATGCCGACGTATACCAAGACGGCGTTAGACGCGGAACTATTGACGTTACGCTATCGCATGAAGCTGCGCAAATCGGTGAAAAACCATCAAACCAATACACTGGTCGATGGAACAAAATAATGTACTACGCAAGTTTACCGTTTCACGCATCTGAAAAATACATGCGTGAGACAACGTTTATGGCAACATTTGAATTAGCCTATAATAAAGCGTTAGATGCTAAAACTCATGATGGTAAACAACGTTATACCGCAGAACAAGCTTACCAAACAGCCATACAAGAAGCCGATGCGTTAGTTAAAAAGACTTTGTTTAACTACAACACTACCAATAAACCAAGATATTTCCGCGGTAACTACCGTAATATTTTGTTGCAATTTAAAATGTATCCGCAACAGATGACTGTCCTAATGTTTAGAACACTTCAAAAATCTTTGGGCGATGGTATGCAAGCTGAACTTATTGCATATGAGCGAGAGATGCGTAACTCGCCGCATAAAGAAGAATTGATGAAAGCTAAGATTAAAGAACTTGAAAGTATTAAACATGAAGCACGTGATCAGTTCTTAGGTATGATGGGCATGGCGTTTCTTACATCTGGCATGACGGGTTTACCATTTTGGTTTATATTCTCTGGCATTGCTTCAGCTTTTCATGCAGCATTTGGTGATTCAGACGAACCGTTTGATGCCGAAAATTGGTTTAAGAACTGGTGCTTTAAACATTTAGGTGGGTTTACGGGTGAAATACTATCTCGTGGCGCGTTGTCTACAGTCAGCGGACTTAACTTTGCAGACCGTATGAGCACTAATTTACCTGACTTATGGTTCCAAGATGTACGTAAAGGTAAGGATGACCTTACTACGTTACAAAATACTATGATGAGTTTGCTTGGCCCATCTGCTGGCGCGTTAGTAACTTATGCTGAAGCATTGGATCGTTTTAATCAAGGCCATACAGAACGTGCTATTGAAACCGCTATGCCATCTGCTATTAAAAACGTCATGACTGGATTACGCTATCTTTCAGAAGGTCAAGCTCTTACTATGAAAGGTGAAACTTTAATGGAAGAAGTTCCTGCTCGCCTTGCTTTGGCACAGATGCTTGGTTTTACGCCCGATAAAATCGCGCAAGCACAAAAAGCAAATATTGAAATGAAAAATGCAGAACAAGAAATTATTGCTAGACATAATGATTTGTTAAATGCCTTCTTTATTGCTTTAGATTCTGGTGATACATATATGATGGATAAAGTCATTGCTAAGATCGTGCATTTCAGCCAAACTAATCCGGGCAAAGCCATTACACCAGATGCGTTAACAAATTCTATTAAAACTCGCTATAAGAATAGAGCGCTTTCTAACATCACAGGTGGTATGGGTATAGATAAAAGAATGATACCCCAACTTGAAGGATGGCGTAATTATGCAAATGAAGAATAAAAAACCCCCACCACGAGGGTGAGGGCGAAATGGCAACTTGCCAAGGAAAAGCGAAATGAATCGCAGGTGCAATCATACTACTTAATGCGCCATATTCGCAATCCTTGTATGCCTTTTTCTACAACAACTTGTGTTTTTATCTTATAGCGTAACCTCTTTGCGGTCCGTTTAACCTGCATAGCTGCACCGTCCGTATCCAAACAAGGGATAAAGAACGATGCGCCTACTATAAATTTAGACCAATTAATATCAAAGTTGAGTCCGTGAATCAACATCTGGAGTAGATTTAGCAGTTTCAATTAAAGAGTCAGCGTTTAAAAAGTGCTCATTGTCTAGCGAAAATACATACGCATCAATGGCAGGAGACTGAAGCTTTGTTCCTTTTGATAGCCGCTTCTTAACTTGACCTATGTAAATATTATCAGATGCTAAACCCTTTAGAGTATTCTTTAACTCGATCTGGTGTTTGGCGCAATAAGCCCGCAAATGTTTGGCATTGATAAATAGTTTCTTAGTATCAGGTTCAATCCTAACCAGGAGTTCATTAAACTTCGGCTCAACTATCGGCAATTGTTCCATGCCTGATCTGCCATCAACCTCACCATTTATAACTAGCGTAGCGGCTCTATGCTCATTCATGAACTCGCCAATCATGCTAGATGTTCCTTCGACTGGCGCTTTAACTTCTACACGCATAGTCTTCATCTCTTTTATCACCCAACGATATACTCTGCCAATATCAAAGTCAGGGATAATGCCCATATCCTTAGCCATAAGAGCACCGGCGATATTACAAGCAGCAACGCCAGACCAAAACCTTTCACGCCCTGTAAACCCAACTTCCTTGTCAATCTTTTGTTGTACTTGTTTAACTGTGTCCAATGCGGTTTCTAAATTAGCGACTAAGTATTTTGCATACTCAACCCCTGCATGACCGTAGTGGTTGTATAGCGCATTAAAGATATTGTCGGCTTCTTCTTTGCTAAGATTATTTGTCATCTCAATACGATACTCAATCAACCTCATAAACTCACCGTCTGGTGTAGATTTAAGTGACGATAATTTATCGTAGAACGATGAGTTTGAACTGCATAAAGCAATCGTTGCCCACTTAGTATCGTTAATACGCTCAGCATTTTCATGTTGCTTTAGTCGGTTTTTACCGCGGCCTTGCGAAATACTGTATGCTAAGTCTGAGAATACATCCCCTGTTAATTTTGTAATTTCATCAATCGTAACCGGCAAATTGTTCATAACGCCAAGCCGATTCATCATTGAGTTTGGTGTATCCTTCCATTGCAACATAAGTTCTTCGGGGTGCCCCCAAACGCTGTTGCACATCTTAAGTATTGTCGACTTACCTGTGCCTGATGTATTATTAATCAGGTTAATAATTGCGCCTTTAAGATTTAAATGCTTGAGCAACGGGGCGCCAAATGCTGTAAAGAATGCAAACGCATGTGGTTCAAAGCCTTGTTGGTTATAAACATTAATAATCTTTTTCCACTCGTCATAATCTCCTACGGGCAACATATAGTTAGCTAAGCTACCCGTTGCTTGCGACGGCGGGCTATAAACAACTTTTTCTGCACCGACTTCCTTCTCACCGACAATGAACTTTGCATTGTCGTGTGTCCAACCAAATTGAGTTCTCATAATTTCTACCTTTGTTTTGTGTTGTAGTTCTTTTACAAACATAATGATGTAATACATAATCCCGTCCATCTGCTTCTTAGGTGCAGCGACCCCGTGAAACGCTAATTTTTCACGTAATCTTTCTGGAGTAAGAGCATCAGTTAACGGCAACGCAAATTCTCGTACGCCGTCTTTAGGGAGATGTAGTCTAATCCAAGTTGCATCCCCTCGCTTGGGGTCGTGTAGCAACTTAACTACATATAAATCATGTTCATATATTAATGTAGGCTTCGCATCTTCTTCCGCAGGGAGCCGATATACGCCGCCGTTCTTGCCTCTGAAATACGGTTCAGGTAAGGTAGGCACTTCATATGATTTTGTTCCTTCTGGAGTTTCCTCAATAATCGGAACTTCTGGTTCTGCCGCAGCGATCTCATTGCCGAGTTGAATCGGGTTGGAGATTTTTCCTTTGTTGATACAATCTTTGCAATGTCCAGGGTTGTAATACTCCATCTTATCGCATGTGTATGGGCCTTTAATATCATTTGCCTTCTCCTCTGTGGATTCGTAGTTATATTTGGGGTGCCCCTTACTAACCGCATGAATTGCAGTATCCCTATCTACACAATGTGTAGCGATACTAAGCACTGCTCTCCACTTCGGCTCGTCTAAAGCATCTTGGTTTTCAACTAAATATTTAATCTGGTTGCAACCTTTGCCATCAATGGTTTTCATCATGATGGTTTTGAATCTGCTTTGAGTGTTACTTCTGTTTATCTTAGCAGCTTCACTGTAATTCCGAGGTATATAGCTCGGCGCAACTAACACACCAAGTATTCTTTTAACCTCATCGTAATCTAACTCCTTGCTGATATGCAAAATCTCAACAGGAAGTGGGGGATCTTGCTTAAAATTTAAAGTCTCTGATACTCTAAGAATAGATGCGCTCTCAGCGGTCCGTGATGGGTCAGCTTCGAAACCTCGTTCTTCGCACAGGGCTTTAAGTCTTTTTGCAACAGGTAACCATTCATCACGAGATATAGTTTTGTTCAAAGTCCAGTAAGCATGAATGCCACGACCAGAATTAACTACGCTCGGTAACGGTAGCTTTATTGATTTAGAAAATTCCTTTAACGCTGCAAGCCCAACAGTTTGATCTTCGTATGGTTTACCCACACCGCAATCAACGTCAATCCAAAAGCTCTTAAAGTACGCGCTATTCTTCTGTGTTCGTCCTTCGTTTGGGTCAAGGTACTTAGCACATGCAAAATAAACATCAAATTCCTGACTCAATAAATCATCTATAAGCTCCCCAGCTCCCAGTAAAGTATCTGCAAATTCTTGCTTTGGATACCCGCCTGGTTTTAAACCTACGATACAGTAATTACCTTTTCCATCTGGAGGTAGCACTGCCGCAAGTAGATCAGTCTTTGCCATTATTGAACTTAGCCTTAGTCAATACTCTTTTTATTTTTTCAGCTTTAGTCTTGTGGGGTTTTGAATTGCCTACGAACCATTGATAGATTGTCATCTTTGATACGCCGAATATAGCGGCAGCTTCAACTGCCGATATATCTTTAGCAATGCAATACCTACCTAGCTGAACCCCAATTAAATTGGAGTCAGCATTTTGGTTGGCTTCAACAAGTCTTAAACTGAACCCACGTAAGTTCATTCCTCGTTAGTCCAATCACCCATGATTGACTTTAAGTCTTTCTTAGGTGCAACTACAGGTTTATCTTCTTTACGCTTTTTAGGCTCTGGTACTTCTTCGACTTCAACTTCTACCTTCACAGCTTTAGGCGCAGGTTTAGCAACAGACTCAAGTTTTGGAAGCTCAGGCGCAGCTAACTTTTTAACCCCATCAATTTGTGCAACAGTCATAGTAATTGCTGACTTAGCTGCAGGAGTTTCTTTTTGCTTCTTAGCAATTTCCCATTGTTCTTCAGATAAGAACTCAATAGGACGGAAGAATAACTTGCCAACCGTTGAGTCATCGTCAAAGCGCATTTCAGTTACTAGATTATTAAGGTTGTAACCTTGTGAACCGACGTAGTTTGCGTACTGATCAAACGGCATGTGATCTAAATCGCCTGGCTCTTTCTTGCTGTAAAAGAATGACTTAGACTTTAACTCCATTTGATACACATCACCACCAATATCGCTTGCAAGAACAACTGCGATACGACGGCTAAATCTACAAGCTTTGCTCTTACCTTGTCCAGAACCTTCAATGTTTTGTGGGCAGTTATCGCAAGTGGCGCATTGTGGTTTCTCAATAGAAGCATCGGGAGTACGTCCATCAGGTGACCAGCAATCGGGTGGAGTTGCTTCTGCGCTTGGGTCGTATGCTGCAGCATAGAATGTACGTGATACATCTTTAGCAGCATTAACAACTACAACATTCATCTTTTCATTTGCGCTCTTAGATATTTCAACGCCACCAACTTTAAGTATGAACTTGTTATTACCAAGGGCAATGCGTTTAATTTTATTACCACCACCAGACAATGCTTTTGTTACATCGTCAAGTTCAACATTCTTTAAGTATGCGGGCAGGTTGTTTTCGAACAGGGCTAATTTACTCATTTACTTCTCCTTACGGTGATGGAATATGCGTTGTCCACATTGAGTCCTTGCGGCAACACTTCGGGGTTATCGACTAAAAATTGTTTAATATTTGTTTGGTGTATACGCCTTTCTAATAGTTCGGGTGCTTTATAGTCCATCATAAACTGATAGAACTTATCCCAGTCATTAGTCCAGTATCTAGTTTTAACAGAGCGCATAGCAAGACCGTGTGGAGTCTTAATACTATCCGCACCGGTAGCTTTGCATACCTCTAGGATTTCAGATTCTATGATGTCCATTTGCTCAGTAAGTTCAGCATTCTTTTCTTCGTATGCTCTCTTAGCTGCGTCCTTAGCGTCACGAATCTTTATGTAAACGTCGACAAGTTTATCGACAGATGGTGTTCCGTCCATTTGCTTTTCCTTTATATTATTGTTAACGAGAGATAGTATTGTACACTAAAACTTTACTAAGTCAAGTATCTTCTAATTCATTTTTATATAAATCTATTAGCTTTGTATGTACATCAAGCTTAGATTGAAGCAGGTTATACATACGCTCCTCTATCGAACTACCTTTAATATGTACTATAGTCATAGAGTTCTTTTGACCTTTCCTATTAATACGTGCGTTAGCTTGTAGATAGGTTTCGGTTGAGGAGACTGGAGAATACCACACGATAACGTTAGCAGCTGTAAGTGTAACCCCGTGTGCCGCAGCTTGCGGTTGTATAACTAATACTCTTGGGTTGTCTTGTTCTTGGAATTGTTTGAATATTGTAGTCCTTTGACCGACTGGAACATCACCGTTAATAATTTCGTTTGATATTCCTACCCGAGTTAAATGGTCGGATAATAATTTAATGGTGTGAGTGAATGGCACAAAGATCAATACTTTATGACTAGCTTCGTTAATGACTTCTTCAATTACGCTAAGCCTGTTGCTAACATCAAACTCAATTATTTCGCCTGTATCGGAATATACTGCACCGCCTGATATTTGCAATAGCTTATTCATATTTACTGCCGCAGTTGCGCCTGATATGTCCTCGCCCGCGGCGGTTATTAACATCTGCTTCTTTAAAATAGAATAGTACTTCTGTTGCTGGGCAGTAAGTGGCGCATCTCTAAATACATGCGTAACATCAGGAAGGTCTAAACATTCTTCTTTAGTAAACCGAATAGCGGGTTGAAGCGCATTGAATACTATGTCGTTAGCTTCCGGCTTCGGTATCCATTTGAACTTGCTAATATTCCTCATGGTCATATCTCTAAACGACCCAAAGAACCGAGGTACTTTATGTGGTACACAAAGTTTAGCTAATCCAAACGCATCGGTTGGACTCTGAGCAGCAGGTGTTCCCGTCATAAGCCATAGCCAAGTATCAGGCGTTATGATTTGATTAAGAGTTTTCCAACGTTTGGTTTGCGGATTTTTATATGCGTTAGCCTCATCTATTATGATTAAATCAAAGTTACCCTCTTTGATTTCACTAGCAACAATCTCAATACCATCGTAATTAATAATGACGTATTCGGCATCACTATTAATAATTGTTTGACGTTTTGTTCTTGTGCCGTATGCAATACTAGCTTTGCGGTGTATAGCAAATTTAAACAAATCTGCTCTCCAAGCTGAATCCATAATGGATAGTGGGCAAATAATAAGAACTCGTCTTATTTGTTTTGTTAGTAGCAAAAAGTCTGATGCCCAGATAGCTGATGCTGTTTTGCCTGTGCCTTGTTCATTAAAACAAAACGCACGTGGATTAGTTGATAAGAAATCTGCCGTTGTTTTCTGATGTGCCATCGGTGGGTGTACGCCAGGCCATGTATATCTTTGTACTACCGCCATATCTTTATATCTTCTCTGTCTTTTGATGAGCCTGTAGATGTGACCATCTGCATTCTCTGTGGGTTAAATCCGTCTCGTTCGTTCCAAAACGAACCGCCACGTAAAATCATATAGGTGTTTACGCTAACTTTGTTTTGCCATACGCTTCTATTAATTGCCAATAAACCTACGTTACACCTACCGCCGAATACAGATAATGCTGACATAGCACGAAGCTTATGTCCACCTGCGTATAAACTACTCTGGGTATATTGGGTCATGACCGGTGCAAGAAACACTGGCATATTAAGAGAACGGGAATATGCTACGGCTTGCTCAAAGTGATCGGCTAATACTGTAGCATTGGTTGCATCATTGAGGTCCCGCTTGCATTCAACCCCAAAGAATATATGACCGCCTTGATACGGAGCTTTAACACAAAAGTCTATGCGTTTACCAGACTTTTTAATTTCATATTCTTCCCTAAATTCCCATCCATTCTTTTCAAAGAACATCCGAAGCGTAATCGCAAAATTACTTTCGCTTGGGTTTGTTGACTTTGACCGTGTGGTCTGAATTACGGGAGAAACTGCGGTTTGCACTTGGGGACTTAAGCTTGAGATTTGAGGGTGCGTTAGTGCCGCCTTTTGATAATGGTATGGAATGGTCGATGTCCTTGCCTGTCCTGTCCACCCCTTCACTATCAAGCTTATATCTTGCTCTTGCCCTAGCGTTGCGTTTTGGTTGTTCATTACGAGCCTTTTGTTGTTCGTATTCTTTTTTGTACGGTCTTGGTTTGTTAACGTATGGCATAGTGTTCTCCTTTAGAACATTGTATCTTTTTCCTCCATAGCTTTCAACTTTTGCAGATAATGCAAAGCTTTGCCGCCATCGTCACTATCCTTACGTCCTTGGCGCATAGAGTACTTAATTATGTTTCCTTTTAAAAACCCTCTAAATTCCTCTATAGAAAGTACTGCTTCCATTACAGTCCAAGGTTGTATTGACATATCTTTATAGTGTGTGCCGCCCACTTGTTTTTCATCTACGTTCAAAATGTTGCCTCCTCATGGTTACTTGGGTTAAACTTTAATGGCTTGCCTATCTTTGTTAAAAGCGTGGTTGGAAAAGGCCATTGTTGTTGCGTGTCTGTATCTTGTCTGCTCGGCTTAGTTTTCCTTCGTGCAGTATTTCCTTTGTCAGAAATGTTGCATAGCATTTCAGGCAGTATCGTTTCCTTAAGTTCTCTTGGTCGGGAGATTTCCTTGACTCCACTACCATCGATTTCGTATGGTCGCATTTCGGGCATTTCATTTGTCTCCTTCGCTTATTTCGTTATGTTTATGAACTTCGGCTTCTTCTTTTAAGCCAAACATTTTTCCGCAGACTGAGCAACGATAAATTATTCTATGGATTGTTTTTAAAGTGCCGCGTTCTTCTCCACGCCTACTCTCAAACGTATTAATCTTCTCAATCATCAGCATCTACCATCCATGTCAACGTATTTGGCTCTGTACTGGCGTATAGTTTCTAATTTAGCATAGAATTTTTGTACATGTACAAGTGCATCGCCATATCGTCCATGATCTACGTTTTCGCATATAACAGTAGCTTCATTTACTGCATCTTTATACAAAGATAATTCTGATAGCGCATCGCCAAGTTGTAGGTCAATCTCTCTTGTTTCTTCGTCCATCGGTTTACTCCTAAAAATTAAATCAAAATTACTTGCAAACTTATTATGATCTGTTGGTCTTTGCTTAGACCCTTTTCCACCATCGCTCATTCTTGTCCCCTTGCTCGAATTAAATAAGCTAAATCAATTCCATCAGGATACTCAGATTCTTCACATATCTTTGCACACTCCTCACGTTCTTTTTCTGCTATCAGTTTGGCAAACTCCTCATCACATAGTTCTTCGTGAACTTGTGCTTGTCTAACCCTCTCAAGTATTTCTTCATTAGTCATCATACACCCCCAGTATAAATAACACATAGCAAAATACAGCGGTAATCCATACTGCACCCAGCCCAAGTACTGCTATAAGTATCAACGCATCCAGTACATCATTCATGTGTTCTTATCCTTTAATTTAGCTTTTCTTTCTTTGCTAATAAAATGCGTGGTCAAAATAAAACCAAGCAAAACGCCATCAACAATGCTTAACCCAATGATTAAAAAAATTTGTCCGTATGTAAATGTAATCATATGTTCTTATTCTTTAATTTAGCGGGGTCGGTTGAAAATTTAACATCACCAGTGGCAACCCAATAACCCTCCCTGTAGCCTTCATAGTGAGCAAGCCATATCCCATTAAGAGCATCTTCAGTCATATGATCAACTTCTTTTTTATTCATCAGCCCGATGTAAGCAAGTTTGCGGTTGGTTGCATACCCTGCCGCATCTTTGTGAAGTAATTCTGCGGGTGTCATGTGTTTTTCTCCTTCAACTTAGACTCTATTGCTTTAAACAAATCTTTTAAACTGTCGCCTTCTTCCCAATCAATATCATCTTCATCAGTTAACCCTACCCATTCTTTAGAATGAGTATAGAGAGGCACTCCAGCAGACCCGTCTGTGACTTCTCGCCAAATGCCATCGGTAAACTTTGCAAACTTACCCACAGGCTCACTCTGCTCTTGCTTTGGAAACGCTCTTGCGCCACCTCCACAAATTGGACAATCAATTTCTTGCCATCCAAGTCTTGCTAACTGCTCACCCTGCTCACCCTGCTCTTGTGTTACTTCTTTATTCATAGTACCCCCTAGTCATTAGTCCCATAAACGCATAGATCAGCACCGCATACATAGCCGTTATTACTACGATGTCGGTTGTCCACGATGTCTCTACACCAAGCAATGCTTTTTGCACCCAGTCTTGATCGGGGTTGTAGTAGTTAACCTTCGGCTCATAGTAGATACCGATCTTTACTTTGCCTGTGTCATATGGTGTTGGTCTCATTTTTCTTTTTCCTTTTTATTGATGCAATGCCTGCTTGTTTTGGTTCGCTTGTTTCGATTATTTCATCTACAAATTGCCATACTTTATCTGTATGTACTTCATCAGGATTAAGTCTTGACAACAACCCATTTAGCACAAACATTGCATATAGATGTCGTAAGTATTCTTTGTCTTGATCTGTAATCATTATTTTTTTGGTACGTTGTTTATTGTGCCAAGTTGTCTGCCAAGTCTCATTGCAGCGTCAGCAACTTCTGTGTTAACGGCTCTGTGTATCTCGGGGTATATATGTGTGCTATACACACGCATAAACAATTCTTTAAATCTACGTTCAAGTTGACCTTCAACTGTTAGACCTGCATCAAGCCCTTCGTTACTGATAATTGCTTCTTGGTATTGTTCAGCGACAAACGCTTCATGTTTATCAGCTTCATCTTGTATCTTTTGTAAATTTACAATTTGATTTGGTACGTTACTCATCTATAAGTTCCTTTTCCGTTATGTTCACAATGTTCAATTAGGCAAAACTTCTTGCAAGTAAAGTTCTGCTTCGGGTTCCACGTATCGTTTTCCATTGCATCCTCGATACGCTTAATTTCACTATCCCACATAGCCCAACGCTCATCCTGTATGTCTACGTTGTACTGCTCCCTCACAAACTCCTCGGATACGAGGAACACTAGCCCCGCTTTTACTCTTTCTATAACAGGGAAATGTTTAAATACAGCCAGCGCCATTAACTCTAACTGTTTCTTATCAGCGTACTGTGCGCTCTTGCCTGTCTTGTAATCTACAACATAAGCCGTACTGCCATTTAATATAAGCAAATCTGCAACACCTCTGAACCAAACATCTTCAGCAAAGAAGTCACATGGTTCTTTATCCTTTGTTAAACCCATCTTGTATTCACAAAGCTTTGTACCAGGTGTAGCAATAAGAGTATCCAATACTGGCTTAATGAATGCAAACTTCTCCGGTATCTTCGTTC
>Ga0007862_1000039_pt1 | contig 42149 bp, 72 predicted proteins | sample CryBogCBH20Aug07_FD_71206 | JGI IMG/M metagenome (GOLD analysis project Ga0007862, IMG submission 71206) | Freshwater microbial communities from Crystal Bog, Wisconsin, USA - CBH20Aug07 | ecosystem: Environmental > Aquatic > Freshwater > Lake | place: Crystal Bog, Wisconsin, USA | collected... | reverse complement strand
TCTTATTATTGTTCCAACTACTTCTCTTGTTAGTCAGCTTGCCAATGATTTTGCTGACTATGGTTTTAACTCCGATAAGTTTGTTCATCGTGTGTTCGCTGGACAGGATAAGGGAACAACAAGACCAGTCACAATCAGCACTTGGCAAAGCATATACAAGTTACCTAAAGAATTCTTTGCAAACTTTGATGTTATCATCGGAGACGAAGCTCATCTCTTCAAAGCAAAATCTCTTACTTCTATACTTGATAAGATGTCCGGATGCCGCTATCGTTTTGGATTTACCGGAACATTGGATGGTACTGAAACCCACCGCCTCGTCCTTGAAGGACTCTTCGGACCAGTAAGAAAAGTAATATCAACTGCAGAGTTAATTGAAAAGAAACATTTGGCTGACTTTAATATCAAAGCCATTGTATTGAATTATCCTGAAGAAATTAGAAAGATGATTGCTCGTTCGGGTAACTATCAATCTGAGATTGATTATCTTGTTCGTAATGAGAAGCGTAACAAGTTTATCAAGAACCTTGCATTATCTCTTGATGGTAATACACTATTGTTATTCCAATTCGTAGAGAAACATGGTAAGATATTATATGATGAAATCTCAGCAGAAGCTGGAGATCGTAAAATATTCTTTGTTCACGGAGGTGTGGACGGAGATGATCGTGAAGAGATAAGAAGGATAGTTGAAAATGAGTCCAATGCTATTATTGTCGCTTCTTTTGGTACTTTTTCTACCGGAGTCAATATTAAGAACCTGCATAGTATTATATTTGCTAGCCCAAGTAAGTCTCGGGTTCGGAATCTCCAGTCAATTGGTCGTGGACTACGTAAATCTGATACAAAAGATGCTGCTACTCTCTACGACATAGCAGATGATCTTACCTACAAGGCAAAACGTAATTTTACCTTGACACATTTCATGGAACGAGTTAAAATATATAATGAGGAAAAATTTAGATATAAGATCTATAAGGTAGAATTAAAGATATGAACACTATAGCCTTGTTTCCTACATTTATTCATAGGAGTTTTGTGAAAGATATAAGTTTATGTAATAGAATTGAAGACGCTGCTAGAAACATAAGAGACCTTAGAAAAGGAACATTCTACAGAGGTGATGATAATAATTTCGTTACTGATGATAATCTACATGAGCTAACAGAATTCTCTGAGTTGTGTAAGATGATTATAGAAGAATCTGCTTTTGCTTTCGACTTCTATGCAGTAAAGAGAGACCGTCATTATATTACTTCTATGTGGTCTTATATAACAACATCTAACTATAGTCTTTCCACTCATATACATCAGAATTCTTTCTTTTCTGGTGTTTTCTATGCAAAAGCTCCAAAGAATTGCGGTAAATTAAGATTAATGGATCCAAGGCCAGCTAAGAACATTATTAATCCAGAATACGAAAGAGTTAACGACGCTAATATGGGTATATATGAATTACATCCAACTACAGGAGAAATGCTAATGTTTCCTTCATGGCTTCCACATGATGTTTTTGCTGGTCAATCTGAAGAAGAAAGAATATCAGTAGCATTTAATATTATGATGAAGGGTACATATAAGTATCATGCACAGAGCATAGTCTACTAAAGGAATTTATTATGGCAAAGAATTATATCAATAACAAGACTCTCTATGGCGCTATGATTCATTACAAGAATGAAGTCAAAGAGGCAGTTGAAAAGGATGTCGAAAAACCGATTGTTCCAAAGTATATTGGAGAGTCAATTCTTTTGATCTGTAATAACCTGGCCAAGAAACCAAACTTTTCTGGTTATACCTATAAGTCTGATATGGTATCAGATGGTATTATGGACTGCATCGCTGCTGTCGACAAGTTTGATCCTGACAAAACTAATAATCCATTCGCATATTTCACTCAGATCGCCTGGAATGCTTTTCTCCGTCGCATTCAGAAAGAGAAGAAACAGACTTATATTAAGCATAAGAACTTTGAAAACTCTCATATCTTTTCTGAATTAATTGAAGATGTGAACTATGCAGTGCATTTGAAGGCTAATGAGTATTCCTCTGAAGTTGTTCGCTCATATGAAAATAAGTTGACAAAGTCTAAAAAAGATAGTAAACTTGTAGGAGTAGAGAAATTTTCAGAGGTAGAGAATGAAGATAGCACTGATAACTGATACCCATGCTGGGGCAAGAAACGATTCTCTGGCCTTTCATGATTATTCTAAAAGAATCTATGATGAAGTGTTCTTTCCATATCTGGACGAGCATAATATCAAAACAATCATCCACCTGGGCGATATCGTAGATAGACGTAAGTTCATTAACATTAATACAGCGTATCGGCTCCGTAAGGACTTTATTGAGCCAGCATTAGAGCGTAACATTGAGTGGCATCAGATCTTGGGTAACCACGATGTGATGCATAAGAATACAAATAAGATATCTTCTTTCACCGAACTGTTTAATCGCTATCCGATAAATATATATGAAGAGGCAACAGAAATAACAATCGATGGGCTTAAACTCCTTTTGATGCCTTGGATTAACGATGAAAACCGTGAACATGCTTTAAAGTTAATAAAGGAAACAGATGCGCAAATTTGCTTCGGACACTTGGAGTTGCAGGGATTCGAGATGTATAAAGGTTCTATCGTCAGCCACGGAGATGATCCGAACCTTTTTTCTAGATTCGATATCGTTTGCAGTGGCCATTATCACCATCGTTCTTACAGTGGGAATATTCATTATCTCGGGAGCCATGCTGAGTTTACTTGGTCTGATTATAACGATCCTCGAGGGTTCCATACGTTTGATACAGAGACGAGGGAAATAACTTTTATTCAGAATCCTATTACAATGTTTAAGAAAATCTGGTATAATGACGGTGACCAGCGTTTCTTAGAGACTGAGATTGATTATAAAGAATATGCCGGTAAGATAATAAAAGTAATCATTCAAGAAAAGAATAATCCTGCGTGGTTTGAAACATTCATTGACAATCTAGAGAAACAGAATCCTGTAGATATTCAAATTGTTGAAGATCATCTAAATTTGAACCTCGAAGAAGAAGAGGATCTTATTGATGAAGCTGAGTCTACTTTAGATATCTTCAAGAAGTATATTAGAACAGCGGAGACTAAAGGCGTTGATAAAGCGAAACTTGAATCTAAAATTGTCGAGCTTTATCATGAAGCGCTCTCAATCGAATGACATAAGCGAGCATGATCAGATAATATTAGACCAATTACAAGTGGCTTATTATATAAAAAGAAAAATAAAAAAAGCAAAGAAAATAATGAGATATGATCCTCTCATAGATATGTTTCTTGAAGCCAATAAAAGAAGAATTGACTTTTTTGAAAATATGATAGATGATAAAAATCTATTGTCTAAGAAACACAAAAAGAAAAAGAAAAAGCCAAAAGATATATTAACAGGAGAATCCAATAAAGATTTATATAGATTCTGTCGTGATTTTGTATATCATACAGTGTTTAATTATAAAATAGCTAAAGATTATGTATATGTTACATTATTCAGGAAGTAAATATGATTCTATTCAAGAAAATACGTTGGAAAAACTTTCTATCTACTGGTAATATCTTTACAGAAATGAGTCTTTGTGAAAAGGATATGACTCTTATCATTGGCCAGAATGGCGCTGGTAAGTCTACTATCCTTGATGCAGTCACATTTGGTTTATTCGGCAAACCGTTTCGTAAGATATCCAAGGGCCAGTTAGTTAATACTATTACTAAAAAGAATTGTATTGTAGAGGTGGAGTTCTCTATAGGAACTGTTAATTATAAGATTGTTCGTGGTATTAAACCAAATGTGTTTGAGGTTTATCAGAACGATAAGTTACTTAATCAATCAGCAGAAATGAGAGACTACCAGGAGGTTCTGGAAAAACAGATACTCAAGGTTAATCTAAAGTCATTCTGTCAGGTTGTTATTCTTGGTTCAGCTACATTTCAGCCGTTTATGCAGCTGCCAGTTGGTCAGCGTAGAGAGGTCATTGAAGATATTCTTGATCTTCAGATATTCACTACAATGAATTCTCTATTAAAAGATAAGGTTCTTTCTAACGGAGAACTTATTAATAACACATATAATGATAAAAAGATTCTACAGTCTAAGATTGATATGACTCTTGAACATATCAAGGAAATGAACTCTAATAATGAGAAACTAATAGAAGAAAAGAACAATCTAATTAAAGATACTAATGAAAAGGTAGCCAAGTTTAAAATTGAATATGAAGCTATTAATAAAGATATTAATAAGCTAACAACAAAGACAGAACAGTCTGATTCAATTAAGAGAAAGATAGATAAGCTCAAGCAGATCAAGCATCAGATCGAAGCAAAAGTGCACAACCTGAACGAGAACAATGGTTTCTTTAATGACAATGATAACTGCCCGACATGTCTGCAGGTTATTACTGTTGAACATAAGAATTCTATTGTAACAGGCAATAATGATAAGATTGCTGAATTGAATGAGGGTTTAGATAAGCTGGCTACCGAATATGATACTGTCAAGAAACAGTTAGATGATATTCTTGAGATTCAGAATAAGATTCAAGATCTTAATATGAAAAAGATAGAGGCGACTACAAATATACGCTCTCTTGAGAATTATATCTCTCAACTGGAGAAAGACATTACTGGTCTATCTACTGTAAATGAAGATAAGAAAGACAATAAGATTGCTGAGTTTGAAAAAGAGCTCGATGATATATCTGGTAAGTATAATGTATTAGTTGAAGACAAACATATTCTTACTGCAGTTACTAATCTATTAAAGGACAGTGGTATTAAATCTAAGATTATTAAGCAATATATCCCTATCATTAACAAGTTTATTAACAAGTATCTGTCAGCTATGGACTTCTTTGTTCAGTTTGAATTGAATGAAGAGTTCAGCGAAACCATCAAGAGTCGTTTTAGAGATGATTTTTCTTATGCTTCATTCTCTGAGGGCGAGAAACAAAAGATAGATCTGGCTCTTCTATTCACTTGGAGAGCAATCGCCAAACTCCGTAACTCTGTGAGCACTAATCTCCTTATTATGGATGAAGTATTTGATTCGTCTCTCGATATTACAGCAACTGATTATCTTATGAATATCATTAGAGATGTTGCTAAGGATTCTAATATTATTGTTATATCTCATAAAGAACATATGAACGAGAAGTTCTCTAACGTAGTCAAGTTTATTAAGCACAAGAATTTCTCTTCTATTCAGGAGTAAATTATGGAACTAAATGATACCTATCTATTGGAACAATGTGAAGAGTTTGACTTCAAAGATCCTCCATTCGATCCTATTCAATATGCACAGAATCTCGTAAAATTTATGTATGATAGAAGTGCTCTTGGTGTTGCAGCAAACCAAGTAGGAACACCATATCGTATCTTTGCTATGCGAGGAGAACCAGAGAACTTTGTATGTTTTAATCCTAAGATTATTCAGCCATCTGAAGCAGAGGTTCTGTTAGAGGAAGGATGCCTTTCTTATCCAGGACTTCTTATTAAAGTAAAAAGATCTCAGCATGTTCGTGTTAGATTTCAAGCTCCTAACGGAGAAACAATGACCAAGCAGTTCACTGGTCTTACAGCAAGAATATTTCAGCACGAATACGAACATCTTGAAGGCGAAAGATTCTATGATAAGGCAAACAAGTATCATAGAGATCAAGCATTTAGGAAATGGAAGAAATGAGATACTTTGAATTTGATATGTTGAATAAACACTTCGACGAGAGATTAGAATACATCTCTTCGTGGATTTGGCTTGCCTTTTACCTAATTGTAGGTTATACTATATTCAAGTTGTTTAAGGAATACGACAATTGAATATCTTTTATCTTTCTGAAAATCCTGTTGAAGCCGCCGAGTGGATGGTGGATCGTCACGTAGTTAAGATGATCCTCGAGTCCGCACAATTACTATCGACTGCTCACCGTCTCCTCGATGGTAGAGAGATACTGTTAGAAGTAGACATCCTTAAAGATGACGGAACCGTTAAAACTAAGAAAAAGAAATGGTGGTTATTAGATGACGCACGTGAAGAAGTTATATACTCAGCTACGCACATTAATCATCCGAGTGCTATATGGGCTCGTTCAAGTGTCGAGAATTATAATTGGCTCGTAGATCATTTCTTTGCTCTTATGGCAGAGTATACTCATCGCTACGACAAACATCATAAATGTTATGGTGAGATATCCTATATGCTCGCTTCTCCTCCAAAGAAGTTAGAAGAGTTTGATATGACAAAGATGCCTTCTTGTATGGCAGAAGAATACGTTATTGGTTCTGATCCTGTCAACAACTATCGTAATTATTATAAGATGGGTAAGACTCATCTTCATAAATGGACTAATCGCGAACCACCGGAGTGGATTAATGGGTAATATGTATCAAGATGTGAAAGAGTTTCAGACAGCTGTTGGACAGAATATTGGTGTTGAACCAAAGTTTCCTAATATTCGTGAACGTAAGTTACGTATGGATCTTATGCTTGAAGAGATGAAAGAATACTTTGAGAGTGAAGAGAAAAATGATCTGGAAAATCTTGCGAAAGAACTGGCTGATATTATTTACATTGCTTGTGGGACTGCTGCATCTTATGGCATCCCACTCGACAGAGTATTCGATGAAGTACACGCCTCAAACCTGGCAAAACTAGTAGATGGTAAACCCATTCGCCGTGAAGATGGAAAGATCCTCAAGCCAGAGGGATGGACTCCTCCTGACATAAAAAAGATCTTGACAATTTGATAATTTACTATATAATATATGATGAATGTATTTGGAGGCCGTGATGGTAAGACGTATTGTTGCTCGTGAAAAATTAGATTGTGAACATCTTCTTGGAACTTTTCTTGATGAAAGTCATTATGATAAGTTGATTGAGGAGGATTGTGATTGTTATATGCCTCCATTATGTGATGTTGCAACAAAGGCAGATTGTGGCTCCAAAGAGTGTGAAGACTGCGATAAGGGTAATGATGAACTTCGTATCGCATTTAAGTTACGTAAGAACTACTTTACAAAAGAAGAATGTGAAGAAGCATATGTTGGCTTAAGAGAAGCTGCAACCGAATCGCAGAATCGTGGTCTTGCTGCTGGTCCTCGTGGGCCAATGTTAGCATGTGAAGGCAGAGGTGGTAGAGATTGGGTTTCGCCTTATCAACATGAGATTCTTGAGTTTCTTATGGATGACGGAGCATCTCTGTTTAATGATAACTCAATTGAAAAGATCCGTGCAAAATACGCCGATCCTAAGTTCAAACCAGCAGATGAAACAAGAGGAACTGTTTGGTTACGTTCAGAGGTAACTAAAGTATATCCTGAGTATCATGGATGGTTTGATAAATGGGTTGATGGTTTATCTAATAAGCCAAAAGAGGATATCCGTGCAGAAGCTATAAAGGTAGCTGAGAAGTGGGCATCAACAACTAACTATGCTAAGTCAGTATTCTCTGGTGTTGCTGGTTGGTATGACCGTTATCCTCGTATTCCTTATGGTCGTGCTACTGCTTATACTGAAAAAAATCCAGAACTATTTGCTAAATCGTATCCATTCTTACAATCTCTTAACAGAGGTTTCAAAGAACTGTTGCCATGGCGTTGGGCTAATCAGAAGGCAGCTGCGGATAAAATGGATCCAAGATTTCTTGTACCGGAAACTGTGTTCACAACTATTACAGTGAATAAGACTTTCCGTACAGCTGCTCATAGAGATGCCGGAGATCTTGATTCTGGTCTTTCTAATCTACTTGTCTTAGGAACAGGAGAATACACTGGTGGTTATCTTATATTTCCTGAATATCGTGTTGCTGTTAACGTCCGTCCTGGCGATCTTCTTCTCGTTAATAACCATGAAATCATACATGGTAATACTCCTATTATACTTAATAGCCCTGATAATCCTAATTGCGAAAGAATCTCGGTAGTTTGTTACTTCCGTGAAAAGATGTTAGAGTTAAAATCTTATGAGTATGAAGTTCTACGTAGACAGTTTGTTGATGAACGTAGATTGAATAAATCTCATCATCTTCAACGCCCATTGTGGAATGGCGTGTCTCCTGGTATGTGGGAAAGTAAAGAGTGGTATGATTATCTTCATGCGCATGGTATGAAGGATCCTTATGGCAAAGCTGAAGAAGCAAACCTGGAGTCATTTTTCGGATGAATTTAGATTATGTTAAGGTTAGAGATCTTCCTGGTTATGTAGATTGGAGATTGCCTGAAAATAGAATTGAAGCGTTCGCTCGTGTTACGCATGTTCGTTTTGTTGAAGGCGATCTCGATCACCACCACGTTGGTAAAGTAATATGTGATTACTCCAATTATGATAATGAGCAGAAAGCTCTTTATGCTATGTATTTCGGTCAGTCTTACCGTAACCATTGGTCAATGATTGCTATGCAGTTAGATCTTTGGAATATGTCTGACGATCAGTTAATTGATTGGCATAATAAGAATTGGCGTAGAATGAAATTCGGTAATGATACTAAGTGGAATGTTCGTAAGTTTCCACAGTTTGTTATTGATATGAAAAAGCGTATAGGCAAAGGTAGCCTATATGAGTATCTTGGTAATGCTGCTAATGCTGGTTCAAGAGAAAAGAACTACTTCTCTTTAAATAACTGCTTACAAGAATTCTATTCAATGGGCAGAATGACTGCTTGGCTCGCTCAACAGACTCTTTATGAATTGTTTGATTGGGATATTGATCATTGGGATCAGCAGTTATATGATAATGCTACTTGGTCTCAGTATGATTCTATTTGTTATCTTTTCAATAGAATTGATATTGCTCGTAAGCAGAAAATTACTGACGAGTACGGTCATGTTCTTGAAGTTAAGACCTATGAACCAACCAAAGCAGATAAGCAGTTAATGGAAAAGAATACTATTCATCTTATGGAAGAAATGAATAGGAGAATGCCTTTTCACGTTGACATATACAATATCGAATCAGTTGAGTGTGAGTTTCGTAAGACTGCCTATGGTCCTAAGATTAAGGAGTTTACATTCTGGACTACTAATGAATTGGTAGAGATGTATGATAAGTTATTAGATCTTTGGAAAGATTATGATGGTCCAGGTAAGGTTGATTGGACTCCATATGTTGTTGGGTTTATGACGAAAGGTAAAAATGTTACGGACTATGGTTTTCATCCAGACTACTTTAAGGTAATGGTGAATACAGGTCTTAATCTTAATACTCATCATCTTTATAAGGATGAGTTAAACGCTCATGAGTTGTTAGAGCTTCCTAAGATTATACCTACAGCTGCTCATACTATGAAAAGCGAATGGGAGCAATCTTTTGATGTCAAGAAAAGAAAGGTGTTATGTAAGAAGTATAATCCTGTAAACTATCTAAAATTTAAACCAAAAGATCATCCTGCTTGGAGTGATAAAGCAGTTGACTTTTCTTATTGTTCATAGTAATATAATAATTGTGTGAAAGCACCGAGAGCTACTCTTACTCCAGTCAAGACCTCTCTCGTTAAAAAACTGACATAAAGGAGAAAAAATGTCTAAGAAAATTCGTGTCGCCGTTGTTGGCGTTGGTAACTGTCTGTCGTCTCTCTATCAAGGTCTTGAGTATTACAAAGATCACGACGAAGAGAACATTCCTGGTATTATGTTTTCACGTATCGGTGGTTATCATCCTTCCGATATTAAAGTTGTAGCAGCATTCGACGTTGATCGTCGTAAGGTTGGCCGTCCTCTTGGCGAAGCTATTTTCGCAAAGCCAAACTGTGCTCGTGTATTCTGTGATGATGTTCCAGATGGTCCAATCGTTCAGATGGGTCCTGTGCTTGATGGTGTTTCTGAGTATATGCAGTCTCAACCAGAGAAATATGGTTTCCGTGTTTCTAATGAAGAAGCAGTTGACGTTGTCGCTGCTCTGAAAGAATCTCGTGCAGAGATCCTTATTAATTATCTACCAGTCGGTTCGCAAGAAGCAACAGAGTTCTATGCTCAGTGTGCTATCGACGCTGGTGTATCTTTCTTAAATTGTATTCCTGTCTTCATCGCTTCTGATCCTAAATGGGAGAAGAAGTTCATTGACGCAGGTCTGCCTATCGTTGGCGATGACATGCGTTCGCAGGTTGGTGCTTCTATTCTCTCGCAGGTTCTTCAAGAGCTTGCATTTGATCGTGGTGCTATTGTAGACTTCCATCAGCAGCTGAATGTTGGCGGTAACTCTGACTTCAATAACATGATGGTTCAGAGCCGTCTTGCTTCTAAGAAGAAGTCAAAAGAGAATGTTATTCGTGCTCAGAATGATCTCCGTGGTATTCCTATTGATTCAGAAGCATTGTTCGCTGGTCCGTCAACCTTTATTCCTTATCTAAAAGATAACAAGGTTGCTTATCTTAACATCCGTCTCCGTGGTTTCGGTGATGCTCCTATTACAATTGATGCTAAACTCTCTGTTCAAGATTCAGAGAATTCTGCTGGCGTTGTTATTGATGCTATCCGTTATCTGAAGGTTGCTAAGGAGATGGGTATCGTTGGTGCTCTCCGTGGTCCTTCTGCTTGGACTCAGAAGACTCCTCCGCAGCAGATGCAATATTCAGATGCTAAAGCTGAATGTGCTGCTTTCGCTGAACGTGACACAAACGCTCTAAAGGCTAAGAACTACTATGCGTAAGATTAACACTTTCGATATTGATGGTGTTATCTTCTTAGAAGAACACGATGGGATCTATCCAGGTCCCATCGATATCATCATTACAGGCAGAAGCTACGAAGAGACAGAAGAAACTCTTGCGATGTTGAATCGCAAGGGTATTAAGAATAAAGTATATTTCAACCCAGAGAAATTTGATGAGAAGTCAAGAGAGTCTTCTGGTATACATAAAGCAAGAACAATAATTCAGTTAAAACAAAAAGGATATGAACACGGAGTTCATTTTGAAGATGATGAAGTTCAGATAGCAGAGATTAAGAGATTAATCCCTGACATCCGTATTGTTCATGTTGTTTCAGATCTTGTTAACAAAGAGAATGTGAGACGTAAATGAGAGTAATCGCTATCGGTGGTGAACCAGGCGCTGGTAAGTCCACATTGATGAAACAGATTCTTTCTAAGTTAGATTGGAAAGAACAATATACTAATTTCAAATTAGTTCCATATTTACAGTGCAGTAATTATTACGTTTTGGGCAAATATGAAGATGGCGAGACATTCTCTGGTACTGACAGGATGTCTATGGCCGTCCAGCCAGAGGCAGTGAAGTTCTTAGCTACCCTTCCGAGCGACGCTGTTGTTCTATTTGAAGGCGATCGCCTCTTCACTGCCTCTTTTCTTGAACATTGTGTTGAGAACTACGACACTGATATTCTATATCTCGAGACAGATAAGTCTATTCGTGAGGATCGTTATAAGGAGCGTGGATCTAATCAGAATGAAACATGGCTCCGTGGTAGAGAATCTAAGATCGCTAATATTCTTTCTAATATGACACTGATGTTTAATACATCTAAATTTAAAAATAATACTTTACAAGATCAAGAAATTATAGTAGACTATATTATGAATAGATTGGAGGCATGATGGAATACGGAAATACAATGTATACTTCAACTGGAGGTCTTGGAGACCATAGAGCAACATATACTTTTGAAAATGGAACACCATATAAAACGGTGATGGTTGATCAATCTCCAAAATATAAATATGCCGAAAATAAGATTATCTCCGACTTCCAAGCATATATAGATAAGACATACAATCAGCACTATAAGACAGAAGAAGAAGCAGTTGAATGTTTCGACGCCTGGATTGCTCTTGGTGATTCTATGCCTACATTCCGTAACACCGCTCTAAAGTATCTGTGGCGTTATGGTAAGAAGAAGGGATCTAATAAGGATGATCTTATGAAGACTCTTCATTATGTATTGATGTGTCTTTATGTTGACCATTATAAGGATTCGAAATGACAACATATACTAAGAAGTTCTTTGAAAAGGTAATGTCGAAGTCATTAGAAGAGCATAATAAAGATAAGTTCAGAATATTAGAAAGAGTTGGTACTGGTGTTCAGTGCCCAGATTGTGGAGATGAGTTAATAGAAACTAATCCAGGAGTTATTCTAACGACTCACCCAGCCCAGAAAAAAGTTCATTGTAATTCCTGTAAGTATTCGAATTATATTTTAGCATAAGAAAGGTGACTATAGTATGGAACAAATTCAAATTCCGATTGAAGAGCTTCGCAAGCGTAAGTTGTTTATTGCGACGCCAATGTATGGTGGTCAGTGCGCAGGTATGTTTGCTAAATCGACAGCTGACTTAGCTGCTCTTTGTGCTCAGTATGGTATTCCTCTCCAGTTCTATTATCTGTTTAATGAGTCTCTGATTACTCGCGCACGTAACTATTGCTGCGATGAGTTCATGCGTTCAGAGGCAGAGCATCTGATGTTTATCGACTCGGACATTGGATTTAATCCACATGACATTATTGCTATGATGGCTCTTCAAGCTCAAGATGAGAAGTATGATATTATCGGTGGTCCTTATCCTAAGAAATGTATCTCTTGGGAAAAGATTAAGCTGGCAGTAGATAAGGGTATCGCAGATAAGGATCCTAATGTTCTTGAGAACTTTGTCGGTGATTATGTGTTTAATCCAAAAGGTGGACAGACGTCTATTCCTCTTAATCAACCAGTAGAGGTTCTTGAGATTGGTACTGGCTTCATGATGGTATCTAAGAAGGCTATGCAGAAGTTCTATGATTCTTACAAGGATCGTTATCTGTATACTCCTGATCATGTTCGTACTGAACACTTCGATGGTTCTCGTAAGATTCTAATGTTCTTCCAGGCTGAGGTTTGTGAGAAGTCCAACCGTTATCTTTCAGAGGATTATTGGTTCTGTCAGAAAGCTCAAGAGATCGAACTTAAGACTTGGTTCTGTCCATGGATGAAGATGCAACATGTTGGCACTTATATCTTTGGTGGTTCATTAGCTGATCTTGCTTCTATCGGTGCTTCGGCTACAGCTGATCCAGGTGCATTAGGCAATAAAAAAAACCAAGATAAGAAGTTTCATTCGACTAACAAAGTTAAAAAAGTAGCAGCGAAACGTAAGTGAAGAAAGGAAGTTATATTATGAAGATTGATACAAATACTGTGAATGTCCTGAAGAATTTCTCGAAGATCAACCCTTCGATCGTCGTTCAGGAGGGTAATGTTCTGAAGACTATCTCCCCGACTAAGACTATTATGGCCAAGGCAACTGTTCCTACAAAGTTCGGTCAGCGTTTTGCCGTATATAATCTTGATCAGTTCATTGCTCTCCTCTCGACTTTCCGCGATCCAGAGTTGAAGTTCTCTGATAAGTCTGTTGCTATTACTGAAGATAACCGTAAGAGCCACTTCACTTATGCTGACGAGAGCACCGTTACTAAGGCTCCAGAGAAAGAGATCTCTTTGCCTTCAGTTGATGCTACTTTCACTCTTAAGAATGAAGATCTAATTGCAGTTGAAAAGGCTGCAGGTGTTCTTCAGCTTCCTGAGATTGCTGTAGTTGGTGATGGTAAGACAGTTTCTCTTGTCGCAACTGATTCTAAGAATCCAACCAGCAATGATTGGTCAGTAGGTATCGGTCAGACTGATAAGGTGTTTAAGGCTGTGTTTAAGGCTGAAAACATTAAGATTATCCCAGGAACTTATGAGGTAACTATCTCTGCTCGCGGAATCTCGCATTTCGTTGGTGTAGATACTGAAGTCGAGTACTTTATTGCTGTTGAGTCTAACTCTCAGTTCTGATAGAGGAGGAGTTAATCTCCTCCTTTCTTTTCTATATTATGATGGAGAATGTGATGAAAAGACAACTTCCAAGTGGTCTTGTTATAGCAACTTTGTTTGGAGAAGAAGTTGCAACTAAAGAATGTAATACTTGTAAAAAAGTAAAGTATAAACATGAATTTTATGTAGAATCTTGTTCAAAGAGAAAAAATAAGGAGCAAGTAAGAAACCAATGCATTCATTGTTGGGAAAGATTCAAAGGTGATAAATTCTTTGGTATTAAGATGTTAAAGATTGAATCAGAGCTCAAAGCAATGGAGAATGCATAATGAATGAAGAATATCTCTGGGTAGAGAAATATCGCCCTAAGACAATATCTGATACTATTCTTCCATGCGATCTGAAAGAAACTTTTCAGAAGTTTGTAGAGCAGGGCAATATTCCAAATCTAATCTTATCAGGATCAGCTGGCGTAGGAAAGACGACCGTAGCCAGAGCCATGCTTGAACAACTTGGTTGTGATTATATCGTCATTAATGGATCTATGAATGGTAATATTGACACGTTACGCAACGAAATTCTCAACTTCGCGTCATCCGTATCACTTTCGGGTGGAAGAAAATATGTCATCCTGGATGAAGCGGACTATCTTAATGCCAATTCTACTCAACCCGCTCTTCGTAATTTCATGGAAGAGTTCTCCAGAAACTGTGGCTTCATACTTACATGCAACTTCAAGAACCGTATCATCGACCCTTTACACTCTCGATGCTCAGTAATTGACTTTAAGATTAGCAAGAAGGCGACAGCTAAACTTGCTTCTCAGTTCTTTAAGCGTGTTACAGTTATTCTTGACAAAGAGAATATCCAATTTGATCAGAAGGTTGTAGCTGAAGTTATTAATAAGCACTTCCCTGATTGGAGACGAGTTCTAAACGAACTTCAGAGATATTCGTCTACAGGTAAGATTGATTCTGGTATTCTGGCTAATATGACAGAAGCCACTATCAAAGAACTTGTTGGATTCATGAAGGACAGCAATTATACAGAATGTCGTAAGTGGGTTAAGAATAATATGGACTCAGATGCTTATGCTCTGTTCAATCAGTTCTATGAGATTTCTTCTGAGATTATGACTCCACAGACCGCTCCTGAGTTAGTATTGCTTCTCGCAAAATATCAATATCAAAATGCATTCGCTGCAAATCCTGAGATTAACTTCCTCGCATTCTTGGTCGATGTTATGGCAACATGTGAGTTCAAGTAATGAGTAAGTTTCTCGATGTAACGATGCAGGAAAGGGTAGAGCCAAAGGTAGAGCAGAAAGCAGAAAAGAAAAGATATGATTGGAGGTTTGAAAACTCCATCAACAAAAAGACATCCAAGGTAGATATTGATGGTGATTATTCCAAATGGAGAATCAACAATATGTTGTCAACCCATTGGGATTCTGTCAAGTATGCAAACGAGATGAATATCAACTATGATATCACAGACCAGATGCATTATGATTATCTATTTGGAGCTCTTCGAAAAGGCTCTCGGTATACCAAACCAGAATCAAAAGAGGAAAAGAAGGAAAGAGAACGAGAACAGGCTCTAATCTCCTTAGTTTCTGCTTATTATAAATATAATCGGCTGCGTGCAAAAGAGGCTATTAAAATCCTCTCAGCGGAGCAAATTGAATATATTAAGCAAAAACAAGAAAAAGGTGGAGTCTCATGAATGAATTGCTCGATACGCTAGTAGAGGTACGTATAGCTGAAGAAGAAGACTTTCTGAAGATCAAAGAAACTCTGACTCGTATCGGAGTTGCCTCTCGTAAAGAAAAGAAACTGTATCAATCCTGTCATATTCTACATAAGCAGGGCAGATACTACATCGTTCATTTCAAGGAAATGTTCGCTCTCGATGGTAAGCCATCTAACTTCTCCGATGAGGATAAGGGTCGCCGTAATAAAGTTGTCGGTCTCCTGTCTGATTGGGGTTTATTGAAAGTGGTTGAACCCACTGTTATTGAAGAGCCTGTTGCTTCAATGAGCCAGATCAAGATTATCAATCATAAAGAAAAGAATGATTGGTTGCTTGAGGCAAAGTATAATATGGGTAGGTCGAAAAAGCCTAGATAAAGAGAGCACCGTTTTTCTTTAGGAGATACTTACTAAGACCAGTTTTTTCTATTGCTTCTAATAAGGTTGAATAAGTCTCTCCTTGAAAAATGATAGTTCTCGCTGCATGATTAGTAGATCCCATTAATCTACCAGTGTTTGCTTTGCTTATACGGTCTTTTGCTTCTTGAGACATTTTTTTGCTTCTTGGGTGATATAGCCTACCTATGTTCCATTCTAAATGTAGATCCATCTCTTCTGGGTGTATTCTTTTGCTTTTGTTACCGTCATTTATCCATACCATTGATGACATAGCCTGAGAGTGTTTGATTCTGTATTGTTCATACATATGAGAAGTAAAACACTTTTTGAAATAACTTAAAGCAAAAAGTAGTCTGGTTTTGTGGTTTTCATTATTGACCATTTTTGGTAGTAACAAATGACAAATAAAATGTTCTCTTAATGTAAGGAGTATCATATTATCACGATCGTCAGATCCACCCATACATTTTGGCGTTATGTGGTGATCTTCTAAATATCTTGAATGTTTTTGGCGATTCTCTTTTTTGGCGTTATTCACTATCAATAAATACCATTGAGTATACTTGGATTCATTAAACATATTTGTCTCCTTGTTATTCTTATTTATATAAAGTAGCCCGAAAAAACTTGAAAAAGGAAAATATATTATGTTTGGATTATGGACTGTTGAAAGAAAACCTACTACACCTGCAGAAGAAAAGCTCGAACAGATTAGAAATATTCTGTTCCCTAATCCAGATCTTAGGGCTGAAGTCGATCCTAAGACTGGCGAGCAATACAAATGGCAAGTTGAGTATTCTGCAGACATGAACCTTGATGCTGCTCTTATTGATCTTGAAGAAGGTCATAATGATAAGGCTGTTCATAATACTATTCGTGGCGTTGTTGAGATGATTCAAGATGTTCGTAATATTCTTGAGGCTCATATGGAGTTGTCCAAAGAGGCTCGTTATATCCTTGTCGAGAATAAAAGGGATACAATAGATGACAAAGACATCGTCTGAAGCAGAAAAGATAGTTGAGTTACTCGAAAGAATTATAGATACCAGATATATGATGCTCAAAGAGTTGGACTTCGAGAATCATAGATATGCAGCACATTATAAAAAAGAGCATTATGATCCTCTTGTTGAAACACTAAAGGATGCTTTTCAGAACATTAACAAAATTTAATGTTCCTACACCCCATTTTGTGCTTTACTTCTTAATCATTATAGGTTATAATGAAATGAGGATTGGGGGTGACCATGTCTATGCATCTTTTACCAGTATATTTCAACGATGTAGGTAAAAGTAAACGAAAGAAAAAGAATAAAGATATACTCACAGCCCACGATAAGTGGCTGATTTCCAAGGGTCTACATCTTTCTCAGATAAAATCAAAAAAAGAAGTTGACAAATCCTGGAAACAGAGGTATACTAATAGTCTAAAAGTTGATAGGTCAACCAAAGAGTATGACAATAAAGAGTTTATTGCTGGATCTACAGCTAAGACTGATATTATGACTAACTTACATAAAGAGCCTAAACATGTGCAAGATGCAGTCTTAGAAAAAGCATCTCGTGCTATGCCCCTTTATAATAAGGGTGGATATCAGTTATTATCACCAAAAGACGATCTAAAGACAGTTGGAACATTATCGAGGAGATAAATAATGAAGATTGCCAATAAGATGGTAAAGGTAAACGACTCTTTCACTATAAATATCTATGACAATGGTTTTATGGTCGAGATCGGTGGTCAAGATAAGAATGAGGATTGGGCGACTGCTAAGATCCTCTGTAAAGACGAAAAAGAGTTATTGACTTTAATTCAAGAAGCAGTTAAAATGGATCGTACGTAATGGAATATATTCCACCGTATACTATTCAGGAGGTTCAAATGGATAATGTTCAGATTCAGCTTATGGATGAGACTGGTAACTGGAGAACATATACTATTACTCCTAATCAATCCCTGTTGTATAGACAGGCGATGCAACAACTGAGATGGAATTTTCCTAATGCGAGAATCCGTGCAGTTGACAATGATGGCCGTTTGGTCGATATTATGTAATGGAGAAAAATATACAATGACTACTACTGTAACTAAGGTTGAGAAGTTGTTTGAGGCACTTGTTGAGCGTGGTGAGCAATTGACTGCTGCTCAGATTACTTCACGCTATGGTATTGCTAATCCTCATGATGCTGTTTATCAGATCCGTCGTATGGGTTATGCTATCTATCTTAATGAGCGTAAGAACTCCAAAGGTGAAACTGTTGGTAAGTATCGTGCAGGTAAGCCAAGCCGTACACTGATTGCTGCTGGTTATCGAGCATTGGCCGCTGGCCTCTAATACAAGGGCGGTCTTAATGGCCGCCTTTTTTCTTGGTTCGTGGGTCGGACGGTAAGGCACGGGACTGCAAATCCTTGAGAACCCAGTTCAATTCTGGGACGGACCTCCAATTATTTAAGAGGAAAGATATGCTTGGAGAAATTATTCTTTTATCTTTTAAGAGACCAGTCGAAGGTATGATTCCTTGCGATGGTAGAGAACTACTTATTGAAAATTATACTCGATTGTATTCTCTTATAGGTGTCACATATGGTGGTAATGGAGTATCTACATTTAGAATACCAAAGATTGTAGAAACACCTGCCCCTGGTCTTGTTTGGTGTATTCATAATGACGATGATTATCCTATCTTAGATTAAAAAAGACTTTACTTTGTTCTTACGTTAAGTTATAATGATGATACTGACTAAATATAACGTCTTCAAAATTGGAGTAAGACAAATGAAAAAGATTATCGCAGTTGCTCTTCTTAGTACTGCACTCACCACAGCTTCTGTCGCACCTGCCAATGCTTGGTATGGTGGATGGGGTGGTGGATACGGTTATGGCGGTGGCTGGGGATACGGTGGTGCTGCACTAGGTATTGGCCTTGGTGCTGGACTATTGGGTGGCCTGATTGGTGGAGCCATCGCTGGTGGTGGTTATGGTTATGGCGGATACGGTTATGGTGGGTATGGCTATTATGCTCCACCAGTGTATTATACTCCTTATGCTCCTCGCTATTATCGAGTTCCTGCAGCAGTAGCACCTGTCTACGTTCAGCCTGCTCCTACTCGTGTTCAGAAGAACATTACTATTAAGAATTCACCAGGTGCTCGAGTTTACGAAGAAGACGATATCTTCGGCTGGTGACTTTCGCTATGTTAATCTAACGAAGGATACTACAATGGTAAACACACTAATATTAGCATTGGTTATGGCTCTTATTATTGGTGTGGTATTTTGGGCAGTTCAATCTATGCTTGATGTTATGCCTGTTGGTGAAATGCTCAGAAAAATTATACATGTTATACTTGTTTTGATTACTCTGATCGTTGCATACGATCGTGTTATTATACCTGTTCTTGGTGTGATGGATATTCATCTACCAAAACTCTACTAAACAATAATGGGGGACTATAGTCCCCCATTACAGGATTATATTATGGAAGAGTTCAGAGCAAATTTCTATCGTTGTCCTAAATGCACACGTGTTACAAGCAACTATCCTTTTGGTTGCCGTAATAACCCATGTCCTATTAAGAAAGATATGTTATGGGATATGACCTATGGCACATTTGTTAATATTGTCATGGTTATTATCTTCTTTGGATTCTTCATGTTCATACTTACTCGTTATGGTGGACATCCTGCTCCTGCCGTAACTCTACCTGGTCATACTATTGAGAGAGATAAACTTGACTTTTATCCAGAACCGAGGTATACTAAATAATAATAGGAGTGTGATATGAAAAAGATTCTACTTGCTTCAGTTCTTATCCTCGGTTCAGTTAGTCCTTCATATGCTTGGTGGGACTCTTACGGTGGATTTACATGCGGATATATGGATCCTCTGACGTCTGTTCTTGACAGTATCTTTGGTCCTCCTTGTCCTCCTCCACAGGCTGTAGTTGTAGAGCAGCCAGTTGCTGTTCCAATTCCTGCTCCTCGTCCACAACGTCCTGCTCCTTATGCTGTTCCTGGACCGATATATGATTGCCCGATGCGTGCAGTTCCTTATCCTTTCTCTCCTACAGGATTTCAGTACGTTCCTAACTGCTAATTGAGTATATTATGGATAGATTTGTTCGCACATACCATAACAGCTTGCCACATCAAGTGTGCGATCAGTTGATCCAGATATACGAAAAGACCAAAGATATCCATAATAGATATGACCAGAACGGTTATCCTAATATGGATCAATTTGACTTTACTTCTAATAGAAACATCAATCTAAATCTACATAAGTATTTGGTTGATCATGCTCTTGCAGCACTTGATCAATATAAGAAAGATGTTCCAGAGAGTAAGTTCTGGCCAGATAAGTTCAACTTTGAGAGTTTCAGAGTTAAACATTATTCTGCTGGTGGCAAGGATAGATTTGACGAACATGTTGATGTCAAGACTCTTGATTCAGCAAGACGATTTCTTATTTTCTTCTGGTATCTTAATGATGTTGAAGAAGGTGGAGAGACTGAGATAACAAGTATTGGATTGAAAGTAAAACCAGAAAAAGGTAAGCTCCTTATATTTCCTCCATTCTGGATGTTCCCACATATTGGTTATCCAGTTATTAAAGGAGAGAAGTTCTTGCTTTCTTCATACATGCATCTAAATGAAAAGTCTATGTAATGACAATTGTTCCTATTCATGATAAGAATGGTGTTGTCGTCGATAAGTTAGAGATCAACGACAATCTTGAATTTATTTCAGGTAGGGTTACTAAAGGAGACAAGCTCTTTTATAAAGGACTTGGTGCGACCTATAAGTGTCATGTTCTTCCTCCAATCACAGATACGAAACAATTAGATGGTTATACTATTCTTGATGATAAATTGAATATCTTTTATCTTGGACCATTAGTCAGCAAAGATTGTTTTGCTGGTAAGTCTGGTCTTTTTCAAGAAGTATATCAACCTACTTTTACAGACTTTATTGGATCTTGTGGCGTTAAAGAATTATCCATCATTGAAAACTCAGAGGAATTCGAAAGATCTTCAGCTGAGGTTATTAAGGCTGTTAATTATGATAAAGAGAACGGCCAGTATTATTTCATCTTAAATTATAAATGCAAACGTGTTAAGTATAAAGATGTTGGTGACCCAAAAGAATTATACGATTTGCTCGAGTATATGATCAATAGCAATTGGAATTTTGTTTGGGATAAGAATTCTATAGAAGATATATCTTACAATGGCCTTGTTACAGATGTTGGGGATATATTTATGTCAAAACGACTTGACAATAAACTTGGAACAATATACTCTGTTCTACATAGTTTAGCTAAAGGATATCCAGATAAATATAAAGAATTCTGTAGATTTCATAATATTCCTTTTAGTGCATTCCTACCGTATGTTATGGGTTCAGCACACTTACTGAAAAAGTTTGGAGTTGATACTTCAGAGTTTTATATATCTGAAGATCCATTTGTTAATATGAAACACATTGTTTTAAATTATGTTGTTTCTGGTAGAAACTGCGGAGATTGTTGTATGATTGATATTGGTGAACAGATAAGAGAACAATACATACAACAGACAAAGAAACAAATGAAGATAGCATAAATAGAGGGTATGTCATGGATAAAGAACCTAAGTTGCCAAGTAAATTATATGTTGCTCTTGCTTTTCTGGCATATGTGGCAGCAGGTATCTTTATATCAGCGTTCGTTCAGTATTCATCGGGCGCTCATTAACTAACAGTAAAGGACAAACTAATGAACAAGATCTTTCTTGCAGCAGTAATTTCGCTTGGTCTCGCTGGATCAGCTATGGCTCATTCACATAGCCATATTCAGATGACTAAGGTTGTTAAAGATGGTAAGACTATGTATATTTTCTCACCAATGACTGTTGTAACTCCACACGGTACTCTGGTTACTGCTCCTCCTGGCATGGATGTTGATGCTGACATAGAGAACGGTAATGATCTATCTGTTGATATTGCTCCGGCTGGTCGTCGTGGTCTTCTTGGTCTGGGTTTCTGGGGTCTTTAATACTAATTAAAATTTAAGTAAAAGAAAAGGGAGCCTTGAGCTCCCTTTTTTCGCACATAAAGACTAAATAGAAATACCTGTCGCGATCCGGCAAGATCCACAGGCTCTATACCTAACAAGGAGGCACAGCATGACTATTTATGATCCTTTCGCTATTGCTCTGGACATAACACCCACAATAGATATATCAGAATATCCTAAAATAGAACAACTGTTAGAAGAACATCCTCCAGTAATACAAGATGTTAGAAACACAGGGCATTCAGCAATGATGTCTTCTGTGAATAAAATTCTTGTAGAAGAAGGCGAGCATCATTTATTAAAAGCAAATGGCGGTACAGAAAGAGCCAGAAAAGAAAATCTAAGAAGAGTAGAAAATAAAACTCATCCTTTTATGAAGGGAGGTTCTTATTATGAAAAGAGGTTAACAGAAGGTCTTAACCCATTTGCAGGAGAAAAAGGTTCTGCTATGCATAAGAAACTGTTGGCAGAAGGTAAACATCAATCTCAGATATTAAGAGAATGTCCGCACTGTGGTAAGAATGGGAGAGCTCCTGGTATATTTAAAAGTCATTTCAAGAATTGTAAATTATTCATCTCTGAATATTCTTAATACTTCATTAACATAATCTTTTGTATTGAATTTAAATAGCTGTGGTTCTTCGTGATCTACAGCTATCATTATTACTGTTTGTGGTATATTAATTTTATATATCCAAGAAAACATCATCGCATAACATGCTGTTTGCAACTTGTAGCTAAGGATCCATTCTTCTTTCTTTGTCTTACGAGAAGTCTTGAAGTCAATAATAGAAGGAACTCCATCAAACTCAGCAATAAGATCACAACGTCCTGCAGTCTTTAATGCGATAGAATGGAGAGGAAGTTCAACACCCAGGATATTATCCACATGCTTATCAAGCAAAGAACGGATACCATTAAAGGAGTCAATGTTCGAAGGAAGAGCATCTTTAAGATACTCAGATTCATTAAGAACATATTTTTCACAGAGAGTATGGACTGCTGTACCTCTACGAGCAGCTTGTGTAGAAATCTTTTGGGCTTGTTCTTCACCGACTTTCTTCTTCCATTCAAGTAGTGCAGTTTTATCTAATTTGTCACCAAGAACAGTAGTAACTGATCGAAACTTCTCGCCAGTTGGGAGAACATAGTATCGTTTGCCGTCTATGTTCTCCGTTGTTAATTCTACTTCTGGTACGAAATTATGCTTAAACACTTTTCTCATAATATATCCGTTTCATATTATTTTTTCATCAAGTGATTAACGACACTTGTTTTGATTACTTCTTTAGAAGCATTCTTCATAAGCATTTCATTTTTCTGTTGTTCGTTGAACTCGACAACTTTGGCATCGCTACGTTCCCAAGTGGTGAATGTGCCATCTGGATTCTGGATGATGAATGCAACACCAACTGGACCAATGTTCTCGGCCATCCAATAACGAGCACCAGATATAGACTTACCCCACTTCTGAGCATAAGAGAATACTAATACGTTGTTGAAAGTATCTCCATGCCAAGTAGTAAATGTAGGAAGCGACTCCTCGTAAACAACTGTCTGTTCTGCTTCAGCAATAGTGAACGGCTGACACTGCCAAGGATCAGTCTCTACTTTATTGTAGTAGTTACCAGGAACATTCTCAACATTACCCCAACCAATAGGAGGATCCATAACAATGATCTTTCCTGATGGATTATCTTTATCTGGTGGGTAATCGTCACGCCATTCAGCAACACCAAATGCAGTTCTGATTTGCATGAACCATTTATTCAGAAAGGTTCCATCAGCTGCATAATTTTCCTGAGCCATAGAGTTACGGTTAGGATCATAATAGAAGTTAGTAGTGTATGGAGCTACTGTACCATCTTTTGTTGAATATTGAAACTGACGTAGGCCAGTGAAAAAGAATGGCCAGTAGTTTCCTATGTAGATTTGCTGTGACATTATATCTCCTATGCTGTTACTCGAAGTTTATCTTTCATTATGATATACTCTTTCACTAGAGAACTACGCACAATGTCTTCAGCATTGAATTCAACAAATGAAAATGACTTCATACTACGAACAACTCTCATGAAGTCTGTCAAACCATTTCGCTCGTGCTCTCTTGTAAAGTCGGACTGTCTGAAGTCTCCAGAAAACACAACCTTACAGTTATGACCAATACGTGTAATTACAGAATCCAACTCATGAAGAGTAGCATTCTGCATTTCATCAACTAATACTATGCAATTATTTAGGGTGATACCTCTGATAAATGAAGTAGACATGAACTCAATCATGTTCTTTTGTTTGAGGTATTCATATGAATCCGATCTGCCGAATAGTTCTGTGCAGATGGCATAATACGGTGCTTCATACACCTTAGTCTTTTCTTTATTATTACCTGGAAGAAATCCCATATCTCTCGTAGGGACAACGGATCTAACGATCACTACCTTCTTATATTTGTCTGAGTTGTTCAGAATCTCCTTTAATGATAGGTAGAGCGACAAGAAAGACTTACCTGTGCCTGCAATTCCATGCAGCATTAGGTTACGGTCTTTACCGAAAGCATCAAATGTTGCTTTCTGATTTGATGTCAGTGGATCAAAATGTTTTAGATTAAAGTTTAGTTTCTCTTGATAGTTTTCCTTTGGTGGGGTCTTTCCTTGTCGAAGAAGTCGTCTTTCTTTTCTCGTAAGTCTTCTTGTTTCTTCTTCCATTATATTTCCTTAGAATGTGTTGATGGTGCTCCTACTAATACCCTTTTGGTTTCCCTTCTTCATATGCTTCAGTAAGTCTCGAAAACCTGCATCTGGTTTTCCCATACCTCTGCCAGAATGGATCATAGGTGCGCCATTTACGAGTTGAGTGATATTCTTATTGTCTTCAAGATAAGTGTCCAGAGCAGAGATACTCATGAACTCCATGTATTCTTCGCCAGTGTCATTGTTCATAAACTTATACGTCGGCATTTTTATTTCCCCATTTATCAGTACCATTAGCTCTTCTTTTTTCCCACGCTTTTAGAGCAGACTCTCTAGTACCCTTACCGACATTACTTATAGTGCCATTTAGTATTTTAGTTTTAATCATTTTCTCATTAGCTTCGGCAGTTCTAGGATTCTTTATTTTATATCCTTTTCTTTGTTTATTGATCTCAGAGGTATCTGGGCGTTTCTTTCCATACATAGGATTGTTTTTGCCAGATTTCGCTTTTCTCATCTTATCAATAGTTTCAGGAGAATGACCAGTACATATGAATTTATCTCCTCCATTATGTTTATTGTAGAACATAGGATTTAATGCAGCATTATAATAATGTAACAGATCTGATTCGAACTTTCTCATAGATTCAGTTGTTCCTGTATCCAATATGGTTCTAACAAAATCAAAAGGTCTGTTATTATACTCTTCATTCATAAGAGGCTGCGAACATATGTATCCATCATTTATTGAACCTTTATGAGAACCAATATAGAACATATTCTTTTGAATATCTTCCCACATATACACAAAAGCCTCTGGCATTATTTCGTACTCGTTGAATCAAGATATCTTTTCTTGATAGTTGTTGAATCCAAATATACTTTCTTGATAGTCGTAGAATCAAGATACGTTTTCATTAGAATCTCCAGTTGTTGCCTTCAATCATATCGTCGATATCTTGATCGTCTTCAACAAGAGCAGAGATATCTTTTGTGCGGAGTGCACGCTCTACTTTCTTAGAGTTACGCTTCTGTTCACGTTCAAAAGGATCATCATGAAACTCATCACGATCCGAGTAATCGTTCTTACGAAACTTCTTCAGTGCTGACTTGCTCATTTACTTCTTTCTTCTCCAGTGAGGGAATCAAACCAGGCAATGCCTGTGTTACGTGGTCAATAGTAATGCCCTTCATGGGCAGCTTCTTATCCTTAATGGCAACCATTAACTTGGCGTCTTCAGGATCCACACGCTCAAGCATCTCAACGAACATCATCTCTCTCTTTGCTTGAGGAAGCATGTCGTGGAATCCTTGAACGAAATATCTCAGCTTCTCACATTCCTTAACAAGAATGTGTTGCTGATCCAGTAACTCGTTTGGCTTGTATGGAGGCTCTCCTTCAGGGAGAATAAACTTTACATTAGGATCGAAAGCACACTGCAGAATAACACGCAGTGGCAATGAGTCATTGGCTTTCAATGCATCGATCTTTTCTTGTGTTCTCTTTAGTTTAGATACCTTAGTCAAAAACTCACATAATCCGATTTGCATTTATCTCTCCTTAGAATTCACTCAAGTGTTCTATTAGATGTTTCATCTTATTAGCAATAAAATAGTTTAGCAACTTACTACGGTTCTTACCTGATTGTTCATTAAACTGAGTAAGTACCTGCTCTTTTATATAGTCTGGCGTGTTAGTAAGATCAATAAGTTCTTTGTTACGTTGCCAGTTCTTAAATACTTTACCGTCATAAAGATTAGGATCCTGCTTAAGAAACTCCTCAATACGTTTGACTGTCATAGGCTTCTGTCGCTTATTTGTGACAAAGGTGTCATCATCAGAAAGAACATTAGGAACACCATCGCCCGAATCACCTTTTAGTATATGCTCTTTGAGGTAACGAACTGGGTCACTGTTCTTTATCCACTTCTTACGAGTAGGATCATACTGAGATACGTTAGCGTATGTATGGAGTTGAATAAAATCTTTATCTCCTGAAAGGACGAGAATCTTTTCACCCGTATTTAGTTCTGAACCAAACTTATTGACCAGAGTACCGATAACATCATCAGCTTCTGCAGACTCTACATCTATAACTTTATAGGGAAAGTATTCTTTTAACTCAGAACGGATCTTAGAAAGACAATCAAAGATAGCCTTCCAGTCCATCTCGGACTTCTCTAAGTTCTTCTTACGGTTGGCCTTGTAATAAGGATATACCTTCTTACGCCAAATATTAGTGTTATCACATGCGATAACGAGCTCGCCATATTCCGCCCCGAACTTTACCCGATAAGAACGGATAGAGTTTAAGATCATATGGCGAACCATGTTTTCTTCTAACTGAGCGTTAGTATGATTACCCAACTGCATTAGCAGATTGGAGAGCATTACTTGATTTAGATCTACGATAATCACTTGTCACCTTTTCCGAATTCGGATTTCTTGAATTTTATATTAAGTCTATCTACGATCTTAAAGACACCTTTCTCTTCAGCTTCTTCTGAAAAGATCTTTTCTGCTACATCCTGAAAAGGATGATAGATACCATAGTACTTACACATAAGAGAGCGTAATGCTTCTACTATGAAAGCACCATCCTTAACGTCTCCGTCAAGCTCTTCGTCCAGCCCAAAGCCAGCGATATCTAAGTTGTTGAAAATAATAGGAGCCATATTCAGAATAGTCTCCTGAATATGATAATGCCTCATCATCTCCAGATTATACTGGATCTCTTCCAGGTTCTGGATATCTTTTGCATTTGTAGACTTCTTAGGAAAGACTACTACGTTGTTTGAAGTTTTTCTAGCCATAGTATTATAATACCCTATCCTGGGGCAAAAGTAAAGTCTTAAATTTGATGGTAGACGATACTTGCTCCAGTACCGAAAAACTCAAAATCGTATATCCTACAGTCGATATGTTTTGATGAGATAGCTCCTTCTACAGAAGTCCTACGGTTCTCTGGAACATAAAAGATGAAGAAGCCACCGCCACCTGCTCCGAGTAGTTTACCCCCGAGAGCACCTGAGTCAATAGCAGTATTGTATATATTATCAAAATAATCCTGAGTAATATCAGCACATACATTCTTCTTGTCCATCCATCCTTCATGAAGAAGACGACCGAACTCATCAACCTTACCAGCAAGTAATAGATCTCTGGCAGTGAATGCTTTGTCTCTGGACTTTCTTACAAGATCAAACTTTTCAGAGTTTGACATTGCCTTCTGTTGTTTCTGTAGAATGTTATTAGCATCTCTTCCTCTGCCAGAATAAACAAGCATTAGGTTCTGTTCTAATCTTTTAACATTAGGATTTGTTAAACTATACTCTTCAACCTTTACTGTGCCATTACGTTTGAAGTGAAATAGATTTAATCCACCAAATGCAGCTGCATATTGATCCTGCTTACCTACAGGATAACCACACTTATTCATTTCAATATTACAAGCGACCTCTGCCATTTGATCTCTTGTGAATGTATCATAGCTGTAAGAAGACATTGCTTTTACAAGACCAACAGTGAAAGCAGAAGAACTACCGAGTCCAGAACCCCTCGAAGCAATATCTGAAATGGATGCGGTAGTTACTTCTCTTTCAATGCCGAAATACTTCAGTGTCTCTCGAGTAATAGCGTGCTGCATCTGTTCGACATCATACAGTTCTTCAACAGAATCATACATTGCCTTAACACCCATATGAGGTGCTCTATGCATGAATACATGAATAAACTTGTTGATCGTTACAGAGAGGGCAGCACCATCCTCCTTTTCATAGAAAGATGGCATATCGCTACCGCCAGAGAAGAAACTAATACGTAGTGGTGTTCGAGTTACAATCATTATCCTACCTTATAGGAAAACATCTCCGCAGGAAACTTTCTTGATTCAGCATCAGGATACTCAACAAGAAGTCTATTAAGAACAGCATCCCAGCGAGACTTTACAAAATCAATATTATAACGAGAGTCAACATAAACTTTATTAAAGTTAATAGTATGTTGCTCGTTATTATCCTCAATCATCTTAATAGCAGCAAATAGATTACCAGCAAACACACCAGCGTGAACATTAGCATCAGTAAGATCTGCATGATACATAATATTCAAACCACCAGATGATTCTGGAAGAGCAGCTGTATTAGGATGAACACAAAGCAGACCAGCTGACATTGCCTCAAGCATCGCACGACATGAAGTCTCTGTCCAGATAGAAGGATAAGCAAAGATATGCGACTTATTCAGATGTTCCTTGAGTTGTTCATTAGGAACGAATCCGTGATAAGTCATCTGAGGATGTTTACGAACACGCTCATATAAAGGCTCGAACTGTTTATCTGCATCTTCCCAACCATAGATCTTAAATGAAGAGAATACATCAAGATGAATGTTAGGATGTTTTTCTGCCAAATGTTCAAATACTGGCAGCAGTAACTCAAGACCACGTTGTGGGGTTGAAGTATAAACAATACGGATCTTATCTTTTGGTTTTTCTAAACAAGTCTGAGGAGCAGGTTCAATACCTGATTCAAGAACAATAGACTTTAGATCTTGCGGTAGTCCATGAATAAGCTGATAACGCTGCATCTGCCAGTTAGAAATAAACACGAACTTATGAAATTTAGCAAGCCAGTTCTTATCCTGGAACTTCTTACACTCTGGATCCTCTGGTAGATCATGACACCAGAATACACGAATCTTGCTTTCGTCGAGTTCACGTGGGCGCGAGCATATAATCTGAAAGTTATCTAATAGCTCAGGATCAATAATAGAAGCCAACTTACGCTTGGCGATCTCAGTGCCTCCATTAGCATTAATGGAGATCTCATTCTCTTCAAACCCTTTCATAACAACTCCTTAGTCAATATTATATCCAGATGCGAGAGCATCGTTGTAGAACATCTTCACTGTATCTTGGGAAAACTCAGTAAGGTCTTTACCAATATTATTTAGCTTCTTAATCTGATCATGGGTCATAGTAATAATATCACAACCAACACGTTCAGCTTGGATTAGGTTAAATACTTCTCTTGTTGACGCCCAAAGAAACTTAGCATGTGGTCTTGGGTGCTCAAAGTTCTTTCGCATACACTCAGTTACTTTCCACTCAGGATCAACACCAGCATCAGCAATACGACCAGCAAAGATAGAAACAATAGCTGGTGTGACAGTATCTAATGCTTGTAGGACTCTATGTGTTTGCTCTGGTGTGAATATAGCAGTAACATTTACCTTAACGCCTTCTGCCGATAACTTCTCAACCAGTCCGTAGTTATGCTCGCCTTTTGTATTCATTACAGGTATCTTAACGAACACATCGTAACCAGCAGCATCTCCCCATGACTTGATCTTCTTTGCCTGAAGATACATTGACTCAGTATCATCAGCAAATACTTCAAGAGAGATATTAGTGTCTGGTCTGAAATGTGCAAGCTCTTGAATAATACCAACAGCGAACTTTTGGTAATCAGTTACACCTGCAGCTTTCATCAATGTTGGGTTAGTAGTGAAACCAGTGATCCTATCATTTTTGGCTGCTTCCATAATACCTTTATAGTCAGCGCCATCAGCATAAATTTCTATATTCATCTGCCACCTTCAATCTGTTGAATAATCAATGCAGCTTCTTTTAGATCAATTGCTATATGAGTTGGTTGGATATCTTTATATTCTTCTGGAGGAAGATAAGCACCACCAAGATATATAGTCTTCACACCAGCACGATGACCAGAGACAACATCTCTCCAAGTATCACCGATCATCCAAGACTTTTCTCTATTAACACCAAAGTCTTTACATACATTATTAATCATACCTGGATTTGGTTTATATGTATCAGTGCCACGAGTTCTTGCAGCTTGAATAGAATCTACATGAAGATAGTTAGCAATATCCTCATGGATCTTATTCATAGTTTCTTCAGTTGTATAACCATCGTCAATGTCTGGTTGATTAGTAACAACATGAATATTATAACCGCATGCACGGAAAGAGTCAACTGCTTCTTTCACACCATCAATATATCTGAACTCTGAATAATCCCATGGACATACATGCTTTGGATTTTCTCTATCACGAATAAGTGTATTAATAGTTCCATCGCGATCTAAAAAGATTGCCTTCACCACTTAGTCTCCCTCTTCTGAAGAATAGGATTAGAAACAAGACAATGCCAAACAACTGCTTGGAATGCTTCTGAATGTGGAGTGATACGAGAATCGTTTACTTTAGGAACAGCGATCACACAGTTACCCATCGTATAAGTGTAACCGTCTGTCTTACCAACGATACCAAGGACATGAGCGCCTTCTTTTGTAGCAAGATCAATTGCCTTACAAAGACTTACAGATACGTTCTTAGCTTTGTTACCGCCACCAACAGAAAGAATGAACAATGCATCTTTGTGACCGAAGTTACTTACCTTTAAGTATTCCTCAAAGATAGTATCGAATCCCTCATCGTTTGTTCGTGCGGTAAGTTCCGGAACATTGTCGGTAGGGCAATATGATTGGATGTTACATAGTTTTCTAAGGTCGTTAACCATATGGGAAGCGTTACCAGCAGACCCACCCACCCCAAGAACAAATACACGGCCACCACTTTTCCGAATATCATCAAGGACTCTCGCCATGATCTCGATCTTTTGTGTGTCGATTGATTGTGCAATACTTACTACCTCATTGAAATATTCATCCGTATGACTCATAATATATAATCCTTCTATAGAATTTTAAACGCCGCCTGATGTGCACCGAACTTACCGATGCATTCAACATTATACTTAGTTTCTGCAAGGAACTCTTTAAATGCTCTATACTCGTGTTGTTCCCAATTAGGATAACCATACAACTCATCAAAAGCAATAACTGTTCCTGGAACAATTCTCTTTTTCAAATTGTCAAATATACATTTAGTTGAAGAATAGATATCGCAATCAATATGGAGGAATGTTACGTTTTCTTTATGTTTCTTTAAGAACTTTGGTAATGTGTCTTCAAATAATCCAACTACCAGTTCTACGTTTTCGGGTAATCCTGTAGGAATATCACAGGCATATGCACCCTTTACTTCTATATATCCTTCCCAGTCTTCAGGTAATCCTTGAAAAGAATCAAACCCATATACTTTATTCTTAGTTGTAACAGCTATTCTATGAATGGTCGTTCCTGAAGCAACACCAAATTCAAGATATAGTCCATCTCCTTCTGGAGGAACGAATGCGACTAATTCTCCGATAACACGTTCAGCTTGTCTTACCATTTCCAGTATTTGCATTATTCAACCTTCTTCTTAATTCGCTCGATGAATATGTATGTAGTCTTTCGATATACACTACTTCTATGTTTTTTGCTCTGCAAATATCAGCACCGTTTATTTCTACATCTTTATAATCTGAACCAATGAATCTCTTATCAATATGAAGCATTGATAACATATTCAGAAGGTCTTCTTCAGTGTCATATGGAATAACTTCATCAACTGCTTTCAATGCTTGAAGTTGCATCCACCTTTCATATGTAGTCTGTATAGGTTTGTTCTTTACACCTGGACGATCAATAGTAGGATCTGTTTGTAATCCTACTATCAACCAATGACATTGCTTCTTACATTCATTAAGCATGGCGACATGACCAGCATGGCAGAGCTCAAATGCTCCGAATGTAATACCGATGGTAACTTTATTTCTGCTTTTCTCTGACGACATAATATGTATTGCCTCCATCCCATTTATCTAAGCCACTACTAACAAGAGGAATGGTCTCAACATTCTTATCAGCAAAGAACTTATTAAAGTAATCATCGTTCACTGCTTCGCCAAAGATAGCAGACTGAGCGAGGATAAGCCAGTTCTTTGACTTCTCAATCTTAGGCATCAACTTATTTCTATACTCAACTGGAGTCTCTGACAATGACCAAGTAGCAATAACAAGATCAGCATGTGTTACATTATCGTCTTCAAATGACCACTTAGGTTCAATTTCTTGCTTACCAAGATAATAATTTTGAAGAGGCTGAGTCTCTGGAATATCAACGATAGTATATTCGCCTCTGAAACCCATGTCATGAACTACCGAACACATATCTCCATAACCAGCACCAATTTCTACAATTGATTTATAGTTCTTGAGTTCATGAGCAAAGCCAGTAATACAAAGATGAGCGACATCTTGAATACGCTGCATAGATGTATCGAAGTCAGATGCTACTCGTAGAGCATCTCTTATATGATCAGGAGCACCTATCCAGTTTTCTTCAAGAGCAGAAGCAATTGCAGGATCGCGTGCTGCATGATAGAATGCTTCACCTAAGAATCTTGAAGTTCTATACTGAGTAATGAATGGAACATTCCAACAAGAAGCCCACAAACGAAATCGTGGCAACGGTAGATGGTTACAATCATACTTGAAAACTTCTCGCATAGTAGGCCAATAGTCTGGGCCATTGACCTGCTTTGCTTTAATCATCTTTTGAGAGTTTTCTGAATTAATATCGAAGTCTGACCAAATCAATTCACTCATAATATATCCTTACTTTTATGCCTGTCGGTCAAAATGATTATAACGTAATCTATTACATTTGAAATATTCTCTTACCAATTCAGCAACAGGATGTTGTGGAAAAGGCTTACAAGAAAAGACATCAAGATACATATCATTAGTCTCTTCTGCGAAATGAGCACAGATATTAGAAGTTTCGATAAGTTGGACAAGAGTATATCCTGCCTTATCACCTGTTCCAAAATGAACAATCTGTGGTTCGCCATAAGGAACCATGTCAATTTTCTTTAAAAGAGCTTTACAAAAGTTATAGATTGTTTCTTTGCTTCTGATAGCTTCGGGATCACAGTCTCCGGCATTAATAATAAGTTGTCTGCCCCAGTATTTCTCTTCGCTCATTTCTTTCTCCATAGGTGCGAGCAATAGTGTCTTATTTATTATTGATACGCATCCAGGATTTGAACGTACTGAATAGAGTCCATACGAAACGAACGCCATCCGCCCTTCTCAAGATCCCATACTGCAAGTACGTTTGGATTCTGAGCGTGGTATTTCTTTTCTTCTTTGATCTCAGCAGGATATGTTTCTGGTAATAGATCTTGACGAAGCGAACAACGCATACGACGCTGCTCGCCATTAGTCTTACGGAAAGTTACTTCAACTGCATAACGACGAAGTTCACTCAACAAAGTATCACGATCATACGGATTAGGTTGATCGTCATCATAAAATTCACTCATATTAGGCTCCGTAATAGTTGTCTTCAACAAGAAGTTTAGCTGTGCTGCTCATGTGGTTAAAATGTTCTTTTAGCTGATCGTATCCACCGATATTGAAACCATCAATAACGATAATAGGATAGGTCTTAGCTTCAGGAAACTTGTCGAGTAGTATTTCTCGAGTAAAGTCTTCATTTAACTTATACTCAATAAAGTCATGTCCTTTCATACGAAGCAGCATCTTTGCTTGATCGCAGAAAGAACAATTTGGTTTTGAATAGATCTCAATCATCTGAAAGCATTACCTCCCAATAAGCATCTACGTGTTCTGGGTTTGTGTGGTCATACCCAAGGATATGAAGTTCGTAATTCACAAGTGTTTCAAGTTCGCTGTAGTTCATGTTATACTCCTATATTCATATTATATATTATTCTTTCCTCAAAGTCAAGTCTTGATCTTTGAGAGATTTCTCATATTTGGTCATCTTATCCAGATAACCTCTGTTACGTAGTTCTTTGAATACTAAGTTCTCTCTACCAAACTCACCATACTTTTGAATAGATGCAGATCTCATATCTCTGAATCTGGCCTTTAGGTTCTTAATTGGTGCAGCACCCATCTTATTCTTTATCATAGAATCAATGGCGTGCATAAAACTTCTTACTTTCTGCTTCAGAATCTTATCATTAGTGAAGTCATATTTTGTTCTTATTGGCTTCACAACCCAGTTATCTTTCATTAGAGAATAAACTCCTTGATACTTAGGGTAAGTAATAGAATCATCCTGAGCATAAGGTTCTAATGGATATCCATATACTGTAATATTATGAGTTAATGTCCAGAGAGACTTCTTATCCTGCAGATATTCTTCAACATATGTTGGGTTGGAGAATAACATATTTCTTTTGACAATAAGATGAACGTCAATATCTGATTTAGAAGTATAGTTATAGTTAGCATTACCACCAGTCATAACTATATCCTGGATCATGCTCTTAGGTATCTTAGCAAAGTTAGCCCAAGTCTCTCCAAAACGAATAAGAGCCTTACGAACTTCTGGCTTTAACTTATCTCCGTCCCAAAGATCTGGATTCAGCTTATCATGATACTGAAGGCTAATCTTCATCTCTTCGAGATATTCGTTAAATCTTTGCATGATAGATTCCCTGGATTATTGTTTTATTCTATTTATAATCCAGGGATACCTCTTATTTGGTCTTGATATACGAAGCCTTAATCTGCCCACGTTTCAGTAACTCAAATCCGTTAGCGAATAACCACTTCTGCTCTACGATAGGATCGTGGTCATACATCCAGATGTCATCGAAAACGAACACCGACCCAACTACTGCACGAGGAGTGAAGAACTCGAGTTCTCTTTCAAGGGCACCATTGTCGTGAGGACCATCAAAGAAAACGAACGCATACTCATTCTCAAGAACCTTATACTCATCATATACTGGAACGCCATCAGCATAACGCTTGAAGAACTCAGTATCCTCTAAACAAAAGAATGTGAAGTTCAAACCAGCATCATAAGCACAGAAATATAAAGAAGGAATAGTACGGTTACGCATAGAGTTATCGTAATCAAAACGCTGCGGAGATGTAATCTCTTTTGACTGCTTATCTCCTTCAATCTTACGATCAGGATTATGAATAGTCATATTAAGATTAGTGCACTCAATCTCAATGTTACCATATGGATCAATACAGAACATCGAACGATCTGTATTATTAGTTTCCTGCAGAGCATCGATGATCATCTTAGCAGAACCACCACGACGTGTTCCGATTTCAACAACAGCGCCTGGAGTTTCTGTAGTAACTGCCTTCACTCCATTATAAAGAATCTCATATTCTTGAGAATCAACACCAAAGACTTCTTCGGTAGAAAAACGAATCATTGCCATATTATATACCTTCTATTAAATGTTTGCCCATACCCATAATATATATCCCGATGACAAACACCTGGATTGTTATTAGTGATTTCTTTTCCCAATGAAATGCTATTGCTAACCATAGACCATTACCTATAGTAGAAACATATACATTAAGAGGATAGATATTAAATGAAGTGAGAGCAACACCAGCTATAAGTGTTACTGTTGCGATCCACTCAATAAAAATCCACGATTTGATCTGCGATACCATATCTTATTGCCTCCCTCGGAGTAAGCCAAATGTCGTCAGCAGGTAGTAAATACTTTTTGATTGTTGATTCTGTCTGTCCAGTGCAACGCTTATAATGCTCAATAATCCTACGACTGGTATTGGTGAATTCTTTTACAGATGCCATGAGCTCATGCTCTTTGCCAATAGAACCCCAGGAGAATTGGTGAGACAAGATAGCGGTATTTCTAGTAATGAACCTCTTTCCTTTTTCTCCCGCCATAAACGTAAGTAGACCACAAGAAGCAATTTCACCCATACCATATGTATACACCGGAATCTTGGAACCTTTCATTGTATCAATAAGAGCAAAGGCAGAAGCAACTTCTCCACCAGGAGAGTTGATAATCATTTTCATATATTTTGGTTTGCTTTTTTCAATCAGATTACGAGCAATAATAAATCTCATTGCATCTGAAGTTGAAGTCTGATCGAAGTTTGATGAGAAAATATAATAGTGATGGTCTTCAATATCTGGAATTGTTATTGTCTTATCTTCATCTTTTGTATGCACATCAATCTCCATATTGAACAGGGGGCATAAAGCCCCCTGAATTGTTATTAATTTAATACTCGCATTTCAATACGAGCAGTTCCATTATGCTTGAAACCAAGAGCCGAGGCTACGTTTTGGTTTACATCAATGTTTCGACCACGAATGTATGGTCCTCTATCGGTAACAGTGGCCACTACTGATCTGCCAGTGGCAGGGCAATGTAGATGAACCTGTGTTCCGAAAGGAAGTGTTTTATGAGCGATACCATAGGTAACTCTCTTACCGGAAGCTGTTCTTCCGTTTCTGTCATTATACCACGATGCGTTGTGAAGGCTGGCGGTATACCCACTTAGATCGGGTTGGTTGTTGCCAAACAAATCTTCAATGAAATCTGCTTTAGCAGATGTGGCAAATAACATTGCCACAAGGGCTATCATATACTTCATTTATTTTCCTTTTAATTATGGAAGAGGCGTATATTGAATAGCAAAAGTTAATCTATGTCCTCTTGCATATACGCTCGGCGGTATTACCATATGCGGTATTGATCCGTCGAATATAATAACTCTTCCTGGTACGTAGAAAGAAGTATGAATTACTTCTTTCAGGTTATCGGATCCAAAGATAGTATATCCCAACCACTCTGGTCTCCAATTCAAATTAACGTAATAAAGAAAAGTAACTCCACCTTTTATCTCATCAGTATGAAAATTACACTCTTCAGTAGGTGTGGAGCAATTAACTCTTATTTGTTTGATAGTTCTTTTAGATAAAGAATGAATGATGTCTAATTTTTTAAATGCTTCTGTATTACAGATACCAAATTTATTTAGATCATCATTATTGAAGGATGCAAATATCTGATTATGACTACTGGATGTATCTGTATCAAAACCATTTATCTTATAAAAGGATCTTGTTATAAACCGATAGAATCTTGTTCTTTCTTCAAAAGAAAACAAATCATCATATACGTGAATATTATTCATATCAAATCCATTAATGGTGCTCCAGGCAGGACTCGAACCTACAACCACGCTGTTATGAGCAGCGGGAACTAACCAATTGTTCTACTGGAGCTTATTATCTACGCCAGGAAGCGATCCGCTGCAATTGATGCTGCAAATGCCTTCGGCTTGACGAATGGAATAACATTGCAGAATCCTTTGATATAACCCACAGCTTCACTAATAACACAAGAAGAACCAAACTTCTCGTCAGGGTTAATATCGAGATGTATCTCAACATGTCGGTCTCCTATTGCTTCTTCAAGATCGACATACATTTGCGCAGTCTTCATTACCTCATTCATCAAACGAACTCTTGGACGGTCTTTCTTTTGGTCGTAGTCTCTTTCATTAGTTAGTTGACCAAATATCTTACAACCTCTATTACCATTGTAATGGACTACGACAACAGTGGCATACTCAGCATGCCATATATTATTCTTATCAAGATAACGAGCAGAGTCTGAACCAATATAGATCTTAGTTGTTTCTGAAGTATTCTTAATGAATACTTTTACTTCTTCAAGATCCAGATTTATCAACTTGCACTCCTTTTATATTATCTATTATAATATTGTTTTTCAGAAAAGTCAAGTGTTTTGTATGTATCTTACAGGAGATCCAATTATTATACCAGTTATCTGATTCTAAGACATTGTTTTCAAATTGGTATTTGGTTTCAAAGTATGACATCTCTCCTTTAGAAGAACAAAGACGTAGTATCTCCCTCTTGAAAGCATCTTTACCAAATATGTTGACATGTTCGTTTAGTTCTTCATTGGAACCATAGTAGTCCTGCCAGTCGGACTCTGCTTTATATCTTTTCTTTTTTCCCTTAACCTGTTTGGTCTTAGAGAAATAAAAGTTCTTCTTACCAATATACTTTTTATTGGTTCGGAGATTCTCTATTATATAGACGAATCCGATAACCTTTTCGGGTATTACCTCCATCGTGGTGTTTTCATAAATCCAAGTCATAAGATATCCTAAAATATAAATAAAACGTAGATCGCAGAGTGGGGACTCTCATCTACTCTAACCCTGTGTGGAGGATCAGCATATGATTATTTATATTCCATATACCTATCTTATTGGATGGTCAGAACATAATATATGGTATTACGGCGTCAGATACGCCAAGGGATGTCAACCTTCCGATTTATGGACATTCTATTTCACTTCTTCCAAACTCGTCAAAAGTGCTCGTGAAACGTATGGTGAACCAGACGTTGTTCAGATCCGCAGAACCTTTCTGACAGAGGATGCAGCCAGAAACTGGGAGACAAAAGTTTTACGCAGAATAAAGGTTGTGGTCAGAGAAGATTTTCTGAACCAAACTGATAATATTGCTATCTCTATAGAGGCAGCGTCAGTAGCAAAACCTGGTACCGCTAAAGCTATGGTCGGCAACAATAATGCTTCTGGCAATAAAGGCAAACCAAAATCTTTAGCGCATAGATTAGCTATCGGCGCTGCCCTAAAAGATAAACCTAAATCAGAAGATCAAAAACAAAAACAATCTGCTGCTATGACAGGCAGAAAACAATCTGCCGAAAGCAACGAGAAGAGATCCAGAACCCTGACAGGTCGCAAAAGAGGACCATACAAGAAAAAATCTGGATCTCCTTAGTTAGTCCTCATAGTCCTCTTCTTCCTCTTCTTCATAATCATAGTAACCGATTAAGTCACAGATTTGTTCAAGAAGTTGTAATGTTTGTGCTTCGATATCAGAATCATAGATATCTTCATCAGAGGATATCTTATTATCTTTTATAAACTCTTTACATATATCGAATAACTCCGCATCGACTCTCATTACGAAGCCTTATTGAACCAAGACTGAACCCAGTCAAACCATGGCTTTACGTAAGTATAGAGAGAAGCAACCCACTCATACCATTCATTGAACTTTGCTCTTGCAGCATCGATGTATGGTTGGAAGTTATAATCTTTTAGTTTGTAAGCTACTCCTGCAAGCACAACTGCTGCAAATACTGTTAATACTAGTTTCATCGTATCGTTCATTTGTTATTCTCCTTAGACTTATTCTTCAACTAAATAAATGTAGGTCGCGAGATCCCACAGTAACCGTAATCGTTAGATATCGCAGTTTCCAGCGCTACAAGCAAGTTGTTGTACGCCTTCAACATTATCATCATTCTCAACCAGAATATCCCAGTCGACGGTTGTTGGGATTTCTTTAATCAGTTTTTCGTATTCGTCCTTATTTATAGTCTCGTATGGTGCTTGACGATACGAACCACCATCGTAAGGTAAGAAAGATACACCAGACATCTCGTCGAAGTGATCATAAACCCATGCACCGACCTTTGGCCATTCCTCTTCCTTTACGTTAATTGTAACTGATGGTTTATGCTCGCACCAATGACGCTGATACATTAACCAGAGATCAAGATGTTTAATAGCGTCGACATCATTACGTGTTACTGATTCTTTTGGAAGCATCATCGGAAATGAAAACACAGTAGTAGCATGAGGCTTAGTAACATCTGGCTCATGAGGAACGCCAGAGTCAATAAGATGTTTAGTAAGCGGATCTTTATTGTCAGAGCGTACACGACGAATATAATAATGGTCGTGGCCTGGATGAATACCGGAAGGACTAAGAACAAGTTGACTAACAGTTCCGGATGGTTTAACACAGGTGATAGCAGCTGCTTGATTGATTCCAAGTTTCTCACTCCATTCTTTATTAGTATCAACAGCAACTTGTTTTAGTTTATCTAAACGCTTCGGAAGTTCAGGGTCATCTGGATCATTCATCAACGGACAATCATAAATGCCAGTGAATGAAACACCAAGGAGTCTTTCTTCCTCTGTATTCTTTTGCCATATCTTACGGAGATATGGGAAGTGTGTCATAGTACTTTGAAAGGTTCCAAGAATCGTTGCCACTCTAATCTTTCTTGCAAGGCTCTTTTCATCATCGTCGCTTCGTATAACAACTTCTGTGAGATTACAAAATTGATATGGACGCAGGATAATCTCAGAACAGGGGTTAGTTCCAAATTCATGAGTAGCATCTCTTCTTCCAGACTTAGCAGCCACTCGTTTAGATGCGTCTCTACTGAAGATTCCTCTTTCGCCTGACTTCGATTCATAGATAGAAAGCCATTCTGACATGAACTGTCCGACTTCTGGCTTTTCAGTATAGACTGCCGAGTTGTTTGAAAGAGCTCTTTGAACATTTGCTTCCCACCATTGTCCTGCTTTTGCATGACGCATACGATCATCAGATAGATTAGAAAGAGAGATCATTGCTGAACGGCGAACGCCACCAACAACTACGACCTCCGCAATTTTGCACATTAAATCGTGACATTCTAGTGAAGTTAATTTTCTACCATGTGCATTTTTAAAAACCTTTACAACGAATTTAAATAATTCGTTTAGTGGTTCTGGACCACTTGATCTTCCTCCAAAAGTTTTTAACTGAGCGCCAGCTGGTCTTAAATTGGTTAGATTCCACTTTGGTATTTCTCCAGCATATAAAAGTGAAATAAGCATACGTAGAGCTTTAGACCAACCTTCTTTGCTATCTCTGACAGTAATTACTGTGTCGCACTCATATAATTCATCAGGTATTTCTGGTAACTTGTTAACATATTGTCTTTCTACAGAAAACCCAACGCCTGTTCCATTCATAAGAATGCACATAGCTTCGTCAAAAGATTTTGGATCATCTACAGGCAAATAAGAGCAATTATATCCAGCGACATTGTCTCTGTCTAATGCTTTACCAGCGGTCATTAAAGCCCGCATACTTGGCATAACTTCTAGATTATAAATTGCTTCGTAGACTTCTTTCTTTAACTTTTCATCATCTATCTTTACTTTGTCAAACATATAATCAACATAACGTTGAACTGTTTCGTTCCAATGTTCTCTTCGATTCTTTTCTGGCAAAAATCTTGCATAACGGCTCTTGTGGATAAAACTTTGATATACGTTCATTTCGGACATTTACTTACCTCTTTTCTTGCAATTTTCGCCATGATGTTGCTTATATATGAATTTCTTTTTTTGTTCTGGAGACCATCCGATAAGATAATCATTCATCTCATCGAATATCCTTATATATTCTTCTTCTGAAATGACTCTATGTGAGAAAATATCTGCAGATATATGTTCCTGTGCGAAATCTTCAAGACCACCATCAGGATATGTATCTGATACTACATCATCCAGAGCATATTCATTCGGCTCATTATCTTTAAGCTCGATAGCATACACATGACGAAATGTTGATACAGTTTCAACTAATACTATTTTGCTCATGACCAATACTCAGTTAGTGATGGAAAATGATCAAGGATCCCTTTCTGTGCAGACAAAGCAACTTCACGGTGTTCTTTCTGTGTGCCTTCTGTAGCACGAACATCAATATAATGAATCCATGAACGAAGTGTTCCTGACATATATAGACGGGTTGTAGTGAGTCCTTCTGGTAGAATTGCTCTACATTGTTCTTTGGCAATGCCAAGTTCAATCGCTTCTTTATAATAAATTCCAGCAAGGTTAGTCAATGATTTCTGCTTTTTCTCCCAAACATCAGTTAAA
>Ga0007862_1000036_pt1 | contig 43417 bp, 35 predicted proteins | sample CryBogCBH20Aug07_FD_71206 | JGI IMG/M metagenome (GOLD analysis project Ga0007862, IMG submission 71206) | Freshwater microbial communities from Crystal Bog, Wisconsin, USA - CBH20Aug07 | ecosystem: Environmental > Aquatic > Freshwater > Lake | place: Crystal Bog, Wisconsin, USA | collected... | reverse complement strand
AAGGCAGCCACAAACCTTCTCGGTCAGATGGAGAAGTTCGTAGCTGAAAAGAACAAAGAGTTCCCTGACCTAACGAATGGTCAGGTTGCAGAGCTCAGCCTCACTCAAGTTTCAAAGGACAAGAGAGCAGAGGCCAAGGCAGAACGCGAGCGCGTCAACGCCTACATCATGGACACCTACAAGGCTCCTATCAAGGAGATGCTGCTGAACAACTTCGTTCGCAAGGTGAAGCCATTCCTTCAAGATGACAACCTTCATCCGTCCGAAGACATCGGCGTTGAAGGCGTTGTCGTTCGTGACCCAGTTACTGGAAGCCAGACGAAGATCGTCGACAAGGACGTCTTCACTGCGATCAACACCTTCAACTCTGCGGTACGCGCCAACATCGCGGGTCTGGTTAGGACGACTGATCAAGACAAGCCTGTTGAGATGAGAGGCGGCGCCTTTGGTGAAGCTCGTATCCGCATCGCTGAGCTGATGGGCGCCAAGGAACTTGCACTGGCATCTGGAACGAAGCGCTTTATCAGCAAGTTCAAGAAGTCTGAGCCAATGGCTACCGCGCAGGCAGTAGCGAACAGCCTCAACATCAACAGCGTAGCCTCTACTAGAACCAAGATCGCTGCGATCCTTGAGAACGCTCTGAAGGAAGTCAACGGCATCCTTCAGCAGTTCAAGGAAGAAGCCGGTGAGTTCAAGCTCACTCTTAAGACCGGTAAGGAGATTGGTATTTCTCCTGAAGTTATGAAGCGCACTCTTACCGCGTTTGCTGAGACCAAGAAAGACATCAATGAAGTCAGAGCCCAAGTTCTTCAATCTAGAACAGCAGCAGACTTGGTCATGGCACTGTACGGTAAGACCATTGAAGCAGTCTCTGACGGCGAAGAAGGCGAAGTGAAAGAATCATTCAATCTAATCAAGTCCATCAATGAAGATGGTGCAGCTGCTGGCGGTGGAGCCGCAGCTGGTGGAGCTCCTGCAGCGGGCGCTGGTGCGGCAACTGGCGCCGGGGCGACTAGCGGTTCGGTACCAGCTCAGACTGGTTCTCTTGGCCCAGGATTTACTGGCGCTGGTGCGGCTGACGCATCCAAGGCCGGCACTACTCGCGTTGGTAACATCGCGCCATATCCATTCAAGCTCTTCAAGAACAAGGTCGTGATGAAGCGCTCGCGCAACTTCACGCGTCCTAAGAAGTTCCCTATCCCAAGCATGGAGCCTAAGGGCGCTAAGATGGGTGTTCCTGAGAGCAAGTTCTCTCTCCTCAAGATAAGCGAAGATTGGGCACACCTTAAGGACATGAAGTTTGCAACTGACGTTGACAATACGGCTCACGGCCAGACCGACGTTGAGTTCAAGCAGCTTCGCAACAACGTAAACATGGGTGACAACGTCACGACCATGGACGTCAACCGCTATCTCGACAAGGCCCATGAGATCAACGATGAAGTTGACTCTGTCGTCTTTGGTATGGAGATGGATGACGGTTCTGTTGTCAAGGTCTATGTCAACGCTGCCCAGGCCGATGCCTTTGAAAAGGCTCTGGCTGATATGCTCGGCAAAGAAGACAACATTGAAAACGTCGTTAACGATCTAGCCGACAAGTTCGACATCGTAGACGTTGAATGGCCAGAAGGTGTTAACACTGGTGAAGAGCCAGGTGCTACTGGTGATGAGAGCGAAGATGTTGAGGATGAAAATCCAGATATCGACATGACCATCTACAACGACGAAGATGAAGGCGAGCCTGAAGAAACCGAAACTGACGTTGACACTGAGACTCCTCCTGAAGGTCAGGAAGAAGAAGGTGGTGAAGAGACCGAAGGTGAAGGCGAAGAAGAGTCTGAAGGCGAAGAGGAAGAAGGCGGTGAAGAGCGCGACGAGTTCGGGCAGATCATCAAGAAGAAAAAGAAGAAGGCTGAGACCACTGAAGAAAATCTGAAGGCGGTTGGTAATCTTCTGAAGGAAATGGCAGTGTTAGAAGCAGCCAATCCTACCTTCTCTAACCCAACTGTTCAGGCGGTAAGTGACATGCTCATCGCGATGGGCTTCGATGTCAATGCTAACCGTTCATTCTCGTACCAAGCAAAGATCCTTCAAGCCAAGAACACTCCTGGTATGATGACGGCGAAGAACTCGGCAGTCGCGCAGAAGATCAAGATCGCGCGTGATGCTCTTGAAAATGCTGTTGCTTCCACTCAGTCCGCCACAGCTCATGCTGCTGCTCCAGCAACTGCAGGAACCCAGCAGAACCAAAGCTTCTCACTGATCGGCTCAATCATTTCTGAAGCTGACGCCGGATGGATGGTTGCTGATCTTGGCAGCCTTGGCTTCCAGGTTTCAACCCGTGGAATGCTGATTAAGATTAGCGATAAAGAAACAGCAAGTCTTCGTTCCGCTCTTAAGGCTGGTAAGCCACTGAGCGTCATGTCGACCAATGGCAATACATACGTCTTTACCCCTGAGGAAGATGGCGGTTACGCTGTAGTCCAAAAGGACCAGCCTGCTAGCAAGAAGACAATGACTTCTCCGGAAGTCGATAAGCTCATCAAAGAACTGGGATAAAATGAAGTTCAACTATCCTGATCTTACAGCTACCCCTTTCAAGGGTATGCGCTTCTACGAAACGCCTGAAGGAAAGTTCTACCCATCGGTTACGACTGTCTTGGGTGGTACGATGCCAGAGGAAAAAGCTCAGTCGCTGAAAAAGTGGCAGATGTCCCTTGGTGTTGACCTAGCGCAGAAGAAGACGCAAGAAGCTGCAGATCGTGGAACGGCTGTTCACCTAATGGCCGAGCGCTACCTTAAAAAGGAACCGCTTAACCAAGGTGAGAACTTTTCGGCAGAGCACATTGCCTCATTCAATGCGCTCAAGCTGAAGCTAAACAAGGTTGAAGAGATTTGGGGTCAGGAAGTTGCTCTGTACACCGATCTCCTTGAGATGGCAGGTAGAGCCGATCTGATCGGAGTCTACAAGGGCATTCCAAGCATCATCGACTTTAAGACATCTACGCGCATCAAAAACAGTCATGATGTCGATGACTACAGACTTCAGCTGACGGCATATGCTGTTATGCACAACGAGCTTTTTGGTACTGACATCGAGCATGGAGTGATCCTCATCACTTCGGCGGGTGGCTTCCCACAGGAGTTCAATGTTGATCTTCGTGACTACGTTGCGAAGTTGGCTAATCGAGTAGACGAGTTCTACGCTAAACTTTCAACGATGGTGTAAGACACATGGAAGAGATCATAACAGCAATCGCCAAGAACCTTGGTTTTGATTCGCTTGAATCGCAAAAGAGCGATGAGCTTGACTTCAAGGAAGTCAACGTAGAGCAAATCAAGAAGGCTCTTGAAGATGCTTTCAAGGCTGGTCAAAAACATAAGGAAGTCAAAGAGGAAGTTGCACAGACTGACTCTAGCTTCACAAGCAACGGTGTGGCTCGTAGAATGAGAGAGCTTGCCGGCATACCTCATAAGGACAACTTCGTATGACACCTATCACTCTTCATGTTCATCCTAAGGCTCATGGCGAAATCAAGAAGCACATGGTTGATCTGCTGAAGTCTCATGGCTTCAACATCGATCATGAGCATGACGCTGATGGCCATCAGATCGTTGTGGCTACTGAAATGGATGCTGCAAAGAACGATGATCCATCTGAAGTGCCGGCTGCCGAAATCAACACTGCTCCTGTAGAAGTTCCAGCGGTTGATCATTCTGAACCAGTCGCGGCTTCTGAAGAGCCAACTGCAGAGCTTACCGTGGCCATCGATCCTGCATCGGCGGTTGCTGCGGCTGCTGACATCCCAGCGACTGTCCCATCTACAGAACTATCCCCAGAATCTCCTTTGGTTCAAGCATCATCTGGTCTGACCGGACTGGTGACTGTGAAAAGTTTGTCTTCTGTTTGCAACGTTTCTTTCTGTTTTGATCCTTCTCTGCCATGTAGCGAGCTTAAAGTTAAGGGGCTCACTCCAATGGGGGACTACGTTTCTTTTGAGTATTGCTCAATCTCGTTTAAGTTCCCGGTAGAAAAGCCAGAAGCTGGCGGCATCGTTGCTAACACTGAGCCACAGTACACTAACACGTCCATCAGAGCAGTCCTCAACCCAGTTGGCACTGAGGTTGATGTTCCTGTTCTCCTAAAGCTCGTCGATGGAGACGAGTGTGGCGTTGTATTTGGTCAAGACATGATGGCCGTTATTACCGCTGCATTGGAGAATGGTTCGCATGATCAAGTATCAGCGCAATAACATCATCTTTCGCATAGCGTCATCAGACGCGATCAGCAAGTTTAAGCACACTCAGGCGCATGCGTTCGTTCAACTTGCGCGCCCTGAGTTTAGCTTTGACGTCTCTGCCCGTGAAGTCGTTCTCCTTGAGTATGACAGAATCTCGCAGTGGTTGTACCGCATCGAGAGAATCTTGCAATCTGTGGGAGAAGGTGAAATGCCAATACAGCTACGTACGGCTGTAATGGAGTCGTTCCGGGAGGAGATAAACGTCATCGAAACCGTTCTGGAGACACACCCAGAGGTGTTTGATGCACCGGTTGTTGAGTTTGCCAAGCTCATTCATGTCTATGCGTTCTTCTTGATGGAAGATCAGATGGCGTGCATGATGGACGATACCATTGATCGCTCCTTCGTGGCACTGGCTGATCTAGTGTCTGAGTATCTTCAACACCTTCTGATCTGCCTTCACGAATACAACAGCAACTGTATCCTTCGCATTCCTGAACCATTCGTTTGCATTGATGACTTTTGCATGTGCATAAAGAAAGCGCAGCGCCGCTTCCTTCCTATCGTTAAGCGCGTTCAGTTCTTTAAGAAGATGGGATGTGGCAACACCTACGTCTTTAAGAACTACTCAACGCAAGAAGATCTGTTCGATAAGGCGGTTAAGGCTCTTAAATCTGCAGACATTAAACTCATCCCAGAGCAACTGCCAGAGGAAGTTGCTCAAGCAGCTGATAAAGATCCTGAAGCATCTTACGCATACGCATAGTCCCCTGCATACGCGGTGGGATAAATACCTCGAACTTTTGAGTAAGGTGCATGGACATATTTTTCACTCTGCTACAACAGCTGGCCAAAGCGCTGTCACCGAGCCAGTTTGTATTGGTGCTATGCACGATCGCTGCTGCGTGCTGGACAATCGTTTACTTCATCGTTAAGAACCTGCGTAACAAATCGGGCATCTGGGCTTTCCTTGGTGCCAATGAGGAGCCAGTTGAGCTTAAGGATCTGAAGACCGCGATTGACGCTCTATCCGCTGAAAATGCGGCACACCACAAGACCCGCTCTGAAGAGATAAGTGGCATTCTTGCTGCACTCGAAAGAGAAGGTCAAGCAGCCGAAGAACGTACTGAAAGCCTAATGACGGTTCTTGAAGAACTGAAAGAGGTTCATGACTATCTTGATGAGGTCAAAGCTGATCTCACCAAGCAGATCGATGAGCTTAAGCATCAGTTCACGATGCACGATCTTCATGAGCAGCAAATCTATGAGAGCCGCAAGATTACTCTCAACAGTACTCTTGACATGATCAACAAGGTCCACAACCAAGTTGAGAAGATCGATGAGTACGTTCGCAATGCAGTTCCTGAGTTCAAGCAGTCACACCGTGATCTGACTAAGGACCTTTCTAATCTAAGCCGTGATGTTGCTCTTATTGAGCGCAGCATTCAAACCCAAATCAGCTCCGTACACGCGGTCAGACTTCGATAAATAGTTCAGACCTAGCTCACCCTATCCAAGAGGCACCATGAGAAGCCCATTCATCGTCATTCAGGACTTTCTTTCTCCACAGCTTTGCGAGAAGATCGTTGACGACATCAACGTAAAAGCGCCTGACACTGATAAGGCTGGCAATCCGAAGAAGCTAGAGCGTCACGCTCTTAGATGGGAACAGGATATTGCCGAGCGCTTCAGGGATGTTGTTCCTGAGATTGAACAGCGCTATGACGCGACGTACCGTGGTCTTGAGCAGCCTCTTTTCCAGTACTATCCCGAATATGCCAAGGCACCGGCTGAACAGCCGGGCTGCGAAAACTCCAAGTACGTCCGCAAGAAGTGGGTCATGTACAAGGACGTTGATCTGGTTGGATTCGTGTGGCTCAAGGACTACAACGAGAACGTTCCCCTTGATCCGCGTCATGAAGTTTTTGGTGGCAAGCTAGAGTTTCCGGTCTACAACTTCAGTCTCGTTCCTCAGCGCGGAACGCTGGTTCTTTTCCCAGCTGGTCCGCACTTCATCACCGTCATCTCACCGATTCTTCTGAGCGATCTCTATCAGATCAAGCTCAACGTCTGCATTAACGAAAAGAACGGTGGCCGCTGGTTCTACCAACCAGCAAAGTTCCCTGGTACATGGCAAGAGTGGCTTTCTGAGCACATGTAACCCTGGGTCCTTCCAGAGGATCCCAGATAAAGCCCAGCGTAAAAGCCTATGGGCACTACAGACAAAATAAGCCTCACTTCTGAAATGAACTGTGTACGCCCAGATGGTTGTGGTGTACAATCAACCATATCCAATCTTGAGAAGGAGTTGACATGGTCAACGTTATCGTCGATGTTCTACTGGCGGCTGTCGTGCTCTACATCGGGTACGATCTGTTCAAGACCAAGAGCCGCGTCACCGTGGTTGAGAAGAAGACCAAGGATTTGGTCTTAGACGAATGAGTGCTTTCGACCGTCTCCCTTTGGAGCGGCGAAAGGCGATTCTAGATGGGCTGATGGTGAGGAAGCGGCGCTACATTAGTGCGCTAAACCGCGAGCCCTTAAAGGCAAAGGTGATCATCGTTGGTGATCGCCCTGGTCCGGCTGCACCAACCGACCCAAACTACCATCACACGCCGTTCTATTCAATCAAGCACTGCTCGGGCTGGCTCAACACTCTGCTTCAGGAGCGGGGTATTTCTGAGAATGATCTTCTGTGGCTGAACGCTGCAGATCGTCTTGGCAATCCAACGGACCCCAGGATTCTGAAAGACAACGTGTCCCTCCTTGGGCTGCACATCATCTCACTGGGTGGGAATGCTCAGCGCTGGCTTGCCAAGGATTGTAAGCAGGGAAGCGAGATGATCTATCATCCGCAATATTGGAAGCGGTTCCGCAACAAGGAACCCTATCCTCTCATAGACCGTCTGGCCGAGATTACCGCTTAGACGTTGCCGATCTTCTTACGCCAGTACTGAACCCCGCCAAGGTCCTTTCCATTTACGGCACTCCCGACACCGTCATGGTGAATTAGCCCGTAAAGGAACTGTGACCTGGTGAGGGAGGCGTAGTATGGTGCTGAAGATCCAGACCAGCTCGTAGGCTTGATCTGCTTACCGACAATCCTAGTCTTTCCAGATGAAACAAAGTTGTTCCACGCAGGTCTCATCTCTGTCTTGTAGAAGTCGCACATCGCGCGGGTCGCATATGTGACGTTGCAGCGGTTAGCGCACGTTGGTGGAACACCCAATCTCCCATAGTACTTTATAGCGAGAGCGTCCAGAAACTGGAACAGTCCAGTCGCTGACGATGTTGGGCACTTTGCGTATGGGTCAAGACCAGATTCAATCTTAGCAACGTTGACAATAAAGTCAGCCTCACTGCTGTCAAGACCCTGTGCAGCGCATTCAGCACGAATCTGCTGCTCGACCCCGGCTGGGTCTGCGTGATAGTCTGCAGGCTTGCAGCTTGACGTGTGAGTTGCTTTTCCAGTTGCCACAACCGGCTCAGATCCGTCTGGACTTGGATTAGGAATGGTGTCTGGGCAGTCATGGCCCGCCAGAGCTTCAGCGGCAGACATTCCAACAGCGGTGTTATTTCGCGTTGTGAACCCGCCGGAAGGAGCAGTTGTTCCATCTTGCTGCGGCTGGGTTGGATCATTGTTGTTCGCAACAGTTACCGCACCGTGAAGGTATGGGCCTGGATCAACTGGATTCTTGTAGCCGCCCTTGTGAAGCTCAAAGTGAAGGTGAGCACCCGAACCAATCCCCGCATTTCCCTCAATGGCAATCTTCTGTCCGGCCGCAACCTTGTCGCCAACGCGGACGAAAGTGTTACCATCGTTCATGTGGGCGTAGACAGTAGAGCAGACCAGCTTACCAGAGCTGTCATTGTGGTCGATGATGATCCAGTTTCCAAAGCCAGATGCTGGACCGGTCTTGCGGACAACCCCGTCTGCCGCTGCAACGATCGTGCCATGGCTGTGATCAATCATTGCAAAGTCATATCCTTGGTGAAAAGATGATGCACCTTGCGCCGGAGGAGTTCTTGGACCGAAACCACACGTGACATGAGAGTTTCCAGCAAGAGGGATAACAAACTTAATGACGTCGGTGTGAGCAGCATCTTTAGGAAAGAAGTTGAACTCACGGCTGTCGATCGTGCCGGTTCCATCAGCCGCTGTTATCAGCACCTTGTAGTTTTTGTTGAGGTGATCGCCTTGAACCGTTCCTGTAAGAGCACCGGTTGCAGCATCTAGAGCAAGATGTGGGATCGCGGTTCCAATAGAAGTGCCGTCAACAGTTGCAGTCCATGTAGTCGCGGTTCTAGTAGAGCCTGGGGTCAGTTGCAGCTTCTCATTGACAACACCGTGAAGGTCAGATGTCAGTGAGGTGTTGTCGATTCTGTCTGGAATCTTTGGACCAATATCGTTCTTCAGACCAGATTGAGAACCCGCCCGCTTCATATAGCAGTCGATGTTCTCACCTGGTTGAATATCGGTAGGCTGTCTGTACTCTGGAACCGGAGTCCAAAGAGGACTCTTCTCAACTATGCTGCATCCACAGGACATTTATTTCCTCACTGGTGAGGTGGCTTACCGAGAAACTGATTGAGGTCAACCTTCCTCTTGGAAGCGTCAATAGCGTCTTGTTGCTGCTGCTTTTCAGCGTCAGCCTTAGACTTGGCTGTTTCCACTGCTGCTTGAGCATCGGCTGCTGCTTGTTGGTCAACGAAGAACTTACCAATCCCGACCAGCATGTTCTCGAGAGTGCGGGTGTATTGCTCCTTTTGGAGCAACCAACCGGAAACTTGAGCTTGGTCGGCCTTGTCTACGTCGATGTTTGGAACCTTAGGAGGAAGAGTTGTCAGCTCCTTAGGTGGAAGACGAACGACGTAATGGGTTTCTACGACGACTCTTGGAGCAGGCTGAACATTATCAGTTGCGCAACCACCAAGGGTTAGTAGGACGGCGATAAGAGCGAGCTGCTTCTTCAACTTAGTTTCTCCCCGAAGCTTGGATACCACGAATGGTCTCGCTAAGAGTTGGAGCAAGTACTCCATTGTTCTTCGGGTCCTTCTTCATGCTATCCAGTTGAGACTTGAGATCGTTGATCGTGCGTGCATTCGACTGCTGTTGGGCAGCCAGAATGTTTACAGACGTCTTAGCGTCTGCACGTTCGTTCATCAGATCCGTAATAGTCTTGCTGTTGGTAGAGTTCGCGGCCTGACAGGTCTTGAAGTCTGCTGCATAAACATCAGCGTTCTGCTGGAGAACCTTGTTGTTCTGCTGAAGCGTGGCGACCTCCTTATGGAGGACTCCTACTTCATGGACTTCCCACCAAATCCAAGCGCCGAAGCTGAGTACAACTACAGCTCCACCGATTGCCATGGCGGCCTTTGCCTGGGTCATGCCGGGAATTAGGTCTATGAGCGCCATATCTTATCTCCTATTTAATGTTCTCAACGATGGGTAGTCCAACGGTGAGTTAAGATGCGCGGTCTGCCGCGAAGTTTACAAAGCCAGTTCTTGGCGAAGACCAGGTAATCTCGGTAGTGTTCTCATCGAGCTGAACGACCGAGAGAGGGAATGCCTTTTGAAGAACGCCATGATCGTCATTAGCGTTGATGTCAACCATTGGCTCAACGCCCATACCATGGTAGATTGACCATACGGAAGCTGGCGTTGTCTGCTGGTACTGGTAGAAACAAATACCACTCTTGATTGGAGTTACTGTCCACGACATAGAGCTTCTCCTTAAACGATTACGATCGCGTAGCCAGTCTGCGGTTGCGCAAAGCTGACAGTCACGTTGTTCTTGTCATTCATCGTAACGTTGGCGATAACCTTTTGGGTTGTGCCATCAACGTCGATGAATACGTCTACAATAGGAATACCTGCAGAACCGTTGGCGCCATAATGGCAGAAGTTGATGATCGCCGGACTGTCAACAATGTTGAGGTCCACCGAGGTACCAGACATCGACGTCCTCGAAAGGAGCGGCGGTGACTGAAGCACCTCGTATCTGACGATGCCCTGGCGGAACGATACCTGCAAGGGAGAGTTTCCCTTAGCTTACGCTGACGGTCAGCGTGTACGTGATAACGAGTTCTCTGTTGGCAGTCTTGAGGATAGGGGAGAAGATGATATGAGTCAGAAGCAGGGAATCTGATGGGGCCGTGGTGTACGAGAAAGAGCCGCTAGTTCCATAAGTCATCAGCGCAAGTTCATCGAAAGAATACTGCGAGTTGAAGTTTGGATCTGGTGGGCTGTCGGTCGTGTCTTGGCCTGAAGGTTCGCCTGCAGCAATCGTCATAGTCACGATCACGATAGAAGTCGTGTCAGTAGTTGACTGCTGATAGGTTACAGAGTTCGCGGCTGCAGTTCCAGACTGCTGCTCATCCACGACATCAAAGTAGGTCTGGTTGTAAAGACGAGCACCAGCGCCTGTGATGTTTGGTGGAAGGTACGTGATTTGGTTCATGCTGTCGACAGTAGAACCACCGTTACCAAGGGCGAGGGCGTAGATTTGGTGCGTTCCAACCGAGCTAGCGTCAGTGTGAGACAAGCCACGAGCGATCGCTGCGGCCATGTTCTGGTTGTGAACCGCATTGTCCTTATCAAGGAGGACTTCACCGGTCTTACCGTCAGTGATAAGAACGTGGCCCTTTACCGTTGTTTTAAGAGTTGCTGCAGTCATGTTGTCTCCGTTATCGGTGTAGTTGTCACCTTAGAAATCATAGGATATTTATGGGTCTTCTGGGTTACACGATCCACAGCCTGAATGGCACTGTGATGCCAGCCGGCATAGCAAAGGTAATCGAGTTAGGGTCCGTGACAGTGATTAGATCACCGTTGCTGTCCAAGTATGCACCCGTGGTCATGACAGCAGGTTCAGAACCAAGGTTCATGTGATTGCTTTCTGGCGCGTAGATGATGTTCGTCGATGGACCAGGAGCATTTACGAGAGTAATGATGTAGTTCGTTGCTGCAGCTGAGATCAGGAGTCCAGGTGCTGTTGCTGGGACAGTAGATGGCCCACCTGGCTGGAGAACATTGAAGTCAAAGGTGAGGTTAAGAGTAGTTTCGCCCGCATCCTCTGGAGGAACTGAAGCTTCAGCAAAGTCATACGCATCTGTGTCATATCCCGCTACGTCATATTCGTCAAAGTTGTACGCACCAACAACAGTCATCATGATAGAGAGACCATCGGTGATCGATGAATGTACTTCTACGCCGGCCTCACTTGTTGGAGACTCATAGATCTGAATGAACGGTACCGTGCTATCAACATCGTACGAGATGACATCGTAAGGCGCCATGTCGTAGCTGTCAATGATAACCGCACCACCTTCAGCAACCGCGATGTTGAACGGGTAAGACCATGCCTGATCGGTAGGATCAGTGAATGGAGTTACGAGCACCCAACCCGGAGCTGGTGGTCCAACCGTAGGAGGAGTTGTTTCTTCCCAGCGCCAGAAGCCAGTGATTGGTCCTTCACCGAAGAAGATTTCGCTGATGATCTCAAGGTGAGCAGGCGCATCATCAGTAATAGTGATGAAGATTGGATCGGCGATAACCAGCTGGATACGAGCATAGATCTTCAGGTTGTCTGTAATCTTAACGCGGATAGTCTGACCATAGCTTTGGTCAGGCTGAACAACGATCGAGTACTTCGTGTTGAATGGCAGGTACTTCGCGAAGAAGGCGCTGTCGATCGTAAGCACGGACTCAGCCGAGCGGTTCGTCTTCATGTAGCGCGGCGACGTAATGTAGAAGACTCGCTCACCAGTCGCAGCAGAGAATGCTTCAACGAACATGCCAAGATCAGAGAACTCGGCTGCTGAAGTCGAGTTCATGCTCGAGTCAACCATGTCGGAGTACTTGAAGAACAGCGGCAGCCAATCATTTTGAGCTGCCAGTTCTGGGTAGGCACTACCCGCACCGGTAATCTTGAACTTGATCTTGTCGTAGTTTGCCTTGTCGACTACGATCTTGTCGCCAGAAGCAACGCTAGGGAAGATGACAGCGCCATAGCTGTGGTAGAGCGGGAAGAGCTCGTTGTTGTAGAGATATGGAATGTGCAGGTCAATCGTGTCTTGCCCTGGTTCTGGCGGAGTAATATTGCCAGGGTAGTCAGGAGACAGATAGACATTGACCACATCACCGATAGAGTAGTCATAGGTTCCAGGAATGGTGTTCAACTGGAACGAGATGACGTCATCTGACCAAGGAGTGTCTGACTTTAGGTTAGCCTTGAAGCCGTCAATGTTGTGATAGACGGTTGCTTCACCCTTAACACCAAGGGCAGCATTTGATGGGGAAGTAAACGTGATCGTGTAAGTCGATGGAACTGCCATCGAGGATACAGGGCTAAGTGGAATGAACTGTGGCGTGGAGTTCTTTGAGCCACCAACCGCGACGAAGGTTCCATTCCCGAACGCGACGCTGTTGTAAATCTTTCCAGAGTAGCGGGTCCAAACAACGCCATTTGTTGACTGCGCAACGTGTCCAGTTGGACCCACAGCAATGTATTGACCGTCGCCGTACGCGATGGACGTGAACGTACCGTCGGTGAACTGAGCAAGGTTGCTCCAAGTCGTGCCACCATCGGTCGAACGAACGATCGTACCCTGAGTTCCTACAGCGGTAAAGACGCCTTGGGTATACATTGCCGTAGGCGGAACGTAGATGACGGACTCAAGGTTGGCGGTAGTGTTGGACGTAAGTGGCGTCCAAGTAAGACGATCAAGTGACTTGAGAATGGTTCCATTGTCACCAACAACGATGATGCCATCGTCTGACCACGTGATGTCGTTTAGGTTCTCAGTCGTCCCGCTGTTTTGAACAGCCCAACCAGCCCCATCGATAGATGTTAGAATAGTTCCATTGTCACCAACAACGATGATGCAGTTGAGGTCATTCGTTGTCGAGCTTGCAGACGCAAGGAAGTTGGGGATGTTCGCAGACGCGTGGAGGTCTGCAGTAACGTTCGATCTTTCCTGGTGCCAGTTGATGCCATCCGCTGAAACAACGATAAGACCGCCCGCACCGGTGACGATGAGAAGTTCATGTGATCCAGATGCTGGGTGGAACAGCGATGAGATGTCACTGGTCCAGGTGACGCCGTCTGCAGACGCACCGATGATTGAGTCTACGCCAGCAACGAAGAATGCTCCATTGCTGTAGGAGACGCTGTTGAGAATCTGGAACCCACTTACGTTGGTGTTCCACGTCTGAATGTTACCGGACGTGGAGGAAGAGATCGTAGAGTTGTAGACCTCGGCAAACATGTCAAGAGCTGGAATCTTGAAGCCGATCTTACCATTCCAGTACCAGTAACCGACACTGGCATCTGGCTGCCAGCCGGAAACAGAGCCATAAACCTTATAGGACGCCTTGCGTGCAGCAATCTCCCAGCTGAAGGTATCGCCAGACTTCCATCCATCTATGGTTGGAATGACCGTGAACGCAATATTGTCATCGCGGTACGAACAGCCATCGATTAGACTTACGGTAACCGGATATCCGGCTAGCGTCGAGTTCAGAACGTAGGTGCCATCGCCGTTGAACGTCAGCGTCCACGAAGATGCGTGGGTGTATTCTACTGAGCGAGTATGAATCTCAAGGCCAGGAACGGCAGTGCGAGTGTAGGTAGGATTTGGGAACCACTGCGGCTTAGAGGCAAGACCGATTGGATTTGACTTGATGAGCGACCAAGTTTCCAGTGGAGCGGTTGGGCTAACAACGATCTTGTTTTCTGGAGTTATTAGATACTCATCGTCAAGAGTTGCTGTCTCAACTGTCTGGCCTACTTCATAGGTGTAGGTAAACTGAATGCGGGTCTTGGTCGTTACTGGGTCTACAAGAGTAAACGTATTGCCAAGGGTTACCGTACCGAGAACCGTCGAGTGATCACCGTTCGCGTATACTGAAAGCGTTGCTGGTGAAAGGCTCGTGCACTTGAGATAGAACTCTTCGTAGGTCTCACCAGTGATTGCAGTGATCGTTCCTCCAGTGCGCTGAATCTCTGCATAGGAAAGATCACCAGGCTGGGAACTGAATGCTGCGTATGCAGCAAGAGTGGAAGCAGGGATGCTTTCAGAGTATGGTGGTGGAAGTGGCAGCATCTCACCAGTCACCATGGCACCTTCGATCGCTTCGATCGTTGGGACTGCCATGTTGAGGTCATGCTGGATCCAAGAAGGAACACCATTCTGCACACCGACGGTGTCGAATGAGAACACGCCGTGGCTGAGGAAGTAGTCTACCGTATCTTGCTGATGGGTGCCATTGACTCGAACGTCGGTAATGCCTGGACCGTCCCAACGCTTTGGGTCAACCACTCCAGAGATAAGACCAGGAATACCCTGGTAGTCATTGGTGCCGATGGTGAAGTTCTCAAGTCGGGCAGAACTTGAGAACTTCGGGATCGTGATGTTTGGCATCGGCCAGTTAACACGAACGCCATCAGAGATGATCTCTTGGTACCAGCTGTTCGTCTCACGGGTGCGAACACCAAGCGCGGTGAAGGAAGATGGAAGAAGATCAGCACCAAGAAAAGCCTTCAGGCTTTCTTTCTCGGTAAGCTTTACGTTGAGGTTGTCAGAGAACAGATACTGCTCAGACACAGCACCGCTAACAGCAAGCTTCGTTCTGAAAGGCTTGACATCAAGAACGTAGTTGACGAGACTTTCTAGATACGTACTCGTCTGAACAGCAACGCTGTTGTTAGTATTGGTCATCGATCTGCTCCGTCTGCACTTGCTGTTCGACGACAGTAGAAGAGTTGACCGTGATCAAAGAGGTCTTGAACAAATCCGTAAACTCGTAGTTGTTTGCGAGTGCATCGTTGAGGATGCTGAAGAAAATCTCATTCACTTGCGAGGCACGAGCGTTTGAGTAGATTTGGTTCATCGTGTTGCGCGAGGTCGTTGGATCGGAGAACCAAGTTGCCTGCAGCGATTCTGCGGTCGTGCTAGAATCGATGTTGAGCATCGTGATGTAGTCGGTGATCGAGGTGGTCCCAATCTCAATGGTGAGGGACGTGTTGAGCACCGTGTTGAGCAGCGAGGTTAGTGCCAGAGAGCTGTCAACAAAGATTTGACCCGTACCGAACCCGAAGCGTGTGAACGTGTTGTACTTGCTGTCGTAGTTAATGCGGGTCTGGGATGGCAGCGGGTTACCAGCAGCATCTTGTCCACAGATTGCATTGGTGAGAGCGAGCCACAGCGTCGATGGGATCTTCGATGACTGATGCTGACGAATAAGAGTCCATTCAGTGTGGACGTTCTTCAGCTTCAGTTCTTCTGGATCATCGCGCAGAGTAAAGTCACGGAGGAAGCGAAGCTTGTAGGAATCGTTCTTCGTTACGGTAGTGCCAAGACCAGAGATTGCACACGCATCAAACCCGGCTCCGCTCTTTGCTGAAGCATCTGATACGAGTCGCGAGAAGATCATGTAGGTCGAGTCGCCGTATTGAAGCATCTCCGCTGCTTGAGCCAGAGACATCGATTGATTTGGTTGTGCAACCGTCTTACCAGTTACCCAGAAATAGTACTTCGTTCCCGACACATTGCCTGAGCTGTCGCGAACGGACAGTTGGGTGTATTGGTAGTCTGCCTTGTACCAAACTTGGTTCTGGAAGTTGTCGCTGACGGTTGGGTCGAACGAAAGCTCAGTAGCCGTTGGCTGGTATGGACGGTACAGCAGGTAAACAAGAGTTCCTTCTGGTGCAATATTTACTACCGTTGCGACATTGCCCGTAATCGTAATCTGGGCAGGAGCGATTTGAATGCCGTTAGCGTAGATCGAAAGACGGTTGGTGTCGATAGAAGTTTCATTAGCAAGCGTAAAGGACGCAGGAGTTACGCCATCGGAGATAAGCTTCATCTCTGTCTTCACGAGCTGCTGCCATGGAGACCATGTCGAGGTATAGCGCTGGATGTTGATGCCACTTACGAGAGTCAGCGTGTTTGTAGAAGACGACATAGCTGCAACAACATCTGCCGTAACAGTGACTGCTGTTGGAGTACCAAGATATGGCTGCCACTTGTTGTAAGGGTATGGCAGGTCTGCAGAAAGCTGCGCTTGAGTTGGAACAACCCAGACCTTCCAACCGTATTCGACATTGTCCGTGATACCGAAGACGCTCTCATTGCTGAAGATGACATCCGGCAGTGGGATGATCTCGCTGTAGTTGACTGCTTCGCGGATGAAGACGTCATTGTCTGGGCTAGAAAGAGCGATGCCCAGATCAGCAGCGGTGATCGTGCCAGAGGAAGTGGCTGTAACATTGACTTGGAGACCGAACTGGTCGAACACCAGCGACATGGTCTCGCCACCAGAAGTCAGGTTGCTTGATGACCAATCTGACAGGACAACGTCTTGGAAGAAGCCGGTGTCATCCATCAGGCGGAGGTAATAATCTGTCGTGGTGCTGTAGGTCGAGATTGTCATCTGACCAATGCGAGTGCCGAAGATGCTGCTGTTGGAGATCGCGCTCATGGAGATCGCGCTGATCGTTCCACTAGAGATAGTCGCTGGGATCAGAGAGGGAGTCCCAGGTCCTGCTGAACTGCCAATGTCATAGGATACATTAGTGCCAATGGTAACCTCACCCACAGGCACGCTGCTCAGGATGTTCCATGCGCTGAAGTTGTAGCCACTGACGACGTTGATCGCTGCTAGGCGACCCTTGCTGGCGATGAGCTGGTTGTTCGAGTTGTACATGACGACGTCAGACGCAGGACCAAACGCTGGGTGAGCAAGACCATTCGAAGAGCTTGTCTGGGACCATGCGATTGGCTGGATCGTTACGTCGCGGATCGCCTTGTAGTAGTTCTTGAAGCCGACTCTACCCGACAGACGGACTGACGCATCGATCGACGAGTCACCTTCCTGGAGGATTGCCTGGGCATCGTACTCTGATGGGTGGTAGTCAGACTCGGTCCACTGGTACAGATCAACTGACGCGTGCTCGGCCAGGGAGCCCCAACGAGAGTTACGAGTTTCACGGTTAGGGAAGATCGTAGCGTCGTAGTATGGGATGTAGGAGAGCGTGGAGGTGTCCCACCAAACTCTGCCGACTTCACGGTCGTCCCATGGCTTGAGGGCCATGTAGTTAGGATTGTTGGTCGTCAGCGTCGTGTAGTTGTAGTGGGCTGGATCAACAGGCGTCTGCATGTTTACCAGCTCAAGAGGAGCGTAGGTGTGGATGCCGATTGCTGGGTGCCACAGGCCGATTTGCAGATCGAGAGTGTCGGTCGAATAGTCAAACAGTTTCACTGGGGAAAGCTTGGCTTGGTTGTTCCACGTGTAGCCAGAGATCGTGTAGGTCCCTGGGGTAGTTACGTAGATCGTGTTCGCATTGACCATGCGGGCCCCAGTAGATGGGCTGATCGATGGTCCCATCGTATCACCGTTGTGATAGATGTTCGAGAGCTGAACATAACCAGCTTCTGTGACATTGACCATTTCAGACACGGCGTCCGCGTCGAAGCGCAGAACCGTTCCAAGGTCATCGATAGAGAACCAACGGGTGTCGTCATTGGCTTCTACTTGGATAAACAGTGGGAGCGCAGTGTAGGTAGGATCGGTCTTCGTGTAGAACTGCAGAGACGTAAACTGACGCGAGCAGTCGTTTGGCTGGATCTTAATCTCAGGGAACGTGCGCTCACCTGCATCACCGTATGACGCAAGCTTGTAGGCCCAGAACTCATCGACTGAAGAGTTAGAGAACGCCTTGTAGTTGGTGAAGGCATCGATGGCGAGGTTCGTACCCTTGGCACTGATCATACCTCTCCAGAAGTCCAGCTGAACCGAAGGACTGATGTTGAGAGTGTTGAAGTAGTCCTTAGACTTGAAGCCGATAAGCGACAGCGCGTGCTGTGCCATCTTCGGTTCGTTGAAGGTAGAACCAGCATCGTAGGTGTGCTGAAGAGAATCGATAGTCGACGCGATGTTTCTCGTGACATCGTTGCCGTTCAGGAAGAATCCGTCGAACGTTGGCTTATTGTTGATGTCTGCCTGGCGAGTGTAGGTCAAGTACGCGGTCTGCGTGTAGCTTCCGAGGAACTCATCGAAGATTACCGAAGACGTTGGATCATCTGAGAAACGGTTGTTCATGATGATCGCGTGCTCAAACTCATCAACGAAGACGTGCGCTGAGAAGATTGGCGTCTTGGAGTAGGTTACGGTCTGAGCATCAGTGCGGATGACGCTAAGGTTGCGAGGGCTAATAGCAGAGCCGGTGATGTCGTATGCTGCTTGAGATGAGTAAGCGTCGAGGAACTTGCTGTCGGTGTAGCGGCCCATCAATCCAGTTGGAGTCTGAAGGTACAGCTTGCTCATGAATGGGTTGACGATTACACCAGCACCGGCCTGCATTCCAGCATAGACAGTGTCGATGAACTTTTCAATCTCCAGCTGCCAGTCAACGTTGCGGCCGGTTGCAGCATCGGTCAGTGGAACGTCAGAGCTATTGGCCTTGAAGCCTTGACCTTCGAGATAGTCAACATAGCCGTAAAGGAAGTTCAGAACGTTCTGAATGCCAGTGATCTGCAGTGGCATCGTTGACGTAGTCGTCGAGGTGTAGTTCGAGTAACGCTTCCAAGAAATCTTGGAGTGGGTCCCACCGAGAGCGGTGAAGTCAGTATAGTCTCCTGCAGTGTCGAGCACGCGGTACTCGGCAACTGGGTGGGATGGGTTGTAGACTTCAACGCGGAAGATCCAGTCAGAACCGTCACTTGCTGGAATGTAGAGCCCGCTTGGCTCTAGAACCTTGGCACCCATTTGAACAAGCTGAACGCGGATGCCGGAGATCCACAGCGATTGCGTGTTCATTGAACGCTTAAGCATCACGCTGTAGCCGGTGGTTGGGATAGTACCGGAGTTCGTGGTGATTGTTAGCGTGTCTGGACGGACCAGCGCGCCGAGACGGTGCACAAGGTTTACAGCCCAACCACGGTATGCGAGAGACGCTGTCGAATAATCCGTGTCAATGTAGCTGTAGCGCAGAAGGTTGGTGAACCACTGGCCCGTACCCTTGAGGACCTTAGTCTGGCCCGCGGTGAATGAATAGGTTGGTAGGTGTGGAGTGTCAGTGATGACGAGTGAAGGGTCTGGAGTTGCATCTGCCACGCAACCTTCACAACCAAGAAGACCGTACATGAAGTCAAGACCGGTGGTTGGTAGCTCGGTAGTGATCGTGTCGGCTTCAAACGTCATGGTGAGCGTGTCACCGATCTCGAATGGGATGCCGTGGTCTTCAATCGTTACATTAGCGAAGTTTACGCCTTGCGGTGAGTAGAACGAGAACGCTACCCCTTCGAACACACGGGTAACCAGCTCTCCGTTGACATACACGCCGAAGACTGTAGATGATGGACCCATAGGACCAAGCATGCCCACGTCGCCAGTGTTGGCACAGTGGGTTACCGTGAATGAGACCGTTCCAGAGAACGTAGGGGTCCACGTGACGCCACCAAGATTTAGGAAGCGATCCTTGGCCTCGGCAGGGGTGTATGAGTTGACAAGGTTAAGGCGCTCACCGTGCATCAGGAACTTTGATGCTGGGAGGGATGCCTGAAGGTTACGCTCTACGCGAAGGTTACCATCTGACTGAATGTACGTCTCGCCCCAGCTCTTGTCGAGGAAGGCGAGTGGGTACAGACGGAAGTAGGTGCGTGCAAGACCATACAGATACTCAAGGGACTTTTCCCACACGAGTTCAACTGGACCATTTTGGCCGTATGAGTAGCCGGCGCTGATGCCTGGCGGAATGGTGTTCGTCAATGCGCGGATAGCATTTGGATCAGAGGCAGCAACGTATGGTGGAAGCAGAGTGTCGGTGTGAATATCCACGCACAGCTTGATGGTTGGGTGGAACGCTTGGATGTCCGCCCACATTTGATCTGACCAAGGGCGGGTTGTTCCAGCATACGCTGCATCCCAACCAGCAGGCTTATCATACGAGGCGCCGAAAGCCGCAGTCCCGAGACGCCATGGGTAAAGGTCTGGACGGTCTAGGTCAGGAGCACCATAAGTCGTGAAGTAAGACTTGTAAAGATCAAACCAACGAGCAATCCCCGGCGTGCCTGGAACATCGGGCATAGTCGCCTGGCTGTAGTTCCAGGTGAATGGGTTTGAGGCAGAGTAGTCAGGAGCGTAGGTGTCGTAGTTGTACTTCGCTGCAAAGCGAGCAAGCTCTAGTTCATTGTATGCCGCGTTTGTCACGGCATCGCTATGAAGCAGATCAATGTTCAGCTGCTGGGCTGGGTGGACGCTGTCATAGAGCTGCTGCTCGATTGAAAGCACCAGGCTGTTACGAACGTTTTCGGCGGCGAATGGGATCCAACGGGATGCGACTGAAACCGGTGCTGGGATCCAAGAAAGAATGCCAGCATCCCACGCGCGAAGAGTATTCGTTGAACGCTGATACCAATACTGCCCTGCAAGACCAGTCGCTGGAGCTTCTTCGGTGTCGTAGGTGACGCTGAAGATGTTTACCGCGCTCGTAGATGGGACCATCCACAGCTGTTGAGCGTAAGGGCGGAAGTTAGCTGGAAGAGTTTCATAAAAGACACCGGCTGACTTCGTGCCGTCAGAACGGGTTACAACTGTCTGCGTGAGGTTGCGGTTGAACGTGGCATCTTCAGTTGCCAGTGGGGAGATATGACCATCGTGGTGCACGATAACTGGAATGTTAAGCTCGGGATCAATCGTGATGGACGGAGTTACACGACTTACCAAGCCAATCATTGGAAGAGTAGCTGGCCAGTTCTTTACAGCAGAGATCGTGTCACCAAACACGGCAGCAAGGTTGGTGTTCTGTGCTCTTAGTGCCTGGAAGTAATTTCCAAGCTTAATGATGTCTTGCGCGTTTGGATTTATGGTGGTTGTTTGAACTGTGTTTCCAGCCGCAAGATAACCAGCAAGTTCATTGATCAAGAACTGGTCAATGCTTGCGAGCGCGATGTTATACTGCTGTTCGGCAAAGTCAATGATGGTGATTGGTGACAGGTCTTGCTCAATGAGCATTGACGCGAGCAGTGGGAAGTTGCTTTCGAACTCGCGGATCTTACCGCCTGCACCCGTGAAAAAGTTAAGGGTGCGGACATTGTTGTTGCCGAAAGAAGCACCAGTGAACTGCGCCTGGTTCTTGATGACCGAGCGCGCATGGTTCATGAAGTCTGGGAACGAGATCGTCGTCCTAGATTCACGGTTGAGGTTTTCGAACATGCGCAGAGGAGTCAGCCACGTACCGGTCTGAGTGGCTGCAGCTTGGTCTGCGGCATAACCACCCGGATAGTTTACGATGCTGCCATCCGCAAGCTCCTTGACATAGCGAGGAGATGCTGGTGCCCACATGTGGAAGGTGAACGTATCGCCTGCGACATACGGAATGCTTCTCGACGCGATGCGGATATCAAAGTCATCGAATGACGTTCTGACATCTACAGTTGCGGTGCCAACAAATCCACTTCTTGTACCAGTGATGTTAGCAGTTGTTGGATTGATCAGAGTAACCGTCCAGTCCTGAACATCTGCGACTGGATTTACGCTTGGGAAGTGAAGGTCGCCCTGACGGTGGTTAGAAGAACCAGTAAAGATAGGCAGAGTAGGGTATGCCGTCTGGACACCCGGTCTCCAGATAGAGTTGAGCACACCTTCGTTCTTCCAGTACAGAAGACGACCGGCTTCATCCTTGATACCGCTTGAGAAAACGTAGTCACCGTTGACGGTGGTTTCAACTCGACGGAGAAGAATGTTGTCTGTGACATACTGTGGGCTCTCTGAATAGAACCAGATGCCCGAAGTCATGCCAGCATGGGTGCCGTCATAGCGATAAAGATCAAACTGCGGGATCTGGTTAAAGCGAGTCTTCGCTTGGTACAGCGGGCTTGCAGTTGAGCTAGAGCCGTCGCATGGTTCACCAGTAACAGAGTCGACATATCCATTGAGCTGGATGGTGCCGAGGTACTCAATGATTGGGCGCTGTGCTTGGGTCGTATTATTCAGTGTGACGCCCAGAGCAGAGAACTGCCAAAGGTCGTCCTTGTGAACCCAGTAGTTGTACTTCTGCCAGTCGTTGATCGTAGATGGATCAGTCGTTGAGTACAAAGTAAAGGTCAGGTTAGAGTCGATAGGAACCCCAGGACCAGGCAGATTCAGGTTTCCCTTGAAGGTCAGCTCGTAGGTGTATCCCGTCTGAGTCGCACCCTCTTCAACATAGACCTTCATGCCGACATTGAACTGATCGTCGTAGGTCGCGTCGTAGCTTCTAGACCACACTCCACCCTCAGTGACGACGTAGATGCCGTTCAGCGTGGTGTCGACTTGGTCCTTTACGAGGATGCGGTCACCGATCTTGACTTGGATCCCATCGATGTACATGAACGGGGAAAGGGTAGAGACACCGTTGACAGTGCCCTTGCCAATGAGGTTTGGCGAAATAACAGAGATGAAGATGTCGCTCGTGAAGTACGTAAGCGTGATCTCGATCTGGTCGCCCGCGGCAAACGGAGTTGAACCATTGACGATGTAGAACTCGCACAGATCGTAGTCAGCCAGAGACGGCGCGCTCAGCCCTGGATATGTGGCAGAGTCATGCGCACGAACAACAATCTTGGTAACCGCGTTCTGTGCAGATGGAATGGTTGAGATGTCCGTGTAGACTTGGCCTGGAGAAAGGCTGCTGTCAATCGTGAACGTCGTGCTTGACGTGAATGTCAGCGTGAAGACTTCTGTCGGACGATCGTTTACCCAGCGAGAGACGTCGCGGGTAGTGGCTAGACGCACTGGCATCTTCGTCAAAGAAGTTGACAGTGGCTGCTGGATCACGTAGTACTCTGGGCTGTTGGAAGTGTTCCAAGCTGGGCCAGAGTTATTTGGAAGAACAGAACCGATCCAGTAGTAGTTCGCGTAGTTGATGAACTTGTCGTAGTTAATCGGTGGAGAGTAGTTGAAGGTCTGCTCAGCGATCCACGTGCGAAGATTGGTGACATCGATGTCAAGCGTGCTCATCTTGTTGAGCATGTCTTCGAAAGTGTAAAGGTATTCTTGAGTGCCAGACTTGAAGTACAGACCTGGGATTAGAGCATTTTCCTGACGCTCAAGCGTTGGCTGAGTGATCTCAGCGGTGCCAGAAACAGGAACACCGACGGTACCCGAAACAGAAATGCTGCTTTCTTGAGAGACGAAGCGGTTAAACAGGTTGTTGACAAGACTCGTGAGAGTCTCATTCTGCATGTAACCAGGAATAAGTTTATTGAAGTCTAGGTTTTGCGCCATGTTCTCGTGGGGCCCGGGTAAGAGGTCAGTACTCTGTGAAGACTATTTATCTCCCAGATGATTACCCCGGAATGAGGCTTCCTGTGGTTTACAGGTTCTGACGAAGGACCGTTGGTGTCAGAGCAGAGACAATCTCAACATCACTGATCGTTGCACACGACTGAAGCACCTCATCAAGACCAGAGTTGATCGTGAATAGCGAACCAAACGAGTTGACAGAGTACGTTGGTACGATAACCACAGAAGAAATCTGGGTTGGAAGTGCTTGGTGGATTAGCGCAAGTAGTTCGGTAGCATAGAAGGTGTTACCGAAATCCCAGTTCGCAATCTCAAAGTACGTGTTGATTGTGTTGATGACTTCTTGCTTGATACGCTCTGACGAGAACGTTGCTGTAGGAGCAACGACTACGCGGAACTTTGCACGCAGCGTTTGGTCTGCAAGTGAACCAAACAGAAGCTTGATCTTGCCAGGGTGCAGAACGACGGTGTCTGACAGCATCTTGTTCTCAAGCAGGTACCCGTAGGACGTGCGAAGATCAAGAGGCGTTGGGGGCGAAGGTTCTACGCTGATGAGACCATTGACGTAGTCCATCATGTTGGTGTAGTAACCCTGAGTCAGAATGTAGGTGTCGTGAATGTTCGAGACAGACGGGTCGATGAGGTTAGCATCTGGTGTGTAGTGCTGCCACATGAAGTCAAGACCCGTAATCACGTTACAGCCGTAGACTTCAGTGATTGGGTTCTCAGCCGCTGGTGCAGGAACAAACTTCTGACGAGCAAGCTGATAGATTCCATCAACCACGTCAGACATAAAGTTGCCAGGCTGGAAGATGAATGGAGCGCTGAAGCCCGTAACCGAGATGGACGATGGGACGGTTACTACCGTAACTTCGTTGTGATCGTACCCAGTCGTGTCATACGGGTTTGTGTCATACCCTGTTACGAGAGTGTAGGATCCGCATGGAAGCGTTTCAATGATGACCGGATTGCTAGGGTCACTGACATTGAGCATGGTGTACTGGTAAGAGTTCAGCGAGAACGATTCGAACTGTAGAATGTTGTCGGGAGTTCCGTCACCAGACTGGGTAAAGTCAATGGTGTCTGTTGGAAGAATCTCGATCTCGTTGGTAATGATCTCGCCGTTCGCGTCATACACGAAGCCAACGCAGTCATAGATGTCGGCCTTCTTCAGAGGCTGGCCATACTGGTCCATGTTAGAACGAAGGATGCGAATCTTGTCATACACTGGCTTCAACGTGGAGCTGTCAATAATCTGCGCGTCTTGGTTGTACCAGAAGTTCGTAGTTGGGCTTGACGCGATGATCTTCATGTCGCGGTTGTAGATCGTCCAGCTGGACACGTTACCAGAACCGTCGTCAGTACGAGCCACCAAGAACACCCATGAGCTGCCCGTTGGTGTTTGATCAAAGGTTAGCTGTTGAACCGCATTTGGACCATCGCCTGCGCCGCCAGTAAAGATGCCAAAGCCAGGAGGTGAGGCAAGAGCTGAAGTTGTTACGACGTCAGAAGGAATAAGCTGCCACCAGCCACTGAGGTTAACACATGCCAGCGTGTTGGCGGTACCGAACATGCGAACATCGGCCTGCCAAATAGGAGTCATTGGCGATGCAGTGTTCGTGTTGATGATGTCAATAACAAACGCATCACCGGCATCGTATGCTACAGTTCCCGTGGTAATCACGAAGTCAACTGGAAGAGCAGTGTCAGGATATTGCTCTGACCATCTGCCCGTTGCTGTAGTTGCCGCAAGCGTGAGGCTATAGTCAGGCAGCTTGCCACGAAGATTACTGATGACCGTAAAGGTTGTACCGTCTGAGGTCATCTCAATCGTAATGGTCTCGACCTTGTAGTAGAACGAATCAAGGCCGTCAGCTGGGCAAGGGCCATGAGCCGATGAAGACGCAAGTGGGTTGTCTGGATCGTAGAGCGAGATAGTGCCATCACCGAATCCCTTGAGGAATCGATTGAACTTCAGACCAAAATACTTCTGGCGCTGAATCGACTGAAGGCCAGAGCCAGTATCACCAGGTGGATAGGTGTTAACGCCATCGATCGTTCTTGGAAGATCAGAGATGTAGAGCTTGCTGTTGCTCTTTGGATACAGAATAGGATCAGGGATTACGCCGTGAAGCGTTCCGTTGATAGTAACCGTTGAAAGAGGTTCACCATACCAGTGACCGTCAAGAGCACCTTGAATGACTGTCTTCTCAAGAAGACTTCCATCACCAGTCTGAAGTGGGTTGCCATCTAGCTGAATACCATAAGGCGTGACCGCATTGCCATCTACGTCGAAGTAAATCTTGCGATTGTCTTCGATGAACTGACGGCGTGGATAGCTGATGATCCCATAACTGTCTTCAGCAGTTGCCATTTGGTGAACTAGGGTGTTCAGAATGGCGTTCGTAGAAAGGACTGGCTCAATGTAAGAATCAATAATCGCCTTGGAAGCAGAAGTAGTTTCCACCATGTCAACGGTAGTTGACAGGCGCATTGTAAGATCATCGCCGAACAGCTTGATGTTTTGGTAAGCACCAGATGCGTCGTTCCACTCGATATACTTTGGCTGACCAGCAAACGTACGGTTAATGGTGTTCAGCTTTAGGATCGTGGAGTCACGCAGCATGTAGGTGTTGTAGTCTTGACCATTGACCATGCGGTTCTGCGCGTAGTAGGTCGAAGGAGCTGCTTGACGAACGTGCTCGATTGTTTCAGAAGCAGAGTTGTTCTGAAGTGAGGACGTCAGCGAGAACGTGAGGTTGAAGTTGTGGGTGACGTTCTGTGCGTTGGTATACGTGAAGCCCATCGCCTGCCCAGAGATTTTGTTCTTTGGGATGGTGATGTCTTGGTTAATAGACACGCGTGTCCAAAGCTGGAACTGGCCGACTGGAACATCGCTGAAGTTACCATCGCCGAATAGAAGGCTGATCTGGTCGTTCTCGAGAGTTTCGATCTCGTACTTGTAACGGGACGTGACGTTGTTGAACGCGAGGGTCTGGTCAGCGAGAGTTGGAACAGAGGTCCAAGGCTGAAGAATAGAACCGTTGTCGTCGACTTGATAGAGCCAAACGTCGGTGTCATTGACATTCGTCTGGTTCAGGACGATGCTGCGGTTTGCAGTAGGCTCGAGGATCTGGTAGTTCGTAAGGATCAGGTTACCCTGCTTGACGAACATTAGGAAGCCAGTGTAGTCAGAGCCATCACCGCGACCGTCAGTCGCGTAGACGATGTTAAACTGAGAGTTCAGATCTGGAGCGCGCTCAAATGGTCCATTGGCATCGATGTCGATGGGAACAGCTTCCATCGCGACAGTGTCAGTAGTGCCAGATGCGGTGAACGAGAAGACTCCGTTGCGGAAAGCGTTCTTCGAGTTGTTGAACGTGTAGAGCTGCATCAAGACGTCAGAAATCTGGAACGACTTAGAAGGCTGACCGAAGCTGGAAGTTAGAACAAGGTTCATCACGAGGAAGAACTGCTCTTTCCAGTTGGTGTTGTTTGGGTCGTTCCATGTGATCGTCTGACCGGACAGGTTGTTGCCAAGGCTGTCGTATACGGTTTCGTCCGTGCGGATCGTGTTGATCTTGACGAGGCCGCGAGCTGGGATGTTGCGAGATGCTGAGTAAGAGATCAGCTTCGCAAGGCGCAGCACCGACTGCTTACGCTGAGCTGTCGAGATGAAGTTTTCATGGGCAGCTTGGTCAGTACGGTATGCGAGAAGCTCAGCCGAGTAGGCGAACAGCTCGAGCAGTGCCGTAAGTTCAGAGCTTTCAATGAAGTCATTGTAGTCTTCGGCATGATAGATCTGCAGGTATTGCAGCAGACTTTCCTTTACCGTGTCAAAGTCGTACGAGGTAAAGTTGATCTGTTGGAAGGCCGAGTAGACCTTGTCCCAACTTTCAGCAGCGTAAGTGTTTATGATCGTCATTCTGTTCTCTTACTGTGTCTTTACTTCGATGCGAAGAACGTCGGTAACATTGAACTCTAGGTAGAGCAGATCAGCCATGGCGATGATCGCGTTGTTGTCTGGAAGCGTCAGCACGTTCAGCGCTATCAGCTTGACACGAGGATCATAGTCAAAGACCGTCGTGAGATCATCTTCAACGATCTTTCGGGTTCTCTCATCATTCGGTTCAAAGGCGAGGGTAGGAATACGGGTGCCAAAGTTAGGCATCATGACGCGCTCACCTTTGATGGTGAAGATATGGTTCAGAAGGTCTTGCTTTACCAGCTCAATGTTGTTAAGAGCAAAAGTCTTGTTCTTAATCCAGTTGGCGGTAGAGAAGCCCTTGTAGATAACCTTGTTGCTCATGAGCTCGTCCGTAAAAGTCTAGAGTATTTATCATAGAGTGGGATAGCCCGAAAGCCATCTACGGGCCTAGAAGCTTTTAATCTTCGATAGCTATAAATGGCATGGTGCTGTTTTATTCCTAAGCTTTCCAGTTTGGGCCTCGGCCTGTAGAAGACTTAGGTCTCGTCCATGGCTCGTGGCCAGGAACAACAGAAGGACCAGCAGGAGCAGTTGGGCAGGATGCCTTAGCCGCGGTTGGAACATCTCCAGAGTTCAGGTTGATAGCTCCGCCGCCCAGGTTGACAGAGCCACCACCCTTCAGGTTGACTGCGCTTGCACCCGTCATTTGAAGAGCTTGACCAGCGTAGACATCCAGACCCTGAGCTGCTGTCATCTTAAGAGACGTTTCGCAGTCGAGGTCGAAGATGCCACATGCCGATTGTTGTATGTTACCATTTGCCTTGATGCCTACGTTACCTTGAGCGGACATCAGGATGTCACCAGCGTCAGCTTTGATGTTGACTGATTTGCCGGCTTCCATGTTGATGTTGCCGTCAGCGAATAGGTTGATGTCTTTTCCGGACCTGAGGCTGACACTCTGTGCTCCAAAGACATGAACGTGACCGTCTTGATCGAGCTCGATCCAGTTGTTACCTTTAGACGTCGAAACGTAGATGCGCTCATTGGCATCGTCGAAGATGATCTGGTGGCCTTCAGCGGTCTTGAACCTGAGCCTTGAGAACTTAGGGTCATCCTGCATAATGATCGCGTGTCGACCTGGCGTTACGATGCAGTAGGTTTGCGGGTCAAGGTACGAAGGGTCAGCAGCGTTGGCCGAGTAGCCTTCAGATCCATCCTTGTCTTCCTTGGCTTGGGCAACCGTCCGCTCGTAGAGACCGCGCGTGATGGCCTCTGACGCCGTCATCTTGTTCTGAAACTGCGTGCGAAGGTTGTCATAGGCGGGCTGGATTGGGTTTAGATTCCCAGCACCATCACCAGCGTCACCCCAAGGTCCGCTCTTTCCATTGCCATCAGCATTTCGTCCAGCTGGAAGGGAGCGATTGCGGTGGAGGCGAACTGAGTTTGCAAAGTAGCAGCGCTGCTGTGGACTGCCATTGACGCAGAACACAAATACCGTCGCGCCAATCTTTGGGATCATCCAAAAGCCATAGGCAGCATGGGAGTTGTTGGTCGAGTTGCCTTCACCGGCCGGATATTCTACGGTGAAGCCCATGAGGGGCGACGCGTAGTCAGCCCATGGGATTTGGTCGATGTCGTAGTTTTCACCGTCAAGGGCTGGGACCCAAGCGCGAACACGACCCATCTGGTCTGGGTCGGCAGTGTCTAGAACCTGACCTTCCAAGATGAATGGAATGCTGTCGCGCCAATAGTCAGCGACGCCCTGATTTGGATTGTAGAGTTCCTCAGCCATTTATCCGGCCTTTGCTGGTGGTGCGCCCGCGATATCGTTCTGTGTAACGATACCAGAGACGTCGTATGGGATCATCGATAGGGTATGGCTAAACTCTCCAGCCGAAAAACTAGTCTGCACGAAGAGAACCATGTATGGACCATTGAAGAAGAACTTGTCGGTGAACATTGACTCACCCTGCCTGTAGTCACCATTGTAGTCTACATTTGGTGCAAGCATGTTGATCTTGCAGAATACTGGCTCAACGCTTACATCTGGCCCATCAAGAAGAGCATCTTGCTGCCCACCTGGTGAAGTTGATCCTTTTATTCTTGGAGCAACATACGCGCTGTAGTATTCATCTTTGCTAGACTTAATCGAGTTAGCCAAAATCTTGTTGTAGTTGTCTTCAGCGCTGTTCTTGCTCTTCGTAAGCGTCTGAGCTTCTGCGGCTGAAATGATCTGCTTGTGCGGAGGAATGCCACCTCTTGCATTTCTGTCAGCATACTTCTTGATGAGATTTGGATTGCCACGAATGGTCATGTCCAAGCTGATCGAGCTCAAGAAGTGCATGTACGCGTAGGTCTGCGTAAACTCCTGCTTCGCCTTGAAAGCAGCAACTGACTGGTCTTTGCTGACCTGCTCAGTGTTGATGTTGATCGTGTTGTTCTGCTGGTCCTTAGACTTGTTTGGAATAAAGATCGGATCGCCGCCGCGAATGTCTGGTGAGAAGCTCGATGTCTTCTTCTCACCATCAGCAACAGCTTGAACCCCGGTCTTCTTCTGTCCGGCCGCAGCGTTAGATGCAAATCGGGACCGACCGATGTCTAGGTTCATGTCAAGCGCAACGGCACTTTCTGGAAGATACTTGATCTCCAGATTCATGATGTGGCTGTTCTTACCGGTGAAGATGTAGTTGTACGTCATCAAGTTGTGAATCTTGCTAGAGTCACCAATGACGTTGTTGCCGCCTGGCTGAGCGGTCGAAGTGTTCGCTGCACCCGCATCCTTCTTTTCGGTTTCTAGCTTTGGCAGACTGTAAGGGAAGATGTCAATGTGGATGACGTAAGTCGTCTCATCACTGGTAACCGTCATGATCGTCTTGTAGGCACGAGCTTGACCGGCCTTTCTCTTCTCCTCACTTGCCTCTTTGAGAATATCAAGAGAGCACTCAAGAATGCCCTTGACCGCATCTGTAACGGTCGTTGTTGGAGCGAAAGACATCTGCGCATAGGCCTTGTCAGTCTCAAGCTTTACGAGATCAACCTGCTGCTTCACCTCTTGGGTGTTAACGCTGTCTTTCTTGGCCGCGATAAACTGCTGCTCTACGTTCTTTGATCGACCAGCAAGGGTGCACTTGTACTTGCGCCACTCCTCTGGCACGGTGATCATGTACTGGACGAGCTTACCAAACTTCTTGTTGTCATCCTGCGTAGAGTTGCCAGCTCTTTGAAGAGCATCATTCGTGTACTTCTGGTAGAAGTCAAGTGATTGGACGTTCAGCTGCTTTTCAAGAGCAGCGATCATCCCTTCGATCGTGTTGTCTTGATCCTTTGAAGTAATGGACTGGATGCTTCCCATGTAGTTGAGGTTGTCCATTGGCGCTCCTGGCTTTGGAGCCCCTTCCATTTCCATAAAGTCGATCTCATACTCTGAACCGCGGAAGTCCAGTGAGAAGCCCATGGTTAGAAGCATCAGTGGAATGAAGCACGTGGACACGACTTCAGTTGTTCCATCGTCCTTGTGACCAACGAAGAGAATCGTAAGCAGGAAGAACGATGATGCGCGCGTCGATTGAAGCTTGTTACGGAATAGATCCAGTAGAAGATTGAAGAACGACATGCCAGTCGTATCGATCAACTTCATGTGGGTGGTGTTTGCTGGCACAGATGGGTTCTGCGCGGTGCCTGTTCCGTAGATGTGTTCCATGTTCAGCTCGGTGATCGCGTACTGCGAGAACCTGCGCGTGTCAAGAACAAGGTAGGCCTTTTGCCCACCTCCTACATCTATCTCATCTCCCGGGGACTTCGCCTTGTTTACAAGGTCAAACAGCGGGGCGCCCTGCCCACCAGTACCCATCATATTCGCGAAGGACTGCGTAGTGCTGGCCAGCGTCATGATGAACTGGTAGGAGTACGATCGGTAGTGATCGAGCGGATTTGGATAGTTGTTTTTGATTTGATCTGGGTTGATGTCTGACATTATGTGATGATCGGTGCAATGAGGTTGACTGCTTCACGGGTAGATGGATTGCCACCCTTCTTAGTACCAAGCAGAGTTGGAAGGCGAGTTGCTGTAGGAATAAGAAGTACTCGACCAGCGGTTACTTCAGCCGATGGATCAAGAATGTTGTTGTACTGTGCCAGGAACCACCAATATCTTGGTTCACTGTAGAAGACTGCTGAAATCAAGTCAAGGCGATTTTCATAGAAGTTTTCGACAACATAGACATGATCAGAAGGATCACGGGGAAAGTTAAAGCGCTCCCACCACTCAATGTAACCATTGGCAGTTTCAGCAGTGCCACCCGCAACATACCGCGAATACTTGTTGAACAAGCTGTTGGTATTGTTAGTGCTGAGTGGTTTGGAAGTATTGACTGTACTGGCCATGATTGTTCCTTGAATAGTTTACCAGCCGCCAGAAGAGCCGCCACCACCGAAGGAACCACCACCGGATGTGAAGCTGCTTATCGCGCTAGACACGGCCTTACCTGCTCCGCCTAGGGAACCCGTAACACCAGCGATTGCGTTGTTGGCCTGAGATTGAAGTGATGCGACCTGTGAGTTAATTCCGGCTTCTGCCGCGGCAATCTGAGACCTACCAGCGTTAACGATACCACCAGCTGCCCCAGATATGCTGCTGATTTGCGATAGATCCACTGACGAAGGACTGACGCCTGGAGCATTTGCCCCATTGGCGCTCACGCTTGCGTTAGCAGCGCTACCGCCAAAGGCAGCTGGTAGATCACCAACGCGGTACTTCATAAGATCAAACTTGCTAAACTCGCTTGGAGACCAAGTCTCCTTCATCGAGATAGTAATCTGAAGAATAACAGGGAATGGAACTACATCGCCCTGCTGTCCAGAGGTATGGATCCAGTCAACATCATTTGGCCAGTTCCACTGATAGCTTTCCATGACGCACTTGACTGGCCCGATCATTTTTGGACCATAGGCCTTTAGCGTAAGGACAGGAGGTGGAGCACCTAGGTATGAAGACGTCGTTGGGTTGTCAGCAGTTCCCTGTCCGTAGAATGGCATGACCCAAGAGCGGATAAGGTTTATCTTCTTGAGGTTAGCATCTGCCTCTGCGACCGTGCGCGAGATCAGCTTTACAGTAACGGTGAAGCTGCGAGATTGCGTTCCTTCATACTTGAGAATTTCACCTGGATGCTGGATAGGAGTGAAGCCGCGGTAGGTTGCAGAACGACTTTCATCGATCGTTGGCATGGCGTCAAAGGTAACGCTATCGCCCGGATCACCAAGTCTTGGCTCAGCCGAAATAACAACCTTCATCGCCCCAGTCTTATCAGAATCTCCCGATGCGACTGCATTTGCCGGAGTTGAATCAGAAGGAACTGACCCAACAGAACCAAGAACGGTTCCGCTACCCGTAAGAAGCGCAAGAACATCGCCATTGGCCGGCATCAGATCAATCGACGATGACATGCTTGAGAAGGTGTACGCGTTTCCCTGTTCTTGAAGCTTTGCCCCTAGCTCGCTCTGAAGATCGGTTGCGGTAGGCGTGGCATAATCTGTAATCGTCTGCCCGTTATCTGGAGCAAACTGGACAGGTGGCAGATCCAATGACACTGCTTCTGACGGTACGATATCAGGAGCCAGAGTTTCTGACGTCACGGTCTGTGCTGGAAGTGGATCAGCAACCGGAATGTTCGCCGCTTGTTCTGCCTGCTTTTGGGCGGTTTCTACGGCCGCCCGTGCAGCTTCAGTCGCAAGCCCCGCCTCGTGTATCTGTGGACCAAACGTGTAAGACGTCGTGTAAAGACCGTTGACATTGTTTCTTGCGTCGGCAGGCCACTTTGTCTGATCAAGTCCGTAGGTCGCCTGCGCATTGGCAAATGCAGCATCGGCGGCTGCTTTTACTGCAGCACCTTGAGCTCGAATGTTGTTTTCATTTTGAGCTGCCGCCAGATAGGCAGCCTGTGCCTGTGCGACTGTTAGATCGGCCATTTATTCCCCACCAATCGCGGAAGCAATCTTGTTGAACATCTTCTTTGCTAGGGCTGGCTTATCTTCAAGACCCACGATCTTTGCGAACTCTGGTTCGTAACCGAGTTCAACCGCGCGGCGAGCAAGCGATCCAGAAACGATGTCGGTGTCAACATCAGAACCGCTCTTCATCGACTTAAGGGTAGAGTCCATAGCCTTGCCCTTGCTTTCCTTGTCTGTCTCGATCGCGTCTTCATCGCGCTCAAGGTGGATTGGGTGGTGGGTAATTGGCTTGTCGTCTGGGGTTAGGAAATACTTGTCGAGAATCTTCTTGTAGTCCTCGATGCGGTCAGTGCCAGCCGCGATTGCGATTGGCTCGTAGCCCTTCTCGCGGAGCATCGCGAAGGCAGCGAAGGCGTTAGGCGCGATGAAGAAGGTGCAGCCATTGGTCTTGCCTGACGCCTTCATGAAGGTCTCTCTTTCCTCAGCGGAGAGAGGGTTCTTCTTCTTATCGGCATCGGACTTGCTACCTCCGATGATCACAACGGCTGGAGCAGCCTCAAGACCCAAGGACTTATTCTTGCGGATGAACTTCTTTACAGCGTCGATGACTGCATAGTGACCCTTCGTAGGAGGGTTGAAGCGGCCGATAACCACAGCAACCTTCTTGCTCGCCATAGGAGAGAGGTCCTCGAAGAGGGGAAGAGCGTCTAGCTGAGACTGGATATCGTTCATGGCTGATCCTGATAGGCGTGATGCGAACTGGATATTTATTGACCAGGTCACTCTGGGAAAAAGTGAGTCCCGAACGAAAATAGTTGTTTACTTTCGTTGCTACTTAGGGTATAATCACAATATCTCCTACACGTTCCACGTCACGGGAGACCTTATTTTGAAACAAGTTAAGAGAGAAAAGTCTACCAGTACGAAGGGCCACTACGTAACGAACGCAGTGCTTCTTCCTGAAGTAATCCGTGCCAAGGAGCTTGGTTACGTTACGACAGAACTGATCCGCATGATCCAAATGATCGCTGAACGGTACTCACGAAAGCACAACTTCGTGGGTTATTCTTTCAGAGAGGACATGGTCTCCGCCGCAGTTGCTAACCTCTGCAACACTGCTCTAAAGTTTGACCTCGATCGCGGTAAAAATCCTTTCGCTTTCTACACCACCGCGATTCACAACTCCTTCCTTCAATACATGTCGGAAGAGAAGAAGCAGCGAAACATCCGTGACACGCTGCTTATGGAAGCTGGCTCGAACCCGTCCTTCAACTTCCTTGAGAAGGAAAAGGATGACAGCTCCGACAACGTGCTCGAGAGCGACAATGGTTCCTATGAGCCTTCTCTCCAGCTTGCCGATCCCGATGCTCCATTCCTCCCGCAGCCGGATAAGCCAGGCGTTCAGCAGTTTGAACGTTCGGCTCTCTCGATCATCCGTGCCGACCAACGTGCTCCTGGTCCGGTGACCCGCATCTCCAAGGACCGAATCAACTACGATCCGGTGACGGGCATCATCACCTACAAGGACCGCCCAGACGTCATCATTGCGGTTGACCCTCATGCAGGGAAGAAGCCGAAGAAGAACGTCATCAGGAAGAAGCCGGTTGGCAACAGGAGGCCATTCCAGAAAAAGAAGGTCGTCGACCCTACGCCTCCAGCTTCGGAGTAAACGCCTATGGCTGCTCCTAAGAAAGTGGCGATGTTCACCGACATCCACTTTGGCAAGAAGAACAACTCTGTCCAGCACAACCAAGACTGTCTCGACTTCGTAGCTTGGTTCTGCAAGAACGTTCGTGCCCAAGGTGACATCACGCATGTCATGTTCCTCGGCGATTGGTTCGAGAACAGAAACTCGGTGAACGTGATGACCATGACGTTCGCGCACGATGCGCTTCGCATGCTCAACGATCTCGGCCTCCCCATCTACATCATCATCGGCAACCACGACCTCTATCACCGTGAGAACCGCAAGGTCTTCTCAACCAAGGTGTTCGAGGAGTTCTCCAATATTACGCTGGTGAACGAGCCCCTCGTTGTCGAGGACATGCTTATCGCACCGTTCCTGTTCAAGGACGAGTACCCTAAGCTCGCGCAGTACAACAACATCCCGTACTGGATGGGGCACTTCGAGTTCAGAAACTTCATCATCACCGGCTCTGACCGCCGGATGGAACATGGACCGGACCACACGCAGTTCACCGGGCCGACCTACATTTTCTCGGGTCACTTCCACAAGCGTCAAGCCAACGACAACATCATCTACATCGGCAACACCTTCCCAATGGACTATGGGGATGCGTGGGACGACGCCAGGGGCATGGCGATATTAAATACTACCGACGATGACGTAACGTTCATCGACTGGGAGGACTGCCCAAAGTACAGGAAGGTCAAGCTATCGGACGTTCTAGGCGATTCGACTCTCAACTTCCCTCCTAAGTGCCGCGTACGGTGTCTGATTGACGTCGACATCAGCTACTCAGAAGCACAAGCCCTTCGTGAAGACTTTACTAAGGAACTCGGGCTTCGTGAGTTCTCTCTTGAAGAAAACATCGCTGAAAAGAAAGAAGCAATCGCTGGCGAAGACGTCATCGATGACTTCGACCTTAGCTCTCTCAACGATGCAGTGGTCAAGATGCTTCATACGGGAATAACCGGAACAACTACGATCGATCCAGATCGCCTCATCGAGATTTACAACTGCCTATGATCGACCTATCACAAGTCACAGACCCAGAAAGCTTCATCAGCAAGATGAAGGAAGTTCTAGGACCGGATTTTGATGCGCTTGAGGAACGGTCCAGAACAACGGATTGGGATCGAGCAATCGCCTACTGCATCTGGCGCGGGCTTACGCATCCAAATACCGCTGCCGTTGTTTATCTGACTCGTCGAGACGCGGTCATTCGCTTCTGGACAGAGCTCAACAGCGCGATCCTCACCCTTCCAGCCGACCTTGCCAACTGCGTTTCAAACTCTGCAATGCGGCAGATTACGTTTGACACGGGCGCTCGCATCAACCTCATCAACAGTCTCATGGCGGGGAAAGGTCGCGCAATCTCAGACCTCTTGATCTGGACGGACATCGACAAAGATGATCTGACAGTGATTGAAGACTGGTTCGCCCCTATGCTCTACAGCAACCGCGACAATGACAACAACCATCTGGTGTATTTCGAATGAGCACACCCCTGAAGTTTAAAGAACTGCAACTGAGAAACTTCCTGTCGTTCGGCAACATCATGACGACGATCGACCTAAGTGATGAGATGTCCACCCTGATCGTGGGTGAGAACGTTGACGCTGGGTCGAACAACGGTGCCGGCAAGACCACGATCATCAACGCGATCTGCTACGCCCTCTACAACAAGCCATTCGACAACATCTCGCTTCAGCGACTGATCAACTCTACCAATCACACCAAGAACACCCTCATGGAGATCAAGCTGGTCTTCGAGAAGGGTGATGACCTTTTTGAAATCTACCGCTGCCGCGGCGAGACCTACAACATCAACGTTCTCATGAACGGTGAGGACATCACCCTTGACAGCGTCGGTGAAAACGACAAGCTCGTTGAGGAAATCCTCGGCATGTCTTACGACCTTTTCACCAAGATCATCATCTTCTCTGGTAACTCCACTCCATTCCTGATGATGCCGCAGGGGCATCAGCGCCAGCAGATCGAGGAGCTCTTTAACATCACGCTCCTCACCGAGAAGGCAGTGAAGCTAAAGGAGATCATCAAGTCAACCGATGGTGCGATCGCGGTTCAGGAGGCGATCAACAAGGAGCAGGAAGCTCAGCTCGCTCTGTATGAGAAGCAGCTTGTGGATGCCAAGGCACGAGTAACCCGCTGGGAAGATGATCGCGTTCGCCAAGTAGAACAACTGACCGCGAACCTTGAGCTTCTCAAGACCGTGGACATGGACGCTGAAAAAGAGCTGCACCGGATGGTGACCGAAGCTGAGAAGCTTCTTGGTCCGATCAACAGCAAGCTCACTCTCGCTCGTCGAGATCGCTCCACTCTGTCAAATGACATCAACCGTCTGGCTGGGGAACTAGAGCATCTCACTGATGAAAAGTGCCCGTACTGCTTGCAGAAATACGATGGCGCTGTCGATAAGATCGCTGAGAAGGAACAAGCTCTTTCAAAGAAGCGCGACGCTCTTAAGGAGGTCGAAGACAAGGTTGCATCTCTTACTGCAGAGCAAGCAGAGCTTCAGCAGGCTGTAGTTGATGCCAAGGCAAACATGAAGTTTGACACTCTCGCGGACGCCATTAGAGCTGAAACTTCTGCAGCAACCGCACAGCAGAAAATCAACGATCTCATCAGTGCGGAAAATCCCCACGTTGAAGCTTACGAGCACCTCAAGAAGTCTGCCATCAAGCAGGTCTCTTACGAGAAGGTTGATGAGCTGCGCAGAGACCTTGAGCACCAACAGTTCCTGCTCAAGCTCCTGACGGACAAGAACTCTTTCATCCGCCGCCGCATCATCAACAAGACCATTCCATTCCTCAACAAGTGTCTTATCAAATACACGAAGGACCTTGGGCTGCCTCACATCGTAAAGTTTGACGATGACATGAGCTGCACGGTTTCTGAGTATGGTCGAGAGCTTGACTTTGGAAACCTTTCAAGCGGTGAGAAGAAGCGGGTCAACCTTTCTCTGTCCCTCGCCTTCCGCGATGTTCTTCACCACCTTCACGCTCGCGTCAACTGTCTCTTCATTGACGAGATCGACGCGTCGCTTGATGGCTCTGGGGTTGAGAGCGTCTTCCGCTTGCTCAAGCAGAAGTCTCGTGACGAAGGTCTGGGACTTTGGATCATCTCTCACCGTCCAGAAGCGATCGGTCGCTTTGACAGAACGGTGACCGTTAGAAAGCAAAACGGCTTCAGTCGCATCGTAGGTGACGAAGACGTAGAGGAAGCAGCATGAAGCTATTCGTAAAGCAAAACAAGCGTGAAGGTGAAGCATTTCCAAAAGACGCGTTTGTGTCCTTTGGGCAGATGTTTGACAGTAGGCGTGATGCCTATTATGAGCCCAACGGTTTCTACATCAAGATAGAAATGCCTTTCCTTCGTAAGTATGCAAAGTATGTTGATCCCAACACCTTTGACGTCAAGCAGGGATTCATGAAGAAGGTCTTTATCGTTCGCAACGCAAGCGCCTAGGTCAGGGCAAGCCCTACTGGTCGTTTGACTCTATGTGGTGGTCAGTAGAATGGTAGACGCATCATGAGGGTTCCGATTCTTAAACTTAACCAGCCCACAGGGACAGGCAAGATTTACCCAGACTGGGTTGTCAAGAAGGCCATTGACGTTGCAGAGATGCCAATGATGGGGACGATGGAGTTTTCAGAGAATGGCGTCATCTCGCTTGATCGCGTGTCTCATAGGGTAGAGAAGCTTGAAATAGTCGGTGACACTCTTTACGCCACCGTAAAGATTCTCAACACACCCATGGGCATCGTATTAGACCATATCAAGGACGACGTCGCGTTTAGAACTTCTGGAATCGGGACGGTAGACGAGCACGATGTTGTTCATGACTTCGTTCTGGTCAGTGTTGCCGCCGTCAACAAGGACACTGCGGCCTGATCCCGTCAGGATTAAATACCGTGTGAAGCTACACATGGTAACCAATGACTACGCAACCACCAAAGAAAAAGAGAGTTAACTCCAAGGGCAAGGGAAATGGGTTTGAGAACGTGATCGCTAAGAAGCTTTCAGTCGCTCTCGATCCACTCAAGTTCATTCGCACTCAGGGCTCTGGTGCCCGCGTCGGAGGAAAGAACTTCGAGACCATCGGACAAATGTTCGGTGAAGACGCGCTGAAGCTTTTCGTGGGCGATGTTGTCTGCGTCAATGAGAAGCAGGTGTTAACGAATGGAGAAAGCTTTCTCTGGTCTGTCGAGACAAAATTCTACAAGACCCCGGATAATTTTACTTCTTTAGTTTCCGGAAATGCAAACTTCTTCAAATGGTATGAAGAGGCATGCGATGACGCTTCAAAGGTGGAGCGTGAACCTTGTCTTATTTTCAAATGGAACAACACACCGATATTTTTGGCTGTACCGACTGGCTCCCACACCAAAACGCCACGGTTCACCATCATCAATAAGCGTCGATCCATAGATGTTTTTGATCTTGACGATGTTCTTAATTCTAGAGATTTTTGGGTCAAATGACTAAAAACTGCGTCTACATCTCTCGACACCCATCTGGGTTATTTTACGTCGGGAAATCTCAGACATCAAAGATTGAAAAAGGATACAAGGGCTCAGGCATAAAGCTTAATCGTTTTTGGAAAAATCCTGAGTTTGATAAGTCTACATGGATCGTGGAAGTGCTATACACATTTGACACGGCACAGGAAGCATATCTAAAAGAAGAACATGTTATTGCTGAAGTTAAATCGCACTCTAACTGCCTAAACTTAGCTTTTGGTGGTGTGGGTGGTAGAGGAATGACCGGCAGAAAACACTCTGAAGAAACTCGGCAGAGAATGAAGCAAAGCTCAAAGGCTTCATACAACACCGAAGAGATAAAGCGCCAGCGTTCAGAAAGAATGAAGGCCTTTTGGGCAGATCCAGCCAACAAGCAAAAGAGGATTAGCTCAATGAATACGCCAGCAGCGATTAAAAACAGATCAGAAGCTGGCAAAAGACGGTTTACTTTCGACTAGAAATGTTGTACAATAGCGAATAAGCGCTGTTGGCACCGATGACTTCTTCCACAGCTGCATAAGGAATACTCCCAAATGAACCTCAAAAAGGCCAAGGCTTACCGCCAGCTCACGCGCATGATGATCAACGAGGGAAGCCTCAAGGGTCCGTGGGCCGCGTATCGTACCAAGTCCCACAACAAGCTGATCATGGTCACCGAAAAGGACGAGAACGGCAAGGACGTTCAAGTCGAAAAGATGGTCACTGTCGGCCAGGTGATCCTCGATCCCAAGTCCCCCAAGGGCATGTACCGTCGCCTGAAGCGCGAAGGTGTTGAGCGCGTCTTCGCCTCTCTATGATCGAGCTCCAAGCCCCTAAGCGGCTTACGGGACACTACAACTCACTGACCAAAATCTTCCTCGGCGGTTCTATCGAAATGGGAACCGCCGAGAAGTGGCAGGATCGAGTGAAGCGTGATCTCGAAGGCGAAGCCGTTGCCCTCTTCAACCCACGTCGCGATGACTGGGATAGCAGCTGGGTTCAACGCTCGTATGACCCACAGTTCAACGAGCAAGTCAACTGGGAAATGGATCACCTTTGGGAAGCTGACATCATCGTCTTCTTCTTTGATCCAAAGACCCAATCCCCGATCACCCTTCTAGAGCTTGGCATGTTTGTCAACAGCATCCAGCACACCGTCCTCGTGTGCTGCGCTGACGGCTTCTGGCGCAAGGGCAATGTCGAGATCGTTTGCGAACGTGCAAATCGACCAGTCTACAACTCCTACGACGAACTGATGGTTGCTTTGAAGGAGGCTGTCGCAGCGCATGCTGACCTTCCATCCAGTCAACATTGATCGAGAGCTAGACCGTTCCAATCCACTCTTCGTTGGACACTTCTTCTCGCTTGAGCGGATGTGGTGGAAGAAGCGCAAGCAGCGCCAGGGTCTGATCCTTTCCATCGCGATGGCTTGGTACCGCCTGTCTAGAAAATCGGCAGGTAGTCCAGGCTTCGTCGAGGAAGAGGTTCTCATCACGAGCCTGACAAGTCAGGTCAAGGATGCTCGTGTCATCCTTGACCACTTCTTCACCGTGAAGAGGATTGGCTACAACTTTGGTGGTGACAACAAGGCTCCATCGATCATCTCTCCTCGCAAGCTCGGTAAGAAGATGCGCGCAGCAGTGGCTGGCATCTTCGATGAGGTTCACTTCAGCCCTGGCCTTCCTCCTACGGGAAAGAAGTATACGACGAGTGAAGTCACCGTCCAGCCCGTTGATAGTCAATGGCTAATCAAGGAGCTGGAGACTAAGGGTCGTGAAGACCTCATCGCTCCTGTATCTTGGCTTCTACAGCAACCAAATCCAATCACCTTCTACTTTGAAAGAAGCGGCAGTCTTCAGGCGCGCGATAAGTCCGTATGGCCTATCCGCGCAATCGAAACCTGGCCAGGTTGGTTGAGGCGAGAGATATTTGGAACGGTGGTAGACATCGAGAATGCGTTCGTTCAGTTCATCATGTACTACCTAGAGAAGAAGTACGAGCACAACATCCGTAGACTTGAGCTCAAGTACCCTGATCTGATAAGAGCTGACAGAGACAAGCAGAACTTCCGTGAAGAGCTCTGTCGGGATATTCTTCGACTGCCGGTTACTGATGAGAACCTAAAGACCGTCAAGACACTCATCATGTCTCTTGCGAATGGATCGAACGCTACCCCAGCCCTCATGACGAACGGGTCTGGAAGATCAGAAGCTGTCCGCATTGTCCATGAGGCGTGTCCTCACCTTGCGCCTACCGAACTGATCAAGGTTGGCTCTCGTCTGTCAGCGATCTGCAAGCAGTTCATGGCGGCCAAGCGTGACCTTTGTATCTTCATTCTCAACGCTCGACCAACTCGTGAGAACCAGAAGAAGATCTTCCGCATGTACTTCGATTGGGAGCGTGACGCTCGCTACAAGATCCATGAAGCTTGTGGTCAGACAGGTCTCATGCTCCACGATGGTCTCGATGGCGTGCAGACAGACATGAGTGAGACCGAGCTCACCGACTTTATAGCTCAACAAACGTCCATACGGGTATCCGTAGAGAAACGAACAGAGCGCGTCGCAGCTTAAACTACCGGAAAATGTGAAAAGAAAAGGGAGCCGAAAGGCTCCCTTTTTGTTACCCCGTCTGAGTGTGTGAGGTCAGGGGTTAAAACACCGGATACATGGACTTTGAAGCAATCTTGAGGCGCTCGTTGATAAACTCGACCGCCATTTCTCGTTCTGCTTGGGTCATGTGAAGCACCTGTTCGTAACCCCAAGCGCCTCTCGAGAAGTAAGATATTTCCAAAGACGACTTGACGATCGATCTAATCTCAGAGCCAAGTCGAAGGATGAGCCGCTGGACGGCTCCCATATCACCAGCGCTTATTACTCGGTGAAAAAAGACACTGGGTTGATTGGAATCTCAACCGAGAACTCTTCACCACAGTCCTTGCACTTGCACGTAGTTTGAAGTGTAGAACCCCAGTCATTGATGTTTTCAATCTTCTCAGCGATGCGATTGACCATCGGTGACGGAAGAACCTTGATCCATTCAGAGATCATTGCCGGATCGTTGATGTCATTAACGCTCTCAATGACTCCCGTCAGCATCATCATGAGGTTGTTCTGCTGGTCTTCTGCGGTGATCTCAGCCTTGTTCTCATTCATCCTGATCAAGTCTAGAACCTGCTGGTACTTGTTAGGACGAAGCTTCACAACCTGATTGTTTGGCAGCGTAAGCGTATAGAGGTTCTCGACCGTGGTTGGATCAATGAGCTTCATAGCATTGATCATGGTGTCAATGTCGGTTATGTAGGTTAGGTCTCTGCCCTTGCCGTCAGCGCAGTTGTGCTTCGCGATGAACTCGTAGGAAGGACCGTAGGTTACCGTTCTGAGGAACAGCATGATCGCGTCTACGTCTTTGGACAAAAGCTCGGCTGGCTTAAGAACACCAGGAACGCAGCGGCGAAACACCGTGTTGACCGCAGCGCCGCTGAAGAGTTGGTCTGGGTTCTTCATGTTGATCTCGTCCAACGCGGACATTGGGTGGACGTGAACTTCACCCTCGCGAATGGAGTCCTCAAGCTCACCATTGCGGTAGAAAATACCGCGAGACGGAAGCTGGAAGATCCGCCCTGGCAGCTTTAGACCCTCAAGCAAAGGGTTCTGTGTTGAAGACATCCTGATCTCCTATGATTTTGGGGTATCTGATAGCACGATAAATAGCACTACGATTATTTATGCTCCTGAGAATCTAACCGGAAACGCGCTTCCTCTATGGCATTGGACAAGAACGACATTGATGCTCTATCTAAAGCCT